>ERZ860668.1747-NODE-1747-length-12905-cov-2.540389_pt1 | contig 12905 bp, 10 predicted proteins | sample MGYA00510062_ERZ860668 | MGnify/ENA primary metagenome ERZ860668 (study PRJEB30046, sample SAMN00715258) | human gut metagenome | study: EMG produced TPA metagenomics assembly of the A metagenome-wide association study of gut microbiota in type 2...
CTGAACTTCCATTGCCAGCAAAAGACTGGCATTTAGAGACATGCATACATGTATTTCCTGTTCTTCAGATAATTGAAGTTCCTTTAATTCATGCTCCATTGTGCTGTTCAAACGTTTGATTTCTTTTCCATACGCAACATAGATTTCTCCAGCCTCTGTCAGATTGATTCCATTCGATTTCCGCTCGAAAAGTAAAATTCCCAGTTCCTGTTCCAGACTGGATATAAATCTGCTGAGTGATGGCTGCGAAATATATAAAAGTTCAGCAGCTTTTGAAATACTTTTGCACTCTGCAACCGCTAAAACATAGGTAAACGATTTTAAATCATCCATTTTTATTCTCCTGTGATCTCACTAAACAAATTATAGGCTTCTTTATTTCAAAAGCGCAAGACTTACTCTTCCTCCATAAAACTCCTCACAGCACCACCTTGCTATGAGGATCTTTCTTTTTCTTTATTTCTTTTCCTTACACTTCCGTAAGTGCCCCGGTCTCAGAATCCATAATAAATCCCTTGATCTCAATATCCTTCGGCATCAGCGGATGGGTCTTCAGTGTATGCACAGTCTCTTCTACTGACTTCTCTACAGATTCAAATCCACCCAGCCATTTTTCCAGATCAATTCCACTGTGTCTCACGATATCGATGTGCTGCTTGTCAATTCCACGCTCTACCAGTTCTTCTAACAGCTCACTTCCATCCATTCCCTGTACACCGCAGTCAGTATGTCCGATGACCATAACCTGCTCCACACCAAGCTCCAGGATAGCAACCAGAAGGCTTCTGACCACACTTCCGTATGGATGTGTAATGACTCCACCTGCATTCTTGATAATCTTCGCATCTCCGTTTTTCAGTCCCAGCGCTGCCGGAAGAAGCTCTGTCAGACGGGTATCCATACAGGTCAGCACGGCAAGCTTCTTGTTCGGGTACTTGCTGGTCAGGTACGGCTCATAACCTTTATTTTCCACGAATTTCTTATTATACTCTACAATCTGTTCTATCATCCTGTGTAACCTCCCATTTGATTTTCGCAACGATATTTCATAAAACAGATTATAGACTTCTTCTATCAGAAAGTGCAAGGTTTCTTAACGAATTTTAATGAAGAATCTTCTGTCATTTGTTATCATCCACAGCAAATTTCCCACTGTCTTTACCGCATCATAATCCATCAGGTTATTGTGTCTTCTTCCAGTACCGGAAAAATGCATCCTCCTGCTCTGAACGGATTCCATACTTTCTTCGCGCAATGTAGAATTTGGAATTCCACCCTGAAGTCTTCACCGGAATCGTCACCACATTGTGCAGCCGCACGATATCCATATACGGCAATACGGCAATCCCGAATCCATTCTCCACAAGTCCTGTGATAACTTCAATCTCTTCCGCAGCACACACCGGCTTTACCTTCATCCCGTCCTCTGCAAAAATCTGCTCCTGCAGAGTACGGAAACCGCTGGTCTTGGAAAACATAATCTGAGGGTATCCGGCTGTCTCCTTCAGACTGATCCGTTCTCTATTTTCAAGCGGATGCCCCTTCGGAACAACTACCGCGATATACGAATCCCGAATCGGATAATACTCGATTTCATCCGATTTCAGAAGATCCGAGCAGAAGCCGATATCATATTTTCCATCCAAAAGTCCTTCTGCGATCTCCGGTGTCATCCGGTTATAGATGATAAATGGAAATGTCGCCCCAAACTCTTTCAGCATATGTGGGATCGTCCCCGGCGCCAGAGGATACACACTGCCAATCCGTACTGTCTTCTCCTCCGTCCGAAGTCCTGCCGCCCGCTCTTCCAGACGAAGATACGCTCCCAGAATCTCATCCACATCTTTCATCAGTTCTTTGCCGTAGCGGCTGAGACTCACATTCCGCCCTTCCTTCTGAAAAAGCGGGACTCCATACTCTTCTTCTAACGATTTGATTGCGTGGCTGAGCCCCGGCTGTGAAATATTCAGTGCCTTTGCCGCCTTTCCATAATGCTGGATTTTTGCCAGCTCTGAAAAATATTTTAAATATTCGATATTCATATATTCCCTCTGTTATCTTTCGCAGTCATCTTATTTTTCAAAATCAACTCTTTACTTTCCATTATTTTAACATATTCCATTCTATTTTAGAATTAGTATATTCAAAATAATCATTTGTTTTTATCAGTTTTCTTCATTATAATGAGAAACAGCTTAAATATAAAATTTTTGTAAATTATTATCTATCAGGAAAGAAGGATTTGTACCTATGAATAACAAAAAATTTCATCTGGCCGGAGAAGTCGCTCTGCTCATCGTCCTGCTGATCAATTCACTCGGCGTGGATCTGATGTCAAAAAGCGGATTCGGGATCTCAACGATCTCCTCAGTGCCGCTTGGATTTAACATCGCCTTCCCGGCGTTCAGTTTCGGAACATGGAATTATATTTTCCAGACACTGCTTGTCATTACACTGATGATCCTCAAGCGTTCATTCTGCCCCGGCTACCTTTTCTCTTTCGTAGTCGGGATCGGATTTGGAAAAATGATCGACGTACACAACGCATGGATCCAGGCTCTGCCGAACTCCCTGCCTCTTCACACGATTTATTTCCTGGCAGGATTCTTACTGGTGTGCTTCGGTATCTGCCTTGCCAACAACTGTATGCTTCCAATCATCCCGACAGATATCTTCCCTCGCGATCTGTCCGGTATTGTAAAAAAGAACTATAAAATCGTTAAGACAACCTTCGATCTCACCTGTCTGACGACTACTGTGGTTCTTTCCCTTGCAATCCTCCACGGATTCTACGGCATCGGAATCGGCACTGTCTTCTGTGCATTCCTGACTGGAAAAACCGTTTCCGCCATCCAGAGTTTTCTTGGAAAACACGTGGAATTCTACCGTGCAACTGGGAAGAAGAGAGTTGCTCTTGAAAAGAATATGAGACATGCATAAAAGAAAAAAGATTTCAATTTTGATACATACCAGATCGGATACATCAAAACTGAAATCTCTTTTGGATTCTGTAGCCAATCTTATTTTCTCAACTTCTCCTGTCGCATTGACAAACCTTTTTCCCATCCCGTATACTAGAAGCAGACTAATATCCTGCAAGGAGGCTTAACTACTATGATTATCAAAAACGGACTTGTCATCGATCCTGCTTCCGGACTTTCCGAAAAAATGGATCTTCTGATTGAAGATGGCATCATCAAAGAAATGGCATCCCTGATTACAAAAGAAGGAGCGGAAGTCCTTGACGCAGCCGGGCTTGTGGTTGCACCGGGACTGATTGACACCCACGTTCATTTCCGTGATCCGGGATTTACTTATAAAGAAACCATCCACACCGGCGCACTTGCCTCTGCAAAAGGCGGTTTTACTTCCGTGATCTGCATGGCAAATACTTCCCCGACTGTGGACTCTGTTCCGGTTCTCAAAGACAACCTGGAGCGTGCTTCCGAAGAAAAGATCCGTATCTTCCAGGCTGCTTCGATTTCCTGCAACCTGAAAGGGCAGGAAGAAACCGATATGGACGCCTTAAAAGAAGCAGGCGCATGTGGATTTACCGATGACGGGATCCCGCTTCTAAACGCAGAATTCTGCTTCCACGCAATGGAAAAGGCGGCAAAGCTTAACGTACCGGTCAGCCTTCACGAAGAAGATCCTTCTTTCATCCGCAACAACGGAATCAGCCACGGAAAGGTATCCGATGCGCTTGGCATCTACGGTTCTCCTTCCATTGCAGAAGAATCTCTGGTTGCAAGAGACTGCATGCTGGCACTGAAATCCGGCGCCGATGTTGTGATCCAGCATATCAGCTCCGGTATCTCTGTCGATCTGGTTCGTACTTATAAGAAAATGGGTGCAAAACTTCACGCCGAAGCCACACCGCATCATTTTACACTGACGGAAGACGCAGTCCTTGAGCATGGAACACTTGCGAAAATGAATCCGCCGCTCCGTACCGAAAAGGACCGTCAGGCGATTATTCAGGGACTTGCAGATGGAACCATCGACTTGATTGCCACCGACCATGCACCGCACAGCAAAGAAGAAAAAGCAAAACCAATCACCGAAGCTCCAAGCGGAATCATCGGTCTGGAGACTTCCCTTGCCCTTGGCATCACAAGTCTTGTAAGACCTGGGCACCTGACTCTGTTACAGCTTCTGGAAAAAATGACTGTCAATCCGGCAAAGCTTTACCACCTTCCATACGGACAGCTCGCCGAAGGAAAGGCAGCTGACCTTGTGATCTTCGATGAAAACGAATGTTGGACTCCAACCGAGTATGCATCCCTTTCATCCAACTCACCATTTACCGGAACGCCTATGTATGGCAAAGTGAAGTATACGATCTGTAGTGGGAAAATCGTTTATCATGATTAAAAAAATCCACGGACTTTGAATCTTCTAAAGTCCGTGGATTTTTCCATCTTTTTATTTTTCTTCCAGCATAAAGTATTTCATACTTGTTCCGCTTTCCGCGACATCCGCAAGGTTGATACAACTGTTTCCCATACGGTCGATCAGATGCAGGATATTGGTAAACGGAGCAGTAAGACTCGCCTTACATTTTCCTTTATTGACACGCTCAATATGCGCTTTCCGCATCTTGATATCCAGATCCAGAAGCTTATCCTTTCGCTTCATCATCTTGCCTGGTTCGATATCATCATCTCCCTGCAGTGCCTTCAGAGAATCACAGAACATCTTATTCAGAACCTTCAGACTCTTCTGCAGCTCATCCATCGCTTCCGGTGTATATTTATACTTCCTGTCTGATCTTTCCAGCATACATTCTGCCATTTCCACACTTAAGGTTCCCATACGTTCCACATCGCTGAGCACACACATGAGGCTCGCCGTCTGCGCTGCCTGCTGCTCAGTCAATGAACCGGAAGAAAACAAAGCTGCAAGATATTCGGTAATACATTTTCCAAGGCGTTCAACCTGTTCTCCGTTTTCTTTCAGACCGTCAATGGATTTCACTTCTTCATTTTTCACAAGCTCAATCGTTTTCTTCAGAATATCTCTTACCTGGTCACTCATACGGAAAATCTCTTTTGCTACAAGCTGCAGCGCTGCTGCCGGCTGACTGATGATATTTTCATCCAGATAAATCGGGCTGCCTGGATCTTCGACACCTTTTTTGCCATCCGGGATCAGTGTCATGACAATCTTCACCATCAGTTTAATCAGGCATACCCAGATCAGTGTCATTGTAATGTTAAATACAGTATGTGCATTTGCAATCTGTCTGGAAATCACTTCAATCTCCGGACCTTTCGGTGAAATGCTCTGGATCAGTGCCGCAAATGGTTTTACGAACCAGATAAACAAAAAGCAGCCGGAAATATTAAAAATACAATGCGCCACAGCGGTTCTCTTTGCATCTTTTGACTGTCCGATACTGGCAAGGAGTGCTGTGATCGTTGTACCGATATTATCACCTAAAAGAATCGGGATTGCTCCTGCAAGCCCTATTATACTCGTAACCCCGTCCGATCCCGGCTGGGAAGCAAAGTTCTGCAGTACCGCAATGGTCGCACTACTGCTCTGTACGACCAGCGTCATAAGTGTACCAACTGCCACACCAAGTACCGGAATATGTGCAACCCGTCCGATCAGGTCTGTGAATACCGGACTGGATGCCAATGGTTTCATGACATCTCCCATTGTTTCAATTCCAAGGAACAAAAGGCCAAAAGCAAAAATCGTCTGGCCGATACTTTTTACTTTCTCTGATTTTGTTACAAATGAAATCAGAAATCCTATAAAAATAATCACATAAATATAGTCACTGATCTTAAACGCAATAATCTGTGCTGTCATGGTTGTACCAATATTTGCACCAAAAATGATGGAAATTGCCTGTGGCAGGTTCATCAGTCCCGCACTTACGAAACCGATCGCCATAACTGTCGTCGCACTGCTGCTCTGGAGTACCGCGGTTGTGAGCGCACCGGCAAGCACGCCCAGAAGTGGATTCTTCGTCAGAAGTGCAAGAATGCTTTTCATTTTATCGCCCGCCGCCTTTTGCAGACATTCACTCATCATATTCATTCCATAGATAAAAACTGCCAGACCGCCAAGCAGTCCGAAAATGATCTGAATTTTCTCGTTCATATTAATTCCTCTCTCAATTTACCCTGTGTTTGTTAATATCTTTTAAACTTACTTTTTACAATGATGTCTTCCCTTTCAGCTCATTTTCCATTTTATCTGTGGTCTATGCAATTCCAATCAAATCTATGTTAAGTTTAGGTTAAATTTTCTTTCTTCTATCATTTTTTCTTTCCCATGATCATAGTTATGTAAAATCGCATTAAAAAAGATTGTGCCTCGGCACATTCTCGCGCCGAGCGCGTTGCTGAGCGCCAGTGGCGCTCCTGTTCTATCTATAAATCTATCCAATCCCAAGCACACCATATCCAACTATTCCAAACACCGCCGCAAGAGTGATCACCTTCGGTACTGACCAGTTCTTCTTCAATATCAGATAAAACATCATCACTCCGATCCCGCACCCAAACCAGTCAATCCTCGCATCCGGAAAATAATTTTCCTGCATCAGATCCAGAATCACCGCAAGGATCATTGCGATGCAGATTGGCTTGATCACATTTAACATACAGCTCATAATATCATTGCCACGGAACTTTGCAAAGCACACCGCTACGCCAAGCGTCAGCGTATAAGCTGGCATCAGCACGCCCATAACCGCTGCAATCCCACCCAGAACACCTGCCGTCTGCATCCCGGCAAAAGTCGCACAGTTAATCCTAAGCGGTCCCGGTGTCATTTCTGCTATAGCGATCAAGTTAGTCAGATCCTCCGCCGTCATCCACTGATTGACCTTCATCTCCTGCATAATAACCGGAATCATCGACATTCCGCCAAAGCTGGTAAATCCGATTTTCATAAACGCTGTAAAAAGTCTGAGATAGATCATGCCGTCTGTCCTCCTCTTGTCTTTTTCACCGCTCTTATAGAAAGCGCCAGTATCACTCCCGCTACGATCATCACCACATTACTGATATCCGTAAATACACAGAGCGCCAGTGCTAACGCACAGATCGGGATTGCTGATTTTCTGCGGAACGCTTCTTTCCCCAGTGAAAGTGCCGCACTTCCCATAATCGGAACTACCGCACAGCGGATTCCGCGAAGTGCCGCATAGCACCAGACATTACTTTTCAGCACCTTATAAAATGCAGTAACAAACGACAGGATCAGAACCGCCGGACAGGTCATTCCGAGTACTGCGCAGACACCTCCGAACCAACCACCTACATAATAGCCAAACAGCATACTGATATTGGTGATCATAATTCCGGGAACTGACTTTCCAACCGCAACCATATCCAGCAGTTCCTCTTTTGTGATCAGCTTCCGTTTATCTACAAACTGTGTCCTTTTTCCGATCCATCACCAAAAGAGGAGGGCATCTCTGCCACTCCTCAAATTCATTTGCCTGCGTTATCTGCAGTTCCTTTTATTCTGCTTTCAGAAGATCACGATCTCGGAAAGATCAGCCGGAAGATCTGCGATACTGCTGCTTTCCATCCAAATATCCGCTGCATCTGCACCAGCAGTAATACTGCCTTTTCTCTTGCAAGACGAGGGATGGGGATTGCCTTTCTTCCTGAAATTTATGCACGGACTACTTCCTTTCCGGACATTCATTTCTTTACCCCGGATCACTTTCATGACACCAGGGACATCTGTGCTGTCTATCGGAAAAATATTTATCATCACGCACAGTTTCAGGCGCTTCTTGCTCTCCTCCGCGAGATTGTCCCGGCAATCTACAGGGCAGCTTAGTCTGCCCTGATCCGTACCTTAATTCTCTTCTTTTACTCCCTTACTCTACATTTTTCAGTGCCTCATCCATCGGCACATGTTTAATCCTTCGATATTCTAACATTGCCACAACTGCATATGCCGCCACGCCGATCACAAACATTTCCACGAAAATCTTCGGATCTATGTAAAATGTGATCCAGCCGGTAATGCTTGTCAGCATCATTTCCCGGAACAGCACATTCATAACTGCTTTCTCAATCGGCAGGCTGAGAAGCAGACAGATGATCACCACGATCGTCGTCGGCCAGATATAAAGCCTGCTGATCTCTCCATTGGTATATCCCAGGATCTTCGTCATGGAAATAGCCTGTGCATTTTTCTCAACAATGATCTTGGACAACAGATAGATCACAACCATATAAATACCGATTGCAAAAGCGTTGACCATCCCCATCATATTTCCCATAGATACATCCAGCTGTCTCGAAATCTTTGTCAGTGCTTCCAGATCAAGTACAGAGCCAATGTATTTCTCATCTATATCCGTAATCTTGGAATTGGAAAAATATCCACTGTAATAATCGTTTCCAAGATCAAAGGTATCATTTAACTGTTCCTTTGACATAAAGACGCAGACGCCTCCGCTGTAGTTGTAAATTCCTTTGATTTTAAATGTATATTTTGTTTTTTCGTATTTTTCTTTTAGTGTGATTGAATCCCCAGGCTCCAACAGAAATTTTTCTGCATAAGCACTGGAAATGTAAACTCCGTCATCATCGATAAAATCCACATCAACATACTTGCTGTCCGGCTGAATTCCATACAGAATCACTTCATCTGTTTTGTATTTACTTGGCAATGTCTCAAGTGAATACGCACTGAATACTTCTGCATCTTCATTGTCCGTTTTTGTTCCATAAGAGAACTGCAAAAGTTCCAGCATACTGTCCAGCTTATTTCCGCTCATGGCGCTTACCGGAACCTCTAGCATATACTGGTATTTTGCAAGCATATTGCTCTGGATATCCTGCTGATAATGCGAAAGTACTGACGGTAGCAAAAGTCCAAAGAATAAAAGCAGATTCGCAAATATGATTCCAATAAAAAGTACAATGTAATTGCTCATATTCTGGAAGATCACACGGAGCCGGAATCGATGGAAAATTCCAAGCTTCGGACTTAGCCGGACTGCTCTTTTCCGCCTGCTTCCAGAAAGATCTCTTCTTAGGAATTTCAGTGGTGAAAGCCTCAGCTTATAACGAAGGATTCCATAGTTGACTACCAGCATGATCAGCACCGGAACCACCGTTGTCATCCAGAAAGCCTCTGCATTCCATACTGTCACATAAGTCGGCAGACTATAGCTCCCGTAATACATGTCTGCACATACACCCTTAAATACGGTATAGCCAAGAATATTTCCGATCAGGGCACCGACCAGCGTGACCAGAACCGGAAGCATCATGTAATGTCCGATCAGTTCTTTTCTTGTATACCCGGAAGCCCGCAGAGTTCCGATCACGCCTGCTTCTTTACGGATCGTATTGCTGATCGTGATTCCAAATACAAACGCAATGATCACAATGATCATATAGAGGAGCATTGTGATCATTGCACGGTCACTCCCCATATCATCACCGGTAAATGTAATTGCCTGGTTCAGATACTGTGGCACAAAAGACTCCAGAGTGACTTCTTCCCCCAGTGCTTCCATCAGATCTTCCGACATCTTTTTTTCCTGTTTTTCATTTTTCGGTTCTTTGTCATACACCCAGGAATAACTGTACTGAATCTTATCCTGATTCAGAGATTCAAACTCTTCCGGTGTTACAACCGATACCCCGAATTTGATTGCATCAAACATGCTGTCATTATTGTTCTGGAACAGACAGCTATAGTCAGACAGTGCCACAAATCCTGTGACTTTCCACTTTTGTGAACCACTTTTCAGTGTATCTCCGACAGAAATCTTATTATTGTCCGCATACATACGGTCAATTGCCATTTCTCCTGCTTTTTCAGGAAGCTTTCCTTCCATCAGGCACACCAGGTTGATCTCTTCCCTGTTTTTGAAAATACGCATGGTACTTCCATTATCCAGTGCCTCTTCCAGATAAAAGTTTTCATACAGTGTCACACCATTTTTCTCGATGTTTTCCTGTTGTGCTTTGGTAATTTTTTTCTTTACCCGGAAATTTCCATCTTCAATCTTATATTTTTCAAAGCCTTCATTATATGCTTTTATCATGCTTCCGTCAGCAACCAGAAAGCCGGATACAAACCCAATCGTTGCAATCATAAGGATCAGAACCACCAGGTATTTTCCAATTTCTCCCTTCAGTTCTCTCGGAAGCCGTTTTCTCAACGGACTCTTCATAACACGCGTCCTCCTTACCATTCCAGCTCACTTGCAGAAAGTTTATGCTCATTACAGTAATTTTTGCGGATCATTCCATCACGAAGTTTTACCACCCGGTCTGCCATATCCTTGATTGCATCGTTATGGGTAACCATAATAATGGTATTCCCATATTTCTGATTGACTGTTTCGATCAGCTTCAGGATTTCCTTGGATGTCTTATAATCCAGCGCACCGGTTGGCTCATCACAGAGCAGGATGTCCGGATTTTTGACAATTGCACGTCCAATCGCGGTTCTCTGTTGCTGTCCTCCGGAAAGCTGGTTCGGCAGCTTGTTCTGATGTTCATAAATACCCAGCGTTTGCATCAGCTCATCCACATCCAGCGGACGATTACTTAAATAAGCACCGATTTCAATATTTTCTCTAAGTGTCAGGTTTGGAATCAAATTGTACATCTGGAATATATAACCCAGATGCTTTCTCCGGTACAGGGACAGCTTCTTCTCTGTCATATCCTCCAGCTGTTCTCCATCAATCGTAATACTTCCTTCATCTGCCCCGTCAATACCGCCTATAATATTCAGAAGAGTCGATTTTCCGGAACCAGATGGTCCCAGAAGCACACAAAACTCTCCTCTTTCAATTTCCAGATCAAATCCTTTCAGAACATTTACCCGGCTGTCGCCTGTTCCAAACGACTTTTTGATCCCCTTAATCTCTAAAAACATTCCTCTACTCCTTCCTTTAGTTACTCATATCGTAGCAATGTTATATTTCATACACTTATGTTAGTTTAGGCTTACTTTTTTGTCAATATTTTAATTGTTATTTTTTAAAAAAGATATTGACAAATGGAAGGAAAATTTTTAAAATAACTATCTGTGTAATTTTATACCAAAATCTTTGTGGATTTTTCTGGATATCAAAATAGATATCTACTTTTCGCCACATAACTTGTTGCATACAGCGACAGTTATGTGGCTTTTTATATATCGGGCTTCTGCCCTTTTTTACAGATTTTGTACCTTATGCTTTACATTTATCAGGAGGAATGTTTATGAACCAGACTTACATGAAAGAAAAACCGATTCTGCCACTTCTGATTTCCATGGCTCTGCCAATGGTGATTTCAATGATGGTCAACTCTCTTTATAATATTGTTGACAGCTATTTCGTTGCACGGATCAGTGAAGAAGCAATGACTGCTCTGTCTTTAGTCTACCCGATCCAAAATTTTATCACCTCAGTCGGTGTCGGCTTTGGAATCGGAATCAATGCCGCCATCTCCTTTTTCCTTGGCGCCCAGGATCAGAAAAAAGCAGATGCAGCTGCCACACAGGGACTTTTTCTCTCTGTCATCCACGGTATTGTTCTTACCGTAGTCACAATTGCCGTAATGCCGCTATTTTTACAGATTTTTACAAAAGACATGACCGTTATTCAGATGGGAAATGCCTACTCCCGGATCGCATTTGGATTTTCCATTGTAATCTCTCTTGAAATTACCTGGGAAAAAATTTTCCAGGCAGTCGGACGGATGCGCGTGTCCATGATCTGCATGATGAGCGGATGTATTTTCAATATCGTACTGGATCCACTTCTGATCTTCGGAATCGGACCGTTTCCGAAAATGGGAATTGAAGGAGCCGCACTTGCAACCGGTCTTGGTCAGGTTGTCACACTGGTACTGTACCTTGCCTTTTATTTTACCAGACCGCTTCCGGTGAAAATTCATAAAAGCTGCCACTTAGACCGTGCCATGGCCGGACGGCTTTACGCGGTTGGAATCCCTGCCACTTTGAATATGGCACTTCCATCCCTGCTTATCACCGCACTAAATGGGATTCTCTCCGCCTACTCCCAGGTTTACGTGGTGGTGCTCGGAATCTATTACAAGCTTCAGACCTTCCTGTATCTTCCGGCAAATGGAATCATCCAGGGAATGCGTCCGCTGATTGGATACAACTACGGTGCCGGTGAGACAAAGCGTGTTCACAGACTGTTTGCCGATACCCTTTATCTGAGTCTTGGAATCATGCTCTTTGGTACCGTTTACTGCCAGCTCTTCCCGGATTCACTGCTCGCACTGTTCAGTTCTAATCCGGAAACCATTCAGGCAGGAGGAATGGCACTTCGGATTATCAGCCTCGGATTTTTAGTTTCTTCCGTGTCCATCACCAGCTCTGGTGCACTCGAAGGACTTGGAAAGGGAACACCGTCCCTGATCATCTCACTGTGCAGATATACGATCATCATTATTCCGGCCGCATTTATCTTAAGCCGAATCTTCGGGGCTTCCGGGATCTGGTACGCATTCGGAATTACCGAATTTGCAACTGCTGTGATCGCCTATATGACTTACCGGCGGGCAACCATAAAAAACTAGGCATATCTGCATCAAAAAGTTCTACTACTTTTTCGATACAACAAAAAACCGTAAATCCGGATTTGCTCTTTACAATACTGCAAATTTCCGGATTTACGGTTTTTAATTTTCTCTTTATTTTACTTTTCCATCCCAGTCCGACTTTTTATTTGCAGACTATTCTTCTTCGCTGATAATATGTCTCGCAACATAAACACCACTTGCAGATGCATGGGACAGAGAATGTGTAACACCACTTCCGTCACCGATCACATACAGTCCCTTATGGCAGCTTTCCAGATTCTTATCGATCTCTACTTCCATATTGTAGAATTTTACTTCCACACCATAGAGAAGGGTATCGTCATTTGCTGTACCAGGTGC
>ERZ860668.1752-NODE-1752-length-12867-cov-2.481268_pt1 | contig 12867 bp, 10 predicted proteins | sample MGYA00510062_ERZ860668 | MGnify/ENA primary metagenome ERZ860668 (study PRJEB30046, sample SAMN00715258) | human gut metagenome | study: EMG produced TPA metagenomics assembly of the A metagenome-wide association study of gut microbiota in type 2...
AGTCCCATCAGTGAAATCAGCAAGATAACAATAAAAGCCAATATCACGGCATTGCGAAAGCGAAGTACGCTTAAATATTGGTTATCAATGGTTTTCTGTAATGATATAAATACAATATCTTCAGTGGGATACATTTCTCTTATTGTTTTATTAAGCAGACGAAGATTTTCCTCGTAAGGTGCCTTGAGCCGGACGTGATAACAATCATTCACATCCTGTTGCCCCATAAATACCACCGGTTTTAATTCATCATAATAACTGCTTACCGGAAAGTCTTCCATCACTCCCACAACTGTAAAATCCTCATATCTCATGCCCACAGCCCCATCAGTCCAATGGATAGACTTTACAAACTTTTCATTTACCAGAACCTGATTGGGACCATCCAAATCCTTCCCTTCTTTAATACGAATCCCCATAAACGGAGCATAATTATATGAACAAACATTCAGACGGGCTGTGAATACAATCGCTCCGTTATCATCAGCAACAGGCTGACCGCTATAACCGGAAGTTATGTTTGACCAACAGACAGCAACATCTTTTACCATTGATAAACGACGGAGATTATCCAAAGCAGATTCCGGATCATCAAAGCTGTGATAAGTGAAAGCCACTCCGTCAGCATTATACCCTAAAGGTTTGGTTGTAATCCGATTGTACTGTATAAGAACCACGCACAATACACCAAAAATAAAAGTCATCCCGGTAAACTGTACAAAAAGCAGAGACCGTTTCCAACCTCTCCTCCCTTCAGTATAACGTCGGAACACCTGAGTGACAGGAATAGATGAAAATAGATATCCGGGAATGATACCGGCAAATAAAAACAGAACCAGAATAACACAAACAGGTACCCAGAGTTCTCCATGCAAAAAGAGAACTTAAAGAAGCGGAAGCAATATCCTCTATTTGCTCATCAAAATTTAAAACCAAGACACCGACCAATATCAAAGATACCAAAATGATAATGCTTGTCTCCCAAAGAAACATCGAAAAGATGTTTTCGCCACTGGCTCCACTGCATTTATGTACACCTATCGCTTTGGCACGACTTGCGAGTGACGAAACAGAAATCAAAACATAATTCATTGCAGCTATAAAAAGGATAACAAATCCCAATAAGGACATAATCATTATCATTTTATGTACAACGGGAGTCTCTGCGTAAACTTCACGGATCGGTTGAAGTGAATAGCGCATTCCAAAGCCGTCATTTTCAAGATCGAACGGCAAGTACTTTTCAATCACCTTATCTATCCGAGAGTTCACTTTCTCCAAACTTCCGCTCTCTTTCAGGCGAATATACCCTTCGAAACTATCGCCACAAGTCCAGCTGACACATTCCCACTCATGTTTTATGATGGTAGCAAAAGATATTACCACATCATGGCGTAAAGAACTATTCTCCGGAATATCCGCATAGACACCTTTAACAGTCATGGGAAAGGAACGCTTATAAAGTAGTACTTTCCCTATCGGATCTTCATTGCCAAATGCTTTTCGTGCAAAACTCTCGGAAATGAACATGGTTTCCGGATTACCCAGCTCATGCGGGTTACCTTTTAGGACCTCAATACCCATCGTCCGAAAAAAAAGAGAATCGGCAAGAATGACCTTAGGCTCCAAACGAGTACTTCCATTGAACAAAGTATTACTACGACTTTGCACACGCACCACTGTAGCCGACTCAATATCTTCGGGAAAGTTTTCACTAATAGCAGCCGGAACAGGAGCCATCACTGTCGGGTAAGGACCTTTCTTTTCACCATCCTTATAATGCACTGTAACATTGACGGCACATAATTTATCAGCCTCGTAATAATGGTTGTCAAAACTCAATTCAAAAGTAACACGTGCAAAAAGCAGTATCCCCATAAATAATCCCAAGGTCAACGAAATAATTTTAGCCAAATTTAAGCCCCGCCTATTAAGAAGAGTCCGGAAAGTGTAGTAAAGTTGTCTCATATCTCTGTCTGTATATTATTATTTTAGAAAAACAGAAGTAACTCAATAATTATAAAGTTATTTATCTATTATAAAGCAGAAAGCGTGCCAAGAGGACTTATCTATTGACAATCAAACCATTACATTTCAACATCTTCATTCTACCTGTCTAATTCTTAGACACTGCTGTCTATTTATTAGACAACAATATTTGCTTATCGAGAAGAAAACTCTATCTTTGCATCGAGTTTTCACTTCAAAAAAATAGTTTATGGATAAGAAAAAAGGAATAATCGGAATCTTTCTCTCTTGCCTGTTACTTACCGGTTGCGACATGATAGACTACCATCCCTACGATGTCAAAATCAAAGGCGAAAGAGATATTAATAACAAAAATATCGAGAAGATAGAAGCCAAATGTCTGAATAAGACTACTATCCGCTTTATAGCTATGGGTGACTCGCAACGATGGTATGACGAGACAGTAGACTTTGTAAATGCCGTAAATAAACGAAACGACATCGACTTTGTAGTGCATGGAGGGGATCTGAGCGATTTCGGACTAACAGACGAATTTCTATGGCAAAGAGATATCATGAACAAACTAAATGTGCCGTATGTCGCCTTGATTGGTAATCATGACTGTTTGGGAACAGGAGAAGAAGCATTCAGGAAGATATTTGGAGATACTAATTTTTCATTTATCGCAGGAAGAGTAAAGTTTGTATGCCTCAATACGAATGCAATGGAATATGATTACTCGGATCCGATTCCGGATTTCAATTTTATCGAAACGGAATTGACAGAACGTTCGGACGAGTTTGACAAGACGGTATTTTGCATGCATGCCCGCCCTTTGTGCGACCAGTTTAATAACAATGTAGCCAAGGTCTTTCAAATGTATATACGTCAATTTCCAGCCCTGCAATTCTGTACTGTAGCCCATGAGCATCGTATCAGTGCTTCGGATGTATTTGAAGACGGAGTAATGTACTACGGCAGCAATTGTATGAAAAACCGCAGTTATTTAGTATTCACCATAAAACCTGAAGGATATGATTATGAAGTGGTTGAATTTTAAATCTACTCTTTATACTGTATTGGCACTGTTCTTGTTTTGTCCGGAAGACGCTTTGGCACAGGCAGACAAAAGTGATGAAGAAGAAACCAAAGATACTGTTCTGGTCTCCAAATCGGAGCCCAGCAAATATGATAAACGCATCCACCGTTTCCGGAAAGGATGGAACTCTTTGATACCGACTCACAATAAAATACAGTTTGCCGGAAATATGGGCATGTTCTCTTTCGGAACCGGATGGGATTACGGACGGAGGGATCAGTGGGAAACCGACCTTTTTCTGGGATTTATTCCCAAACATGACTCACATCGCACGAAACTGACTATGACCCTCAAGCAAAACTATATGCCTTGGAGTCTTGAGTTGGGGAAAGGCTTTTCTACGGAACCTCTGTCATGCGGGCTCTACTTTAATACGGTATTCGGACACGAGTTCTGGGTAAAAGAACCCAGCCGCTATCCGGAAGGGTACTATGGCTTCTCTTCCAAAATCCGTACCCACATCTTTCTGGGACAACGGTTAACCTATAACATTGATAAAGACCGTCGTTTCTTTACCAAGTCTGTCACACTCTTTTATGAATTGAGTACTTGCGACTTGCTGCTGATAAGCCGTGCCACAAACCGTTACTTACGGGCACGTGACTATTTAAGCCTATCTTTCGGATTAAAATTCCAGTGGCTATAATGACATAAACAAAAGATGAAATTTTATCTCCCCTCTTTCTCCTGTCAGGAGGGGAGATAATAAGATATTTCCCGGATTTAGATTCATTTTGATCCTCTGTAATAGAGAATTGTTATTAACTTTGCCGCTAACAATTAAATTTCAATCTTCTAAATGGGAACCATTATCATTGTCGACGATAACAAAGGAGTACTGACAGCAGTGCAGCTATTACTGAAAAATCATTTTTCGAAAACCATCACCCTCTCTTCACCAGTCAGCTTGTCATCTGTTCTGAGAGAAGAAAATCCGGAAGTCGTCTTATTGGACATGAATTTCACTTCCGGCATCAACAACGGCAACGAGGGCCTATTCTGGTTGCACGAAATCAAACGCCAATACCCCAATCTCCCGGTAGTACTTTTCACCGCATACGCCGATATTGATTTAGCTGTACGAGGTATCAAAGAAGGCGCTACCGACTTTATCGTAAAGCCATGGGATAACCAAAAGTTAGTCGAGACTCTGCTAAACGCTGCTTCACAGGCCAAAGAAGGCAAAAAGAAGAACCGAAAGAAAGAAAATCCTTCTATAGCTGCCATGTACTGGGGTGAAAGCAGTGCTATGCAACAACTTCGCATGCTGGTAGAAAAAGTAGCTACAACCAATGCCAACATATTGATTACGGGAGAAAACGGCACCGGAAAAGAAATGCTCGCCCGGGAGATTCACGCCCTGTCATCCCGTTATAAAGAAACGATGGTCTCCGTAGACATGGGGGCAATTACCGAGTCTTTATTCGAAAGCGAGCTTTTCGGACATGTGAAAGGTTCTTTTACCGATGCACATGCCGACCGCACGGGTAAATTTGAAGCAGCCAACCATAGTTCTCTCTTTCTTGACGAAATCGGGAACCTCCCCTACCACCTGCAAGCCAAACTGTTGACAGCCATCCAACAAAGAAGTATCGTACGGGTAGGTAGTAACGAACCTGTTCCTGTAGATATCCGGCTGATTTGTGCTACCAACCGGAATCTACAGGGAATGGTTGATAAAGGAGAGTTCCGCGAAGACTTACTTTACCGTATCAACACCATTCATGTAGAGATTCCACCTCTGCGTAATCGCAGGGAAGATATTGTCCCACTGGCCGAACGCTTCATTACACGTTTCTGTAAACAATACGACAAAACTCCCATCAGCCTGACTGCATCTGCTTGTGAAAAGCTGACCGCACACTCTTGGTACGGTAACATCCGGGAACTGGAACATGCCATCGAAAAAGCAGTCATCATCTGTGACGGCAATTCGATACCTGCCGAAATGTTTCAATTGGTACAAAAAACAGAAATACAGCAAACCGAAGCTTCCACACTTGAGGAGATGGAAAAAGCCATGATCCGGAAGGCATTGGATAAATGCGAAGGCAACCTTTCGGCAGTAGCTTCCCAATTGGGAATCACCCGCCAGACACTATACAATAAGATGAAAAAGTTCGGCTTATGAAGACTCACATCAGACTACTTACCGAACGATATTGGTTCCGCCTCGGAGTGAGCCTCTGTTTTGCCATAACAGCGGCTCTGTTTTACTCAAACAGAGACTTTGTTTGGATGATATTGAGCCTCTGTTTTTTAATCTTCAGCATCTGGTGGCAATTATCTCTATACCGCATCCATACCAAGCGGGTTCTTTTCATGATCGATGCGCTTGAGAACAACGACAATGCCATTCACTTCCCAGAAGAAAAAACCACACCCGAAACCCGGGACATCAATCGTGCACTGAACCGGGTGGGACACATATTATATAATGTAAAATCGGAAACGGCACAACAAGAGAAGTACTATGAACTTATTCTTGACTGTATAAACACAGGAGTATTAGTGCTCAACGATAACGGAGCCATCTATCAAAAAAATAACGAAGCACTCCGTCTGTTAGGATTGAATGTACTTACTCACATCCGCCAACTGAGTAAAGTAGATGTGACATTGATGCAAAAGGTGGAATTCTGCCGTACCGGAGAAAAACTACAGATTACTTTTAATAATGAACGGGGCACAGTCAATCTTTCCATTCGCGTATCGGATATTACAATACGCAAAGAACATTTACGCATCCTCGCTCTCAGCGACATCAATAGCGAATTGGACGAAAAGGAAATTGATTCGTGGATACGCCTGACGCGTGTATTGACTCACGAAATAATGAATTCGGTAACTCCCATCACTTCACTGAGCGATACCCTGCTCTCACTTTCCGATACCCATGACGAAGAAATACGCAGTGGTCTCCAGACCATCAGCACTACAGGGAAAGGGTTATTAGCTTTTGTAGAGTCTTATCGACGTTTTACCCGTATCCCCACTCCCGAACCATCTTTGTTTTATGTAAAAGCCTTCATTGATCGCATGGTAGAACTGGCACGGCATCAGAACACTTGCAAAAACATCACGTTTCATACAGATATTTCTCCTGCCGACTTAATTGTTTATGCCGATGAAAATCTGATCTCGCAGGTTGTCATCAATCTGCTCAAAAATGCAATTCAAGCTATTGGTACACAAGCTGACGGAAAAATAGAAATCAGTGCCCGCTGTAACGATTCGGAAGAGATACTGATAGAGATCAAGAACAATGGTCCCGTCATTCCCCCGGAAATAGCAGACCATATCTTCATCCCATTCTTTACGACCAAAGAGGGAGGTAGCGGCATCGGACTTAGCATCTCTCGCCAGATCATGCGTCTGTCCGGAGGAAGCATCACTTTATTACCGGGTAAAGAAACTAAATTTGTGCTGAAATTTAAGTAAAACCATTGTTTCCAAAATGCGATATCAGTATTATTAGCAACGCAATAGCAACAGTTACCGGCAAACAATGAGAAAAGATTCCTGTTATTAATAATATATCAATTCAATCTTTAAAGCCATGACCTATCTTGCTAACAACCCTTTATTCCACGGAATTTCGCCCGAAACGCTATCCCGTGATTTTGACGGAATCGTTTCTCACCTCCGTATGTTCCGCAAAGGTGACATTCTTGCCAGACAAGGTGACGTATGCAACCGGCTGATGATATTGCTAAAGGGCAGTGTCCGGGGAGAAATGATCGATTATTCGGGCAGACTGATTAAAGTAGAGGATATTACTGCCCCTCGTGCGATAGCCCCACTTTTCTTGTTTGGTGCCGACAATCGTTACCCGGTAGAGGTCACAGCAAACGAAGCTACTGAGATTTTTGAAATTCCTAAAGAAAGTGTACTGAAGCTATTCCGGAGAAATGAGAGATTCTTAGAAAACTATATGAACCTTTCGGCCAATTATGCCCGGACACTTGCCGACAAACTATTTTTTATGTCTTTCAAGACGATCCGGCAAAAACTGGCCTCGTACCTACTCCGGATTTCAAAACAGCAGGAGGGAAATCCTATACTACTCGATCGCTCACAGCAAGAATTGGCCGATTATTTCGGAGTGTCACGCCCCTCACTGGCACGCGAACTGGCACACATGCAGGATGATGGCCTGATCAGAACAGACCGGAAATTAGTGCATATCCTGAGAAAAGAAGATTTAATGCAGTTGATACAATAAAATCTCCAATCTTTTTTCTATTGTTTGTAACATTGGTTACAGAACTACCTCAAATCCTCCACCTATCTTTGCCTTCAATTAAGAAACCAATTAATACGTAAGAATTATGAGTATGTTCTGTTATCAGTGTCAGGAAACCGCAAAAGGTACAGGCTGTATCCTTAGCGGAGTATGCGGGAAAACTCCCGAAGTAGCCAATATGCAAGACCTCTTGCTTTTTGTTGTACGCGGAATCGCAGTCTACAACCAGGCATTACGCAAAGAAGGACGTTCTTCTGCCCAGGCAGATAAATTCATCTTCGATGCCTTGTTTGTCACTATTACAAACGCCAATTTTGACAAACGGGCCATTATTGAAAAAATAAAGAAGGGCCTCGAACTCAAAAAAGATTTAGGTAGTCAGGTTACTATCGAGTCTGTCCCCGATGAATGTACCTGGTATGGCGATGAATCAGAGTTTGAAGAAAAAGCCCAAACTGTAGGCGTACTTCGCACTCCGAACGAAGACATCCGTTCACTGAAAGAACTGGTTCACTATGGCATTAAAGGTATGGCGGCATATGTAGAACATGCCTATAACTTAGGATACGAAAACCCGGAAATATTTGCTTTTATGCAACACGCACTGGCAGAACTGACCCGCGAAGATATTACGGTAGATGAACTGATAACCCTCACACTCACTACCGGAAATTATGGGGTACAGGCAATGGCCCAGCTTGATACTGCCAACACCAATCATTACGGAAATCCGGAAATATCTGAAGTGAATATTGGCGTCCGGAGCAATCCGGGTATCCTTGTCAGCGGGCATGACCTGAAAGATATAGAAGAATTGCTACAGCAAACAGAAGGTACCGGTATAGACATTTATACCCACAGTGAAATGCTGCCGGCACATTATTATCCCCGGCTGAAGCAATACAAGCATTTAGTAGGAAATTACGGCAATGCCTGGTGGAAGCAAAAAGAGGAATTTGAGAGTTTCAACGGTCCCATCCTCTTCACTACCAATTGCATCGTTCCACCACGCCCGAATGCCACTTATAAAGATCGGATTTACACAACGGGAGCTACCGGTTTGGAAGGTGCTATCCACATCCCCGAACGTAAAGACGGAAAGCCAAAAGACTTCTCTATCATCATTGAACATGCACGACGTTGCCATCCACCGGTAGCAATAGAAAACGGTACGATTGTAGGCGGATTCGCCCATGCCCAAGTAATCGCATTGGCCGATAAGGTGGTAGAAGCAGTAAAAAGCGGTGCTATCCGTAAGTTCTTCGTCATGGCCGGATGTGACGGCCGAATGAAAAGTCGCAGTTATTACACAGAGTTTGCAGAGAAACTTCCGACAGATGCAGTGATCCTGACAGCAGGATGTGCCAAGTATCGATATAATAAGCTGCCTTTAGGAGACATCAACGGCATTCCCCGAGTACTGGATGCCGGACAGTGTAATGACAGTTATTCGCTCGCTATCATCGCTATGAAATTGCAGGAAGTATTCGGACTAAAAGATATCAATGATCTGCCAATCGTTTATAACATTGCGTGGTATGAACAAAAAGCCGTTATTGTTCTGCTGGCTTTGTTAGCACTTGGAGTGAAAAAGATTCATTTGGGACCGACACTTCCTGCATTCTTATCACCTAACGTAAAACAGGTACTGATCGATAACTTCGGAATCGGAGGTATCAGCACAGCGGACGAAGATATTGCAAAGTTCCTGGCATGATATGAACGGTAAATGATGAACAGTAAACGATAAACGGAGGACTCTTGCCTATGGCACATAACCGGTTTATCGTTTACCCTTCATCGTTTATCACTCTTCTCTCGGGAGCACCAAGTTCAACCCTACTCCTACCAATGCAGCGAGACCGATTCCTGACAATGAAAACTCACCCCATGTCAACACGGCTCCACCTATGCCTATTGTCAAGGTCAGAGAAACAATTATGATATTGCGTGTCCGGCTCAAGTCAATGCAATTATTGACAAGATTGGCAATTCCCGCACAAGCAATCGTACCGAAAAGAAGCAGCATGATTCCTCCCAATACAGCCGAAGGGATAGACTTTAGCAAAGCACTGACTTTGCCGATCACTGAAAACAGGATTGCCGTGACCGCCGCAATTCGTATTACCTGAGGATTTGTCACCTTGGTAAGTGACATCGCTCCGGTTACTTCCGAATATGTAGTCACAGGAGGACCTCCCAACAAGCCTGCACAAAGACAGGCCAAACCATCTCCCAAGAGCGTTCGATGCAATCCGGGATCTTTCACATAGTCCTTTCCGGTTACAGTATTTACTACATACACATCACCGATATGTTCTATCACCGGGGCAATCGCTACCGGCATCATAAACAAAATAGGCTCCCAGGAGAACTTAGGAAATACAAACTGCGGAAAGCCCAACCATGCTGCATCTCTCACTCCCGACAGGTCGACATCATAAAAGACCAATGCGGCAACATACCCCACGATAATTCCGCAAAAGATAGGTATTAGCTTCAATAGTCCTTTAGCACGGATAGATACAACCACGGCAGTCAGTAATGAAAGTAATGCAAGAGTCCAGTTTTCTTTTGCCATATTGACTCCGGTTCCGGCAAGTGAAAGCCCGATCAAGATAATTACCGGACCAATAACTACCGGAGGGAACAGGCGTTCAATCAGTCTGATTCCTTGCCATTTGACCAAAGCACTCATGACAAAGTATACCAATGCAACCCCCACCATTCCAGAAAGCGTGCCGGCGAGTCCGTATAATTCGGTTGCTTTAATAATGGGAGCAATAAACGCAAAGCTGCTGCCCAGGAAGATAGGAACTTTCCCCTTTGTTACCAAATGAAAAAGAAGTGTACCGATACCGGCCGTAAATAAGGCTGTAGAGGGGTCAAGTCCGACCAATAAAGGTACGAGAACAGTAGCGCCAAAAGCCACAAAAAGAAACTGTACTCCTACCACGCCCTTACGTAAAGGAGAAAGATGATTTGAATCCATATAGATATAGAATGATATTATTTTGGCTGCAAAAATAACATTTTTAAACTATTTTACGGCAATTTGGGACATAAATACATCCAAAGAGGATTTCTATTTGTTACATAATTTAAGTAACTTCGCACAGTGAAATGTAAAATAACAAATTAATAACCTTCAGCACTTATTGTTTATGATATTTACCGCAGAAAACATTCTACTCATTGGTTCTATCTTACTATTCGTTAGCATTGTTGTCGGAAAAACCGGCTATCGTTTCGGAGTACCCGCTTTATTATTATTTCTTCTCGTAGGCATGTTTTTCGGAAGCGACGGTCTGGGACTGCAGTTCCACAACGCTAAAGTCGCTCAATTTATAGGTATGGTAGCCCTTAGCGTCATCTTGTTTTCCGGTGGTATGGATACTAAGTTCAAAGAAATCCGTCCCATCCTGTCACCGGGAATTGTACTCTCTACTGTAGGAGTACTCCTCACAGCTCTTTTCACCGGTTTGTTCATTTGGTATCTTTCCGGAATGGGTTGGACGAATATCCATTTCCCGCTGATTACTTCCCTACTGCTTGCATCGACCATGTCGTCCACCGATTCTGCCTCCGTGTTCGCTATCCTCCGTTCACAGAAGATGAATCTGAAACATAATCTGCGTCCCATGCTTGAACTGGAAAGCGGAAGCAACGACCCGATGGCTTATATGCTGACCATTGTCCTGATACAGTTCATCCAATCGGATGGTATGGGTACAGGCACCATTATCGGCTCATTCATCATCCAGTTCCTGGTAGGCGCAGCCGCCGGATATATACTGGGAAAGCTGGCAATACTGATCCTTAATAAAATAAATATCGATAACCAGTCACTTTATCCCATTCTGTTACTGTCATTTGTATTCTTTACTTTTGCCATCACCGACCTACTCCGCGGTAACGGATATTTGGCTGTATACATTGCCGGTATGATGGTAGGTAACCATAAAATAACCTTTCGGAAAGAAATTGCAACGTTTATGGACGGACTTACATGGTTATTCCAAATCATTATGTTCCTCATGCTGGGACTACTTGTCAATCCGCACGAAATGCTTGAAGTTGCTGTTGTAGCATTACTTATCGGAGTATTCATGATCGTTATCGGGCGTCCTTTAAGTGTATTTCTTTGTCTGTTGCCTTTCCGAAAAATCACTTTGAAATCGCGTTTATTCGTTTCGTGGGTAGGTCTGCGGGGAGCTGTGCCTATCATTTTTGCAACCTATCCGGTAGTAGCCAATGCAGAAGGATCGAATATGATTTTCAATATTGTATTTTTCATCACGATTGTTTCGCTGATTGTGCAAGGAACAAGCGTATCGTTTGTAGCACGCTTATTGCATCTGTCTACTCCTCTTGAAAAGACCGGAAATGAATTTGGTGTCGAACTTCCCGAAGAAATAGATACCGACCTCTCGGACATGACCATCACTTCGGAAATATTGAGTGAAGCCGATACGCTGAAAGATATGAACCTGCCTAAAGGAACTTTGGTAATGATCGTAAAACGCGGAGATGAATTCCTGATTCCTAATGGCACACTAAAACTGCATGTAGGGGACAAATTATTGCTGATCTCAGAAAAAAATAAAAAGGAAATGGCTGAAAGTGAATAAAAGCTCATAACGAAGTACACAGAGAACACGGATATTATATATCACCCTGATATCATAAGACGTGTCTCTGTGACTTTTATCGGCTTAATAATAGACAAATAAAGCTCTCCCATCCTCCGTTAATTTAACGTAAAACTTTACGAAAGAATTCGGTTTCCGTTAATAGAATATTAATTTTGCGCAGTTTTAAACTGAATGTGCAAAAATTACAAAATGGAACAAGAACAACGGTTCATTGGTTATATTGAACAGAGCATCATAAACAACTGGGATGCAAACGCCCTGACAGACTACAAAGGAATCACCCTTCAATATAAGGATGTAGCCCGGAAAATAGCCAAATTTCACATCATATTAGAAATGGCCGGCATTCAGCCGGGAGATAAAATAGCTGTCTGTGGACGTAATAGTGCCCACTGGGCTGTAACCTACTGTGACCTATGGTGCAGTAATTGTTCCTATCTTACACGAATTTAAGGCTGACAATATTCACAATATCGTCAATCACTCCGAAGCAAAATTGCTTTTTGTAGGTGAGCAGGTGTGGGAAAACCTTAATGAGGACCGGATGCCGCTACTTGAAGGCATATCTTCTTTAACTGATTTTGCCCCACTTGTGTCGCGCAACAATAAACTGACGTATGCACATGAACACCGTAATGAAATATACGGGCAACGATATCCCAGAAATTTCCGCCCGGAACATATCTCCTACCGTAAAGAAATGCCGGAAGAACTGGCTGTCATAAATTATACGTCGGGAACAACCGGCTATTCCAAAGGAGTTATGCTTCCATACCGGAGTTTGTGGTCAAACATCGCCTATTGTCATGAGATGCTTCCGGTAAAACCGGGAGATCATATCGTCTCCATGCTCCCTATGGGACATGTGTTCGGCATGGTCTACGACTTCCTTTACGGAT
>ERZ860668.1756-NODE-1756-length-12852-cov-2.049387_pt1 | contig 12852 bp, 9 predicted proteins | sample MGYA00510062_ERZ860668 | MGnify/ENA primary metagenome ERZ860668 (study PRJEB30046, sample SAMN00715258) | human gut metagenome | study: EMG produced TPA metagenomics assembly of the A metagenome-wide association study of gut microbiota in type 2...
CCGCCGATGTGGATGCCGCGTGCACGTCTGCCCGCGAAGCAGAGCAGACGGCAGCGCTGTCCGTTCTGCTGTCAGCCGCCGGCAAAACGCAGTCCAAGGGACGCGCCAAATCGTTTGAATTATGACATAAATATATAGAAGTTATCAATAAATCCGTAGGGCACCCCGCCCTACGATGCAAGATGAATCTGTGAGGTGATGTTTTCTATGTCGCAGTCCTCCCGCTGGACTTCCATTGGACGCGAAATCCTGTTTTCCGCCCGCACCGAACTGTACATGAACCTGCCGTTCCTCGATTCCGCGCTGGCGGCGCTGCCTGCGGCAGACGGTTACGATACACCCACGCTCGCTACCGACACGCGCGTGCTGTTTTTCAGCGGTGCCTGGCTGGCGCAGCAGTACGAGAGCTCCCGCGCGAACGTCAACCGCGCCTATCTGCACACGCTGTTCCACTGTCTGCTGCGCCATCCCGGAAAGACACGCGGACGCGATGCCGATCTGTGGGATCTGTCGTGCGATATTGCGGTCGAAAGCATGCTGGATTCACTGGATTACCGCTGCCTGCAAGCGGAAAAGGTGTCAGTTCGGCGGCAGAATATCTACCGCGAACTGCAGGACGAGCTACCGGTCCTGACGGCTGAGGCGGTCTATCGTCACTTTCGCCGCACGCGGCTGAATTCGTATGACTGTGCCACGCTCACGCGCGTGTTTGCGACAGACGAGCACACGCTGTGGTACAAGGAGGATGACGATCAGCAGGAGCGCCGCTGGCAGCAGCAGGCCGAGCGCACGCAGACCGCGATGGAAACCGTTTTTGCGAACAAGGCGGAAGGCGGTCAGGCCGTGCGGGAGCAGCTTGTCGTTTCCACCCGCAAAACGACTGATTTCCGCGCGTTCCTGCGCCGGTTTGCCGCTCTGCGGGAGGAGGTCTCGGTGGATGCGGATTCGTTCGACTACGGCTACTACGCCTACGGGCTGCGTCATTTCGGAAATATGCCGCTCATCGAGCCGTTAGAGACGCGGGAGGTGCGGAAAATAGAGGATTTCGTCATTGCCATTGATACCTCGATGTCCACCTCCGGTGAACTCGTGCGCGCGTTCCTCAGCCGCACCTATGAGCTGCTGCAGGAGAACACCAGCTTTTTCCGGCATTTCAACCTGCGTATTTTGCAGTGCGACGATCAGCTGCGCTCGGACAAAGAGGTGACAAATGCGCGGGAACTCGCGGAATATATGGAGCATTTTGAACTGATCGGTCAGTCTGCGACCGATTTTCGTCCGGTTTTCGAGCACGTTGACCGCTTAAACGCCGAAGGCGCGTTCCGCCATCTGCGCGGCCTGCTGTACTTCACGGACGGACTCGGCATCTACCCGAAAAAACGTCCGAAGTACGATGCGGCGTTTGTCATGCTCGAAGGCGAAGCCTATCCGGATAAGGTACCGTCATGGGGGATTCGGGCGGTAATCAGCGAGGATGCGTTGGCCGTAGAATGAAAGTAGAATGAAAAAGGACGCTTTACGCGTCCTTTTTTGCAGATCGGTTATTTTTCACCCATTCGGCAATCGTCTGCTTGACCTTCTTTATCTGCAGCGGCTTTGCCAGATGGGCATTCATGCCTGCGGCGAGGCACTTCTGTGCATCCTCGTAAAAGGCGTTTGCGGTCATGGCGATGATGGGCAGCGTTTTCGCGTCCGGTCGGTTGAGCGAGCGAATGGTCTTCGTAGCGTCAATGCCGTTCATCACAGGCATCATCACATCCATGAGAACCGCGTCGAATGTGTCCGGTGGATTGTTCTGCACGATCTCCACAGCCTGTTTGCCATCCGTGACGACGGTTACGGTTGCTCCTTCGTCGGTCAGCAGAATCTGTGCGATTTCGGCGTTGAGCGCATTGTCCTCGACGAGCAGCAGCCTGCAGCCTGCAATGCTGATATCCGGCGCGGCATGTGCGTCCGGTGTCTGCTCGGGAGACGGTGCAATTTCAAACGGCAAAGTGATTACAAAGGTGGAGCCGACACCAAGCTGACTCGTGACCGTAATCGAGCCGCCCATCCGGTCGACAAGCTCCTTGGTGATGGTCATGCCGAGACCGGTGCCGTGATAATAGCTGCGCGCGTCCTGCTTTTCCTGCGTGAACGGTTCAAAAATATGGTCAACAAAGTCCGGACTCATGCCGATACCCGTATCCGAAATCGTCCAGCGGTAGGTGCATTTGCCGTCCTGTTCACCGAGTGAGTCCGTATGGGTGGTGATTTTACCTCCAGGACGGTTGTATTTGATGCAGTTGCTGTAAATATTGAGGAAAATCTGCCGCAGATGCAGCGGACTGCCGTAAATATACGGGTACGGAATGATGGATTTGTCTTTTTCGTACTCCCACTCAATGCCGGCTTCTTCGGCGCGGCCGATGATAATGGTAATGATATCGCGGGTCAGCTCCACCAGGCTGATACGTTCGTGAGTAAGGACGGTCGTGCCCTCCTCCAGCTTGCTCATCTGCAGCACATCGTTGATGAGCGACAGCAAGTGATTGGCGGAAATCTGCATTTTTTTGTGATTTTCCAGCAGCAGCGCCTTGTCATCAAAGTGGGTTTCGTCCACCTGCAGCAGACCGATAATGCCGTTGAGCGGTGTGCGGATATCGTGACTCATGCGCGAGAGAAATTCGGTTTTGGTGCGGTTCGCAATACGCATTTCATCGAAAGCGGCCTGCAGACGGGCGTTCTCTTGCTCGTCGCGGGCGTGCATCTGCGAGGTATCCTGCAGCAGGATAATCGCCGTGACCATCGGCATTTCGGCATTGATTTCCGGATCAAACACGGTAGTCTGCGTCATCAGCACGGTTTTCTGTACCCAGCGGATAGCGCCGTCATCCTCCTGCACGCAGTACTCCACCGTGATGTGTTTTTCACCGGCGGCAAAGCGCTTGAGCAGACGGGCACTGGTATCTGCCGTGCGGTAGCTGCCGAGTGTTGCCGGTGTGACGCGCTTGCGGTACTCGTCGCAGTAGTCGCGGTAGGAGCAGGGAAGCGGGTAGTCGAGGAACAGCGCCCGGTCCGAATCACTCTTGCCCGCAGGTGAAATGTTGCGCTCGAGGGTGTCGCGCGTGAGGTTTACCGTGTAGATTGTGCCCGCCATATCGAGCAGCGCGTCCACATAGCTGTCGTTCTCGAGGATAGACTGCTTTAGCTGCTCGTAGTACAGCGTCAGCTGCTCCTTCGGGTCGATGGCTTGGTCGGCGTTCAGCCGGATGGTCTCGAACGCGAGGATAAAGTGGTGCAGCACACCGGCTTCATCCCAGTCAATCGGAAGAACGGTCAAACGGCTGTAGCGGCTTTCATCGGCCGCGTTGTACTGCAGTTCGAGGGTATCCTCTGCGCTGTGCAGGCTGCGCTGCAGTACGTCAAGCTGCAGCGCAGAACGGACGCGGCTGCGCTCACTTTTAGCAGCCTGTTCCTCGGCAATCTGCTCGACGGCGCCGGTGTAGCTGCCGTCCGATGCCAGAAAAAAGCTCTCGCACGCGCGGATGGTGCGGTAGGTGTCCAGACGCGCATCGCAGTACAGGCAGTCGGAAAAGCTGCGGTGCAGGCGGTTGACCTGCTTCAGCAGCTGAAAATCCAGCCGCTTTTCGGCGGCGGCTTCCTCGCGCTTGACGTGGTTTTTGTTGATGTACATGTTTTTGTCCGCAAGGTCAAACAGATCGCGCATATTGCTGTCCGGATTGTCCGATGCAAGCGCAAAGCCGACTGCATAGCTGAGCGGCGTATCCGGATGCTGTCGGGACTCCTCAGCAAGCTGTTTACGGACATGGGAAAGCAATTTCTGCAGCGCATCGGCATCCGGTCCGTGCGTTATCGCGAGGAACTCATCGCCGCCTGCACGGCCGACAAAATGCTCCTCGGGCATGGCCGCACGCAGCGCGACCGCAAATCGCCGGATGTATGCGTCACCGGCCTCATGGCCCATGCTGTTGTTGATGCGGCGCAGATTATTCAGGTCAAAGCTGCACACGCCGGTTTCTGGCGCAGGCGGCGTCGGATCGTCGAGCAGCTCCTCGCACTTGTTCTTGTTGGGCAGGCCGGTCGCGGCATCCAGATAGACCTTATGCTGCAGAGCGCGGTTCATCGCAGCTGTGTGCAGCGCCTGAAACAGCTGGTAGCCAATCAGCAGCATGAGCACGACGATATCCGCTGTGATATACTTCTCCAGAGCGGAAAGCGAGGTTGCCTTGCGCTGTGAGTACGCCTCTGCCAGACCGGTCGCGTCGTCGCAGATGCCGAAAAAGGTTTCGCTGATGGGAATGATGTCCGTGTTATTTGAGCCGACTGCGCGCACGCGGCCGATCTCCTGCTTGAGTGCTTGAAAATAGTCATCCAGCTCCTGCATTTTGCTTTGGAAGGCGTCATCGTTCAGCCGCACGAGGCTGAGCTCGTCGCTGCCGAAGCGCAGTCCGGCGATAAACGCGTCAATATCTGCGATCATGCCGTCCTGCGGCTGACCGGAGATTTCCAGCTTGACGATACGCTGGGTCTTGCCGCGCACGAGTCCGGCGTAGTTGATGATACGCGCGGTGCCCTGAATACCGGAAACGAGGTTCATCATCCAGACAATCAATATAGCCAGCACGACTGCCAGCGCGCCAATGGCGGCGTTGACGATGCCGGTGCTTTTCTTTTTGGGGTTGCCAGCCATGTGCAATGACCTCCTTGCAGGCTGTCGAATTTTGTCGAACAAATTAGACGGGTGAGAATATATAAAATCATTATATCGTGAAAAGGGAACAGATGCAATGACAGAAGCGGAGAATCACGCGCTTCACAGAGATATCCACAGACTTGTGGATACATTGCCGATTTTGTGCTATAATGCAGAAAAAGCAATCGGAGGAACAGAGGATGAAGCTGCGTTATATGATTATCGGTGCTGGTGGCGTTGGCGGACCGGTAGGCGCGTATTTGAGCAAATCCGGTGCGGATACCACGCTTATTGCACGCGGAAAGCATCTTGCGGTCCTGCAGGAGCACGGCTTGACGCTTGTATCCGGAGAAAATGAGCGCGAGAGCATTCCGGTCAAGGCAATCGACATGGACGGCTTTCTTGCCGCGAGGGAGCAGGGCGCTCCCGCGCCGGATGTGATTTTCGTGTGTGTCAAGGGATACTCTCTTGCGGATACCGTGCCGTTCATCCGCAAGGCAGCAGGCAAAGACACGGTAGTTATTCCGGTGCTCAACATCTACGGCACAGGCCGTACCCTGCAGGCAGAGCTGCCTGAGCTGCTCGTCACAGACGGCTGCATCTACATTTCGGCCAACCGGATTGCACCGGGCGTCATTCAGAAGCACGGCGCGATCTGCCGTATCGTGTACGGGCTGCCGAGCCACAAGACCGACCATCCGGTGCTGCAGCAGGTCGAGACCGACCTCAAAAACGCCGGGATCGACCCGGTTTATTCTCCCTATGTCGAGCGCGACACGCTGCTCAAATTTGCATATGTGTCACCGAATGCGGCCTGCGGACAGTATTATCACGCAAAAGCTGCGGAAATGCAGCATCCGGGCGAGGTGCGCGACAGCTTTGTACGCCTGATAAAAGAGGTCGTTGCGCTGGCGGACAAGATGGGTATTCCGCTGGAGAGCAGGCCGGGGAGCTGGTCGAGCGCAATCTGCGCATTCTGGATGCGCTTGCACCGACCGCGTCTACCTCTATGCAGCGCGATATGGAAGCCGGCAGTCCGAGGTGGATGGTTTGATTTATCAGGTTGTGCGTCTGGCGGAGCAGTACGGCGTGGATGTGCCGGAGTATCGCAAAATCGCAGAGGCGGTAAAAAAACAGACGGAAAATAAGTGAAAACGGCAAAGACCCGGAATCTTCCGAAGAAAGATTCCGGGTCTTTGCGCTATGGGTGGTGATGCTGTTTCGACTGTCATTGTCAGCAACGACAATTTCACTGCACACCGTCCGACGGACGGTGACATTCGCAATCCTTTTCGAGCGCCTGAAGCTGTTGCTCCATGGTCGGCACCTCACACTTGCCGGTGCGGATGGCTTCGCGCACGACTTCGGGCGACGCGGGTACCTTATTGATGCGCACGCCGATGGCACGCGACACAGCGTTGAGAATCGCCGGTGTGACAGGCACGGTCGCAACCTCGGAAATGCCTTTTGCGCCGAACGGACCCTGCGGTTCCGGGTCCTCGATTAAAATAATCTCGTAATCCGGCGTATCCTCGGCACGCGGCAGACCCAGCTGACGGTACAGCGTCTTGACCGGATAGCCGTTTTTCGTCGGATATCCCTCGGTCAGTGCGTAGCCCTGTCCCATCGAGCACGAACCGTGCATCTGACCCTCGATGATATGCGGATTGATGGCGCGGCCGACATCGTGCGCCGCGATGATTTTGAGCAGCCGGACCTCGCCGGTTTCTTTGTCTACCTCGACAATAGCGGCCTGCGTGGCATACGCATACGCCGGGAAATTCCGGTATTTTGCACCGCGCTGCTTTGCACCCTCAAAATCACCGATGGCGAAGCACGGGTCGGATGCATAATAGTATTCCGCGCGGCGTTCCTCGCCCGGCCGCCACGGACGGCTGTCTAAATCCTGATTGAGCTTGACGCACGCCTCATATACCGCACGGCCGCCGCACAGTGTCTGGCGCTCGGAAACCGATTCGCCGGTCGGGATGGTCAGCTCGGTGTCGCCGTTGGTGATGTAAATATTCGCGATATCCATGCCCAGCGTTTCCGCCGCGATCTGCGTCATGGCTGTACGGAAGCCCTGTCCCATATCCGTGCCGGAAACGATCATGTGCAGGCGGCCGTCGCCCTGCAGAATCAGCTTGCACGCGCCGTCATCGGTGAAAATACCCTTGCCGACACCGACATTCTTAAATCCCGAGGCCATGCCCCATCCAAGCACCTTACTGCCCTTGGGATACTGTCCTTCGTACTCCTTGAGTGCTTTTCGCAAACTTTTTTCGCATTGATTGATGGTATCCATCATACCCATGCTGTATTTGAGCACCTCACCGCCGACCGAGGTCGCACCCGGATAGACGGCATTGCGCCGGCGCAGCTCGAACGGGTCGATATCCAGCTTTTCCGCCATCATGTCCATCGCAGTTTCAATGGAGATCGCCGCCTGATTGATACCGTAGCCGCGGAACGCGCCGCCCTGCAGATTGTTGTTGCGGATCGCTGAGCCTTCCACCTTGACATTGGGAATGATGTACGGCCCGCCGCTCATCAGCGCGCCGGTCATCAGCGTGCCGTAGCTTTCGCACTCGTACGGTCCGCCGTCCGAGAACATCCGGCAGTCCAGATACTGGAACTTGCCGTCCGGCGTAAAGCCAATCTCGTAATCCGTATGGTAGCCATGGCGTTTGGTGGTGAGGATCAAATCCTCCTTGCGCGTCAGCGTAATCTTGACCGGCTTGCCGCATGAGCGGCAACAACCGCCGGTGCTTCAAGAAATGAGTCGCATTTTTTACCGAAGCCGCCGCCGAGTGGCGTCACGATAACGCGGATATCCTCCTCCGGCTTGTCCAGAATCTTTGCCAGCATACTGCGGATTTCGAACGGCGCTTGTGTGCAGGAATAGAGGATCGTTTTGCCGTCCTGCACCATGCCGATGGCCGAAACCGGCTCCATGCAGGCGTGCTCCTGCGGCTCGATATCCTTGGAGACGTTGAGCTTGACAATATCCGTCCGCTGCTTTGCCTGCTCCACATCGCCGCTGACGCGGCCGGTGTGCACGATGAAGCTGTTTTTGCGGTAGCCGTCCGCCATGGTGTAGATACCGGGCAGTTCTTCATAGTCGATTTTGACCAGCTTGACGGCCGCTCTCGCGTGCGCCGCCGTATCCGCGACAACCAGCGCGAGATGGTCACCGAGAAACCGCACCTCATCCGTGCAAAAGACCGGCTGCTCCGGCGTCCATGTGCCGACCTTATTCATGCCGGGCACGTCAGCCGCCGTCACGATGCGCACCACGCCTTCTGCCTGTTCGGCGGCGGAGTAGTCCACCGCGTTGATCTTTGCGTGCGGTGCCGGCGCCCAGACAAATGCACCATGCAGCAGGGTATCCGCGCCGATGTCCTCCGCGGTGTAGTCGTCGCAGAATTTCAGTTTGCCGCCGGTCTTGTCCATGCCGTCCACATCCCAGACCGACTTGCCGACTGCGGAACCGGTGATTTCGGGCACGACCTGATTTTCACCAACCACAATAACCGTGCTCTCGTGGTCGCGGAATGTGTCGATAGACGGGTCCTCGCCGCGCAGCCGCGCCGCCGCCAGCTTGACGGCCTCGATGATCTTGACATAGCCTGTACAGCGGCAGTAGTTGTTCTTCAGCCCGTCATAGATGGCAGGCTCGTCCGGTACTGCATTGTGCAGCAGCCCTTTGGCTGAGACGACCATGCCCGGCGTGCAGAAGCCGCACTGCACCGCGCCGACATCGAGGAACGAGCGCTGAATGGTTTGCAGCATGGTGTCATGCGGCGCATTTTCGATGGTTTCGACTGCTCTGCCGTCCAGACGGCGCACGAGCGTTACGCACGAGCGTGTCAGCCTGCCGTCCACCAGTACGCTGCACGCGCCGCAGTGACCGGTGCTGCAGGCTTCTTTTGTGCCCTTCATGCACTTTACATTGCGGAGATATTCGAGCAGGGTGCGGTTTTCACCGTCTTCTATTTCAATTTGTGTGCCATTGAGCGTAAATCGTAGCATGGGATTTCGCCCTCCTGCTGTTACTTGATTTTTGCTTTGATGCGCATGAAGCGTCTGTGACCGGAGTCAAGCGCCTCGTAAAAGTCCTCGCTGTCCTTCAGGTCATCCTTTGTCAGCTTAGAGACCACATACATCAGCACGAACGCGGTCGCCAGACCGATCGTGCCGTACCACACATAGCCGAGATCCCAGACGAAGAAGGTCAGGCAGATAATGATCGCACCGACCGAAATCGAGGTGATAGCGGCTTTTCGGGTTGCCCACTTGCAGTAAATGCCGAATACCAGCGCCGGGAACAGCGATTCGACCAGGGAATCTGCGAAAATCATCAGATTGTAGACGTATTCCCAGTGCATGAGCGATACGGCGACTGTTACGGTACCGAACAGCAGAATTACCACGCGGATAACCGAGGTCTCGGAGGCCTTGAACCTACAGTGGCCGATGCCGACGAGCAGATCCTTGTAGATGATAGAGGACATGACCATCAGCAGCGCATTTGCGGTGGACAGACCGACCGCCAGTACGCCGATGAGGAACACGATCATCAAAATCTGCGCGAGCAGACCGTGCGTGCCCGCGATGATGTTGCACATATACGGGATAACCAGTTCGGTCTCCGAGCTGGTCAGATTCGGCATGGCAGCCAGTGCTACCAGACCGATGAGCATTGTGCCGCCCCAGACAATGATCTGCAGGAACGGTGCAAGGAAAGCCATCTGACGCTGGTCCTTCAGACCCGCGCTGTAATAACCCGAGCGCACAAAGACCTGCGGCAGCAGCGTGTAGCCGAACGCGCACGCAAGCGGATAGCTGACGCGCGACGGATAGGTGCAGATACCGATCGGACCAGGGTAGGAGAACCAGTCCGGCGTCTGAACACGGACGGTCTGGAACGCCTCGATGATCGAGCCGTTGAATACGATCTTGAGCGTTACGAAAATAATCGCCCACAACGCCAGAATGAAGAACCAGCCCTGTACAGCATCCGCCAGTGCGGTGGATTTTACACCGCCGAGCATGACGAATACCGTCATGATAATGCCGCAAATGAGCGTAAACGTCTGCGAGGATACCGCGCCGCCGGTGGCCACCTCAGCCGCGCGTCCGCCGGCTACCAGTACCGCCGAGATAAACGGCACGGCGCAGATAATGTAAACAATGTCGATGATAACGGTCAGCGCCTTGGACTTGTAGCGGCAAAAGAAGAAATCCGCCGGGGTGGTGAAGTGCTTCTGCTGGTTGACCAGCCATACCTTGGTCATCGTGAAGTAGCAGATGATCGGGAACATGGAGTAGATGCACATCTCCGAGAAGAAGTAGCCCAGTCCGTAGCGGTAATACGCGCCCGGGCCTGCGAAAAATACCCAGACGCTCATGCAGGAGGCGATATAGGTCATGACCATGACCGGCCACTTGAACCGGCCGCCCTGCAGATCGACCTTGCCTGCGTCACGTTTTTCCTTCCATGTGGTGTAGCGTGCGATAGCGATCAAAAATAGAAAATATGCCGCAAAAACGATCCATACCGTTTTGCCTGAAAGTAAACCCTGTGTTGTCATTTTCTCTGTTATCCTTTATTTGTCCGATTCTTTTTGCGTTTCGGAAGCGGCAGGCGTCATATTCTCTGCTGTTTCGCCCTGTTCCTCGTCCTCAATCAGAGGATACTCCTTTTCGGTCAGCTTGCAGCCGATATACACGGACAGCACCGTGCCGACAAAGCTGATGAGGCCGTGTACGATGCAGGCCGTTTCGCTGCCGTAGGGCGGGAAGCCCGGGAAATTATAGAATACCCAGAAGAACAGCACAGACGCCAGCCAGATTTTCTCTGTTCTGCCGATTTTCATTTTATGTCACCTTGTTTTCTTGTTTATATGTAATTTCAGGTATGCATTAGTCCTGAGAGCGCCATTCATCGAGCAGCGCATCCGAATCCACGACAAGTCCCAGGTGCAGCGAGATCATGCGCAGCGCAGGCTCTTCGAGGTGCTCGGAGCCGCGGGTCAGGTCGCGCGGCACGACGACGCGGAAATCGCGGTTTGCGGCATCGAAGGCGGTGTTGATGACGCAGCAGTCGGTCATGCAGCCGGTGAGCACCACGCGGCGGATGCCAAGGTTGCGCAGCAGCAGCTCCAGATCGGTCGGATAGAACGCGCTCAGGCGCTTTTTGGTCGTTACCATGTAGTCCTCGTCGTGTACGTCGATGGACATTCTGTTCCAGCGTGTGCCTTCGATGGCGTGCTCTGCGATGTTGGGAATCTCACCGACCGTAACCGGAAACACCATGCGCCACGCAGACGGAAACAGCTTTTCGTCTGCGCCGCCCTTACGCAGCGTTGAGCGGACATGGATGATCGGCAGACCGAGCGCGCGTGCTTCGTTCATGAAATGATTGAGCGGTTCGATGATCTCACGTCCTCGCGGAGACGGACATGGACAGTCCGGATCGGTTGACAGGTGTCCATCGTGCATGTCGATCGTAATGACAGCCGTATCGCGGCGATTAAGGAAAACCTGCTGTAATTGCTCCGGAACCTCCTTTTCGATGCTGTCAAAGTATGCTTTCATTTGATTTTTCTCCTTCCCGGCAAAACGCCGCAGCAATCTGTGCGGCGCTGTCAATAGCGGTATTGGAGTTATTATAGCACATGTGTCATGACATGTGCAAATGTTTTGGTTGGGTTGGGGAAAGATCGTGAAGGGATGGAGACTGGCGATGCTGGACGGGAGGATGGGGATGCAGCTATCTGCGTCGCTCCGCGAAGAGAGCGACCCGCCGTCCAGCGTCACCGTGATGATAACGCCGGAATTTCAATCCACGCTCCCGCGAAGGGAGCGACCCTAGGCATGGTAGCCCTAAATACCAGTAAAGCATTTCAATCCACGCTCCCGCGAAGGGAGCGACTCTTCGGTTTTAATCGGACGCTTGACCGCCCGCGCATTTCAATCCACGCTCCCGCGAAGGGAGCGACCGCCTCGATCTTGGTTACATGCTCCGGCGATTGATTTCAATCCACGCTCCCGCGAAGGGAGCGACCTCGTTACCTCCTTATACGGATACGTTCGCAGTATTTCAATCCACGCTCCCGCGAAGGGAGCGACAGCAAAAATCACCAAGACTATCCCCGATGATTTTCGCAAAATAAACAATTGCAATAACAGTTTTGCACATATTTATGCAAAACACAACTGTAAATTAGACATCCGATAAAAGTATGGTATATATCCTATCGGAAATTCCGGTGCGAAGCGCCGACGCTTTTCGGTTCGCTTACACTTCGCACCGCCTTACACCATGAGCACGCCTTCCGGCTCATAGCCGCGTTTCGTGCCGAAATGCTCAATCTTATTCTCATACTTGCTGCCGAGATAGTAAAATCGCAGACTGTCCAGTTCATCATCCATAATGGAGCACAGCTTCTGCTGCAGCATACGGCACTGAGCCGCGTCAATCAGGCATTCAAACACGGAATTCTGCACACGCTGTCCATAATTGACGCACTGCCTGGCAATTTGCCGCAGGCGTTTGAGCCCGGCGGCTGTTTCGGTGTTGACATCATAAGTAATCACAACCAGCATATTCGGACCTCATTTCCATAAAAACGGCGGATAATCGTCCGTATCGCCGCGCAAATAGCGCGCCAACAGCAGGGCCTGTGCATACGGAACCATACCCCAAGACAGCTTTTCCTCAAGGTACGGGTGACGAATTTCCTCGCGCTTTTTCTCCTGCCAGCTCTGTAAAAAGGTTTTGCGGGCGTTCTCTGAGAGATAAACCGCACCGTTTTCCTGCACTTCAAAATCCTTTGCGGAAAACCTGCCGAGATTGACAGCCGAAAACACAAAACGGTCTGCAAAGCACGGCCGCAGTTCTTCCATCAAATCGGCGGCAAGAGACTGCCGGCCCGGACGGTCGGTGTGTAGAAAACCGACATAGCTGTCCAGTCCGACGGCTTCCAGCGCAGCGGCGCAGTCGTTCGCCAGCAGGGAATAGGCGAACGACAGCAGTGCGTTGCATGGGTCGAGCGGTGGACGGCGCGAGCGTCCGGTGAACGAAAACACGTCTTTGTGGTTGAGAATCAATCGGTCGAATACATCGAAATAGATGGCCGCACCTGCGCCCT
>ERZ860668.1773-NODE-1773-length-12745-cov-4.696690_pt1 | contig 12745 bp, 8 predicted proteins | sample MGYA00510062_ERZ860668 | MGnify/ENA primary metagenome ERZ860668 (study PRJEB30046, sample SAMN00715258) | human gut metagenome | study: EMG produced TPA metagenomics assembly of the A metagenome-wide association study of gut microbiota in type 2...
TCTTCTGGAGGTAGCCGGTTCTTGTCGCGACAGAATACTTTCTCTTTATCGCCAACTTGGTTTTGAAGGTGACGGACTGGCTGTACTTTCTGCTTTGACTGTAGGAGATAAAACCGAACTAAGTGACTCTGTTCGTGAAAGTTATTCGGTAGCCGGTGCCAGTCATGTGCTTGCATTGTCCGGGTTGCATATCGGGCTGTTGTATGCCTTGCTCTTTTTTATATTGAGTCCTGTTGCGAAGAGAGGGAACGCAGGCAGATGTTTGCGGGCTGTATTTCTTCTTATCCTTCTTTGGGCTTTCGCTTTTTTTACCGGACTTTCACCATCGGTAGTCCGTTCGGCTTGTATGTTTTCGATCTGGGCAGTGGCGGATATTTTTAATCGTCAGGCTTTATCTTTGAATACGTTGGCGGCGACTGCATGGGTTATGTTACTTTGTAATCCGGTATGGCTGTTTGATGTCGGCTTTCAACTATCCTTCTTGGCTGTTGCTTCTATTCTACTGACATATAAACCTATTTATCGGTTACTTCCGGTAAAGAGTAGGATCGGGAGATATTTCTGGGGACTAATGAGCGTATCTATTGCGGCACAGCTAGGCACTGCTCCTCTTGTTATGTTTTATTTCTCCCGTTTTTCAACTCATTTTCTGTTTACTAATTTAGTAGTCATTCCTCTGGTTACCATCATTTTGTATTCTGCCGTTGTTATGCTTCTCCTGACTCCGCTACACTGGATACAAAATTTTATAGCAGAGGGCGTCAAGTTTCTTCTGGATGCACTTAATACTTTCATTCATTGGGTAGAACAACTTCCTTATGCTTCTATTGACGGAATATGGCTATATCAGTTGGAAGTGCTCGGCCTTTACCTCTCCGGCGGTCTGGTGTTTTACTATTTCGCAAACCGGGGATTAAAGAATCTTCTGATCTGTCTCTTTTCAATATTATTGTTAGGTGTCTATCATGTGTCTATGTCCTGGGTGGACCGTCCTCTGGATAGTATTGTTTTCTATAATGTTCGCGGTTGTCCGGCAGTTCATTGTATAGACAATAATGGGAATTCACGGATAGTTTATGGAGATAGTCTTTCTGATAAAAGGCAGTTGTATCGTGTTGCAACAAATTATTGGAATCATCACCAATTATTGTCGCCGTTAGAGGTGACAGCCGATTATCAAGATACCGCGCTCTGCTGCCGGGAACAAATACTGTCTTACCATGGACGACGCATTTGTATGGTGACCGATCATCGCTGGCGGAACAAATCTGCCGCTACTCCGTTATATATTGATTATCTTTACTTATGCAAAGGCTATAACGGTCATTTGAAAGAACTCAGGTTGCTCTTTGCTCCGGAGTGCATTATATTAGATGCATCCCTTTCGGAACATCGCAAGCAACTCTTTGAAGAGGAATGTAAACAGTCCGGTTTGCGTTTTATCTCTTTATCCGAAAAAGGTTCTGTGCGGTTTTTGCTCTAAGTACAAAGATTTATCGTACATTTGCATCTTGATAAAGTATTATAGTATGTTGACGAAAGTAATTGAACAAGCCAAAATAGATCATTTTACCAAATGGTTTGAACGGGCTGACAAAATAGTAATTGTATCTCATGTATCTCCTGATGGTGATGCTATCGGTTCTTCACTAGGATTATACCATTTTTTTGATTCACAGGAAAAGACAGTAAACGTAATCGTTCCCAATGCTTTCCCCGATTTCCTTCGGTGGATGCCGGGCAGCAAAGACATTCTCTTGTACGACCGTTACAAAGAATTTGCGGATAAGTTGATAGCCGAAGCAGACGTAATCTGCTGTCTGGATTTCAATGCATTGAAACGTATTGATGATATGGCGGATGCGATAGCAGCTTCTCCCGCACGTAAAATAATGATCGATCATCATCTTTACCCGGAAGAATTCTGTAAGATTACGATGTCTTACCCGAAGATTTCTTCTACTTCCGAATTGATCTTTCGGTTGATCTGCCGTATGGGCTATTTTAGCGACATCTCTAAAGAAGGAGCCGAATGTATCTACACAGGTATGATGACGGATACAGGCGGATTCACCTACAACTCCAACAATCGGGAAATCTATTTTATCATCAGCGAACTTCTTTCCAAAGGGATTGATAAGGATGATATCTATCGTAAAGTATATAATACGTACTCGGAAAGCCGTTTGCGTCTAATGGGGTATGTGTTGTCTAATATGACTGTTTATTCGGACTACAATGCAGCCTTAATCACATTGACAAAAGCCGAACAGAGTAAGTTTAATTATATAAAAGGTGATAGCGAAGGGTTTGTGAATATCCCTCTTACTATTAAAAACGTTTGTTTCTCCTGCTTCCTGCGTGAGGATACGGAGAAACCGATGATTAAAATTTCCCTTCGTTCGGTAGGGAACTTTCCATGCAATCAGTTGGCTGCCGAATTTTTCCACGGAGGCGGACATCTCAATGCCTCGGGCGGTGAGTTTTTCGGAACAATGGAGGAAGCCAAAGCTGTCTTTGAGAAAGCACTGGAGAAATATAAACCTTTACTCACAGCAAAAAGCTGAGTGCGGAAGGTTAAAAGTGAATATTGAAAGGTTAAAAGATACGAACTTTCAACATTCCTCTTTCAACTTTTAATGATTTTGAGATACATTTGTGCGGAATATAGCTAATTAACAGATAATGAAGAAACTTATATTTTTATTTCTCTCTGTGATAGCAGCCGGAAGTCTGTTCCAGGCATGCGACAATTCTAAGACTTATGCAGAAATGCTGGAGGATGAAAAGAATGCGGTGAATAAGTTCATCAAAGATAGTGCAATTAATGTGATCTCCTTAGAGGAGTTCGAACGGGATACAATTACCGATCTGTCAAGAAATGAATATGTTGCTTTCTCAAATGGCGTCTATATGCAGATTGTAGATCGTGGAAATGCGGATGATCCGGAAGATACTTTTGCTAATAATAATGTGATTTGTGCCCGCTATCTGGAAAAGAATATAGCGAGTAATGAGTTGACTTGTTTCAATGTTGTCCTTCCTGAATATATTAATGCTTCTGATTATTATAGATCTCCCCTTACATTCCGTTATGTCAACGAAAATTCATCAGCTTATGGAATTGTTTTAAGCACTCCTCTTGATTATGATTATTTGTGGACAGCAAATTCGTACGGAACAGCTATTCCCGGTGGATGGCTGTTGGCATTGCCATACTTGCGGGATAATGCTCATGTACGTTTGATTATTCCTTCAAAAATGGGGCATAGTATTTCGCAACAGAATGTGATTCCATATTATTATGATATCTGGAAGTTTGAAAAAGCAAAAAGTTAAAGCACTAACATTAAATAAATCTATTAGTTAAAACCTATGACTCTAATCAAATCTATCTCTGGAATCCGCGGAACAATCGGCGGAGGAGCGGGCGAAGGATTGAATCCGCTCGACATCGTAAAATTCACTTCGGCTTATGCTACTTTAATACGTAAGACTTGCAAAGTAAAAAGCAATAAGATTGTTGTGGGACGTGATGCCCGCATCTCCGGTGAAATGGTAAAGAACGTAGTAGTCGGTACCCTAATGGGAATGGGCTGGGATGTTGTAGACATCGATCTGGCTTCTACTCCGACTACCGAATTGGCTGTAACAATGGAAGGCGCGTGTGGAGGTATTATCCTGACAGCCTCTCACAATCCGAAACAGTGGAACGCATTAAAATTACTGAATGAACATGGTGAATTTCTGAATGCAGCCGAAGGTAACGAAGTTCTTCGTATTGCTGAAGCTGAGGAATTTGACTATGCAGATGTAGATCATCTGGGTTCTTATCGTAAAGACCTGACCTATAATCAGAAGCATATTGATAGCGTGCTGGCTCTTGACTTAGTGGATGTAGAAGCCATTAAGAAAGCCGGTTTCCGTGTAGCTATCGACTGTGTGAATTCGGTAGGCGGTATTATTCTTCCTGAATTGCTTGAGCGTCTGGGCGTGAAACATGTAGAAAAACTCTACTGCGAGCCTACCGGAAACTTCCAGCACAACCCGGAACCACTTGAAAAGAACTTGGGTGACATCATGAACCTGATGAAAGGTGGAAAAGCTGATGTAGCTTTTGTAGTAGACCCGGACGTTGACCGTTTGGCTATGATTTGCGAGGACGGTGTAATGTATGGTGAGGAATATACATTGGTTACTGTTGCCGATTATGTACTGAAACATACTCCGGGTAACACTGTTTCTAACTTGAGTTCTACCCGTGCTTTGCGTGATGTGACTCGTAAGTATGGTATGGAATATAATGCTTCTGCCGTAGGCGAAGTAAACGTAGTAACAAAGATGAAGGCAACCAATGCTGTTATCGGTGGTGAAGGAAACGGTGGAGTAATCTATCCGGCCAGCCACTACGGTCGTGATGCATTGGTTGGTATCGCATTGTTCCTTAGCCATTTGGCTCATGAAGGAAAGAAAGTCAGCGAACTCCGTGCTACTTATCCTCCTTACTTCATTGCCAAGAACCGTGTCGATCTGACTCCGGAAATTGATGTAGATGCTATCCTTGCTAAGGTAAAGGAAATCTATAAGAATGAGGAAATCAACGATATCGACGGTGTGAAGATTGACTTTGCAGACAAATGGGTACATTTGCGTAAAAGTAATACGGAACCGATTATTCGCGTATATAGCGAAGCTTCTACAATGGAAGCTGCAGAAGAAATCGGTCAGAAGATTATGGACGTAATTAATGAGTTAGCGAAGAAATAACGCTTCATTGATATTGGATAAATAAAAAAGGAGGAACTTAATCAGTTCTTCCTTTTTTTATTCGAAGTAAATTATTGTAAGAGCGGGGATCTCCGCCCTCCTTATAGTTCCTTAGAATCGGCAGCGAAGATCTATCCCAAATTGCATCGGACGTCCTTGTTGCATGAACCCTTTGTTCATCGTTTCAAAGTAGAAGGCTGCATAATCTTTATTCAAGAAGTTACGTGCCCAAAAACTAATCATTGCATCACCTATTTCTAAGTTTGTGCGCCAGTTGAGAGTACCGTAGAAGGATTGGCTGACGTTATTTTGCTCAGTCCAATAGATTCGTCCGGCAGCGTTATAGTTTGCTTGGAACACTACGCGGTCAAAGATAGAACGGGGATTACAAGTAATAGCGTATTCTCCGCCGATATTTAATGTATGCTTGGGGACGAAGGGTACATACTTGCCGTTATATGACTTATCCGTAAGATTACCCTCACTGTCTTTTTGCTTTGTTACATAATCTGTAAAGGTGGCATACGTATATCCGTAGCTTGCATTTAGACTCAACTCATTTGTCAGGCTGGTACGTAGGGCAGCTTCGACACCATAACTTCTGCTTTTTCCTGCATTGATTGTGACACGTCCCAAACCACTTTCTGCCATTTGAGAAATTTGTTGATCGCGTGTATCCATGTAGAAGGCGGCAAGGTCAGCCCAAAGTTTACCTTCCCACAAAGTCAGGTGAGAACCTATTTCATAGTTCCAGGAATATTCGGGCTTGTATTGAGTCGTTGCTTTCACCTCCGGCAGTTCATCTTTCATTCCTAATATTCTCTCCGCCATTAAAGAAAAGTTCGGGTCGGCAGCTAATGCATCCAACATTGAATTTTTTAAAGCTCCTTGTGCTAAATCAGAAAACATCTGAATATTGTAGCCTCCCGAACGATATCCCTTGGATACAGTTGCATAAATACTGTTTCCTTTTTCCCATTCATACTGGAGAGCGAATTTAGGAAGTAATTGTACGTAGTCGGTGGATTCCTTGCCAATGAATGAGCTTATAGCTTCCAAACCTTTACTGGTAATATTCATAGGTCCCATTGCTAAAGAGAAGTCAAAGTTTAGAGGGTTGCTGATAGAATTATACTCCATCTTAATTTTCTCGTAGTCTAAACGTAGACCGATTGTGGCAGATAGTCCTTTGATAAACAGATTATTGAATGTTGACTGATGAAAAACAGCTCCATTTAATATCGGAGTGTCAAAACTACCGCCAACTCCCAATATGGAATTATTGGCTGTCATGCGCATCTTGGGACCAGCAAGCCCTTCAAATATTTTGTTTACATTACTTTCAATTACAGTTTTTACGCCTTCTTGCCTGAAATCTACCGGACCGCTTGTATGTAACCACTGATAGAATCCGGAAACTCCGGTTGCCCATTGCCAACGCTTCTCCGGCTTTGATTTGAATACGATCTCTTCAGAAATTGTATTTGCTCTTTGTTTCTGTTCCAGAGTATAAATGTCTTTTTCTGTAAAGTCCTGATCGAGAAACATACGGTCATTCAGGTTTTGGTAGCCTGTGACCGCATTTAAAATAAATGTCCTGGCTTGATATTCTATATTAACTCCGGAGTTTAATAATCCGCGACGATAGCTACTGCGTTCGTTGTTGGCGATTTTTCCGATATATTCGGGGCGAGTTTCTTCTCCTTCTGTAACACCTGTATATTTATAAGGATATCCCCCCTGGTCACTATATTCGTAGCTCAATGTCATATCGACTTTCAGATTCGGTGTCGGCAGATAAATACCGCGGAAGCGTCCGCCTCCGGCGTTGCTTTTATCTATTTTCTCATTGTTGCGTGCTGCATTCTCAAAGAAACCTCCTGTATGTTCATAGAAACCTCCGGTGGAGAAAGCAAAACGGTCGGAGATACGATGATAATGTGTCAGTGAAACATTATAGTCGTTGTAGGTGGCGGCTCCCATTCGGATATCAGTCCCTTGATAAGTGAAAGGAGATTTGGTATGTATCTTGATTAGTCCGCCCATTGTATTACGGCCGTAAAGAGTACCTTGCGGACCACGAAGAATGTCGATACGTTCGATATCAGCGTAGTTGAAGTCGAAAGCGGACTTATCTATATAAGGGATATTGTCTACATAAAGCCCTACGGAGGGGGTGTTGATACGTGAACCGATTCCGCGGATATAAATAGAGGTAGTAAGTTTAGAACCATAGTCCGGGATGAACAGGTTAGGAACGATGCCTGTCAGGTTTTTCACGGAGTGTACCTGATTTGCTTGCATATCTTTTTGAGATAATAATGTGGTAGCTACCGGCAACTCACGTAGTTTACGGTTCTCTTTCGGAGTAGCGATTACTACCACTTCTTCGATATCTACCACTTTCAGTGAGTCTTTCGGGAAATCTTCCGCCCATGCTGTCCCTGTCGTTAGGAGCGTGAGGGCAATCATAATATTCTTTGTCTTCATCTGTAGTTAATTTGTCCGGTGCAAAGTAACGGCAAATATCGTTGACAGGCAATCCTCATTTATTAGGATTATGCAGTATAGAAAAACAAAATATGCTATGAATATCCGGAAGATTTTGTCGGAAATATTCTTTATTTGCCTGATAATATCATATCTTTGCCCGACAACAGAACTAAATAGAAACGGATTATGACAAAGAATAAACTATTCGCTTGGGCTATAATACTTCTCTGCTTTTCATTGACCTCTTGCAGCGATGAAAAGGACGGCCCGTCAGAAAAGATATTGGTGACTAATGCAGGGGTGACGGAAGCTAACCAAACGGTTAAGCCGGGAGATATCGTTCATATTTATGGTGATGGTTTTCAGGAAGGCGACCAGGTGGACTTTGACTTTCGCTGGGATCTTGGAGAACCTTTGTTCCCGGAAGGGTATCTTGGACCTGTCGGTGCGGAGATTGTAGAGAGGCATTCGAATGGAATGAGTATCCGAATGCCTTATCGCAAGCCGGAATCACGTGTTGAGATATTCCTGAACAGGGCAAGTGAGAGAATGTCGTTGGGAAAAGTACTACTTGCAGATGGACAAACGCCTAAAGATTTCAGACTGTATGGAATAAATGAGACCGACAAGACAATAGAGCGGGCGTATGCTGAAGAAACCGTCACTGGTAAAAAAACGTGGGATATGAGTGCACATCCGGACTTCCGTTCGGTTGTCAATCTTCAAAAGACTTATGGGCTGTGCGGGCTGGCAGAAGAAAATGGTGTGCAGCAACCCTTCTTCCTTGATTTCTGTACAGGCGAGTGGAAAGCTTTAAGTTTCTACGATTATAATACACTGGCATTGGTTATTGGCAGCGGAAATGATATTGCGGCCATTCAACAGAGAGGTAAAGGATATTCATTATATAATGTTTCCGCAGGTTTGGAACAAAGTAATTATGCAACTAAGACGCGGAGTAATTTTCCTATGCCGGAACCTCAATTTGAACTTCCGGAAGGATTTACTCCTGAACAATTCGGGGATTATCCGGGTGTGTTTATGCAAGGTAATGAGATTATTTTATTGTCGGCAAGGAAAGGAAACGGGAAATGGGTTCCCATGTTGTATAATTATAGAAATGGCTTTTATGTACTTGAAGGGATTGAAGCAGATGTCATTATTCCGTTTTATTTCGGAATGGCACTTCCCGATAGCGGTAGTCCTTCCTTATTATACCAAAAGAAGGTCGGTTACATGATTTATTACTCATCAGGTGACAATCGTGGCAGCAGTTTCCGTCTTCTTGAACCGGATAAGGAGAGCAGCAAGTTACAGTTACAAGAACCGTTTGTTCAATTGTCCGATAAGAAAGTTGTTTCAATAACTAACAGACTTGACCGTATCGGTACAATCACCGTGCTCTTTTCCGATAAAGAAGAAGGGCGCACCATTTCTGATTTTGATTGGAACAGCAAAGAGTGGACAGATTACACCGATCTTTCTGATATGCCATATAACTCAGTAGTATGGGCTAATTGATAGTCAATAGTAAAAACACTTATATCCGGTCTGCTTCTATATATCCGTTCATTACGGCATAAATAGTCAGACCGGATACCGATTTAATACCTAATTTCTCTGTTATGTTTTTCCTGTGAGTGATAACGGTAGTCAGGCTGATATTCAGTTTATCTGCTATTTCTTTGTTGATTAACCCTTTGGTAATCAGCACGAGTACTTCAATTTCGCGAGCAGATAAAAGTACCTGAGGATGTTCTGCAGGAATCATCGGAGGCATATCCTTCACGGGATATCCGTTGTGATGAGCATGTTGATGAAGTTTCAGGATATTCTTTACCAGTTTTTCTTCCGACTCATAAATATTGAGTACCGGAACACCAGAAAGTTGGAATTGCGGGCTGTCACTGGCAAGGACAATCGTTTTTCGCTTCCGAGGAAGGAAGAAAGCGTTATGCTCCACATAGATTTGTGCGGAGATAAAATAATGGGCGTACATATCCGGCGTATCATCCATTAACTCATTGAAGTTATGGAAGGTACGGATCGTTGCCATAGGGATGATCTCTTCCAATATGGATTTGAGTCCCAAGCTACAGAGAGTATTCGGCTCAATAATTGCTATTTCAGGTTTGTAGTTCATTCTTTTCTATTGTTCGGATGATTGATTCAGATAGTTGGCTACTGCTTCCGCACACCGTTCTCCGTCTACTCCGGCAGAAACGATTCCTCCGGCATAGCCCGCACCCTCTCCGCAAGGGAATAGTCCGCGGACGGTTACGTGTTGAAGCGTCTCTTTATCTCGTATGATGCGGACAGGGGAAGAGGTACGTGTTTCTACCCCAATCATAACGGCTTCGTTGGTCAAGAAACCATGACTGCTGCGCCCGAATTGTTGAAAGCCGAGTGATAATCTCTTGCTGATAAACTCCGGCATCCAGAAGTGAAGCGGAGAAGAAATCAACCCCGGACTATATGAGGATTCCGGTAAGTCATAACTTAGCTTCTTGCGGGTGAAATCCAGCATACGCTGTGCCGGAGCTGTCTGACGTCTGCCGCCTTGCAACCAACATTGACGTTCCAATTCTTCCTGAAAGTGCAGGGGGAGAAGTTGGGTATTGAACATCGAAAGTTGAGAGTTACTGAGAGAAGGGTTAAGAGCGAGTAGTTGTTCATTTTGTTGCGCAGCTAACTCTCCACTTTCCATTCTCAACTCTTCATTTATGAAATCTTCCGGCTGTATCTCTACCACCATTCCCGAATTACTCCAGCGCGAGCCACGATTCGAAGGCGACATACCGTTCACTACCACTTGCTCCGGTCCGCTGGCTGCAGGGACGATAAAGCCGCCGGGACACATACAGAAACTATACACGCCTCTGCCTTCAACTTGGGTGACGAAACTATATTCTGCAGCAGGGAGATATTTTCCCCTTCCGTTTTTATTATGATATTGTATCTGGTCGATCAGTGTTGCCGGGTGTTCCAAACGGACACCTACAGCGATACCTTTTGCCTCAATCGTTACATTATTAGCTGCGAGCCAACGATAAACATCCCTTGCCGAATGCCCGGTTGCAAGTATCACAGGACCTAGAAAAGTCTTTCCTGTATTTGTCTCAATGCCTTTGATCTCGTTATTCTCAATAATCAACGCATCCATTCTTGTCCGGAAATGTACTTCTCCGCCACATTCGAGAATCGTATTCCGCATATTTTCAATGACACGCGGCAACTTGTCCGTTCCGATATGCGGATGTGCATCAGCCAGTATAGCCGTAGAAGCTCCATGCTGGCAGAATACATTGAATATCTTGTCTACATTTCCTCTTTTCTTACTGCGGGTATAAAGTTTCCCGTCCGAATAAGCTCCTGCACCCCCTTCTCCGAAACTATAATTGGATTCCGGATTTACCGTATGTTCTCTACTGATTTGCGCCAGGTCCTTTTTCCGTTCACGCACATCTTTTCCGCGTTCTACAATCACCGGGCGTAATCCGAGTTCGATAAGGCGCAGAGCGGCGAACAATCCGCCGGGACCTGCACCAACCACAATTACTTGTGGTTTTCCTTCCACACTATTATATACCGTATGCTCGTATTCATCTTCTTCAGGCATTTCGTTGATGTAGGCCCGTATTTTCAGATTGACGAAAATCGTTCGCTGACGAGCGTCAATGCTTCGCTTTAAGATGCGGGTAGCATTGATATTGCGTAAATTTAGTCCTTTCTCTTCAGAGAGATATTCTTTCAGCCGTTGTTCGTTCGCTGCGATTTCGGGAAGTACGCGGAGTTGGTATTCTTGTATCATTTGGTTATTGTTACTTTAGATTATAAAAAGATAAGGCAGATAACATAAATCAGTGTCTTATCCGAATAACGCCCTGAACGCCTCTTCTACCTTTCTTACGGGCACTAACTCTATCTTTAGCTTCTTCGTATCAATGCCTTGCAAATTATATTTGGGCAACAGGAAACGCTTGAAGCCAAGCTTCTCGGCCTCTCCGATACGTTGTTCAATCCGGTTCACCGGACGTATCTCTCCCGACAAACCGATTTCTCCTGCCATACAGACTTCCGGTTCGATAGCTGCATCCATATTTGAAGAAAGAATGGCACTGATAACTGCGAGGTCGATGGCCGGGTCATTCACTTTCAGTCCTCCGGCGATATTCAGAAATACATCTTTCTGTGCAAGCTTGAACCCGACACGTTTTTCGAGGACGGCCAGAAGCATATTCATTCTTCGTATATCAAATCCGGTTGCCGAACGTTGGGGATTACCATAAACAGCGGAGCTTACCAGAGCCTGAGTCTCAATCAGGAAGGGACGTACTCCTTCGATAGCAGAAGCGATTGCTACTCCGCTCATTCCTTCATGGTCTTGGCTAAGCAGTAGTTCCGAAGGATTGCTCACCTGGCGTAGCCCGTCCTGCCGCATCTCATAAATACCCAGTTCGGCCGTACTACCGAAGCGATTCTTGATACTGCGTAAAATACGGTACATATAATGTTGGTCACCTTCAAATTGGAGAACTGTATCAACGATATGTTCCAACACCTTGGGGCCTGCAATACTCCCTTCTTTATTTATATGTCCGATAAGCAAGACCGGCGTATGAGTCTCCTTTGCGAAACGTAGGATAGATGCCGAACACTCTCTGACCTGAGCGATACTTCCGGGAGACGATTCGATGGTTTCCGTAGAGATAGTCTGTATGGAGTCGATAATAACCAAATCCGGATTCGTATTTTTGATATGGACATAAATCTGTTCAAGGGAAGTCTCACAAACAATGAAGCAGTCGCTGGAAACCTCAGAAAGACGGTCGGCACGTAATTTTAATTGCCGTGCACTTTCCTCGCCGGATACATAAAGGATTTTCTTTTCCGGCATACGGAGTACGGTTTGCATGACGAGAGTTGATTTTCCGATTCCCGGTTCGCCGCCGATCAGTACTAAAGAACCCGGAACAAGTCCGCCGCCCAGTACGCGGTTCAGTTCATTATCATGCATATTGATTCGCGGTTCATCGTCCGCTATGATCTCACTAAGAATAACCGGCTTGGGCTTTTGCGTTTCTATGCCCGATACCGGCCGGCGGTTAACCGGCTCTTTCCGTACGATTTCCTCAACATACGTATTCCATTCTCCGCACGATGGACATTTGCCTACCCATTTCGGTGAATCCTGTCCGCAGTTACTACACACATATACGGTCTTTTCTTTAGCCATTGTATTCTTATTAGTTTTCTAGAGAATACAAAAGTATGTATAATCTGTTCAACGCGCAAAACAAATCCCGGCAAAATCAGTTTATTGTTCAATCATCCGTTTCCAAACTCATCGTTATTGCTGAAATGTTATTAACTGTTGAACGGTAAGGAAAGAAGTCCTCATCGGTACCGGATACCTTCCTCAATGCCGGACGGAACGTTATATAGAGCCGGTAAGTTTATAGAGTTATTTCTCCCGCCATTGAAC
>ERZ860668.1774-NODE-1774-length-12742-cov-3.610231_pt1 | contig 12742 bp, 10 predicted proteins | sample MGYA00510062_ERZ860668 | MGnify/ENA primary metagenome ERZ860668 (study PRJEB30046, sample SAMN00715258) | human gut metagenome | study: EMG produced TPA metagenomics assembly of the A metagenome-wide association study of gut microbiota in type 2...
AACAAAACACCCTATGCAAATACACCCTATTGCTCCTGCATAAACTGTAATACTAAAGCCTAAGTCATTTATTAAAAATGCTGTGCAGTATAAAAAAACTGCGGATAATATAGCAATATTCTGAGGACATAATTTAATAATTTTTTTAAATTTTATATTTGACATAAACTTACACCTATATATTATCATACTTATTTATTAGAATTACACTTATTAAATTGCATGCCAGCATTATAAGTGTCGTAAATGTTGCTTTAATAATCCAATAAATCCAACTTTCATCTCCTTTATATGGAATAAGATTTGATGCCAAAAAAACTCCCATACAAGATGAAATTATATAGAGAAAGAATTTTCTCAAAAAAATCCATGAACTTCTGTAAAGAATTCTTTTCTGCAAGTATAAGACCTGAATTCCTGTGCGAAATCCCATAGAAAGGAGTGTTCCAAAGGCTACGCCATTCAAACCGAATTTATATACGAATATGATGGAAAAAACAATATTTATTCCGGCTTCAATGTAAGCATATTTAGTTATTTCTTTATAGGAATTTGCAACATAAGCCATATTTACATAAGGTTCTCTGATGCAAAATATGCCATATGAAAAAATTAATAATACTGAAAAAAATGGCTGATTATAATTAGCATCCATAATTCCACGAGTATAATTCATTGCAAAAGGAACAATAAGTACAATTGCGCACGAATATATGCTGAATGTCAAAAAAAAGATTAGATTTTCGTATTTCGTAAAAGTGTTCGCTAAAATGCTCTTATTTTTTAATGAATATTGTTGTCCCAAACTGGGTGTAATACCCGCAGAAATAGAGGTGATTAAACTTTTTATTCCTACAACAACCAGACTATAAATGCCATATACAGACACATTCGACAGTGTAGATAATACAGATAAAACAATAATATCTGTATTACTATTTAAAAAAGCAGCCAGATTAATGCCAAAACCATCCCAGCGATGATGTAATGCTTCTTGATCAGGTTTGGCATTCATATCCAAACTATAGTTTTTATGTATATAATTGTTAAACAGAATCGGTTGTAATACAAATGCAAAAGCAGCTATCAATTTAACCGTATGTATTGATGGAAAAATTTTGATACCTAAAACAGTTAAAAATGTATTTAACACTATTACTGCAATTTGAATTATGGATGCAATATATACTTTTCTATCCGCCTGTAATAGTAAACGCCATATAATAGAAAAATAGTATTGAATAAATAAGCTAATACCCAAAATTAAGGACAGGGATGCTACATAAGCATAAGAATAGCCCGTATTCACGATGAGTGGGTACAACACGGAAACGCAAATTAAGTATACTAGAAATATTTTTGCAATTTTTTTGAAAAAATTATTTCCAGCAACTATAATTGCGCTAATGCGAATTTGATTTTTTTCGTTTAAAGGTGAATAAAGTGCAGTCATTAATACCGAACCAATGCCACCTTCAATCAAACTGATGTAGTTAAGAAATTGAGTTATAGAATTAACTAATCCATTAACATTAGAGCCAAATGTAACTAATACTTGCCGAGGAATAATGAATCCACTCAATATCGTAACAAACTGCAAACATAAAGCAGCTATCATATTTGCGTTAGTTTTTGTATCCATATAAATTCTCATTTCAATAATTTATAAACACGACCACATTATTATTTGATTTGTAATATATCAACAAGCTTTTTTGTTGCAACTCCCATATCATAACTGCCTAAAGACTCGTGATGTATATATATTTTTTTTTGATACGAATTTTTTTCAAAATGTGATATATTTTCACACAATTCTGTATCATTAGTTGAAACTATTCCAGGCCATGTAGAGATGTCAGAATAAAATCCGCCTCGTTCGTTTATATATTCCTTTAAGTCCGGCACAAATAAAAAGCATGGTCTAAAAGTAAAAGAATAATCCCAAATGCTCGACGAATAATCGGTAATAAGTACATCTGCCAGACATAATAAATCTTGCATATCCGGATATTGTGAAGCATTTATAACATTGGGATATTGTTCTTCTATTTCTTTATAATAGTGAGCACGATATACAAATTTCCATTGTCCACCAAATCGTTTTGTAAGTTCTTTAAGCAACAAATTCACATCCGGAAACAATGTCGTATACTGCCGTTCTCCACTTTCCCCGCGATAAGTAGGTGCAAATAGGACTACTTTACTTTTTGTATCCAACTTTAAAATTTTCTGTGCATTATATGTCTTTTGCTCCATTAAAAAAGGATTAAAAAAAACATCATTTCTAGGCATTCCAATTCTAAGAAATTTATGTTCTTCTACCATAGTTGAAGGAATCATAATTTTTGTAAATTCGTGACTGCTGGATAAAAAGTATCTTGTTTGTTTTGCCATTATCTTTAATTCTTTATTTGATGTTCCATTGACATTTTCCGGAATTAATGCACCGACTTTTTTATATGCCCCACCACCATGCCATGTATTCACACATATCTGCTTTTTTCGAAGCGAAATACTTGCAGATATACCACTATTAGTTATAATATATTTTGAAGTCAAGAGATGAAGAAAATACGAAAAGGAATTATGCCTTACAATAATAATATTTTTACTCAAATCATCAGGTATATTCGTCAAATTATATTCCCACACATAAATTAAATTTCTGTTTTCCTCTCGTAAATACTGAAACACACATTTTGGATTACAAGAGTATTGTTTTCCTTCATAACTCGAAAAGAAAATTTTATTTTTTTCAACGGGCATTATCCAAAAAAATTTTGTAAAGAGTCTTTTTAAAAAAAGCAATTTTATTTCACTCCGATTTTATCCATTATTTTTATAACAATTCCCATTAAATTTGGTCCCAATATTTTCTTAATCTTTGCACGTAAACGGATTGAATCACTTGTCCAGCTACCTGCAAAATGATGTATTGTGTAAGTATTGTCAGTTAATTCAATTTTTAGTGTTCTGCTATTTTTAGGGCAAAAATACTCCTTAGGATACAATGCAAATTCATTTATAATTTGATATTTGTTGTTTAGCTTTAATCCATGGTAAACAAAATAATCTGTAATATATTCAACATTGGTATGCAAATTTAACGAGCCATCCACGTTTATAAAGTGGCGATTATCATACTCATCTAATAATTCTTTTATTACGGAATGTCCTTTTTCAGAAGCCATAATTCCCGTTGGTACAGCTCGAGGGTTTTCAAAGCCTGAAAATGCCTTGTTTTTTAAAAATTCATCTATTGGCTTTAAAACCTCAACATCTGTATCCATATACACTCCGCCATAATTATAAAGAGCCCATAATCTCACATAATCCGTAATAAATGCCCATTTTTTATGTTCGTACGCGTCTTGAACATATTTATTGCTCGTTATATCAAATGTATCTTCATTCCATTCTATTAGTTCGTAATCAGAGCAGTTTTTTTTCCAACTAATTAAATATTTTTTGAAATCTTCTGGATATGGGTTTCTTCCAAACCAACAATAGTGTATCTTTTTAGGAATCATATGTTACCACCTATCTATGTAATATTTTTTTAAAAACAAATCCTCGCATATGTTGTGGCATTAGTGCAACAAGTAATTGTACTAATAAGGTATAATAATAATCACATTTACTTATATAGCCGGTTTCATATACCTGTTTTCTACCATTTTTATATTTTTGATAGTATGACCAGCCACCTCGCCGCTTAAACATATCTTTTCCAATGCGAACAAAAACCAAAGGTTTGTTTATATTCATACATTTAGCACCAGAAAGAATCATATGAACCCATAGTAGAGTATCTTCCATAAGTAAACATGACTGATAATTTCCAGCTTTTAACACCATGTCACGTTTATACATTACAGTCACATGATTAAACGCATCTCGCCGCTTTTGATACTTCTTTATTTCGCTATCAGTTAATGGGACGTTCCTTTCGGCAACGATATGTTGAGGTGAATCTTCAAACTCCAAAATATTACCTCCACATATATCTAAATCAGGATTTTTTTTAAATTCTTCTATCTGTAGTTCAAAACGATTTTTTACTGCAATGTCATCTGTATCCATCCGTGCAATCAAATTGTTTCTACAATGTAAAATTCCCTCTGCTAAGGCTAAACCAAGTCCCATATTTTTTTTAAGCGGAACTATTGTATAAAGATTATCTTTACCTGCCGTATACTGCTTTAAAACCTTTTCTAATTCATTTGTTAATGGTCCATCTTTTACAATTACAATCTGCTCCGGTTGCATTGTTTGATTTAAAATACTATCCATACATTGCCTAAAATATTCTGGCTTTTCTTTTAGGTACAATGACATTAAAACCGAAAATTTTTCCACAACATTACCTCATCATTGCCACCACGGTTCTCACCATAGTGCCTATCTCTCTTATAAATCCAAATCTTTTCATCTCTCTTAGATTCCACTTCATCTTCTCCGGCAGAATCTTTTCCACATAGACCTGGTCTGCATCTTCTCCGGATACATCGGCCAGCTGTTTATCTTCGTCTTTATACTGAATACTGGCCTCACTGGTCACGCCTGCCGGAAGCAGCAACGTTGCCATCATCTCTGATGTATACTTCTTCACATACTTCTCTACTTCTGGCCTGGTTCCGACGAAGGTCATCTCTCCCTTCCAGATATTGATCAGCTGCGGAAGTTCATCTAATCTGCAGCCGCGAAGTTTTTTCCCTATCTTTGTGATTCTTGGATCTTCTCCTACGGTTACCAGACTACCGATTTTATCTGCATTGATTACCATGGTACGAAATTTGTAAATGCGAAATTTCCTTCCATACTGAGTGATACGTTCCTGGCGATAAAACACCGGACCTTCAGAGTCCTTTTTGATCATGACCGCTAATACCAAGAGTGCTGGTGATAAAATCACCAGCATAACACTTGATACTGTAAAATCAAATATCCGTTTTACGAACAGGCTAAACCATTTCCCGCTTAATTTTTCATAATAAGGTCTCACTTCTTCCGTCTGCATAAAAGCCGGAAGCTCCTCCCATTTTTTTAGCATCAGTCAGGCCTCTCTTAGATGTATTCTTTTACAATATCGCAATAATTCCGGATCACATATTCCACGTCTTCATCCGACAGTTTGGTATGTAATGGGAGTGTGATCAAGTTGTGATAGTAATCGTAGGCATTCGGGAAATCTTTAATATCCCAGCCATATGCCTTATAGGCGGTCATCATCGGCAGTGGTTTGTAATGGACATTGCAGGCAATTCCACGTTCTGCCATCTTTTCAATAATCTCCTGACGCTGTTCTGTTGTGATTCCAGGTATGCGGGTGAGATATAAATGTCCGGAAGAAGCATGTTCTTCGCTGTAATGGTCCAGCACCTGAATGCCCAGCGGACGGAATGCTGCATCGTATTTTCCGATGATCTCTTTTCTGCGCGCAAGCAGGGACGGGTAGCGTTCCAGCTGTTTCAGACCAATAGCTGCGGCAATATCGGTCATGTTGCACTTGTACCATGGTCCTGCGATGTCATATTCCCATGCACCAAGTTCCGTCTTTGCAAGAGCATCTTTGCTCTGCCCGTGAAGACTCAAAAGCTGGTACTGGTGGTACAACTCCTCATTATCGATTCCGGGAATGCTCTTCCAGGTACTTGCCCCGCCTTCTGCGGTCGTGAAGTTCTTTACCGCATGGAAGCTGAAGGAAGTAAAGTCTGCGATTTCTCCGACTTTTTTCCCATGCCACTCAGAACCGAACGCATGGGCTGCGTCAGCAACAACAATAACATGGCCGATTGCTTTCTGGATCTCGTTTGTTGGATGAAAAAGTGCTTTCTTTCGCTCCACGGCCCGGAATACCCGGTCATAGTCACATGGAATTCCTCCAAGATCCACGGTGATAATAGCTTTTGTCTTCTCGGTAATTGCAGCTTCCATGGCGCCGTAATCCATCTCCACAGAATCTTTCTGGGAATCAATGAATTTTACAGTTGCGCCGCAGTGGATCGCTGCGGAAGCAGAAGCGGTATATGTATAAGCAGGGACTAATACCTCATCGCCTTCACCGATTCCAAGAATCTGAAGATTCAGCTCTTCCGCGGCAGTTGCAGAGTTCAGGCATACAACCTTATTGGTATGGCAGTATTCAGCCAGTTCCTTTTCCAGTTTTTTTGTTCGGGGACCAGTTGTGATCCAGCCGGAGCGCAAAGCCTCTACGACTTCCTGAATTTCAAGTTCTGTGATATCTGGCGGACTGAATGCAATGCTTCTTCTTTCCATGATGAATTACCTCCCTTACTGGTCTGCCGGGTGATAGGTAGAAACGACTTCCTTTAATACCTCCCGGATGTTATCTTTGTTCTTATATGCAGTTTCCATCAGGTTCTCGAGCTGTCCTAAGAACACCTCAATATCAAATGGAATCGGGCATCCGATATGGATCAGGTCATTCTGCGTTTTTCTCAGCCCTTCCTCTGCCATCAGTTTTTCTTCATATAACTTTTCTCCCGGGCGGAGACCGCTGTATACGATTTTGATATCTACATCCGGTTTATGACCAGAAAGACGGATCAGGTTGCGGGCCAGGGTATCGATCTTCACCGGTTTTCCCATATCCAGAACGAAGATTTCTCCGCCATGGGCATAAGTTCCGGCCTGTAATACCAGACTGACAGCCTCTGGAATTGTCATAAAATACCGGATGATGTCCGGATGTGTGACGGTTACCGGGCCACCGGCAACGATCTGCTTTTTAAAGAGCGGGATAACAGATCCGTTGCTTCCGAGGACATTTCCGAAACGAACGGCAACAAACTCCGTCTTTGCGTGTTTTAATGCCTCGATAACCTCCGGTTTGGTCGTCATGTCGGTCATACTGTGGGTAAAGAGCTGAGGGAGTTCATAGGCACGTCCCGTCTTTACCATATGATCGAAGGACTGGATGACCATCTCGCAGAGTCTCTTGGAGGCGCCCATAACATTTGTCGGGTTAACGGCTTTATCAGTGCTGATCAGGACAAAGCGTTTACAACCGTAAACGAGTGCTGCATAGGCTGTTTTATATGTACCGATGGCATTGTTCTTGATTGCCTCGCATGGGCTGTCCTCCATCAGCGGTACATGCTTGTGGGCCGCCGCATGATATACGATTTCCGGACGATAAGTCTCGAAGATTTTAAACATCAACCGGCTGTCACGGACAGAACCGATCCGAACAACGAGATCGAGTTCCGGGTATTTTTTCTTTAACTCCAGCTGGATATCATATGCGTTATTCTCATAGATATCGAAAATAATCAGCTGTTTTGGTCCATGGGCTGCAATCTGACGACAGAGCTCTGATCCGATGGATCCTCCCCCGCCGGTGACCATGATGACTTTTCCCTTCAGATGCTGGAAGATCTCGTCCATGTTGACCTTGATCGGATCACGACCGAGAAGATCTTCCACAGCAACCTCCTTCATGTTGCTGACAGTCACGTCGCCTGTATATAACTGGTACATGCCAGGGAGATTTAAAAGTTCACATCCTGTCTGGTTACAGATATTTAAGATCTCTTTCTTTGCTTCTGAAGATGCACTCGGAATTACTACATAAATCTTCTGGATATGGTACTTGGCACATACCCGCATGATCTCGTCGCGTCCACCCTCGACCGGGATTCCGTCGATATAACGTCCCCATTTATTCGGGTTATCATCAATAAAGCAGCAAACCTTTTCCTTCACCGTTTCCGCATGCTTGATATCCCGCAGGATCATCTGACCGGCAGCCCCGGCTCCGACAAGGAGAACATGCTTTAACGGTGCTTCGGGTTCCCTGACCTTTCCGGCCAGTAGGAGGACAAAACGGTACGCAAACCGGATTCCCAATGTCATAACAAACTGAATGATCACTCCAAAGAAGTAATAGGAGATCGGCATTCTTCCCACCAACGCAGTAACTGCCAGGATCTGGGAAAGCAACGTGATCACAGTAGCCAACGTCATACGGATCAGCTCATTGTAGCTTGCAAACCTCCAGATACTCTTATAAAGCCGTAATCCCCAAAATACGAAAACACAGTACAGGGTGTACGGAATGATTGTTTTAAAATAGATATCCAGGTATTCTTTCGGGATTGCCTGAAAGCGACAGTCAAACCGGATCCAGAGAGCAAAAAAATAAGCAGCCGCAATGACGATAAGATCATAAATCATCAAATATGCTGCCATGACTTGCCAATGTTCCGGGTGGAATTTCTTCTTAAGCATGTTTCAAAGTTCCTTTTACGATATATTTGGGAGCGAGGGGAATTTCCGGTCAGATTCGGATAATGATCCTTATCGGAAGTTCACTCCCATAAGAATGCCATGCGCGATCTTCGACTGCGCATGACAAATTCAGCTTGATTTATTATAACATCTCTCTTCTCTTTTTACAATCCTTAACTCCAATTGACCTGATATTTCCAGTATTTCCAGCTTGGAATTCTCCTTTAGGATGCCTGATTCTTACTTATCTCTTCTCATACGTCTCCGGCGTATAATGGATCACTCTCGTACCGCTGTTCTCAAACTCAAACGGAACATATAAGAGTTCTTCCATCGCCCTGTGAACCGCTTCCTGCTTATCCGGCTCTACGTAGAAGAGAAGGAATCCACCACCGCCTGCACCGAGAAGCTTTCCGCCAAGAGCGCCTGCTGCTATTCCCTTTGCGTAAAGTCCATCAATGGAATCTGTGGAAATCCGGTTGGAGATTCCACGTTTCAGCTTCCATGTATAATCGAGAAGTCTTCCAAATTCATTGAGGTCTGTCTTGGATGTGAGAACCTTCTCCGCATCGTCCACCAGGGACAGCATCTCAAGAAGCTGCTTCTGCTTATCTACCAATGCTTTTTCCGTTGTCTGCTGGATATCGGAAGAAAATCTCGAAAATCCGGTAAAGAACAGCATCAGGTTCTGGTTTAACTGTGCCTTTCTCTCCGGTGAGATAATAACCGGATTTACCTCGTATCCATCAGCATTGAAATTGATCCTGTTTAATCCGCCAAACGCCGCCGCGATCTGGTCCTGGACGCCGCCGCTCTCGTTACAGAGAACTCGCTCCAGATAGATCGCGTCATCCGCAAGCTTTCTCTTATCCGCGTATTTTCCCTTTAACGCATAGAACGCGTTTAACATTCCAACTGCAAAAGAACTGCTCGTTCCAAGTCCGGATCTTGCCGGAAGGTCTGCCTCGTAGGTAAGGCGGATCTCCTGCATATCGAGATATTTCATCGCCTCCCGGATCGCCGGATGATTGATATCGTTGACATCCGTCACGCGCTCGATCTTAGAATAGGAAAGCTCTGTGGAATAATCGAAAAAGCGCGGTAAATGGCGCACATTCACATAGCAGTATTTATCAAAGGTTGTTGAGATTACGGCTCCGCCGTGTTCCTTATAAAAGTCCGGGAAGTCTGTTCCGCCTCCGAAGAAGGACATTCTAAAGGGGGTCTGTGTGATGATCATAATTGTTCTCCTAATATGTTAATCAATCTGTAAAATCTTCTCTACAGCATCCGAAAGATCTTTGCAGACAAGGTCCGGCTTCACATCATATTTCTTATCGTTTCCGGCTTCACCGGTCAGTACTAACGCCGTGCGCATTCCTGCGTTGATTCCGGTCTGGATATCCATCGTCGTATCACCGATCATCCAGGATCCCGCAAGATCGATATTGTACCGCTCTGCCGCCTCCCGGATCATACCTGTCTTCGGTTTTCTGCATTCACACGGGATCTTGTAGGCCGGATTCTCCTCCGGATATCCCTTATCCGGGTGATGCGGGCAGTAGAATACATCATCCAGGAACACTCCCTCTTTTCCGAGAAGTGTTTCCATCTTTTTGTGAATGTTTTCCACATCTTCGATCTCGCAGAGTCCCCGCGCAACCACCGGCTGGTTCGTGATAACGATTCCAAGTCTTCCCGACTGATTGATCTTCCGGATCGCATCAACTGCGCAGTTTTCCAATGTAAAGTCCTCTTCCTTGTATACAAGGCCTTTATACTGGTTGATCGTGCCGTCCCGATCCATAAAGATACAACGCTGCTTATTTTTGAGACATTTTCCCGCAATCACACCGCGCTCAATATCTGCCAGTGTCTGATTTACGCGGTCCACAGTGCCGACATCCTTTACGTACTCCGGAGAACAATACCCGTAGATCGGCTCTCCGACCTCTAACATGCCCTTAATCACATCATTCTCAAGGTTCCGTTTCACCGGCTCCGGCACATAGTCACAGATCTTCTTTTCAAACACAAAAATTCCTGCGTTTACACAGTTCTCATACCAGTAATCCCGCACATTGTGCTTGGAATCAAACGCCGTGATCTTATCATCATGGTTCAGCACAAGAAGGTCTGAATCAAACGGATGTCCATTCGGATGTACAAACAGTGTCGCGACCGCGCCCTTTTCTTCATGGAAATGGATCATCCGCTGAAAATCGATATCAAAGAACAGATCTCCAGACATCATGACAAACCGATCCCCGTGGATCATATTCTTTAAATAATAGAAAGATCCCGCTGTTCCAAGCGGCTCTGTCTCCTCAAAATACCGGATCGAAACACCGAATTTCTCTCCATCACCAAAGTATTCCTTGATCTTATCGCCAAGATGTCCGATCACCATGATAATATCTGTAATTCCGTTCTCCTTCAGCCGCTCCACCTGCCATAAAAGTAACGGCTTTCCGGCTACCGGGACCATCGGCTTCGGAATCTCGTCCTTTGTAAGTGCTGCCAGTCTCGTTCCCTTTCCACCGGCCATAATGACTGCCTGCATCATAATATTTCCTCCCTGACGCAAGCGTCTCTGCGCTCACGCGATCAAATTTATTTTTCAGTTTTCGTATCTTCTGCCGGAATCTTCTTTCTTCCTACGCCCATCGCTAAGAGCTGTATAATAATCGGCATGGCGATCGGGAGATTGATATTAACAACCGCCTGAATCATATATGCCAGAACAGCGATCATAATCGCCATAACTTCCGGCTGCTCTTTCATTTTCTTTGCCATCGCTGCGACTGAGGCCAGCATAAACGCAATATAAGAACCTGTTCCAAAGAGTCCGATCGTGATCAAATAGTGAAGGTACTCGTTGTGAGCGCTGTCATAAATCGTGATGATTCCGCCGCTCTGTGCCGGCGGAAAATAATACTGCATGATCAATGCAAAGGTATCTGCACCGTATCCAAAGAGCTTCTGGACCGGAGTCAGCTTATCTGTAAAAATCTCCATCGCACGTTTCCAGATATATCCTCGATGTGTGCCCCATGCATCGTTGAATACTACATAATTGCTGATCGCGCTGTATTTATCCGCATGTCCTGCCACATTTGCATCATATAATACAAATGCCGCCGCTGCACATACAACAACAATTAGCGCTATCCAGATATAGATCAGGATTTTATTTGTTTCTTCTGTGTAAGTTCTGCTTACCTTGCTCTTTTTATCAAGGAATACCAGAACTCCGCTGATGATCCAAAGTGCCGCAATAAGTACCGGAAGGAATTTATGGCCTGCGATCAGGTCAAACGCACTGCTGATTCCAAGTACACTTGAAGCATAAGCGTTGTTGATCCACTCAATGCACCAGATAACAGTAAAGAAAGAAGCCAGCGAAATCATGTATTTACGAATGCCCGTTTTCGTTTTAAAGAGCCACAACGGGGACAGGCCAAAGATCGCCGCTAAAGACAGATATGCGTTATCACTGTTTCCCATGATCAGCGCAAATGCTGATAGGATCATATTTCCGTAATACCACATCATTCGTTTCTGGTTCTTCTCCTGCGTAAAGAGGATCATGGAAATCGCCATCAGGGCCGCAACATAAATCGTATACGTATTGATGTTGCCAAAGGTTGAGGTATATGATGACTTCTGGGTATCCATCATATTTACCTTAAATCCAAGAACATCCATCTGGAAATAATCCGTAATTCCGAAAACGCATACGAAGATTCCAACTGCAAGGAACGCGTCCAGATACCATCTCTTCAGTTTAAAAAAGCGCGTCACCAGAAAATACACCGCCATATAGATCGTCATAAGGAAAACACCATTATAACGGCCCGACGTTCCCCAGAATGCTTCCCATTTCCAGTCTTTGCTCAACGCCCAGGAAATCACATTCGCAAGCCAGAATGCGATCATTGCCCAATCGCCAAAGCTCATCCCTTTTCGCCAGGTCTTAAAATCGAATTTTGAGAACCATTCGATCATTTTGCCGCTTGCAAGTCCATAGCCGCCCATCACAACGAGCGCTATAATCGAGACGATGCAGTAAAACTGGTATTTTGTCTCCAGAATATTAAAATAATAGTCCCGGAACACCAGCGGCAGCACACATAAAACCGCTAAGGTGAACACTCCCATGATCAGTGCCACATTGTCCTGATAGCTGCTCTTCGTCTCCTCTTTTTTCTTTATCCTATTTGCCATGAATGTATTCTTCCTTTCACATGTCATAAAAAATCGAGTTTATTATACCATCCTTCCCATTTTCCTGCAACTTACCCCGCCCTGTTTTTCCTGCCTTTTTCATGAATTTATTCTTAATTCTGCGTTTTCTGATCCCCGTTTCTTAAATTTCCCCATCCCATCTTTCCAATTTAAGCCCCTCTCCCACCCCGTTTCCCAACTTGCGATAATTTTACTTATCGGAAGTATAATGGCTTCGTAATGCAATTAGGAATTTCAA
>ERZ860668.1780-NODE-1780-length-12696-cov-3.052686_pt1 | contig 12696 bp, 11 predicted proteins | sample MGYA00510062_ERZ860668 | MGnify/ENA primary metagenome ERZ860668 (study PRJEB30046, sample SAMN00715258) | human gut metagenome | study: EMG produced TPA metagenomics assembly of the A metagenome-wide association study of gut microbiota in type 2...
ACCTTCGTTTCATTATGTGCTGAAAGATGTGATCCGGATAGAAGAATAGGGGATTGTGAGGGAAAAAGTCCTGCGGATGCAGAGCATATCGTATTCGCAGGACAGTTTATATTTTTTTTATAAAATAATTAGCACTCACCTCTTGACAGTGCTAACAATCAGGTGTATAACACAAATTGTAAACAGAAAAAATAGAAATAAAAGAAATAAGTAAGAAAACTCATGATGGTTCTCCATCATTTGATATAGATGTCCAGTTTGGACCACAATTGAATAAGAGGGAGGAAGATATATGAACATTCAGAAATTTACACAGAAGTCCGTAGAAGCGATCAATGATTGTGAAAAACTTGCATATGAATATGGCAATCAGGAAATCGAGCAGGAACATCTGCTTGTTGCATTGCTGCAGCAGGAAGACGGACTGATTTTAAAACTGATAGAAAAAATGGAAATCCAGAAAGAGCATTTTCTGGATAATGCAAAGAAACATCTCGCAGCAAGGGTAAAGGTATCCGGCGGTCAGGTATATGTCGGACAGGACTTAAATAAAGTGCTGATCCATGCAGAGGACGAGGCAAAGCAGATGGGAGACGAATATGTTTCCGTGGAGCATCTTTTTCTTGCATTGTTAAAATACCCGAACAAGGCGATGAAGGAGATCTTCAAAGAGTATGGGATCACGAGAGACCGGTTTTTACAGGCACTCTCAACCGTGCGCGGCAACCAGCGTGTTGTTTCGGACAATCCGGAAGCTACTTATGATACTCTTGAAAAATACGGTTACGATATGGTAGCGCGTGCAAAAGAGCAGAAACTTGATCCGGTCATCGGACGTGATGATGAGATCCGTAATGTAGTCCGCATCCTTTCCCGTAAGACGAAAAATAACCCGGTACTGATCGGTGAGCCTGGTGTAGGTAAGACTGCAGTCGTAGAGGGGCTTGCACAGCGTATCGTAAAAGGGGATGTGCCGGAAGGCTTAAAAGACAAAAAGTTATTTGCACTGGATATGGGTGCCTTGGTAGCAGGTGCGAAGTATCGTGGTGAATTTGAGGAGCGTTTGAAAGCGGTTCTTGATGATATCAAAAATTCTGACGGACAGATCATCCTGTTTATCGATGAGTTGCACACGATCGTCGGAGCCGGAAAAACGGACGGCGCAATGGATGCCGGACAGCTGTTAAAACCTATGCTTGCGCGTGGTGAACTGCATTGTATCGGTGCAACGACACTCGATGAGTACCGTGAATATATTGAAAAAGATGCAGCGTTAGAGCGAAGATTTCAGCCGGTTATGGTGGATGAGCCTTCAGTTGAGGATGCCATTTCTATCCTTCGTGGATTGAAAGAGCGTTATGAAGTATTCCATGGTGTCAAGATCACAGACAGCGCACTGGTTGCGGCGGTTACTCTGAGTAACCGTTATATTTCAGACCGTTTCCTTCCGGATAAGGCAATCGACCTGGTTGATGAAGCATGTGCATCCATTAAGACAGAGCTGGATTCTATGCCGACAGAGCTGGATGAACTGAACCGTAAGATCATGCAGCTGGAGATTGAAGAAGCTGCTTTGAAGAAAGAGGATGACCGACTGAGCAAGGAAAGACTGCAGAAACTGCAGGAAGAACTTGCCGAAGAACGGGAAAAATTCGCAAAGCAGAAAGCACAGTGGGATAACGAAAAACATTCTGTTGAACATGTACAGAAGATTCGTGAGCAGATTGAACAGCTGAACCGTGAAATCGAAGCAGCTCAGAGGAGTTATGATCTGAACAAGGCAGCAGAGCTTCAGTACGGACGTCTTCCACAGTTGCAGAAACAGCTGGAAGAAGAGGAAGCAAAGGTAAAAGATGAAGATCTGTCACTGGTTCATGAAAGTGTTACCGATGATGAGATTGCCAAGATTATTTCCCGCTGGACTGGTATTCCGGTTGCAAAATTAAACGAAAGCGAGAGAAGCAAGACACTGCACCTTGCAGATGAACTTCATAAACGTGTCATCGGACAGGACGAAGGCGTTACGAAAGTAACCGATGCAATCATCCGTTCCAAAGCAGGAATCAAAGATCCGACTAAGCCGATTGGTTCCTTCCTCTTTCTTGGACCTACAGGTGTAGGTAAGACAGAGCTTGCAAAAGCACTTGCCGAGAATCTGTTTGATGATGAGAACAATATGGTGCGTATCGATATGAGTGAGTACATGGAGAAATATTCTGTGTCCCGTCTGATCGGAGCGCCTCCGGGATATGTCGGATATGATGAGGGCGGTCAGCTTACGGAAGCCGTTCGCAGAAAACCGTATTCCGTAGTGCTTTTCGATGAAGTAGAAAAAGCACATCCGGATGTATTTAACGTACTTCTGCAGGTACTGGATGACGGACGTATCACGGACTCACAGGGACGTACCGTTGATTTCAAGAATACGATCTTGATCATGACATCGAACATCGGATCTTCTTATCTGCTGGATGGTATCGATGAAAATGGCGATATCAAACCAGAGGCAGAGGAGATGGTCATGAATGATCTGAGAGCACATTTCAGACCGGAATTTCTGAACCGTCTGGATGAGACGATTATGTTCCGTCCGCTGACGAAAGATAATGTCTACTCTATCATCAGCCTGCTTGTCAATGATATCAATAAACGGCTTGCAGATAAAGAACTGAGGATCGAGCTTACTGAAGCAGCCAAACAGCTTGTAGTGGAAGGCGGATATGATCCGACCTATGGTGCAAGACCATTGAAGAGATATCTTCAGAAGAATGTTGAAACCGAGGCAGCTAAACTGATCCTGGAAGGAAATGTTGGCAGCGGAGATACGATCCTGATCGATAATGTGGATGGAAAACTTACAGCAAGGATCAAGCAGCACTTAAGAGAAGTATAAGAAATGTGATATATAAAGAATCTGCAATCGGCAGATCATCGAATCCGATCATGGTGACATCATCAGGCGCAGGACGGTTTATGACCGCTTGCGCCTGTATTCGTTTGGAGTCATACCAAACTGTTTTTTGAAGGCAGTCTGAAAGTGGCTCTGGCTTGAAAAACACAAAAAGTGCTGATTGTACTGATCGGTTTATTCGTGAACTGAAGCAGACGCCGTCCCTCCTCGAGCTTGCACCGGAGAATAAAATGGCTTCTTCAATTACATAATCGCGATACAAGCTGATAAAGCAAAAAACCGGATACAATTTTCAGGAGCTTCTGCAAAGAAAAAGATTTCAGATGGCGGTTTTTCTGCTGTGCGATACAAAGCTTTCGATTGAAGAAATAGCCCTGGATGTCGGGTATGAGAATCAAAGTTATTTTTTCAGGCAATTTAAGAAACGTTACGGAATGACACCGCACAAATACAGAAAAGAAAACATAAAAGATAAAAAACGATAGGATGTAAAATAAGGACAGTTTTTTGAACTAATGAGGTTCTAAAAAGCTGTCCTTATTTTTGCTATATTGAGTACAGAAAAAAGGTAATTATTCAGAACCACCGAGAACAAAAAAGAAAGGAACTCACATATGGATACAAGATATTATCTTGCGGTTGATATTGGCGCTTCAAGTGGCAGACATATGCTTTCACACATGGAAAATGGAAAGATGGTGCTTGAGGAGATCTATCGCTTCCCAAACGACATGACAGAAAAAGCAGGTCATAAGGTGTGGGATGTGGACAGACTTTTTGAGGAAATACTTACGGGAATGAAAAAGTGTCTGGAAATGGGGAAAATTCTTCACAGCATGGGAATTGACACATGGGCTGTGGATTTTGTCTTGCTGGATGAAAACGATAAAATGCTTGGAGATGGAATGTTTGCAGCAGGGGAGGATTTTGATCTTACATTTGGACTCATGCATACAGCGGAAAAGTCAGCAGAGATTCTGGTAAAAATGCTGTCAATGAGATCTGATAAACTGCAGACAATTACACCTGATAATTTCAGGCATCTGGCTAAGGATTTTAATGTTACTCTTTCGGAAAAGTTTTTATATGAAAAATAAAAGATAATGATTTTGAGATTCGGGATTGGATAAAGAGTCTGGATTCAGGATACTGGTTATGAAATTCTTTGCACCGAGCAGAAATATATCCGTGTGAGTTGTTCGAGAAGATTTGGTAAATCGATCAGCAAGTATGCCGGCAGAGGATAAAGTCCAGATAGATACAGGAACTTATTCAAATAATATGACGAGATTTCAGGAAAAGTATGATAAAGGCTCGAAGTGGTATACTTGTGTGATATAGAGGGTATACAAAGACTAAAATAAAAACAAAAGGTATCAAACGGCAATCGTTTGATACCTTTTGTTTTATACTGTAATAATAGAAATATTATTTTTATGAGCAGTTGAAAGAATTTCTTTTGAAACTTTGGAATCGGTAATAACTGCATGAATCTGATCCATCGAGCAGACGGTGAACAGATTACTGGAGCCGAATTTTGTGCTGTCAGCGATAACAAAAGTCTGCCCGGCACTCTGTATGATGGCACGCTTGGTTTCCATTTGTGGTGTTCCAATTGAAGTAAGACCAGCATTCAGATTGATTCCATTAACTCCAACGAATGCTTTATTGACGTTGAAATTCTGGAATGCGGAAACCGTAAAATTATCCAGAGTAGAAGGTGGTGTGCCAAGAGTATGTCCACCGGCAACAAATAGATCTACATGTTTTGTCTGAGAAAGTTCGGCAGCAACAAATAAGGAGTTGGTTACAACGATCAGATTTTTCTCAGGATGTTCATGAATAATTTTGGCAAGATAGCAGCCAGTTGTGGAATCGTCGATAATAATGGAGTCACGGTTATCGATATATTCATAGGCTTTCAGGGCGATGCGGTTCTTTTCTTCTCCATTTAAAAAGAATTCACCAGGCATGAAAGAAACAGAAAGTCCGTCCTGCTTTTGAACAGCTCCGCCATATGTTTTCTTTAAAACGCCCTGGTCATCAAGTTTTCTTATATCATTACGAATAGTAACTTCTGAACAACCAAGTCTCAGGCTTAAGTCTGAAACTTTTACCTTTCCTTCCCGTTGAAGAGTATCGATTATAATTTCTAAACGTTCACTTTGCTTCATATATGTGTGAAACCTCTTTCTGAAAATATTCCTTATTTATTCATTATAATATGAAAAATTCGATTTGTACACCGCATTGTTTGAAATGCACAAAAAACGTGATTGAAAATTAGCTACTATTAAATTGAAAAAATATTGCTTTCGATTGAAAGAAGTAGTAATATATAATATATCAAATGAAAGAAAAAAAGGAGGCAAAATGAATGATCGAAACAAAACACAGGCCGTTTCTTGGAATTACAATCGGGGATCCTTCAGGAATAGGACCGGAGATTATTTTAAAGGCTTTAGATGAGGAAGGCATTTATGAAATCTGTAAACCGGTAGTTCTGGGACCGGAAGAAGTATTGACAAGAGCAGGAAAAGTGATTGGAAAAGAAAGCCTTAATATTCACAAGATCGAGAATCCGAAAGACGGTATTTACGAAAAAGGAACGATTGATATTATTGAACCGGGAAAGTATGATCTGGAAACGCTGGTATGGGGAAAAGAACAGGCACTGGCAGGACAGATTGCAATTGATTCGATAAAATTATCTATTAAGCTTGGAATGGAAAAAAAACTGGATGCTGTTACTACAGCACCGATCAATAAAATAGCAATTAAAATGGTTGGTGTAAAGCAGGAAGGTCATACAGAGATTTATAGAGATCTGACAGATGCACCGTATGTACTGACAATGTTTGATTGTTTCAAGATGAGAGTATTCCATTTGAGCCGTCATATGTCACTTATGAATGCAATTAAATACGTAACAAAAGAACATGTATATAACGATATTGTAAGAATCAATGAACAGCTTGAAAGAGCAGGAGTGAAAAAACCACTTATCGCTGTTGCTGGTCTGAATCCACATTGTGGTGAGGGTGGATTGTTTGGTGATGAAGAATTAAAAGAGATCAATCCGGCAATTGCAAAAGCGAAAGAAGGACAGATCAATGTAATGGGACCGGTTTCACCGGATACATTGTTTGCAAGAGGAAAAGCAGGTGAATTTGATGCAATCCTTGCACTTTATCATGATCAGGGACATATTCCATGTAAGACATTAGATCTTGAGGAATCTGTGTCAATCACACTGGGACTTCCGTTTATCCGAGGATCAGTAGATCATGGAACTGCATTTGACAAAGCAGGAAAAGGAATCGCAACTAACAAGAGTATGGTTGCAGCAATCAGATCGACAGTAAAATATGCAAGTGCTATTCATGAGAATCAGAAGGAGGCGTAGAGATGGTAAAAATCGGAGTTGTGGCAGATGATTTTACCGGAACAGCGAGCTCTGGAATGATGATGGCGAAGGCGCAGGTTGAAACAGGATTGTTCTTTGATGCGGCAAGTCTTGATGCATTTGAATATACAGACAGACTGGAAGCGGTTTATGTAAGCAGCAATAGTAGATTTCTTCCACCAGAGGATGCAAAGAAAATTGTACGTGAGTCTGCAGAAGCTTTAAAGAAAGCAGGGGCACAGTATTATTCAAAGAAAATTGATACAACACTTCGAGGAGGAATCGGATATGAAATTGATGCAATGCTGGACTTTCTCGGAGAAGATTCAATGGCTGTTGTAGTTACTGCAATGCCACCGTCAAAACGTATTTGTATTGGCGGATATTCCATCATTGATAGTGTGGTTCTTACAGAAACATCCGTAGCGAATGATGTAAAAACACCAGTTACAGAGTGCTTTGTTCCAGATTTATTGAAGAGTCAGACAGTTTATAAAGTAGATTATCTTTCTATTAAAGAAGTAAAACAGGGTGTAGAGTGCTTGAAGGCATGTATGACAGCAAGCAGAGCGAAAGGAAGTAGAGTGATTGTTGTTGATGCGGTCAGTATGGAGCATATTCATCTGATTGCGCAGGCAAGTGTAGAGCTTGACTGGAAGATTGTGGCAGTTGATCCAGGTCCGTTTACTCTGGAACTTGCAAGGTGTCGCGGAATAGCAAAAGCAGATAAAGAGAAGGCTCAGGGAGGTGAAAAAAGAGAAGATAAAATTGCTTTACTTATTGCAGGAAGTGCAAATCCGTCAACGAAACGGCAGATGGAAATTTTGTCAGAAAGTGAAATATCACTGCAACAGATCAGTGCCAATCCAAAAGAACTACTCGAAGGGGGAGAGCGTTCTCAAAAAGAGGTACTGCGTGTAGTAAAAGAAGCAGAAGCTGTTTTTGAAGCAGAAGACAGACCAGAAGCAATTCTGATAGAAACAGCCTTGCATAATTCAATCGTCAATTTAAGAGAAGAAGACGAAAAACATGGTGTTCCGGAAGGAACTAGTTCGGACAGAATCAATTCAGGACTTGCTGAAATTACAAATGTGCTTCTCGAAAAATATGCAGAGGATAAAATTGCAGGACTTATGCTTACCGGTGGAGATACGATGGAAAAGGTGTGCAGAAAAATCGGGGTTGCCTGTATCAAGGCAGAAGACAATATTGTAGCACAGGTTGATGTTGGTAAAATCATTGGTAGATATGACGGAATGCCGTTGGTTGTAAAAGGTGGCTTTTGCGGAAGTGAAGATATTGGTATTGAAATAGTAAGAAGATTACATAGTGTTTTTTAGAAAATCGTTATAGAACGGTTTCGGGAAGGAGAATGAGATGATACTTAATTTTTTGAAAAAAGTTCCGGCAGGTATGATGGTAATACCGCTATTATTAGGCAGTTTAATTGTAACAATTTTCCCGAATGCATTTGAAATCGGAGGACTGACAGCAGCAGTATTTTCAAGTGCAGGAACGAATACATTACTTGGTGCACAGCTCTTTTGTATGGGTACAGCACTTTCTGTAAAAGATATGCCGAAAGTATTGAAACGAGGCGGTGTATTACTGTTAGCCAAGTTTGCAATTGGAGCCGGAATTGGTATTTTAGTTGGTAAAGTATTTGGAGCAGCTGGATTTTTAGGACTGACACCACTGGCAATCATTTGTGCAGTAACGAATAGTAATGGTAGTGTATATCTTACTCTGATGGGTGAGTATGGTGACGAAGCAGACTGTGGATGTTTTCCGCTTCTTGCATTAAATGATGGACCATTCTTTACACTTGTTGCGCTTGGAGCATCAGGACTAGCAAATATTCCATTCCAGTCACTGATCGCAGCAATCATTCCGATTGCATTAGGTATGCTTTTAGGAAATCTTGACAAAGGACTAAGAAATTTGTTTGCACCGATGGGATCAGCAATTATTCCGCTTATTGGATTTGCACTTGGAACAGGTATCAATCTGACAAACGTTATAAAAGGTGGTTTCCCGGGAATCTTACTTGGACTGATCACAGTATTTGTAGGTGGCGGATTTATTCTTCTATGTGATAAATTTATTACAAGAAGACCTGGCTATGCAGCATGGGCAGTTGCAACAACCGCAGGAAATGCGGTAGCAGTACCGGCAGCAGTTGCACTTATTGATACAGCATGGGAACCATATGTAGCAACAGTTACTGTTCAGGTCGCGGCATCTGTAGTAGTAAGCTGTATTTTAGCACCGATCATTACAAGTTGGTGGGCAAAGAAACATGGATGTCCGAAAATGCCACTTGAAGGTCAGGAATTATAAAAAGAATAAGCAAAAAGAATGCGGGATATGATACAGGAAAATATCATATCCCATATTTTGTTTTAGAGCCCCCAAATAAATGCTAAATCTGGTTAATAAAATTTCAGATCTGTGAAATAATGTGAGTAAAGAGAAAAAACTAGGAGGACACATTATGAGCGGAATGAAATTTGAAAAAGAAATCTTTATGAAGTATTTGATCGAGCGGGAAGCATCGGAGGCAACAAAGAAGAAATATATGACAGATGTAACGACTTTTTATTCCTATGCAGCAGAAGCGGAAGAAATAGATAAGGAACTTCTGCTTGCTTACCGGGAGTGGCTGATGCAGCATTATGCAGTAAGCAGTGTAAATTCGATGCTTGTGGCACTGAATCAGTATTTACTTGCCGTTGGGCTTGGAAAATGGAAGCTCCGCAGAGTCCGTGTACAGGGCTGTAATTCAAAGATGATGGAAAGAGAACTGCAGAAATCCGATTATATCAAACTGGTGCGGAAAGCAAAAGAGCAGGGAAAGGAACAGCTTGTAATGATTATGGAGACGCTTGCAGGGACAGGAATCCGGATCAGTGAGCTAAGATATTTTTCAGTTGATAGTGTTCAAAGCGGGATCGTGAAGGTGTGGAATAAAGGAAAATACAGACCGGTTATTTTAACGGATCAGTTGAGAAAAAGACTGTTGTATTATATAAGAAAAAACAGGATTCAAAAGGGAAATGTGTTTATAACGAGATCGGGTCATGAAAAAGACCGGTCGAATATATGGAGAGAATTAAAACAGCTTGCAGTAAGTGCGGGGGTGGAAACCGAAAAAGTATTTCCGCACAATTTCAGACATATGTTTGCAAGAATTTTTTACAGGGTTACTGGGAATCTGTTGCAGCTTGCGGATATTCTGGGACACAGCAGTATCGAGGTGACAAGGATTTATGCTTCGGATGGAATTATGGAATGGAAAAAGAGCATGGAAATGTTAGAGATGCTTGTAGAATGACGACATAATGTTAATTATGTTGTAGTTTTCGATATAGGTATTTTGACTCGAAAATATGAAAATAAAAAGGAAAAAATAAATGTTTTACATAATTAAAGTGAAAGGACTGTTTTGCATTTTTGTAACGTTTTTTAATGTTGACAGTCTTTGTAATACAGACTAGAATATAGTTGGACTGAGTTTGGACGATTTATATTACAACATAATTAACATTATGTAGAAAAGAGGGAACATATGGAAAGAGATATATTTGATGATATGATAAAGAGAGTGGACTGTTCATATGTATCCGATCTGAGATACAACAAAAAAATAGTAGAATCCAAGCTGAAAACGATGGATTTAAGTTTATATAATGAGAAGCAGCTGGAAGAATTTGCACAATATGTATTTAACTGTGGATGGAGTGAAATCGGCAGTAAGCTTGATAAATAAAAGATAAAATAATGAAAATGGATGCGGGATATGATAAAATGAATATCATATTCCGTATTTTTTGTGTATACGATGAGCCAAGTGCAGATTTGTGCTTGCACAAGGATCTGCATTTGTAGAATGTACATCACCTGGCTGTTAAGCGAGATGGTGTACAAAGTATACGAATCAAGTAGGAGTCAGCTTACGTAATCATACAATAGAAATAAAGAAAGGAATTCCGAGCATGAACACAGAAATTTTAGTAATTGAAGATGACGACCTGGTAAGACAGGGAATCGTAGACATCCTGGAACTAAAGGGATGGAATGCGATTGCAGCGAAGTCTTGTAGCGAAGCACTCGTAAGGATTCGAGGAGAAGAATATATGCTGTATGTACTGGATATGAAGCTGCCAGACGGGAACGGAATCATGCTCTGCAGGGAGATCCGCAGATATACAGACAATCCCATTCTTTTCTTATCAGCCTATGACAGTGAAGAATTTATCGTAGAAGGATTTGAAGCGGGAGCAAATGACTATGTGATCAAGCCTTTCCGCACATTTGAATTTATTGCGAGAATCAAGGCTTTGCTGCGACGTACCGGTATGCAAAACGGCAAGAAAGTGAAAAAAGGAATCAAAAGCGGAGAATATGAACTGGATTTGCAGAAGCAGATTTTGCAGAAGGATGGTGTCCGAATCGATCTTACAAGGACCGAATATCAGATTCTGTGCAGCCTTCTTGCAAACGCACCGAATCTTGTTGCGAGGGAGTTCCTGTTGGACACGATCTGGGATTTCAATGAAAATTATATCGATGACAATACCTTGTCTGTACATATGAACAGGCTGAGAAAGAAGCTGACTGCAGAAAATGAGCAGGATCCGATTGAGACAAAGCGTGGAGTTGGTTATGCATGGACGCTGAAAGCTGAGGATGTGTATGATGAGATCTGAGAGAAAGACGGAGAAATGGAGAATACCGGGAAAATGGACTCTGATTTTTCTTTTGATATTGCTGGCTTTTTATGGATACCAGAATATTCTTGCAGAAAATTATGAAAGACAGGTTGTTTCCTGGATCGGACAGACAGAAAAAGACAGAACGGTTTCTGCCTTTACAGAACCGGATGAAGAAGCATATCAGAAGGGCTGCGAGGCATTGAAAGAGGCAGGGTATGAAGAGACAGGAAAAATCTGGCTGGAAAAGAGAATCCGAAGTTACGGAATAGGTGTGTTTGTGGCTGGCATCCTCTGCATTGCTGGTCTGCTGACAGAACTGCACATGGAGAAAAGACGGAAAAAAGCACTGGATAATCAATTGGCAGAAAAAGACAGGGAACTGGAAGCAAAGCTGGCGGAAGAAAAAGAATTTCTGCATCGTGACCGGCAGAAAATGGGAACTTACATGGAAAATATTTCCCATCAGCTAAAAACACCGATCGCGGGAACACTTCTGAATCTGGAGGTGCTTCTTGTGACAGAAGAGGATGAAAAACGGTATCAGAAGCTGGAAGACTGTGTGAAAAAGGTGCAATGGATGTCCGATATGACGATCGTGCTTCTTAGGCTTGCGCAGATTGATTCCGGGAAAATCTGGATGAAGCGGAAAAAAGAAAATCTGACCGGACTGATCGAAGAATGTATAGACAGAACACAGCCTTTAGCGGAAGAAAAAGGAGTTGGATTTGAAATGGATGTTCCAAAAGAATGCCTGCTTTCCTGCGACGGATTCTGGCTGAAAGAGGCAATGGAAAATGTACTGAAAAATGCCGTAGAATATGCAGATACAGGAAGCCTGATTCAGATTCTGCTGAAAGAAGATACGGACTATTATAAGCTGTATATCACCAATCGGGGAAAACGGATTAAAGAAGAGAAAAGAGAGCTGATTTTTGACCGTTTCTACCAGATGGAACAGGGAAGTGGAATCGGAATTGGTCTGCATTTGGCAAGGGAAATTGTCACGCTCCATCAGGGAACACTGAAGGTTGTGGATCGAAGCGGCTTGGAGGAGGCGACAACCTTCCAGTTTATACTGCCAAAGATGATCGCAAAAGATCATGCACAGGAAGAAATAAATCTTACGATTTCGTAAGATTGGGGTAAGTGAATCGAAAGACTGATCTGATATAGTAAGACTAACAAATGAAGGAGGTGGCAGAAGATGAAAACCGTAATCAGACTGGACAAGGTAAGCAAAAGCTATACCCTTGGTGAAAAGAAAATCACAGCATTAAAGGAGTTTTCTTTTGAAGTGAAAAGCGGTGAATTTGTGGCAGTGATGGGACGAAGCGGATCCGGGAAATCTACTTTTCTTAAGATTGCAGGAACAAGCCAGATACCGGAGCAGTCTTCCTGAATGGAATACAGATTAACGGGCTTTCCCAAAAGAAGATCTGCAAGATCCGGCAGAAGAAAATCGGGTTTATTTTCCAACAGTATCAGTTACTGCCGGAGTATACGATCTGGGATAATGTATGCATGCCGCTTTATATCGCGCATACGGTACCGGATAAAGCTTATATCCGACAGCTTCTTGAAAAGGTCGGATTATGGGACAGGAACGGAGATTATCCGGATCAGTTATCTGGTGGAGAGCAGCAGAGAGTGGCAATTGCCCGTGC
>ERZ860668.1784-NODE-1784-length-12683-cov-4.614903_pt1 | contig 12683 bp, 9 predicted proteins | sample MGYA00510062_ERZ860668 | MGnify/ENA primary metagenome ERZ860668 (study PRJEB30046, sample SAMN00715258) | human gut metagenome | study: EMG produced TPA metagenomics assembly of the A metagenome-wide association study of gut microbiota in type 2...
CGGTTGCCCGCTCGGAAAGCAAGGAAAATCTGGATCGGCTGCTGCACCAGCCGGGCAACATCCATCTGCACAACCTGACTGTCAATCTCACTCCTGCGCCGGAGCCTGCCGGAAATTTCCACATCACGGACGACCATCTGGGCGAGGGCGGCGCAAAGCTGAAATATGCGAGAAATATCGAAGCCATCCGCACCCTGTTCAAGCTGGAACAGGAACACCGGGGTGCCACCGCCGAGGAACAGCAGGTGCTTTCGCAATATGTGGGCTGGGGCGGTCTGGCGGATGCCTTTGACCCCGGCAAAGATAGTTGGGCAAAAGAGTACGCCGAACTGAAAGGGTTACTCTCCGAGGACGAATACGCCGCCGCCCGTAGCTCCGTGCTGAATGCCCACTACACCGCCCCGGTGGTAATTCGCTCTATTTATGATGCGGTGGAGCGCATGGGCTTCCAGTCTGGCAACATTTTGGAGCCGTCCATGGGCGTGGGCAATTTCTTTGGAATGCTGCCCACCAGCATGGCAGACAGCCGCTTGTATGGTGTAGAACTGGATTCCATTACCGGGCGCATCGCCAAAAAGCTGTATCCGCAGGCAGACATTACCGTGGCTGGCTTTGAGACCACCGACCGCCGTGATTTTTATGACCTCGCTGTCGGTAACGTGCCCTTTGGTCAATACAGAGTCAACGACAAGGCGTACAACAAGCTGGGATTTTCTATTCACAACTACTTTTTCGCCAAGGCCATCGACCAAGTGCGTCCGGGCGGCGTGGTGGCGTTTGTTACCAGTCGTTACACGCTGGACAGTAAAGATTCTTCTGCCCGCAAGCACATGGCAGAACGAGCCGATTTGCTGGGGGCCATTCGTCTGCCCAACAACGCTTTCCGTGCCAACGCTGGTACGGATGTTGTCAGCGACATTATCTTCCTGCAGAAGCGTGACCGCCCCATCGACCACGAGCCGGACTGGGTGCAGCTTGGCAAGACCGAAGATGGTTTTGCCATCAACCAGTATTTCGTAGACCACCCGGAGATGGTGCTGGGCGAGATGACCACCGAAAGCACCCAGTACGGACGAGAGGAACTGACGGTTGCCCCCATCGAGGGCGCAAACCTTGCCGACCAGCTTACCGAGGCGGTACAGCACATCGAGGGGCAGTATATCGCCGCCGAGGTGGACACCCCTGACATTGCCGAGGAAGAAACCACCCGGCGCACCCTGCCTGCCGACCCGGAGGTGAAGAATTTCTCCTACACGGTGGTGGACGGCGAGGTGTTCTACCGGGAAAATTCCGTGATGACGCAGGTGGAGCTGTCCGACACCGCCAAGGGCCGTGTCACCGGCATGGTAGAGCTACGACAGATCGTCAACGAGCTGATTCAGCAACAATTGGAGGATTACCCGGACGAGGACATCAAGGCAACGCAGGAGCGTTTGAATGCCGCCTATGATGCCTTTACTGCCAAATACGGTCTGCTGAACGACCGCAAAAACGGCAGGTTGTTTGAGCAGGATTCCTCCTACTATCTGCTCTGTTCGCTGGAAAATCTGGACGAGCAGGGGCAGCTCAAATCTAAAGCGGCGATGTTCACCAAGCGCACCATTCGCCCGGAGTGCACCATCACCAGTGTGGACACCCCCAGCGAAGCGTTGGCGGTGTCCATCGGAGAGCACGGCAAGGTGGACTTGCCCTATATGGCAGAGCTGCTGGGCACGCCCGGTGACTATGGGCGCATTACCGCAGAACTCTCCGGCGTGATCTTCAAAGACCCTGCCGCCGACCCCACCGACCCGGAAGCGGGCTGGCAGATGGCAGACGAATACCTGTCCGGCGATGTCCGGGCAAAGCTGCGGATGGCGCAGTTTGCGGCAGAGACCAACCCGGAGTTTTCCGTCAATGTGGAGGCACTGACCAAGGCGCAGCCCAGAGAACTGGAAGCCTCTGAAATTGATGTGCGCTTGGGTGCCACATGGCTGGACCCGGACATTATCCAGAAGTTTATGACCGAGACCTTCCAGATTCCCTACTATCTGCGCCATGCAGTCAAAGTGAGATATTCTCCGTATACCGCCGAGTGGCGTGTGGAGGGCAAGACTGCCACCGGGCGGAGCGACATTATTTCCTCCGAGACCTACGGCACCAGCAGAGCAAACGCCTACAAGATTTTGGAGGAGACCCTGAACCTGAAGGATGTCCGCATCTACGACACCATCGAGGATGCCGAGGGCAAGCCCAAACGTGTGCTGAACAAGCGTGAAACCATGCTGGCACAGCAGAAACAGCAGGTCATCAAGGATGCGTTCGCCAACTGGGTCTGGCAGGACCCTCCGCGGCGCATTGCACTGATAAAACAGTATAACGAGCTGTTTAACTCCACCCGCCCCCGTGAGTATGACGGAAGCCACATCAAATTCGTGGGCATGAACCCGGAGATTACCCTCCGGGAACACCAGCGCAACGCCATTGCCCATGTGCTTTATGGCGGTAATACGTTGCTTGCACACGAAGTGGGCGCGGGCAAGACCTACGAAATGGCTGCGTCTGCCATGGAAGCAAAACGCCTTGGTTTGTGCCAGAAATCGTTGTTCGTAGTGCCCAACCATTTGACAGAGCAGTGGGCATCGGAGTTTCTGAACCTCTATCCAAACGCCAAGCTGTTGGTCGCACGGCGCAAGGATTTTGAAACTGCCAACCGCAAAAAATTCTGCGCCCGCATCGCCACCGGGGACTACGATGCCGTCATCATCGGACACAGCCAGTTTGAACGAATCCCGCTGTCCTTTGAGCGGCAGGAGCGCATTATTCAGGAGCAAATTTATGAAACGCTTGCCGCCATCAACGAGCTGAAAGTCCACGCAGGCGAGAATTTCTCCATCAAGCAGATGGAAAAGACCCGGAAAACGCTGGAAACCAAGCTGGAAAAACTGCGCTCCGATGAGCGTAAGGACGATGTAATTACCTTTGAGCAACTGGGTGTTGACCGCCTGTTTGTGGACGAGTCACACGCGTTCAAAAATTTGTTCCTCACAACAAAAATGCGTAATGTCGCAGGATTATCCACCAGTGAAGCACAGAAATCTTCCGATATGTTCGGCAAGTGCCGCTATCTGGATGAGATCACCGGCGGACGTGGCGTGGTGTTTGCGACCGGCACCCCGGTGTCTAACTCCATGACCGAGTTGTACACGGTCATGCGGTATCTGCAATACAGCACCTTGCAGCAGAAAAAGCTGACCCACTTCGACTGTTGGGCATCCACCTTTGGTGAGACCACCACAGCCATCGAGCTTGCCCCCGAAGGTACAGGGTATCGGGCGAGGACGAGATTTGCCAAGTTCTTTAATCTGCCGGAACTGATGTCCATGTTCAAGGAGGTTGCGGACATTAAAACCAGTGACCAGCTCCACTTGCCTGTGCCGGAAGCAAAGTTTGAGACCGTGGTGGCAAAGCCGTCCGAAATTCAAAAGGAGATGGTGCAGGAGCTGAGCAAGCGTGCCGCCCGCATCCACTCCGGCACGGTGGATGCCTCCGAGGACAATATGCTGTGTGTCACCAACGATGGGCGCAAGATTGGCTTGGACGTGCGCCTGATGAACCCCATGCTGCCGGACGACCCGGACAGCAAGTTGAACGTCTGTGTGCGCAACGTCCTGAAAATCTGGGAGGAAGGCAAAGACCAGAAGTTGACCCAGCTTTTGTTCTGCGACCTCTCTACCCCGAAAAACGATGGCAACTTCAACGTCTACGAGGATATTCGCAAAAAGTTGGTTGCTGCCGGTGTGCCGGAAAACGAGATCGAGTTCATCCACAACGCCGATACCGAGGCGAAAAAGGCGGCGCTCTTTTCCAAAGTGCGCTCCGGCGATGTGCGAGTTTTGCTCGGAAGCACGGCGAAAATGGGAGCGGGCACCAACGTCCAGTCCCGGCTTGTGGCGGTGCATCACTTGGATGTTGGCTGGAAACCCAGCGACATGACGCAGCGCAACGGACGTATCATCCGGCAGGGCAATATGAATAAGGAAGTCAAGGTGTTCAATTACGTCACAGAAGGGACGTTTGATTCGTACTTGTATCAGACCCTTGAGAATAAACAGCGGTTTATCTCGCAGATTATGACCAGTAAATCCCCGGTGCGCTCCTGCGAGGATGTGGACGAAACAGCGCTTTCCTATGCAGAGATCAAGGCGCTGTGCGCCGGAGACGAGAGAATCAAAGAGAAGATGGATTTGGATGTGGACGTTGCCCGTCTGAAGCTGATGAAGGCCAGTCACCAGAGCCAGCAATACAAGCTGGAGGACAGCCTTTTGAAGAAATTCCCGGAGGACATTGAAAAGTCCAGAGGCTTTATTTCCGGCCTTGAGGCAGATATGAAAACGCTGGCGGCGCATCCACATCCGGAGGACGGGTTTGCCGGTATGACGGTCAAAAACGATAATCTTACGGATAAGGACAACGCCGGTGCGGCGCTGCTCGAAGCGTTCAAGGATGTGCGGGGTATGGAGCCGGTGCCCATCGGCACTTACCGCGGATTCCAGATGTCCCTCACGCTGGAGGATTTCGGAAAGGACTATGTTCTGACGCTCAAAGGGCAGATGACCCATCGCGTGACGCTGGGCAAGGATGCACGCGGCAACCTCACTCGTATCGATAACGTTTTGAACGCCATGCCGGACAGATTGCAGAATGTCAGAAACACGCTGGACGCGACGACCGCACAGATGGAAGCTGCAAAGGCGGAGCTGGGTAAGCCCTTCCCGCAAGAGGAAGAGCTGCGCGTAAAATCTGCACGGCTTGCAGAACTCAACGCCGAGCTGAACATCGACGACCGGACGCCCATGGAACAGGCGGCGGAGAATGTGGTGGCGAAACGCCCCTCCGTCCTCGGCAAGCTGAAAGCGCCCTGCGTCCACGGTGCGGGGGAAAAGAAAAAATCTCACGAACAGGAGGCACGATGAATATGAACGAGGCATTACAGCAATCGTTATACGACAAGCTCTCGCGGGAGCAGGACAAATACCGGGACTGGCTTGTGCGTCAGGAGCCGCCCGAAATTCTCAATCATACCTACGAATACACGATGCGGGAGGACATCGTGATGTGTATGGAGGAGTTGGAGCTTGAGCCGGAAAAGGCAAGGGCTTTGCTTCGTTCCCCTTGTCCTCTGAGTGATGTGTATAAGGAGTTCCGGGACAGAGAAACCGAGCATATGGATACCATCCGGGACTCCATCGAAACGGAAGCGGATAAGAGTCTGCAACGACAGGAGAAGAAACAGCAACGGGAAAGCAGGTGATTTTATGCCGTATATCCCACCGGAGGTGGTGGAACAGGCACGGCAAATCGACCTGCTTACCTATCTGCAAAGCTGTGAGCCGCAGGAGCTTGTCCGCATTTCCGGCAACAACTATACCACCCGCACCCACGACAGCTTGAAGATTTCTAACGGCAAGTGGATGTGGTGGTCACAACGCATCGGCGGCTACAATGCCCTTGACTATCTTGTGAAAGTCAAGGGTTGTTCTTTTGTAGAAGCGGTCGAAACACTGATGGGAAAGGCGGCGGTGATGCCGACGGTGACGGTCAAGCCCAAGCAGAAAACGGAGCCGAAGATCTTGCTTCTGCCGGATAAAAGTGCTTCCACAGAAAGAATTACAGAGTATCTTTTCGGCAGAGGAATCGACTATTCCATCATCCAATACTGCATTGACAAGGGGCTGATTTTCGAGAGCTTGCCGTATCACAACCTTGTGTGCGTGGGCTTTGATGACAAAAATACCCCTCGTTATGCGTCCTTCCGAGCGACCAATGACCGCCGTGTTTTGGGTGACTGCTCCGGCAGTGACAAGCACTATTCTTTTCGGATTGCAGACAGCGACAGCAGCACGGTGCATCTCTTTGAGTGTGCCATTGACCTGCTTTCCTATGCGACGCTTGAAAAGATGGCGGGCAGAGATTGGCGTACAGATAACCTTGTTTCCCTCGCCGGGGTGTATCTGCCCAAGGAGAAAATCGAGGACAGTACCACGCCTGCGGCTCTTGTGAAGTTCCTTGATGATAAGCCGCAGATTAAGAAAATCTTCCTGCACTTCGACAACGATAATGCCGGAAGAAAAGCCAGCCTTGCGCTGAAAACCATATTGCCGAGCAAGTATGAAGTCATTGACAGCCCTCCGCCCCACGGCAAGGACTACATGACTTTCTTTGTTTCCAGCTCGGTATCCACCGCAACAAAACCAAAGAAAGGACGAATGAACGATGACTGAGTTTAGCATTTATCAGATCAATATGGACAGGGATGCCGCCAATGTGTGCTTCATCGGAATGGAATCCCTCGAAAAGATCAAAGGAACCAAGGAAGTCAACGCAGCCGCTTACGACAGGGTTTATGACGGCAAAATGGACTGCATCTCCCTCGAAAACATCTATCAGAAGTTCAATGTTGACCATCCTGCCGACTACAAGGGACGCTCTCTTTCCGTATCGGATGTAGTCGAAATCAGGGGAAGTGATACCCTGAATCCCGGCTTCTACTTCGTGGACAGCATCGGGTTCAAGTCGATTTCTTTCGACAAATCGCTCTGCAAGGAGCCGGTAGAAGCAGGCAGCGGGAAGATTTCCGTCCTGCTTGTGGAGCCGAACAAGTACCCCAAGATGATCGAGATCGACGACACCTTGGAAGCAATGCAGGGGGTGGTCGGCGGCGACATCGAGGAATATATGCCCTTTGAGGATGAGGTCGCCATCATCTGCAATGAGGAGGGCAAGGTTAACGGTCTGACCCCGAACCGGGCGGTTTATGGAGAGCCACAAGCCGTTGAAATGACCTTTGCCGAGATGCGGAGCCGCTTTTGTGAAGCAGAAAATGAGGGCAAAGAACACCTCTCCGGCTATATCGTTTTCTCGCAAGATAGCTTCGACAAGCCATACGATGAGAGGTCAAGAACCTACGGCATCAGCTCCAACAACAAGGCGTTTCAGTCCGGTATGGGTGGCTATTCCATCTTCGGGTCGTGCCTTGATGGAACTGACCCGTGCGTCAGACTGGACGGTTATATGTTTGGCGAGAACGCTTGGAAAATTGAAAAGTGCTATATGATGGAGCCTTCCCGTGAGATGCAGGACATCATTTGCGGGAAGTTTTTCGTTGCCTATGCTCCCTTTGAGGCAGAGAAGTTCCAGTCCCTCCCGCCTGACCTTGCGGAGAAATACCGTGAGAAATTCAAGTATCCCGAACGCTTTATGAGAGTCAACGACGAGATCGTAGCCGTGCCTTTTAAGCCCGTCAGGGCGGACAAAGAACGCTGATCTCAATGAGAACGGGGTTCCCCCGAACGCTCTGTATTATCTTAACGAGCAGACTGTTTTTACTCCTACCGGTCAAAAACAGTAAATCGCTCGTTAGGGGGAACCCCCTAATACCCCGTGCAAGAAGCACCACACATTTCAAGAGAAAGGATGAAATCCATTTATGAAAAGAACGATCAAGAAGCAGTTTTGGTTTTCCCGTGACGAAGCGCAGGACTTGCAGAAGAAAGCAAAGACGGTCGCACCGGTAAAGGATGCTTCTGACCGCAAGCTGGTGGAAAAGGTGCTGGAGGACATTCAGGGCGCTTGTCCGTCTGCTCCTCCGTGGTTATGAGCCGAAGGAGAAGCCCGATGACCGTTTCTACGATGCGATGCGGGAGTTCTCCGCCATCGGCAATAACATCCATCAGATTTCCGTCAAGGCAAACGCCCTCGGCTTTATCGACACGCAGAAGCTGAACAGTGAGTTGGATCGCCTGCACAAGTTTCAGGCAGATATGGAGCGTCAGTTTCTTCGCCCCGGTGAGAGCGATCTGAAATGGCAGTAAGTAAGCTGTGGCCGGTCACGGTTCGCCTTGCGACCGTTCTCGACTACGCTTCCAATCCTGAGAAAACCACAAAGTCCAAGTCGAAGTACAGCGACGCCGATTATCAAGCACTCCGTGATGTAGTCGCCTATGCAAAGGACGGAGAGAAAACAGAACGGGAGCTGTTCTGCGAGGGCATCCACTGTAACCCGCAAACTGCCCGTGAGCAGTTCATCACGGTGAAAGAGCAATTCGACAAGCCGGATGGCATCCAAGCCTATCACGGTTATCTCAGCTTTGAGGAAACCGACATCACACCGGAGCTTGCACAGCGGGTCGGTATGGCGTTCGCAGAAAGAATGTGGGGCGACCGGTTTCAAGTCCTTGTGACAACGCATCTGAATACGGAACATCTTCACTGCCACTTCGTTGTGAACTCCGTTTCGTTCAGGGACGGCAAGCGATTGCAGAACAAGGAAAAGGCGTGGTGGTACTTCCGCCACATTGCCGATGAAGTCTGCTTGGAACACGGACTGTCCGTGGTGCAAAACCCGGAAGCCTACCAGTCGCCCCGCATTCTGACGCAAAAGGATAAAGCCGGTATGCCCACACGCTACAACCTCGCCCGTACTGCATTGGATGAAGCCATTGCAATGAGCCACAACCTTCGACAGCTTGAATATCATTTGTCCGAGATGGGCTACACCCTCGGCTCCAATCCCAAGCGGAAGTATTGGACAATTAGGGGCAAGGGTGATGAACGCCCGATCCGATTGCACAGGCTCGGTGAGGAATACACCAAAGAGCGCATTACACAGCGGCTCATTGAAAACCGTGACAACATCGACTTTGAGCCGTTCCAGCCTAAAATCTACCGACCGAAGCAATACCGGCTCAGAACACGGAGCGACAGAATTGGAAAAGTCGGCGGTCTGTATGGGCTGTACCTTTACTACTGTTACCGGCTCGGCTATCTGCCGAAGTACAAGGCAGGACAACAGAATCACGCACGAGTTCACTACCTTTTCAAAGAAGATTTGATGAAGATAGATGAACTCACCAAACAAGTCACGCTGCTCGGCAAGCACCACATCGGTACAGACGAGCAGCTTTTTTCATATCAGCACTCGGTCGAGGAGCAAATCAAGACCTTAACTGCCGACAGAACGCACCTCCGAAATGAAATACGAAAAGTGAACATCACAGATGCAGAGCTGTCACAAGCAAAGGCAAGTATCTCGCTTCTCGGCGAGAAGTTGAAAGAACTCCGCAAGGAGGTCAAACTCTGTCAGGACATCGCTGTCCGTTCCAAGGTTATCGAGGAAAAGGTGGGTGCAGTCCGAGCAGAGGAAGAAAAATCAAAACGAAAGGAGAACCGCAACTATGAACAACGGCGGTGATGCGGCTGAGCAGGTCGTCAGGCTCTCGCTTGAAGGCTTTGAAGTTGCCGCAAAACTTACAGGCTCGGCGGCAAAGAATGTCGCCCTGCTTCTCGTGTCCGTGCTGAAGCAGGAACAGCAGACCAAAGGCAAAGCACGGCTCACCAATATGATCAAGTCCGGCAAGGAACTGAAGGTCTTTTCTATCCCGAACAAGGACTTGGCACAGTTCACCAAACAGGCGAAGCGCTATGGCGTTCTCTACTGTGTCCTGAGAGATAAGAGCGCCAAGGGAGATGATGTACCCGTGGATATTATCGCCCGTGCAGAGGACGCTTCCAAAATCCAGCGCATTGTGGAACGCTTCGAGATCGGCAAGGTCGATAAGGCAGGCGTTATCACGCAGGCGGAGCAGGACAAGGCTGACCGTGAAGCGGTGGCACGGGAAGTGCCGACCAAAACCAAGGGCGAGATCATCGTGGAGGAAGCAATGGGAAAGCCTTTGCAGAAAGAAGGTCAGTCCCACGAAAACCCTACGGTCGCAAAGACGGAAAAAAGCCCTCCGTCCGAGCGAAGCTCCGAGATCAGCGGTACGGCTATTGACCGGGGTACAGCAAAGCAGGCAGACAAGAAGCCTTCCGTGAGAGAAAAGCTGGAGCGCTACAAGGTTGCTGCAAAAGCTGACAAAGAAGCAGACCGTGCCGAGCCTGCGCTTTCCAAGGAGAAAAGCAAGACTCCCGAACCGAACCGTCAGACGGTTCACACCCAGCCGAAAAAGCATAAGAAATCGAAAGAGAGGTAATCAGCTATGACTAACAATTTCACCCCCAAGAAGTCCGGGACTTCGGCTCGTCCGCAGCTCTCCCCGGAGGAATACGCCGCCAAGAAAAAGGCGGAGAAAGATGCCGTGTATCAGATGATCGACGATACCGCTACTGAGATCGTCCGTGACCCCGACAAGTTCAGGGCATATCTCGATACGCAGGCACGAATGGATCGCTACTCTGCCGCCAACGCTCTGCTCATTTACAAGCAGCAGCCGCAGGCGACTCAGCTCAAGGATTTTCGTGATTGGCAGGAGGACGGCGTGAAGGTCAACAAGGGTGCTAAGAGCCTGTCCATTCTTGAACCTGTTGAATACACCAAGAATGACGGCTTTACCGGCATTGCCTACAATGTGAAGAAGGTGTTCGATGTGGCGCAGACCAGCGGCAAGAAGCCTGCTGCACCTACCCTTGACCGTGACCCCCGAAAGCTCGTTGCCATTATGCTCGACACGGCTCCCATTGATGTGAGCACTGTGGAGGAGCTGCCTTCTCCCAATATGGGAGCGTTCTATAAGAACGAGGATCAGACCCTCTATATCAAGCGGGACATTGGGGACAGCGTTGCACTCTGCCAGTGCGTGGCACAGGAACTTGGTCACGCTCAGCTTGCAATGAACTGCGAAGCATACAGCCGCAGGGATATGGGCTTTTCTGCCGTATGCGTTGGCTATATGCTCTGCCGCAAGTTCGGAGTGGATGTGAAGAACTTCGCCATTGACCGTATCCCGGAGGAGCTGGCGGGCAAGTCCCCCAAGGAAATTCGTGCGGAGCTTTCCAAGACCCGTTCTGCGATGAGCGAGATCGGCTCTCGTGTGTCGGAGGAAATCTACCGTCGCCGAGCAGACCGAAGCAAAGATCAGGAAAGATGAGGTGTGAGCGATGAAAGAGGAACGCTATCACATCGCCTTGGACGATTATGAACACGGCGTAGTGATTCGAGCTTTGAACGATACCAAAACCGAACTGATGAATGAGGGTAAATCCACCGATGCCGTGGATGATCTTATCATCAAGGTCGGGTATGCCCCAAAGAAAAAGTTCAAGGTAGTGGAAAGAAAGGACTGCTCCTGTCGTGAATCGAGATAACGACAGACAGACCTCCATCATTCTCGCCGTACTCGGCATCCTGCCGATTGTGTGGCTCGGACTTCTCATTGCACCATCCGTTAAGGGTGGCTTGCCGGAGATACTGCCGAGCTTGATGAATGTGATGAGCGACCCGTTTCATATAGTGCTTTGCGAGGACAGTGTAAAAACTGTCCTCGTTTTGCTTCTCTGCTATGGAATGGGCATCGGGATCTACTTCTCTACACGCAGGAACTACCGACGCCGAGAGGAACACGGCAGCGCAAAATGGGGCAATGCCAAAGCCGTGGACAAGAAATACCGGCAGAACCCACCGTCCGAAAACAAGCTGATGACGCAGGCAGTCCGTATCGGACTCAACGGCAAGAAACACCGCCGCAATCTGAACACCCTTGTCTGCGGCGGTTCCGGTGCCGGTAAGACCCGCTTTTACTGCAAACCGAATCTGATGCAGGCAAACACCAGCTTCGTGATTCTTGACCCGAAGGGCGAGATCGTCCGGGATGTGGGAAATCTGCTGGAGAAAAAGGGCTATGAGATCAGAGTTCTCGACCTGATCTCAATGGAAAAGAGCCACTGCTACAACCCGTTTGTCTATCTCCATTCGGACAACGATGTGCAACGGCTTGTGACAAATCTGTTCAAGAGCACAACGCCAAAGGGGTCACAAAGTAACGACCCTTTTTGGGACACCTCAGCTTCAATGCTGCTGTCTGCTCTCGTCTATTATCTTCACTACGAAGCGCCGGAGGATGAACAGAACTTTGCAATGGTAATGGAGATGCTGCAAGCTGCCGCCATCGACAATGAGGAAGATCCACGACCTTCGCCGCTGGACTGCCTGTTTGCCGATTTGGAGTTGGACAGACCCGACCACATCGCTCTGAAATACTATCGGTCTTATCACACCGGTTCGGCAAAGACTCTGAAATCCATTCAGATCACACTTGCCGCAAGGCTTGAAAAGTTCAACTTGGAGAGCTTGGCGGCACTGACTTGTACCGATGAGCTTGACCTTGCTTCTATGGGCGAAAAGAAAGTGGCACTGTTCGCTATTATCCCGGATAATGATTCCAGCTTTAATTTCTTAGTCAGTATCCTTTACACCCAGCTTTTCCAGCAGCTTTTCTTTTCCGCTGACCATATTCACGGCGGCGCATTGCCAATTCCCGTTCACTTCCTGATGGACGAGTTCGCCAATGTCAGCCTGCCGGACGACTTCGATAAGATTCTTTCCGTTATGCGTTCCCGTGGCGTGTTTGTGTCCATCATTCTTCAGAACTTGGCACAGCTCAAGGCACTGTTTGAAAAGCAGTGGGAATCCATCGTCGGAAACTGCGATGAGTTCCTCTACTTGGGTGGCAACGAGCAGTCCACCCATAAGTATGTGAGCGAATTGCTGGGCAAGGAAACCATCGACACGAACACTTACGGAAAGAGTTCCGGGCGAAGCGGAAACTATTCCACCAACTATCAGATCAGCGGTCGAGAGCTTCTAACCCCGGATGAGGTTCGTATGCTTGATAACCAATACGCAATTCTGTTTATTCGTGGAGAAC
>ERZ860668.1794-NODE-1794-length-12633-cov-4.562490_pt1 | contig 12633 bp, 10 predicted proteins | sample MGYA00510062_ERZ860668 | MGnify/ENA primary metagenome ERZ860668 (study PRJEB30046, sample SAMN00715258) | human gut metagenome | study: EMG produced TPA metagenomics assembly of the A metagenome-wide association study of gut microbiota in type 2...
CTTCTCTTAAGAAATTTTCAAGGTTGTTGTCTATTGTTTAATTATCAAGGTTCTTTGTTGTTTCTTTTCTCCAGAAGCAACTCTGATATTTTATCATGTTGTTTTCTGTTTGTCAAGAACTTTTTTGTTTTATTTTTTTTGTGATTCTTTTCAAACTTTCGCTTGTTTCGAATCAGCTTTAATATATTATCACGTGTATCTTCGTTTGTCAACACTTTTTTGAATCTTTTTAAATCCATTTTGATAATACATTTTAGTGCATAGGCACTAAACGGAGAAAGAGGGATTTGAACCCTCGCGCCGGTTTCCCGACCTACACCCTTAGCAGGGGCGCCTCTTCAGCCTCTTGAGTATTTCTCCTCGCCTGAATTTCTGTAATATCTTACAGCATTTATTCAGTTGTGCACCAACAGTGCATATGTGATTATACTAGACTGTTGTCACAATGTCAATGTCTAAATTCAAACTTTTTTATTTTTCTTTGATTTGTTGTTATGTCCGCCCTTAGTGTTCCATTTTCATGTGCAATTGTCGTGCTTATTCAAAAGGAATCACAGCTCCGTCATAGGTTTTTTCGATATATTCTTTAATCTCATCTGATTTCAATGCCTTTACAAGAGCCTGTATCTTTTCCTCTTTTTCATTTCCCTCTTTTACTGCAATAATGTTTACATATGTTTTTGCAGCCTCAGAATCTGATTTTTCATATGCAAGCGCATCTTTGGCTACAGAATATCCTGCTTCCAGCGCATAGTTTCCATTTAGTACTACATATGCAGTTTCTCCGGTCACTCTTGCTACCTGTGCAGCTTCCAGTTCTACAATTTCTACATTATATGGATTTTCTTCAATATCATTTACTGTTGCATTGAGTCCTGCCCCGTCTTTTAATGTGATAATTCCATTGTCCTGTAAGAGAAGCAATGCTCTGGCTTCATTTGTCGTATCATTTGGCACTGCGATTTTATCACCTTCGGAAATTTCATCCAGACTCTTTTTTGTTCCTGGATAAATTCCAAATGGCTCATAATGGATATCTCCTGCATCTACCAGATGAGTTCCTTTTTCCTCGTTGAAACTTTCCAGATATGGCACATGCTGGAAATAGTTTGCATCAAATTCTCCGCTCTCTACAACTTCATTTGGCTGCACATAGTCATCAAACACTGTCACTTCCAGCTGATATCCTTCTTTTTTCAGAATCGATTTTGCCTGTTCCAATATTTCAGCGTGTGGAGTTGCAGATGCTGCTACTTTAATCGTCTTTGCATCTTCACTGCTGCCTTTCTCCTCTGCTTTTGAATTACTTTGGCATCCTGTCAGTACTCCTAATGTTAAGATCCCTGTTAATATAATTGCTGTTACCTTTTTCATATTCTCTCTCCTTTTCCCTTTTGTTTTTGCTGTTTTTCTATTTTCTTTTATCCAGTACAGATGCAGCTTTCATTCCCGCCGACTGGAAAATCTGAACCAGTATCACAAGCAGAACAACTGTCACGATCATGATTTCAGACTGATATCGATAATATCCATAACGGATGGCGATATCTCCCAGTCCACCGCCGCCTACAGTTCCTGCCATAGCTGAGTATCCGAGGATCGTTCCTATTGCAATTGTCGCTCCTGTGATCAGAGATGTTCTTGCTTCTACGAGAAGAACCCTGGTGATAATCGTGAAATTTCCTGCTCCCATTGCTTTTGCAGCCTCAATCACTCCCTCATCCACTTCTTTAGCCGAAGATTCCACCATTCTTGCAATAAACGGCACTGCTGCCACCACCAGTGGAACAATGGTTGCTGATGATCCGTAGCTTTGCCCCACGAGCAATCTCGTGAGCGGTATCACAAGGATTAAAAGAATCAGAAACGGGATGCTTCTCACAATGTTTGAAATAAGATCTAATATCTTATATAACACTGCATTCGGTTTCAAACCGTCTTTATCTGATACTGCCAGGCAGATTCCCATTGGGAGACCAAAGACATATCCCAGAATCGTAGATGCCAGTGTCATATATAAAGTTTCTTTTACTCCATTTAAAATCATTAAGATCACGTCTTCACTCCACATCATCCGTCACCTCCTCCAGTTCAATGCCACATGTTTTTAAATAGTTCTGCATTTCCTCTGCCTGTCTGCTGTCTCCTGCAAACTCCAGAATCATTTCGCCTTTTGCAACACCTCCGATATTTCTTGTGTCTGCCCGCAGAATGTTGACCGGTTCCCGGAACTTTAAGATCATATTAGCGATCACTGGCTGGAACGCCGAATTTTCTGAAAATACAATTCGTACTTTTCTGCCGCTCTGAATCAGATCTTTTGTATTGCCGGAAGATTCTGCTCTGCTGATATCATCTCCTTCATCTTTTCGGATTAATTCTCTTGCCACATCTGATTTTGGATGACTGAATATCTCGGACACACTTCCTGTCTCCACAATTTCTCCTGATTTCATGATCGCTACATGAGAACAGATTTTTCTGACCACAGACATCTGATGGGTAATGATCACGATCGTAATATTAAATTTCCGGTTGATTTCCTGTAACAATTCCAGAATCGATGCTGTTGTCTGTGGATCCAAAGCGCTTGTAGCTTCATCACATAACAAGATTTTAGGCGATGTTGCAAGTGCTCTTGCAATTGCAACTCTCTGTTTTTGACCACCTGATAATTGAGAAGGAAATGCATTTGCTTTTTCCTTCAATCCTACGATTTCCAGAAGTTCTTCCGCTTTTTCTCTTGCTTCCTTTTTCTTTTTGCCCTGGATATACATCGGAAAACACACATTTTCCAGTACTGATTTCTGCATCAGAAGATTAAAATGCTGAAAGATCATTCCAATCTGTTCTCTTTGCTTTCTCAGTTCTTTCTCTTTCAGCCCGCCCAATGCACGTCCTTTTATCAATACATTTCCGGATGTAGGCTGCTCCAGAAAGTTCATACATCGTACCAATGTACTTTTTCCTGCTCCTGACATTCCGATAATTCCGTAAATTTCTCCTGATCTTATTGTCAGGCTTACATTTTTTAACGCCTGAACAGTTCCTTCTTTGGAAGAATATGTTTTGGACACATTTTCAATTTTAATTTCCGCCATTGCTTTTTCCTTCCATTTTTTATTCGTTTTCCCTTATTCTGTTTGGGATGTATTTAACTATATCATTTTAGTTGGAAATGTGTTAATTCTAAAAAAATACAGCCAGTAATAGTTTTTTCCTATTACTGGCTGTGATATTTTAATTGATATCCAACGTTTTGTCTTTATATTTTGATATTTCTTCCAGATATTTTTTCCCGAGTGGACTGATTGCAACTCCGCTTCTGACCAAGTATCCAATGGTCATCACTTCATCTGATTTCAGCTTTACTGCACAATACTCTTCCCCGTTAAGTTCCTCGCAGATGATACCGGAACATAAGGTATATCCATTCAATCCTACCATAAAATTCAGAATCGTCGCCCGATCATCTACCTTGATCAGCTGCTTATATTCAAATGTACTCAGCACTTCTTCTGCAAAATAAAAGGAATTGTACGTCCCTTGTTCAAAAGACAGACAAGGGTATTCATTTAGCTCTTCCAGTTCAATTTCTTTCCGATTTGCCCAGGGATGTCCTTTCCACATATACACATAAATACTGCACTTAAGAAGTTCATGAAATTCAAGATTACACTCATGGAATAATTTTGTCAGTACTTTCCGGTTAAACTCATTGACATACAGAATCCCGATCTCACTTTTGAAATTCTTAACGTCCTGAATCACGTCATATGTTTTTGTTTCATGAACAGCAAACTCGTATTCTTCCATGCCGAACTGTCTCACCATCTCTACAAAGGCATTTACTGCAAATGTATAGTGCTGCATTGATACGCTGAATTTCTTTTTTTGATTTTCTTTTTCCACGTATTTGGATTCGATCAGCTGGTACTGCTCCACAACCTGCCTGGCATACCCGATAAATTCCTCGCCCTCCGGCGTAACAGACACGCCTCTGTTGGTTCTTCGAAACAGATCAATCCCGATTTCTGTCTCCAGTTCTTTGATTGCTGAGGATAAGCTCGGCTGGGAAATAAACAGTCTTCTCGCCGCTTCATTCATAGATCTGGCATGTGCAACAGTGATCGCATATTTTAACTGTGTTAATGTCATTGTATTTCAGCCCTTTCCGGACAATTTTCATCAATTATTTTCTGGATACGGTCATGTACGATCTCTGCAATCTCCGTAGTTTTCATATTTTTGTATTCTTCATAATACAGCGGTTCTAAAAAGTGTACCTGTACCGTAACCTGACTGATTGTTTTCGTATCGAATGGTTTAAAAGAATCAATCAATGCAACCGGAACAATCGGACATTTTGCTTTGGTTGCAGCTTTAAAGCTTCCGCCTTTGAAGGAGCCGATCTGATTTCCATTTTTAGAACGGGTTCCCTCGGCAAAAATCAGATAGTTCTTTCCATTTTGAACTTCCTTTGATACATCAATGATCACCTGCATAGACTGCCTGATATCTTCCCGGTCTATCATATATGCATGCATACAGGAAAAGACCTGCTTTAAAAACGGAACATCCTTTACTTCTTTTTTGGCTACTACAGAAAACGGATATGGACATGCGTCTAATATAGCCAGCACATCATACATTCCCTGATGGTTCGGAAAAAACATAAATCCGTTCTCTTTTGGAAGATTTTCTGCACCATGTTCTTCTATTTTTACATTTCCGCCTTTGTTGGCACGAAAAACAATCCACTTTAAAAACTTAACATGTTCTTCCAGTGTATAGTTTTCCGGGTGTGCCGCTCTGTGACACAATTTGATCCACATGTACGGAACCAGTAAGATATTCCGAAACACCATTAATAAAATACGTTTCATTTTTTCTGCTCCTGAAATTACTCATTTTTATAGGTGCAATACTCTTTGATTGCACTTTCATATAAATTATTGCCCTCACTGTCTATGACAACGATTACCGGAAAGTTTTCTACCTGAAGCTTTCGAATTGCTTCTGTCCCCAGATCATCATATGCAACAACTTCTGATTTTGTGATACATTTTGACAGCAACGCTCCTGCGCCTCCTACTGCCGCAAAATAGACTGCACCATTTCTGATTACAGCATCAATCACATCCTGTGTTCTTTTTCCTTTTCCGATCATCGCACCCATCCCAAGATCCAGAAGCTGTGGTGTATATTTATCCATGCGGCTGGCCGTTGTCGGACCTGCAGAACCGATAGGACGTCCTTCCCTTGCCGGAGACGGTCCCATATAATAGATAATCTGATCCTGGATATCAATCGGAAGATTTTCCTGATTCTGCAGTGTTTCATACATTCTTTTATGCGCAGCATCCCGCGCTGTATAAATAGTTCCTGTAATATATACATAATCTCCTGATTTCAGAGTTTTTAATTCTTCTTTTGAAATCGGAGCCTGCAAATGTCTTTCCATAATGCTTTCCTTTCTGTTTTTCTTTTAAAGTTCACGAACGACATGTCTGTTTACATGACAGCAGATATTGATTCCTACCGGAAGCCCTGCAATATGTGTCGGATATGTATTGATATTAACTGCAAGCGCAGTAGTTGTTCCTCCAAGCCCTCCGGGTCCGATTCCAAGGCTGTTGATTTTCACAAGCATCTCCTCTTCCATGTCTTTTACATATGGAATGTCAGAATGTACCCCCACTTCTCTTGTCAGAGCTTCTTTTGCCATCAGCGCACATTTTTCAAAGGTTCCCCCGATTCCTACTCCAACTACCATCGGAGGACAGGCATTCGGACCGGCGTCCCTGACTGCCGTCAGAATCGCATGTTTTACTCCCTCAATACCTTCTGCCGGCTTCAACATAAATACACGGCTCATATTTTCGCTTCCAAATCCTTTTGGTGCTACTTTTATCTTCACCTTATCTCCTGCAACGATTTTGGTATGGAGCACTGCCGGTGTATTATCTTTTGTATTTTCACGGATTAATGGATCTTTTACCACAGATTTTCTTAAAAAACCTTCTGTGTACCCCTGTCTGACCCCTTCATTGACTGCCTCTTCCAGAAGGCCACCCTCCAGATGCACATCCTGCCCGATTTCCAGAAATATAACTGCCATTCCGGTATCCTGACAGATTGGAATCATATCATCAGCCGCAATTTTTAAATTTTCCTGCAGCTGTCCCAATATCTGTTTTCCAAGCGGTGATTTTTCGTCCTGCTCCGCCTGTTTCATTGCTGTGTCCATATCTTTTGACAGATAGTGGTTTGCTTCAATACACATTTCTTTGATATTTTTTGAGATTTCTCTCACATCAATTGTACGAATCATAATGCCTCCTAGAATTTTTTACAATCATCAGGTTTCTGTTTTCACTATCCAGTATTATAGTATAGTTCCTTCAAAATTGAAACAAAAAAAGAGAGCCGGATGCTCTCTTTTGAGGTTCCGGCTCTCTTTCGGGAAGGGGGTGATACAATCCAGTTATCCTATTTTTCTTGATTTTCGATAAATGATCGCTCCTACAATAATGTTGAGTGAGATCAGCAGTCCAATCACCCATTTTGCATAGTCGTTATCAAAATCACCAGTCTTGACTGCTGGAACCAGGGCTTTACATACTACACATCTTCCATCACGATATATGTGTCCTGTTACTGCAATCGTCACCTTCTCCAGTGTTGTTTCGTTCTTTCCATCTTTATCCAGATATAATTTTCCGCAAGTCTCACACCGGTAGTATGCTTTATTTCCGGCTTCTGTACATGTTGGTTTTTTCTCCTGTACTGCTGTCATGCTGTGCTCATGTGGTTTTACATAATCCGGATCGATCTCGCCGCAAACAGTACAGATTCCGTCTTTATACTGATGTCCCGTCGGAGGAAGCGTAATCTCTTCTACCGTTGTCTCCTCTGTTCCCGCCTTGTCGAGATACAGCTTTTTGCAGGACTGACACTGATAGCAGGCTTTATATCCGGCTTCTGTACATGTCGGTAGTTTTTCCTGAACCACCAACATATCGTGCTGATGCTTTTCTGACTGTCTTGCCGTGAACGAGAATGTTACAATCCGATACCACCCATTCTCTGATTCTTCGACCTTTGGTGTTCCCTGTACTTCATTTCCAGGAAGCACAGTAATCAGCTCCGGCGCTGCGAATTGATATCCTTCTTTTGCTTCATATGTTACATGAAGCTCATACTCACCTTCCTCAAATTTATCTGTTGACAGTAACGTGTTTTCTCCGTTCTTCGTCGTCCATTCAACCATATTGATAAAATAGTGTGCACCGGCAGGAACCTCTAATTCATATGACGGCATTTCTCCGATGACCGGCCAGGTTATATGATTTGTATTGATGATCGTAATCTCTTGTCTTCCCTCAGCCGGATTTTCATCACTTGTTTCCGCCGCCTCTGCAACTGAAAAAATCATAACTGCAAACATACAAACTGCTAAAGGTAGTGCCAGCCAACTCTTTGCCTTTTTCATAATCTCACGCTCCTCTCCCTGATTTCATTTTAATCATTGGTTTTCTGGTTTCCTTTGTGTGCACTTTATTTTGTTGTATGGTTCTTTTTTCTTTATTATACTATAATTTACTGTTTTTATCTATATTTTCTTTATATTCTTTATTTTTTTATATTTTATCTGATTATTTGTTTTAAAAAAAACCTCCGCATATCATGCGAAGGCTCTTTCTCTTTATTCTTCTATTGGAACGTCTGTCTCTTCCTCATCCTCAGAAATTTCGATTTCTTCTCCATCGATCTCTGCAGATGCTTTTCTTACTTTTGCGATACTTGCAACTTTTTCATTCTCAGGCAGATTGATCAGTTTTACACCGGATGTGATTCGTCCGTATACAGAAATGTCGGAACACTTCATACGGATCACGATTCCTTCCGTATTGATCATCATGATCTCGCTGTCTTCATCGACCGCCTTCATACCAACCACATCGCCTGTTTTTTCCGTGATCTTATAGCATTTTACACCTTTTCCTCCACGGTTCTGTCTTGTAAATTCATCCATATCTGTCAGTTTGCCCATACCTTTTTCAGATGCAATGAGCAGATATTTTCCTTGATCGCTGATCTGCATTCCGATTACTTCATCATGATCTCCAAGGTTCATGCCACGCACTCCCATAGAAACACGGCCTGTCGGACGCACATCCTTCTCACTAAACCGGATACACATACCGTATTTTGTAACCAGGATCACATCCTGTTCATCATCTGTAATCTTCACTTCGATCAGTTTATCATCTTCTCTGAGAACGATCGCAGCCAGTCCGGTCTTTCTGACATTTGCATAATCTTTAATCGGAGTCTTTTTCACAAGACCTTTTTCTGTTGCCATCAACAGATACTGTCCATCCTCGTACTCCCGGATTGGAATCATTGCTGTGATCTTCTCATCCGGCATCAGCTGCAGCAGATTGATGATTGCAGTACCGCGCGCAGTTCTGCTTGCTTCCGGAATCTCATAGCCTTTCAGACGGTACACACGTCCTGTATTTGTAAAGAACATGATATAGTGATGTGTTGTCGTAATAAACAGTTCCTTGATATAGTCATCATCCAGGATCTGCATTCCTTTGATTCCTTTTCCGCCTCGGTTCTGACTCTTGAATGTATCCATGGACATTCTCTTAATGTATCCCATTTTTGTCATGGTGATCACCACATTTTCTCTTGGGATCAGATCTTCCATGGAAATATCAAACTCATCAAATCCGATGGATGTTCTTCTCTCATCTCCATATTTTTCGGAAATGACAAGAATCTCCTTTTTGATCACACCAAGAAGCAGTTTTCTGTCCGCAAGAATCGCTTTTAATTCCCCGATCTTCTTCATCAGTTCTTCGTACTCTGCTTCCAGCTTCTCACGCTCCAGACCTGTCAGTGCACGCAGACGCATATCTACAATTGCGCTCGCCTGTACTTCTGTCAGATCAAATCTGGACATCAATTCTTCCTTGGCAGTCTGAACATTCTTAGATCCGCGGATAATCCGGATTACCTCATCAATGTTATCCAGTGCAATCAGTAATCCCTGTAAAATATGAGCACGCTCTTCTGCTCTGTTCAGCTCATACTGTGTTCTTCTCGTCACAACCTCTTCCTGGTGCTTCAGATAATGCTTCAGCATATCCAGGATATTCATGACTTTTGGCTCATTGTTGACTAAAGCCAGCATGATCACACCGAAGGTATCCTGCAGCTGTGTATGTTTATAAAGCTGGTTTAAAATTACATTCGGATTGACATCTCTTCTCAATTCGATACAGATGCGCATTCCCTCACGGCTGGACTGATCGCTTAAATCGGTGATCCCATCTACCTTTTTATCACGTACCAACTCTGCGATCTTCTCGATCAGTCGGGCTTTATTTACCATGTATGGCAGCTCCGTTACGATAATCCTGTTCTTACCGTTTGCCATTGGTTCAATATTGGTAATCGCACGCACACGGATCTTACCGCGTCCTGTGCGGTATGCTTCTTCAATTCCTCTTGTTCCGAGAATCTCTGCTCCGGTTGGAAAATCCGGTCCTTTGACGATCTTTAAAATATCATCAATACTTGTCTCTCCGTTTTCATCGATCTGGTCGTCAATGATCTTCACGACCGCGCCAATGATTTCACGCAGGTTATGCGGCGGAATGTTCGTTGCCATTCCGACTGCAATACCGGATGTTCCGTTTACCAGAAGATTCGGGAATCTGGCCGGAAGAACTGTCGGTTCTTTCTCTGTCTCGTCAAAGTTCGGTGCAAAATCTACGGTATTTTTATTGATGTCAGCAGTCATCTCCATGGAAATCTTGCTCAGACGTGCCTCTGTATATCGCATGGCAGCAGCGCCATCACCGTCTACAGACCCAAAGTTCCCGTGTCCATCAACCAGAGGATATCTCGTAGACCATTCCTGTGCCAGATTTACCAGTGCTCCATAAATAGAGCTGTCGCCATGAGGATGATATTTACCCATTGTATCACCAACAATACGCGCACATTTACGATGCGGCTTGTCAGGTCCATTATTCAGCTCGATCATTGAATACAGGATTCTTCTCTGTACCGGCTTTAATCCGTCTCTGACATCCGGCAGGGCACGGGATGCGATAACGCTCATCGCATAGTCGATATAGGAAGTCTCCATTGTCTTTTTCAGGTCAACTTCATGGACTTTATCAAAAATATTATCTTCCATGTTCCTTCTCCTTGTTTTTTAAGTGTATTGCAATTCTATATATCCAGATTTTTAACAAATCTGGCATTTTCTTCAATGAACTCTCGTCTTGGTTCTACCTTGTCTCCCATCAGTGTAGTAAATGTCAGATCCAGTTCGGAAGATGTCTCGTCATCCATAGTCACCCTCAAAAGTACACGATGCTCCGGATCCATTGTTGTCTCCCAGAGCTGATCCGCATCCATTTCACCAAGACCTTTATAACGCTGAATCTTATTATTGCTGTCACGTCCTACTTCTGTAAGAATCTCATTTAATTCCTCATCACTGTATGCATACCAGACTTTTTTATTTTTTTCCAGCTTATACAGCGGCGGCTGTGCCAGATACACATAGCCTTCTCTGATCAGATCCGGCATAAAACGATATAAAAATGTCAGAAGCAGGGTGCTGATATGCGCACCATCCACATCGGCATCAGTCATGATAATAATCTTATGATACCGCAGCTTGGAAATATCAAAATCCTCATGAATTCCTGTTCCAAACGCCGTGATCATAGCCTTGATCTCCGCATTGGCGTAAATCTTATCCAGCCTTGCTTTTTCTACATTCAGGATTTTTCCTCTCAGTGGAAGGATCGCCTGTGTCGCACGCTGTCTCGCTGTCTTTGCAGAACCACCCGCTGAATCTCCCTCGACGATGTAGATCTCACAGTTTTCCGGATTTTTGTCTGAACAATCCGCCAGTTTTCCAGGCAGGGACATCCCCTCCAGAGCTGATTTTCTTCTGGTCAGATCTCTGGCCTTTCTTGCTGCTTCTCTTGCTCTTTGTGCCATCAGAGATTTCTCTACTGTCTGTTTTGCGACAGACGGATTCTGCTCCAGGAAAATCTCAAGCTGAGTGCTGACAATGTTGTCCACTGCTCCACGCGCTTCACTGTTTCCGAGCTTCTGCTTGGTCTGACCCTCAAACTGCGGCTCTCCGATCTTAACACTGACAATCGCTGTCAGACCTTCACGAATGTCATCACCTGACAGATTCGGCTCATTGTCCTTGAGCAGTTTATTCTTTCTGGCATACTCATTAAAGGTCTTCGTCAATGCCTTTCTGAATCCCTCAATATGAGTTCCCCCTTCCGGAGTTGTAATATTGTTTACAAATCCATACGTATTGTCACTGTAGGAGTCGTTATGCTGCATGGCCATCTCGACAACTACTCCGTCTTTTTCGCCTTCACAATAAATGATCTGGTCATACAAAGGTGTCTTGCTTTTGTTCAGATAAGTGACAAACTCTTTGATTCCACCCTCGTAATGAAATGTATGCTCTCTGATTTCTTCTTCACGAAGATCCTGCAGAATAATCTTCAGCCCTTTTGTGAGAAATGCCATCTCACGCAGTCTCTGCTTTAATACATCGTATTCAAATACAGTCTCTTCAAAGATCTCGCCATCCGGAAGAAATGTAACTTTTGTTCCGGTTTTATCCGGATCACATTCACCGACTACTTTTAACGAATACATCGTCTTTCCGCGTTCATATCGCTGTTTGTAAATTTTTCCTTCGTTGTAGATCTCAACTTCAAGCCATACAGAGAGTGCGTTTACAACGGACGCACCTACTCCGTGCAGACCTCCGGATACTTTGTATCCTCCTCCGCCGAATTTTCCGCCGGCGTGAAGAATCGTAAATACAACCTCTACCGCAGGAATCCCTGCCTTGTGGTTTAATCCAACCGGGATTCCTCGTCCGTTGTCAACGACCGTCACAGAATTGTCCGGATTGATACTCACATTAATCGTATCACAATATCCAGCCAATGCCTCATCTACCGCATTGTCTACAATCTCATATACCAGATGATGAAGTCCTCTTGCAGATGTAGAACCGATATACATACCGGGTCTTTTTCTTACTGCTTCAAGTCCTTCAAGAACCTGAATCTGGTCACCACCATACTGCTGTTGTTCTGACACTTTTAAATCCTCCTTTTTATCTGTGTTCCATAGAACTTACTGTTCCATTTACGACTTTAAAAATTTTATTAATTGAAAATCTGTTATTTATGAATTCATCAAGACCTGTGCATGTTATCATAGTCTGAATATTACCTATACTGTCCAGTAGAAAATTCTGTCTCCTGCTGTCAAGTTCTGATAAAACATCATCTAGAAACAGTACCGGCGTATCATGGATTATCTGCTTAACGAGCTCAATTTCCGCAAGCTTTAAAGACAGTGCTGCTGTTCTTTGCTGCCCCTGCGAACCATATTTTCTTACATCCATTCCATTAATCAAAAAACACATATCATCTTTATGTGGTCCAATATTGGTACATTTAAACTTCAAATCCCTGTCTCGAACCCGTACAAGTTCAGATTCAAAATCTTGTTCTTTTACACATGGTTCGTAGATTATTTCAAGCTGTT
>ERZ860668.1797-NODE-1797-length-12612-cov-3.256431_pt1 | contig 12612 bp, 10 predicted proteins | sample MGYA00510062_ERZ860668 | MGnify/ENA primary metagenome ERZ860668 (study PRJEB30046, sample SAMN00715258) | human gut metagenome | study: EMG produced TPA metagenomics assembly of the A metagenome-wide association study of gut microbiota in type 2...
TGCATGTGTTAAGCACGCCGCCAGCGTTCATCCTGAGCCAGGATCAAACTCTCTGATAAAATGTTTGATTCACTCAAGATAACAACTAGCTATCTCTCGTTTTACTGTTTTTGGTTTTTCAAACCGTTCTTAAAAATGTAAAGAATTTTCGAGAATCGTATGTGTTTCACTGTTTAGTTATCAAGGTTGTCTGTCTTGCGACAGCTTGTTTACTTTATCACATCTCTTTTTCTTTGTCAAGAACTTTTTTCAAGTTTTTTCAAAGTTTTTCGAACTCTTCCGGATTTCGGAACTGTTCTTCTGATCTGTGATTGTCGGCTCTGTTCAAGCGACTTGATTACTTTAACATATTTGTTTTAAGTTGTCAAGCACTTTTTTTAATTTCTTTTTTCTTTCAGAAATCATCTTAAATTGTCTCTTTTCAAGAAACAATTATTTCCGACAGCTCAACTAATATAACACCGAAAGCAGTCCCTGTCAACAGTTAATTTCATAATTTGACAAACTTTTTATATTTTCACCCTAATCTCCACTAAATTCCCAACAGACATCCAGTCTATCTGACACCGGAATTCCAACCATCCTCCCCATCTATCCTTCCTATATCATGCAGCACCCACATACCATATATACACAACACCCCAGCTTTTCCTTCCCCTTCATACTATATATAGGAAACTTTTCTATTCCGCCAAACTAACAAACCACCATCCCGCTTCTCTTTCAGCCATCTCTGTCACAGCCAACAGCCAGCAAGCTCAAATCATTCTCTTCGGCGACATTTGCAGGGCCTTTAGAAAAACTTAGCCCCGGGAAATCTGCGTTATTCGCAGATCACTCACTGTCTGAGCCGCTTCGCGGCGAGTTTGAGTTATCTGTGAATGCTTTTAGCAGATTTTCCGGGGCTTAGCTTTTCTTAAGTCCCGAAACCGAGCCGAAGAGAATGATTTGAGCTTGCGTCCCTCTTACCTGATCTTCCCGAGCTTAGTTTTTCTTAAGACCCGAAGTCAAGCCGAAGAGAATGATTTGAGCTTGCGTCCCTTTCATCTGGAATAAAACCCACTCTCAACCTCCACCGGAATCACCCTTTCCTCAATCCCCTCAATCTCAATAAACCTCTGCCGCCCCAACATCTCCACCATCTGCGCAAGCAGCTCCCTGCTCCCCTGCGCCTCCATCTCAACGCGGTCATCCCAGTTATTTCTCACCCAACCGGTAACCCCCAAAGAACTGGCAATATAACAGGCCCGATAGCGAAATCCAACTCCCTGCACTCTCCCCGAAAACCAATAATGCTTCCTTATCAGATTCTCTCTCATCTCCGAACCTTTCCCATCCTGAACATCATGCTTTTTCCAGACTCCCCGGCCTTTCTCATACTCCTCAGCAATCTCCTCACCTGTCTCAGAATCCTGCAGAAACGTTCTGTACTTCTTTCTCTTAAAATCAAATATACTCAACAGCAACCCTCTCTCACAGCTACTGTGCCGGCAACTTGATTTCCCGAACATTCTCACATCTTTCCTGCCAGCCTGTTTCAGGAATCACTCTGCCGCCACACTACAATCACACCCTGATCACAAATCCGTCTTTTCTCGCTTTCGCTTTCGGATATTCCCCGGAGCGATAACCAAGCACACAATGACCAATTCCAACATAAGACTCCGGCACACTCCACTCTGCCTTCAATGCCTGTCCTTCTTCAGAAGCAAACACCTCTCTTGCACGATGAATCCAGCAGGAATCAACCCCAAGGGCATGAGCAGCATTCATCAGATTTCCCATAACCAGACTTCCATTTTCCACACATGTAGGCATATTACTGTCTGCAAAGACCACAACAACTGTCGGTGCCCCATAGAACGGATCACTCTCAGTCCCCATCACATCCGCATTCATTTTAGAAAGCTTCGCAACAAGTTCCGGATTCTGTGTTACTACCATAAGTGTACCCTGTTGTCCCATTCCGCTTGGTGCGTATTCCCCTGCTTCAAGAATTTCATTCAACACTTCTTCCGGCACCAGATCTTCTTTATAACCACGTACACTTCTTCGCTCCAAAAGATTTTTTATTGTTTCATTCATGTCTCATATCCTCCTGTATTTATTTTCATCACTGTCAAAGCAACATTACTGTCCACCACGTTCTCAGCAACACAGTCAGGCAACAATATCTTCCTATATTATAGCACTACATCTACCAAAACTCACCTGTATTTCCCATAATTTTCAGGCAAATTTCCTTGCCCCTGCATCACAACTGGTCTATAATAAAGAACAGACTAACATGAGGTATAAAACTATATGAACAAAAAAGAAATTTCTGAAATCAAGAAACAGTTCACTCCCGAGAACTGTTCTCTCACCCGCATCTGCGGATGTTACGTTGACGGAGAAAAGAATAAAAAAACCGAACTGAAAGAAGCATTTCTCTCTTTATCAGAAGAAGAAATGTTCAAATACTTTGAAATTTTCCGCAAATCCCTTTCCGGAACAATAGGAAAAAATCTGATGAACATGGAATTTCCTCTCGAGCAGGAAACGGAGGGCGGAACTCAACATTTTCTTATGAAACTGAGAGAAAGCAAACTGACCGATGATGCACTGGTAGAAAGTTTCTACGATAAGATCATTGAAAACTATGATTATCCCGAAAACTACTACATCATCCTGATCCATGGAGTATATGATATCCCCGGAAAGTCTTCCGACGGTGCAGAAATGTTTGATGCATCTGATGAGATTTATGAGCACATCATGTGCTGTATCTGTCCTGTAAAACTCTCTAAGGCAGGTCTTTGCTACAATGCCGAAACCAACAGCATCCAGGACCGTATCCGCGACTGGATCGTGGAACTTCCGGATGTTGCTTTCCTTTTCCCGCAGTTTAACGACCGCAGCACTGACATCCATGGTGTCCTTTATTATAGTAAAAATGCAAACGAGCTTCGGGATATTTTTATTGATGAACTGCTTGGATGTACAGCACCTCTTTCTGCAGGAGGACAGCGTGATTCCTTTAACGCACTGGTTGAAGATACTCTGGGCGACGACTGCAGATATGACACTGTATTAAGCATTCACGAGAAATTAAACGACCTGATCGAATCACAGAAGGATGAGCCGGAACCTGTAGTTCTGACCAAATCTGAGGTAAAACGCCTCTTTGAAGAATGCGGCGTAGAAGATGAAAAACTACAGTCATTTGATGAACAATACGAGATCACAGCCGGGGAAAAATCCTCTCTGGTTGCTTCCAACATCACCAATACAAAAAGATTCGAGATCAAAACCCCGGATGTTGTAGTCCACGTAGATCCTGAACGTGCCGATCTTGTGGAAACACGCATAATTGACGGACGCAAGTGCCTTGTGATCCCAATGGAAGGCGAAGTTGAACTGAACGGAATCCGCGTACATACAGGAAATGAAAATCCTTCTGATGACGAATTTTATGACAATACAGATACTGAGACAGAGGAGACATCTGATGGAGAATAATCGTAAACTCTTATTTTTTGACATTGACAAAACCCTGTTAACCCCTTACCCATGGACAGTTCCGGACAGTGCGAAACAGGCTTTAAAAGAAGCCCGCTATAATGGTCATCTCCTTTTCATCAATTCCGGACGTACCTATACAATGATTCCGGAAATCATTAAAGAAATGGGATTCGACGGCTATGTATGCGGATGCGGTAGCCAGATTTATATGAATGAAGAGCTTTTGTTTTCCAGTTCTATTCCAAATCCGCTTTGCCGTAAAACAACAGAATTACTGCGGGAATGCAGAATTCCTGCGTTTTTTGAACGCCCGGATAAGATTTTATATGACAGCAGTTCATGTGCTGTTCCTGAAACTGTTCAGAAGCTGAAAGCAGAAGTTATAGTAGAAGATCTGGCTCTCTACCCGCCCGAAACATACAACCATTTTACATTTGACAAGTTTCTGGCTTTTCCGTCTGCTGATTCTGATATGGAAACTTTCCGCAAATTTGCAGATGAACATTTTCTGTGTTTCATACATGAAGACAAGGCCTGGGAACTGACTCAGAAAAATCTCAGCAAAGCAACCGGAATCCGGTTTCTGGCAGACCGTCTTGGGGTTCCGGTCAAAGACACCTATGCATTCGGTGACAGCACGAACGATCTTCTTATGCTGCAGTTCGCCGGAAACAGCATCGCAATGGGCGACTCGGATCCCCTGATCCTGCCTCACTGCACTTACCAGACAACCAATATCGAAGATAACGGAATTGCCAATGCTTTGAAGCATTTCCATCTCATTTAGCAGAACATACAAAATAACGTATTATCATATCTCTATTTATCTGTGTTATTTTTGCATATTTAGGAGAATGATTTCGGATTTATTTAAACTTAAAAACAGCTATGTGAAAACACTCAGGTTTTCATCATAGCTGTTTTAATTTACAATACTCAATTCCTATCAGCAAGCTACTGACAGTTCGGATTTTCTTATTTAGCTGCTTCTGTCGGTGTTGCTTCCGGTGTTTCAGTAGTTTCTGCTGCTTCTTCCTCTGCCGCAGGTGTCTCAGTCACATCTGTATCTTCTGCTGCAGGTGTTTCTGTAACTTCCTCTGTTTCCGGTGTTGGAGTTGCCTCTTCTGTCACTTCAGGTGTCGGTGTTTCCGGAACCGGAGTAGGAGTCGGCGCCATGAAGGTATGTTTGTCAGTGATCTTAAGTGTCTTAAGGACTTTCTTAACCGCCTTTACATCTGCCTCATCCAGCCATTTGGCAGTTGTATCTGTAAAATAGGTATTTTCTTTGGAATTCTGAAGAGATTCTCGCTTGGAAGCTGTGGCATCTTCATCATTGATCTTGTCAAGTCTTACTACATAGTATCCTGTGTCAGTCTCAATAATATTGTCTGCAACTTCTCCGTCCTTCAGTCCTCTCAGAACCTTCAGAACCTCATCCGGATATGCCTCGCTGCCGGAATCTTCATCCTCGTCTTCGCTCTCTTTTGTTGTAAAATTACCCTGTACTGCAGAATAACTGTCATCTACACCTTTGGCAATCTCACTCATGTCTGCTGTAGGATCCTCTTTCATCTTATCCAGAATCTCCTGAGCCTGTTCTTTCTTAGTCTTTTTCTCCTCATCAGTTATATCATCACCGCTTGTAGAGATACTTACATAAGTGAAGGTTGTCTGATTCGCTTCATCATCAGAAACTGTGATCTTTCCTTCTGCTACAACCGGATCATACATCTTCTTCTGAATTGTCTGAAGCTCCAGAAGTGTTTTTACCTGATCTTCCGTTACCGCAAGTTCCTTAATTGTCTCTTCACTGTTTGCAGCCATAAACTGTGATGCTGCATCTGCGATCGCTGCTTCATCATCATCTGTAAGCTCTACGTTATAATCCGCAGCCTTCTCTTTGAGAATATACATCTTCTCAACAGACTCCAGACTGCTTGTCACTGCCTGATCACCATAAGTCTCATCTGAATCATCACCTGCTGTCTGATCCCAGATATGATCTGCACTTCCCATATAATTTAAATACATGGTTGTTGTCTGCTGTTGTTGTTCGCGGGCATAAAGACTTACAACTCCAAGCGGAATATCTGTTCCGTCAACAGTAGCCACTGTCTTTGTTCCATCTAATGTTTTACTTCCACAGCCGGAAAGCATACCAACTGACATCACACCTGCCAGTGTCACAACGGCTGTTCTCTTTACCATTTTTTTCATTTCTTCCTCCATATTATCAATCTGGTCTTTCTTCCATACCACTTTCCCAGAATGTACTGTTATTAGAGTATAAACTTTTTTCCTGCGAAGGGCAAGGCAAATCGAAAAATATGTAGTATATTTCACATATTTTCCGCCATGCTCTTAAGTTCCTCTGCAAATTCCGTCAATGCCAGGATCAGATTCCCCTGTGGTTCCAGGATAAATTTCGGTTCCTGCTCATTCTTAAACTGCAGACCTCTTCTGTATTTCTGCATAAGAGCCGGAAAGCCTTCTGTATTCAGCCTTGCTTTCTCATAAAGGGTAAACCGGACTGTTTTTCCAGTCTGCTTTATTTCCGTTACGTACCCCTGATGAGCAATCGCCTTTAACTTCGCAATCGCCAGAAGATTCAGCACTGCCTTTCCGGGTTCTCCGAAACGGTCCAGAAGTTCTTCCAGCATATCATCATAATCCTGTTGTGTCTCAATCCCCGCAATTCTTTTATAAATATCCAGCTTCTGAAATTCATTACTGATGTAGGAATCAGGAATATACGCATCAACATTCAGATCAACCGATGTCTCGAAATCCTCCATTGTATGAATACCCTTCGCCTCTTTCACTGCTTCATTGAGCATCTTACAATAAAGATCATATCCAACCGCATTCATATGTCCATGTTGCTGCGCGCCCAGCAGATTTCCGGCACCTCGAAGTTCCAGATCTCTCATTGCAATCTTAAATCCGCTTCCCAGATCCGTATACTCGCGGATCGCAGCCAGACGCTTCTCAGCCGTCTCCTTCAGCATCACATTCTTTCTGTACATCAGAAACGCATAGGCAGTTCTGTTGGAACGCCCGATCCTTCCCCGAAGCTGATAAAGCTGAGAAAGCCCGTATCTGTCTGAATCATGGATAATCATAGTATTTACATTGGAAATATCCAGCCCTGTCTCAATGATCGTGGTGGAAACCAGCACATCAATATCCCCGTTTACAAAGGAATACATCACATTCTCCAGTTCCCTCTCACTCATCTGGCCATGAGCAAAATCCACCCTTGCGTCCGGCACCAGCTTCGCAATACGCAGGGCAACATCTGCAATATCCGTCACTCGATTATAAACATAATAAACCTGTCCGCCTCTGCGCAATTCCCTGTTGATAGCCTCTCGGACCGTCTCTTCATCATATTCCATAACATATGTCTGGATCGGCATTCTGTCCATAGGAGGCTCCTCCAGGACACTCATATCCCGGATTCCGATCAGGCTCATATGAAGAGTACGGGGAATGGGCGTTGCAGTCAGTGTAAGGACATCCACATCCTTCTTTAACTGCTTGATTTTTTCCTTATGCGTAACTCCAAACCGCTGTTCCTCATCAACGATCAACAGGCCAAGATTTTTGAACTGTACGTCTTTGGAAAGGATTCTGTGCGTTCCAATGATCACATCCACCTGACCTTTTTTCAGATCTTCGATTGCCTTCTTCTGTTGTGCCGGGGTCCGGAATCTGCACAACAGTTCCACACGTACCGGAAATTCCTTCATCCTCTGCACAAAGGTATTATAAATCTGCTGCGCAAGGATCGTTGTAGGTGCAAGATAAGCTACCTGTCTGCTCTCCTGTACTTCCTTAAATGCGGCACGCAGCGCCACTTCTGTTTTGCCGTATCCCACATCCCCGCAGATAAGCCGGTCCATAATCCTGGTACTCTCCATATCACGTTTGGCATCCTCAATAGCACTGAGCTGATCCTCTGTCTCTTCATATGGAAACATTTCTTCAAATTCTCTCTGCCATACAGTATCAGGACCACAGACATATCCTTCCTTTTCCTGACGCACTGCATAAAGCTCTACCAGTTCTTTTGCAATATTTTTAACTGCCCCACGAACCTTGCTCTTTGTTTTATTCCACTCCTGAGTACCAAGTTTGTTCAGCTTCGGAGCCTTTGAAGCATCTGCCCCTGAATATTTCTGCAGACAGTCAAGCTGAGTAGCAGGAATATAGAGATTGCTTCCGCCTCTGTATTCAATTTTAATATAATCTTTAACGATCCTGTCTACTTCAACTTTTTCAATTCCTCGGTAAATACCAAGACCATGCTTTTCATGGACAACAAAATCGCCGATAGAAAGCTCCGCAAAATCCTGAATACGGCTTCCACTGTAATTTTTTTTCTTCTTTTTTTTCTGTTCCTGTCCAAAAATGTCAGATTCTGTCATTACCGCAAACTTGATCAACGGGTATTCAAAGCCCTTCTTTGCATGGCCATAAACCACCATGATCTCGCCCGGACAGATCTCCCTGTCATAATCTTGTCCATAAAAGGCTGCCAGTCCCTCTTCCTGAAGATCCTTTGCCAGCCTCTCGGCCCTTGTGCGGGAACCGGAAAGCAACGCGATCCTGTATCCCTGTTTCTTATACTGATGAAGATCTTTTACCAGAAGTTCAAAACTGTTGTTATAAGCGCTGATTGATTTTACCTCCAGGTAAAATTTCTCCCGCACTTTCCAGCCTGCCTGTTTCGGTTCCAGCGCACATACAGAAATACAGTTGCGTTTATTCAGTTCTTTTTGAAGCTGTTCAAAAGAACAAAGCCAGTTTTCCGGCAGATTCCGGCTGCCTTTTTCCTCTCTGTGCATACGGCTCTGTCTGTACTCTTCTTCTACAGCCCCGCCTTTCTCAGTCAGTCGGTTTGGTTCATCCAGAAAGATTATGGTTCTTTCCTCCGGAAAATAATCCAGGAAGGAAACCATATCCTTGTCCCCTATATGCTCCACCGCCGGATAGATCGTAAGTTCTTCCAGATTTTCCAGAGAACGCTGACTCTCCGGATCAAAACTCCGGATAGAATCAATCTCATCTCCCCAAAGCTCGATTCTCCATGGATTTTCCTCAGTGAGACAGTAAATATCCACAATACCGCCACGCACAGAGAACTGCCCCGGCATTTCCACCTGTCCTACCCGCTCGTAACCTAAAGCCACCAGCTGGTTCTTCAGCTGTTCTATGTCTACGGTGCTGTCACTTTCGTAATGAATCAGCTGTTCTTTTATCTTTTCCAGAGATTCCAGAAAATCCATACATCCGTCAATACTTGTAACAACTGTCAGTTCTTTCTCTTCCAGTAACGCCTTAATGACCTTCATTCTCTGACGTATCAGCAGATTTCCATGGATATCTGCCTGAAAGAACAGAAGATCTTTCGCAGGATAAAAATATACTTTTCTGTCATAAAATCTGTAATCTTCATAAATTTCTCTGGCGCGGCGTTCGTCCTCCGCCAGGATCAGACGATAAGGCGCAATCCCGGAAAGTCCGTACATCAGATGAGATTTCTGCGATTCCATACACCCCGAAACCTGCAGGATTCCCTTATTCGTTTTGCTTTTTTCTTTAATCTGTTCAAACTCTGCAAGCCCCTGCAGAGGTGTTAAAAATGCTTTCATCTTCACCCCTCATGATCCTTCGACGTAATAAAAGCGGCTTCTGTTTCCAGTTACCGCTTTCTATACCTTTTGCTGAATAATCATCTGTTTCCTGTCTGCTTATTTCTGTACAGGTACTTTTCTGTTATATTCGTTCATGGCTGCATCTGTACCCTGTGAGATTATGATATCCACAGCCTTTGCCGCCTTTGCTATTGCTTCATCCACAAGTTTCCTGTCTTCTGTGGAAAATCTGCCAAGTACATGATCTGCCAGATCCCACCCCTTCGGCTTTGCACCAACTCCTACTTTGATACGGAGAAATTTCTCTGTGCCAAGCTGGCGGATAATATCTTTGATCCCGTTATGTCCACCCGCACTTCCCTGCTTGCGGATGCGAAGCTGCCCGGGTTCCAGATCAATATCATCATAAATAACAATAAGCTCTGATTCCGGATCAATTTTAAAATAATTCGCCATCTCACGAACAGGACCGCCACTCAGGTTCATAAAAGAAAGCGGCTTCATAAGAATCACTTTCTCTCCGCCGATCATAGTTTTACCGTACATGGCATTAAATTTCACACCACCCTGAGGGACATTGTAATCCTCTACCAGACGGTCAACGGTATCAAATCCCATATTGTGGCGTGTTGCTTCATACTGTTTCCCGGGATTTCCCAGGCCAACTACTAAATACATATATGTGTCTCCTGCTTAATTTAACACCATTTTCCGGAATTACCATACCTGTCCTGATGTCAAATTTATTTTTTACATACTCTAAAGTGTGTTTAAAAAATCAATCTTACAAATTGTGACGCACATCTTGCGGGAATGATTTTTCAGACACGCTCTAAGATAATTAATTAAAATATACCATCTCTTCCTTAAGCGGCTCGCATTCTTTCACATCACTTGCATAAAGAACAATGCCCTCACCCTGATATTCTGTACGGTTCTCAAATGCGACCTTCGCTGTTACTTCTACCCAGCTGCCCTCTTTGATATGCGGTGCATAATCGCTTCTGCACACGTATCCAAGGAAAGTGGTATCATCTGCGCAGCAGGTCATTGCCACACGTCCCGGAACAAAGAATTTACTTCCCATTCCACGTGGTTTCATGACACGTCCTTTAAAGCGGACAATTTTGTCTACATATTTATCCGGATTATCCATGGCATCCACAAACCAGATACCATAATCTTCCGGTGGAATCTCAATGATCGGTGCATTGATATCAAACGGCATCTCATCCTGGAAAATGTCATCCATCTCGCCCTCTTCATTTTCAAAGATAACCTCTGCACTCTGATTTGCGACCTTGATCCCTCGTCTGTATGCAGGAAGCGGATCTCCCTCTTTACAGCGGTTAAATACAACCATATCTGTATTTCTGATCATATCCATGAACAGAGATTTCATGTTTGCCATATAAACCTGATAAGTAGTTGCATCCACACAGGTAATCTCCTGCTCAATGCCCCAGCCTTCAGGAAGCTCCATCTGCTCAAACTTACTTACAAGCCACATTCCGTTGTACTCGATCACAACACGCTCCGGCTGATGGATGATATCCATGGCAGCCAGACGCTGTGGTGTCAGATCTTCTTCATCCTCGATCACTTCCACAACTGTGTTTGTAAGTTTCAGTTTATCCATATCATATTCTTCTTCGCCTTCTTCGCAAAGAATCAACAGAGTTTTGCCGTCAATGGCAAAATACTCCTGCTGCAATGTAAAATCCAGGAAAGTAGTCTTTCCGCTTTCCAGGAATCCCGTAACCAAATAAATGGGAACTCTGATATCATCCATCATATAATTTATTCCTTTATCTTTATTCTGATTCTGTTATTATCTGCCGAAATCGTTCAGTCTCGCATCTATGACACAGGATTTCATGCTCCGATGAGCTGAATCCAGATGCAGTATTTTAGAAGATTGCCATAAATCGCTGCTTCCTCATGATCATTATGCAAGCCCAAATAATTCTGCAAGTTTATCTTCTTTCAGTTTAGAGCCGATTACGCAGAGACGACCTGTATATTCCGGTGCACCTTCACGGATTTCTGTTTCCTCCGGAACCATGTCAAAATAAATCCATGTTCCGTCTTCTGCAGGAAGCATTCCCTTTGCACGAAGAATAATACCGTAATCTTCAGAAGCGGAAAGAGCCTCAAGCATCTTCTCAAGACCTTCTCTTGTGTATTTCTTAATCGTCTCACGTCCCCAGCTTGTAAATACCTCATCTGCGTGATGATGGTGATGGTCATGATGATCATGTCCGCAACCGCATTCATGGTCGTGATCGTGGTGATGATGCTCATGTTCCTCATGATCATGTCCACAGCCGCATTCATGGTCGTGGTCATGGTGATGATGTTCATGTTCTTCGTGATCATGTCCACAGCCACATTCATGATCATGGTCGTGATCGTGATGATGATGCTCTCCATGTTCATGTACATGTCCGCACTCCGGGCATACCTCTTCCTCAGACATCAGTTCTTCCTCAAGAGATACCGGTTTCTCCATAACCTCAAGGATTTTCTTTCCGTCCAGTTTCTCAATCGGAGTGGTGATGATAGCAGCTTTCGCATTAATTCCACGAAGAAGTTCCATTGCCTGCTGTGCTTTCTTCTCATCAATGATATCTGTACGGCTCATGATGATCGCACCTGCATATTCAACCTGATTATCAAAGAACTCACCAAAGTTTCTCATATACATTTTGCACTTCTTTGCATCAACTACAGTTGTATAGCTGTTCAGAACGATATCCACATCTCCCTGAACACCCTGTACTGCCTTAATAACATCTGAGAGTTTACCAACACCTGATGGCTCGATCAGGATTCTGTCCGGATGATATTTGTCCACAACCTCTTTCAGAGAAGTGCCGAAATCTCCCACTAATGAACAGCAGATACATCCGGAATTCATTTCCCGGATCTGGATTCCCGCTTCCTTCAGGAAACCACCGTCAATGCCAATCTCACCAAATTCGTTCTCGATCAGTACAACCTGCTCATCTGCATAAGCCTCTTTCAGAAGTTTCTTAATCAATGTAGTTTTACCGGCTCCAAGGAAACCGGAAATAATATCAATCTTAGTTGCCATTATCTTATTTCTCCTCTTCGTTAAAATTTATATTTCTGAATAACTGCCATATAGCCGTCATTTTTTATATTCTGCCATTTTTATGAACAAACAGAATAGCTTTTAGAACTGCCATCATTATCTGTCTGTTTATATATTTGCCTGTAACGTACTCATTATACATAAGATGTCCAATGTATTCAAGTCTGCCATCAACGCATTTTGACCAGGAAACACTTGTGCCCCCTGGTTTACAGATATCCTGCAGTTGTTCAATACTTTCAGAACAACCTGCCTGTTCACATCAAAGAAAGGGGCATGATTCACCATCATGCCCCCGCCTGTATACACTAATGATCAACCGTTGATCAT
>ERZ860668.1799-NODE-1799-length-12605-cov-5.863586_pt1 | contig 12605 bp, 12 predicted proteins | sample MGYA00510062_ERZ860668 | MGnify/ENA primary metagenome ERZ860668 (study PRJEB30046, sample SAMN00715258) | human gut metagenome | study: EMG produced TPA metagenomics assembly of the A metagenome-wide association study of gut microbiota in type 2...
GAGCATTTCATCCCAAATTGTTGAAAGACCCGTTATACATGGAAGAAATGCAGGCTGTATTAGAAGACGAATATCAGTATCAGTACTTCCAGATGGTTACTGTGATGGGTTGAATTGCTAACGATCAATGGGATTTGATATAACTTTTCCGCTTGTAGTGCATAGCAACAAACACAGCTATCTGTTAATACGGGTGAACTAATTTGAAGTATTTTATTGACGAAGATCAAAGAAAAGCCTCACACAGCAGTTGCTATTTGGAATTTCAACAAGGGCAGTATCACAACAAGTGCTGGCTTGACACATCTATTAGCATCAGTGATGAAATATGGAATAGCCGCCATGTTTCAGATCTGATTCTTGAAGTAATTCCAGAGTTTGATTTTTATGGAATAACAATTGTTACGAAGGTACAATGGGATAATATTTTGATAAAAAGTCAATCGGATGGATGTACTTGCAAAGAGATTATTGCAGAAGCAGCCCCTTGGGCGGTAAAGTGTTTTGAAACGAATGATGTGTTCACTATCATAGGGATGTGAGTCGAAATTTCTCAGTGAATAATAGTGATGTACAAAGGAGAGTGTAACATGAGAAAAATTCTTACAGCAGTCATATCGGTAAGCATATTTATCATTGGAATTTTGCTTATACTTTGTGCGGATACTAATTTTTTATGGTATGCCTTTAATCAAAATGTTCGCCTTACAGTAGTTGCAGGGATTCTCATTGCACTTGTTGGTGGCGTTGGCGTGATAATGAATCTTTGGTATATTCTAAAAGAATTGTACAGTGAATAGTTTATTGGAGGCTGGACTTCCAGTCTACCATGGTCACAGCCGAGTGAGAGATAATGCTCAATTTTACCACCCAGCACCAGTTGTGCATACTCCAAGGATTTATTATAACGAATAAATATTCCGCGCTTTAAACAATTTAACGGCAAATATATTGTATAATATGGAGAATTTTAAATGCTGTTTCGCCTTTGGTTGACTTGCAACGCAAAATACGTTACAATGAAGACGAGGTGATAACCATGGAAAAAACGATGACGCTCAATCTTCGTGTCAACCCTACCGTCAAGCAGCAAGCCGAGGATGTGCTGAAGCAGCTCGGCATCCCGATGGCAACCGCCATTGATATGTACCTGCGCCAGATCACCCTGACTGGCGGCATCCCCTTTTCTCTGTCCCTGCCGAAGGCTCCTGCGGCTCTGAACGCTGACGCCATGACCGATGACCAGCTTCATGCAGCCTTGCAGGTGGGCATCAAGGAGATTCAGAACGGTGATACCGTGGATGCTGCAAGCGCATTCGCACAGTTCAGGGAACAGCACAGATGAAGCAGTATGACGTGAAAATTTCCCATGCGGCCCTCAGCGATATGGAGCAGATTTACAGCTACATTGCTGACCGTCTGCTGGAGCCTGACACGGCTATGGGGCAGTATAATCGTATTGCTGAAGCCATCCAATCGCTGGACATCCTGCCGGAACGCTGTGCGCTGGTGGAAAGTGAACCAGAGCGCACCCAAGGGCTGCGGCAGATGCTGGTGGACAACTACTCGGTGTTCTACATTGTGGGCGAGGATGCCGTGTCGGTGGCGCGTGTGCTGTACAGTGCATCCGACCTTGTGCGCCGTCTGCGGAGAATGAAGTGAAAGGGGCGTTTGCATGACCGCCGTGATCTATGCTCGCTATTCATCGGACAACCAGCGAGAGGAATCCATCGAATGGCAGATTCGTGAATGCACGGACTATGCGGAAAAAGAACGGCATCACGGTCATCAAACACTACATTGATCGTGCATTCTCAGCCAAAACGGACAATCGTCCGGAGTTCCAGCAGATGATCAAAGACAGCGGCAAGAAGCTGTTTGATGCTGTTCTCGTCTGGATAAGAACAAGCGCGCCCCTGCCTGTGGCAAGGCAGACGAGGAATGTCTGCTGACCACCAAGCTGTTCTGCGGCAAGTGCGGTGCGCTGATGTTTGGCGAAAGCGGAACCAGTGCCACCGGACGCACCTACTATTATTATAAATGCGCCAACCTCAAGCGGCGCAGGGGCTGCAACAAAAGGCCGGGGCAGGGGAGAACCCTCTGTCCCGGCCTTTCTGCGCGATGCGGGGGCCGTCAGCCCTCCATCTTGCGCTCCACGAAGTCGCCCACCATCTTGTCCAGCTGGCTCACGGCGTGCTCGGCACCCTTGGCGATCTTACGGGCGGTGCGGCGCATCTGGCGCTGGCTTGTGTTGGTGGCCATGACGCCGGCGGCGCCCAGTGCGGCACCGGCGGCCATGCCGATCAGGAGCGGGGCGGTGGAACTTGTGTGTTCGTTTTTCATAGGAGGCACTCCCTTCGAATCAAAATTTTTGGGCTGCGAGGGTAGTATTTCCACCAAAGGATTCACTATACGCTTTTTTTGTGCAGGAAAATGTGGTATACTGTATCATATGCTGATAAACTGGGCTGGTTATGGGCTGGCTTGGTTTATGGGAAAAGGCATATTCCGCGAAGGAGGTTTCTTTTTTGCTGAAGATAACAGAACCGAAAAAAGTTCTCTGCATCCATGACCTTTCCGGTGTGGGGCGCTGCAGTCTGGCGGTCATCCTGCCGGTGCTCAGCGTCATGGGCGTCCAGCCGGTGGCGCTGCCCACGGTGGTGCTCTCCACCCACACCGGCGGCTTCGGGACACCGGTCCGTCTGGACGGCTGCGCCTACGGCGAGGCCGCACTGGAACATTACCGGGAACTGGGGCTGAGCTTCGACTGCATTTACACCGGCTACCTCGGAGGCGAGGAGCAGGCCGCGCTGGCCGAAAAGGCCTTTGACCTCTGGCCCTCGGCCTATAAGGTGGTAGACCCCGTGATGGGCGACAACGGCAAGGCTTACTCTACCGTGACTCCGGCCTTCATCGATCGGATGCGGCAGCTCTGCCGCCGGGCCGACCTCATCCTGCCCAACGCCACCGAGGCCGGCCTGCTGCTGGAAAAAGAGCTGCCCGCCCAGCTGGACGAGGAAGGCGCCCAGGCGCTGGCCGATGAGTTGGCGGCGTCGCTGGCCCCCAATGCGGTGGTCACCGGCCTGCAGCTGGACAAGTACATCGCCTGCGCCGGTGCAGGCCGCGACCGCTTCGTGGTCAAGAAGCTGCATATTGCCCGCAACTTCCCCGGCACGGGCGACCTCTACGGTGCGGTGCTCATCGGCTCGCTCATCCAGGGCAACGCCCTGAGCGCGGCGGCAGACAACGCGGCAGAGTTCGTGGCGCTGGCCATCCAGAAAACGCCCTGCGACCAGGACACCCGCTTCGGCGTCTGGTTCGAGCCGCTGCTGTCCCGCCTGTGTCCGATGGGGGAGGAGTAAACAGCGATGAGTGAAAAACCGACCCTGAACATCGTTCTGGTGGAGCCGCGCATCCCTCAGAACACCGGCAACGTGGCCCGCACCTGTGCCTGCACGGCCTGCCGCCTGCATCTGGTGGGGCCCATGGGCTTTGCCATCGATGACAAAAAGCTCAAGCATGCCGGGCTGGATTACTGGCACTACCTCGACATCAATTACTATGACGGGCTGGAGGATTTCTTTGCCCGGAACAAAGGCCCGTTCTACTACTTTACCACCAAAGCGCCCCAGCGCTACACCGACATCCAGTACCCGGACGGGGCCTATCTCGTGTTCGGGCGGGAGGATGCCGGCCTGCCTGAGGCACTGCTGGCGGCCAACCAGGAGCATTGCATCCGGATGCCCATGCGGGATACCTGCCGCAGCCTGAACCTTTCCAACAGTGTGGCTGTGGGTGTGTACGAGGTCCTGCGCCAGTGGGATTTCCCGGAGCTGCTGGACCATGGCCGCCTGCGAGAATATGAATGGAAATGAGGGACATTATGAGCAAGATCGCGATCCTGACCGATTCCTCCTGCGATATCCCGCAGGAGCTGGCCGAGAAGTACGGCATTGATATTATGGGCTTTCACATCCTGCTGGATGATGTAGACTATATCGAGCGTGAGAGCTGCACCAACGAGGAGTTCTACGAAAAGATGCGCGCCGCCAAGGGCATTCCTTCCACGGCTGCCATCACCCCCATCCAGTTCTGCGAAAAGTACTGCCAGTATGTGGACGAAGGCTACACCGACGTGATCCATGTACCCATCAACCGCAGCGGCTCCTCCACCTACAACAACGCCGTGATGGCCCAGGGGATGCTGCGGGAGGAGCGCCCGGAGCACCACCTGCGGATCCATCTGCTGGACCCGCACACCTACTCCATGCCCTTTGGCTGGTATGTCTGCGAGATGGCACGCAAGCTGCAGAATGGTGCGGAGATCAGCCACGTCATTCAGGAGTTCGAGACCCAGATGGACAAGATGGAGATCGTTCTCGGACCTTACAGCCTGAAGCAGATGAAGAAAAGCGGCCGCATCTCTGCCGCCGCCGCCGTCATGGGCGAGCTGATGGGCATCCGCCCCATCATCACCCTGATCGACGGAAAGACCAAGGTGGAGGCCAAGGTGCGCGGCGATGACAAGGTCGTGCCCGCTATGGTGGAGCTGGCCAAAAAGCGCAGTGAGGGTGTGGAGGACTTTGATTATATGATCGGCCACACCAACATCCCCCAGAAGGATGATCTGATCAAGGCCTGCCGCAAGGCGTTCGGCAAAGACCCGCTCATCACCTTCCCGCTGGGCGGCGTTGTTTCCGCCAACACCGGCCCCGACACCATTGCTCTGGTCTACGTTGGCCACGCACGCTGAGTTTTTTCTGAGAACTGCCCGCCGCGGCAGTTCTTTTTGTTTGCAGGCCGTTGCATTTTGCGGCAATTTGTGCTATACTCCCTTTTGCTGTGCTTTTGCGCGGCAACCTGAAAGAGCAACTTAGGATTTTAGGCTCCCCGGCGTGTCTCGAACCATGCCGGGCCAAACCCATAGGGCTGGCGGTCCCTGTGCGGTCAAAATTCATCCGCCGGAGTATTGTTATGAATCAGAATTTTACTGTCCGTAAACTGGCCCGCTGCGCTGTGGTCGCAGCTCTCTATGTGGTGCTCTGCATGGCGCTGCAGCCGTTCTCCTACGGTGCGGTGCAGGTGCGTGTTGCCGAGGCCCTCTGCCTGCTGCCCGTGTTCGGTGCCGAGTACATCGTGGGCGTGGTGCTGGGCTGCTTCCTGGCAAACCTGCTGGGCTCCACCATCGTGGATGTTATCTTTGGCACCCTGGCCACCCTGCTGGCCTGTGTTGTGACTTACAAACTGCGGAACGTCCGCTTCAAGGGTCTGGCCATCGTGCCTTCCCTGCCGCCCGTGCTCTTCAATGCGGTCATCATCGGCATTGAGATCGCCGTCATGTTCCCCGATCCTTCTTCCTCTGCTCCGCTGTGGCTGGCCTGCATCACCAACGGCATCTCCGTCGGCATCGGTGAGCTCATCAGCTGCACCGTGCTGGGCGTGCTGCTGGTGAAGATCGTGGAGACCAACGCCTCCCTGCGCAAAGTGTTCCTGGAAGCCTGATCGAGCAGGCAGACAAGACAGATTCATAAGGCAAAGGCTTTTCCGTTGCTCGGCCTTCTGCCCGTAACATAGAAAGACCTCCTCTGGCTGTTTCCAGAGGAGGTCTTTGTTTTTATCCGATCACTTGTGCTCCTGCAGCCAGCGCAGGGCCATATAGGCATAGGCCGCGCTGCCCTCAAAGAGGACACTGTCATCAAACTTCACCTTGGGGTGATGCTGGCCGTAGGTGTAGCCCTCGTTGGCGTTGCCCGCCGTCAGGAACATGCTCACGGTGGGCACCTCATGGCTGACGAACGCGAAATCCTCGCTGCCGCCGCCGGGCTTGCCGCCGGTCATCGGGGTCATATCCATTGCACCCTTGCCCAGCAGCTCACCCATATAGGTCAGGGCGTTGCCGGCAAGTTCCTTGTCCACCACCATGCAGGGGCAGTAATCACTGAAGGTGATCTCGGCGGTGCAGCGGTAGGCCGTAGCCACCCCCTGCACGATCTCGGTCATCCGCTTGTGCAGCAGCTCCGTCACCGCGCCCTCGGGGTCGGTGGTGCGGATGGTGCCCCACATCTCCGCGCTGTCCGGGATGACATTGGAGGCCGCGCCTGCCTGGAAGCGGCCGGTGGTGAACACGCCAAAGCTGTGGGCATCCAGCTCCCGGCTGTTGATCTCCTGCAGGGCAATGTGGATGTGCGCCGCCGCCGTGATGGGGTCGATGCACTTTTCCGGCATGGAACCGTGGCCGCCCTTGCCGTGGACGATGATGTGATACTGCTCACAGCTTGCCATGGTGATACCGCCGCAGGCAGGCACCAGCACCACACCGGCGGGGATGGGCATTCCGCCCAGCACATGGAACATGACTGCCGCATCCACCCTGGGGTTTTCCAACAGGCCGTTGGCGATCATATCGGGGGAGCCCTGGAAGATCTCCTCGGCGGGCTGGAACTCCAGCTTGACGGTGCCCTCGATCTCGTCCTCGTGCTCCTTGAGCAGTTGGGCAGCCCCCAGCATCATTGCCGTGTGCATATCGTGGCCGCAGCCGTGCATCTTGCCCGGCACCTCGGAAGCGTAATCCACGCCGGATTCTTCCTGAATGGGCAGGGCATCCATATCGCCCCGCAGCAGGATGGTCTTGCCGGGCTTTTTGCCGCCTGCCAGTGCAATGACACCGGCCTTGCCGCAATCCTTGGGCTCGTAGCCCATCTCGGTCAGGGCCTTTTTCACCAGTGCCTTGGTCTGGGTCAGATCAAAGCCCACCTCCGGGTGACGGTGCAGGGTGCGCCGCCACTCCACCAGCTGGGGTTCCAGCGTCTGGGCACGGCCCAGCAGTTCTTTTGCAGTCAACATATCAGTCAGCTCCCGTTCTGTTTGATTTTAAGGTCGCTCAGTTTTCCCCGCCGTTGCTTCCTTCGGGGTGATACTGGGCGCAGGTGCACTTTTTCCACTTAAGGCCACTGCCGCAGGGGCAGGGGTCATTGCGGCCGATCTTGATGACCCGGACAGGCTGGCCCTTGGGGGCACCCTTGACACCGGGCGCGCCGTTGCCGGGCACAAAGCCCTCGCCGGTGGGCTTGGCCACCTGCTCCCGTTTGGGGGCTGCACCGGCCTGCCGCACCTCGATGGTCAGCAGCATCTTGATGCTGGACTCCCGGATGGAATCCACCATCTGGTCGAACATATCAAAGCCCTCGATGCGGTACTCCACCACGGGGTCCTTCTGGCCGTAACCACGGAGGGCGATGCCCTGCCGCAGCTGATCCATGTTGTCGATGTGATCCATCCACATCCGGTCCACGCACTTGAGCAGGCAGATGCGCTCCAGCTCACGCATGACCGGTGCGCCGTACCGCACCTCCTTGGCCTGCAGGATCTGCATTCCGCGGTCGTAGAGCAGATCGGCGATGCCCTTCTGGGAGAGGCTGTCGTAATCGGCCACGGTGTAGTGGAAGTCGGCATCGGTGGTCAGCCAGCCCTGATAGTGGCGGCGCAGGGCACCAAAGTCCCACTCGTCCTTCACATCTCCGGCCAGGAACTGCTTGCAGCTGGAATCAATGTTCTCCCGCAGCATATTGTGCATCTCATTGCTGATATCCTCGCCGTCCAGCACTTTGCGGCGCTGGCCGTAGATGATCTCACGCTGCTGATTCATGACATCATCGTATTTCAGCACGTTCTTACGGATCTCAAAGTTCCGGCCCTCCAGCTTCTTCTGGGCGCTTTCCAATGTGCTGGTGATCATCCGGTTCTCAATGGGGGTATCCTCGTCCAGCTTGAGGGTATCCATCAGGCTGGAAACGCGGTCACCGCCGAACAGGCGCATCAGGTCATCTTCCAGGCTCAGGTAGAAGCGGGACGCGCCGGGGTCGCCCTGACGGCCTGCACGGCCGCGCAGCTGGTTATCAATGCGGCGGCTCTCGTGCCGCTCGGTGCCGATGATGAACAGACCGCCGGCCTTGCGCACTTCCTCTGCCTCGGCGCTGATGGCCGGTTTGTACTGGGCATACAGCTCCTCAAACCGTTTCCGCACCGCCAGGATCTTTTCATCGTTGGTGTCGCCGTGGCCGTCGGCCTCGGTCAGCAGAAGCTCCACCGCATTCGGGTCGGCATCCTGCGGCTTTTCGGGGTCGAGCAGGTTCTCACAGAAGTGTTCCCTGCGCATCTGGGCCTTAGCCATGAACTCGGCGTTGCCGCCCAGCATGATATCAGTACCACGGCCTGCCATGTTGGTGGCAATGGTGATGGCACCCTTTTTGCCGGCCTGCGCCACGATCTCGGCTTCACGCTCATGGTTCTTGGCGTTCAGGACATTGAAATCGCGGGTGTACTTCTGCAGCATTTTGGCCAGCGTCTCGCTCTTTTCCACGCTGACGGTACCCACCAGAACCGGCTGGCCGTTCTTGTGGCATTCCAGCACCTGCTCGATGACAGCCTTGTACTTGCCGTTGACGGTCTTGTAGACCGCGTCCGGGTAATCCTTGCGGATGTTGGGGCGGTTGGTGGGCACGGTAACGATGTTCAGGCCGTAGATCTCGGTGAACTCGGTGGCCTCCGTCTTGGCGGTACCGGTCATGCCGGACAGCTTCTTGTACATGCGGAAGTAGTTCTGGAAGGTGATGGTAGCCAGCGTTTTGCTCTCGGCAGCGATCTTCACGCCCTCCTTGGCTTCGATGGCCTGATGCAGGCCTTCGTTGTAGCGGCGGCCGATCATCAGACGGCCGGTGAACTCGTCCACGATGATGACCTGACCATCCTTGACCACGTAATCGATGTCCCGCTGCATCACGCCGTAAGCCTTGATGGCCTGATCGATGTGATGGGCAAGGGTCATGTTCTCGGCGGCGGCAAGGTTCTCGACCTTGAAGTAGGCTTCCGCTTTCTTGATGCCGCTGGCAGTCAGGGTACAGGTCTTGTGCTTTTCGTCCACGACGTAATCACCGTCGGTCTGCTCGTCGGTAGAGACTTTATCCTCCAGCTCTACCACCACGCTCTTGCGCAGGGTGCGCACAAAGCGATCCACCTGTGTGTACAGACTGGAAGAATCCTCGCCGCGGCCGGAAATGATCAGGGGCGTGCGGGCTTCATCAATCAGGATGGAGTCCACTTCATCGACGATGGCATAGGCGTGGCCGCGCTGCACCATGTTGGCCTTGTAGGTCACCATGTTGTCGCGCAGGTAGTCGAAGCCGAACTCGTTGTTGGTACCGTAGGTGATGTCGGCGGCGTAGGCGGCGCGGCGTGCATCACCGTCCATGCCCTGTGCGATCAGGCCGACAGAAAGGCCCAGCCAGCGGTAGAGCTTGCCCATCCACTCGCTGTCGCGCTTGGCAAGGTAATCGTTGACGGTGACAACATGCACGCCCTCACCGGTGAGGGCATTCAGGTAGGCGGGCAGGGTAGCCACAAGAGTCTTGCCTTCACCGGTCTGCATCTCGGAAATATCGCCGCGGTGCAGGGCAATGCCGCCGATGACCTGCACAGGGAAGTGCTTCATGCCCAGCACGCGCCATGCGGCTTCGCGGCAGACGGCAAAGGCATCGGGCAGGATATCATCGGTGGTCTTGCCGTCGGCCAGCTGCTGCTTGAACACAGCGGTCTGTGCCTGCAGGTCGGCATCCGGCATGGCGGCATATTTTTCTTCCAGAGCCAGCACCTGCTTGGCAATGGGGTTGATCTTTTTCAGCTCCCGGTCCGAGAAGCTGCCAAAGAGTTTTTCAACAAGGGACATTGGTAACACCTCATAGATCAAATTCGGGAAAAGGATTCCCGGAGATAGACATAAATACACACATATATGATACACCAAAGCGGCAGACGCGTCAAACCTGCAAGGTTATTTTAGCCGGCTTTTGAATGAATTTTCTGTAAATTTGCGCTGGAAGGAGGTTCATAAAAGGAAAAGATATGTGGTGGAGGCGAACAGCCTCGCCCTCTCCGTCTGCTCCCGCTGGTCGCATCCACCTCCCCCAAAGTGGGAGGCCTTGGCAGTCCACGCAAAGTTACCGGTTTCGCCAGAGGCTCTCCCTTTGGGAGAGCTGTCACCGCAGGTGACTGAGAGGGCGAGGATGTTATTTATTATTGATCGCGCTCACCAGTGCCTTGATGCCGGCCACGATGATATCGGTGTCGGTGCCGGCACCCCATGTGACGGTGTTATCGCCCCAGACAAGGCCGACGTAGGAGGCAGCGCGGGAGGTGGAGCCTTCGTCCAGACTGTGCTCGGAGTAGGTCTCGAGGTGGAACTCCATGCCGGTGGCGCTCTGGATGGCGTTTGCCACAGCGTCCAGACGGCCATTGCCCACCGAGGTGACCACCTTGCGCTGACCGTTCAGCTCCAGCGTGACGGTGGCGGTGATGCCGCTCACCTGTGCAAAGTGGGCTTCCAGAACGTTGAGCGGCTTGCAGCGGTTGAGGAAGGCATCCTCGAAGATGTGCAGCACCTCGTTTGCGCTCAGCTCCTTGTGGCTGTGATCGGAAACGCTCTTGACCTTGTAGCCCAGAGCCTCGCGCATTTTGGGCGGCAGGTTGTAGCCGAAGTTCTGTTCCAGCACAAAGCCGATGCCGCCCTTGCCGCTCTGGCTGTTGATGCGGATAACATCGGCATCGTAGGTGCGTCCGATGTCGTGGGGGTCAACGGGGATGTAGGGGCAGGTCCAGCGGTGTTCGCCATGCTCCTTGCGGTAGGCCATGCCCTTTGCAATGGCATCCTGATGGCTGCCGGAGAAGGCGGCAAACACCAGCTGACCGGCATAGGGGGTGCGCTCGTAAATGTGCATCCGGGTCACACGCTCGTAGGTGGCGCAGATGTCCGGCATATCGGAGAAGTCCAGCTTGGGGTCCACGCCGTGGCTGTACATGTTCATGGCCAGCGTCACCGCGTCCACGTTGCCGGTGCGCTCGCCGTTGCCGAACAGGCAGCACTCCACCCGCTGTGCACCCGCCAGCACGGCCAGCTCTGCGCAGGCCACGCCGGTGCCGCGGTCGTTGTGGGGATGGGTGGAGATGATGACGCTGTCGCGGTATTTCAGGTGCTTGTCGCAGTACTCGATCTGGTTTGCGTAGACATGCGGCATGCTCATTTCCACGGTAACGGGCAGGTTGATGATCATGGGGCGGTCCGGGGTGGGCTGCATGATGTCCAGCACGGCGTTGCACACATCCACCGCATAGTCCACCTCGGTGCCGGTAAAGCTCTCAGGGCTGTACTCGAACAGGAAGTTGCCCTCATACTCCTCGCTCAGCTGCTTGACCAGCTTTGCGCCGTCGGTGGCGATCTGCTTGATCTCCTCCTTGCTCTTGTGGAACACCTGCTCGCGCTGGGCCACAGAGGTGGAATTGTAGAAGTGGATCACCGCGCGGGGTGCGCCCTTGACGGCCTCGAAGGTCTTGCGGATGATGTGGTCGCGGCACTGGGTCAGCACCTGCACGGTGACATCCTCGGGGATCATGTTCTTCTCGATCAGGGTGCGCAGGAACTCGTACTCGGTGTCGCTGGCGGCAGGGAAGCCCACCTCGATCTCCTTGAAGCCGATCTTGACCAGCATCTGGAAGAACTCCAGCTTTTCCTCAAGGCTCATGGGCACGATCAGGGCCTGATTGCCGTCGCGCAGGTCCACACTGCACCATGCGGGGGCTTTTTCAATGTGATCCTTCTTTACCCAGCTGTCATAGCCTGCGGGTACCGGGTAGTAACCCGGAGCGTACTTGGTTGCGTCCATCATAATGTGCGTCCTCCCAAACGATTTACACTTCTTGCTCCATGCTCTTTGTGAGCGTCCTCGCCCTCTCAGTCTCACATTCGTTCGACAGCTCCCCCAAAGGGGGAGCCCTTGGCAAAACCAGAAACTTTGCCGTACTGCCAAAGCCTCTCGCTTTGAGGAAAGACTTCCCCCGCTCCGGGGGAAGATGTCACCGTAGGTGGCAAAAGGGGGAGTGTGGCATCGCGTAAGCGATGACGGAGAGGGCAAGCCGCCTAAAGGATTTATCTATGCTTGTAACAATAACACGATCCCCGAGTAAAATTTCCGGCACCATCACTGCCCCGCCCAGCAAGAGCATGGCCCACCGTGCTGTGCTCTGCGCCGCGCTGGCCGAAGGACGCAGCCACATCACCAATCTGGAATTCAGCAAGGACATCTCTGCCACGCTGGGCGCAGCGGCACAGCTGTGCGCCCGTGTGCGCACCGGCGCAGACGACGCTGTGGTGGAAGGGCTGGGGCATTTTGTGCCTCTTGCTGCGCCGGTGGACTGCTGCGAGAGCGGCAGCACCCTGCGCTTTCTCATCCCCATCGCCAGCCTGACCGGACAGGCAGTTTCCTTCACCGGCCGCGGGCGGCTGATGGAGCGGCCTCAGTCGGTGTATGAAGCTTTGTACCGGGAGCAGGGCCTGCGGTTTGAGCAGAGCGCTGCCGGGCTGACCGTGGAAGGGGCACTGACCCCCGGCGAATACCGCCTTGCAGGCAATGTATCCAGCCAGTTCATCAGTGGGCTGCTGTTTGCTCTGCCGCTGCTGGCCGGAGACAGCACGCTGCACCTCATCCCGCCGGTGGAGAGCCGCAGCTACATCGATATGACCCGCGCGGTGCAGCACGCCTTTGGCGTGGAGAGCCGCT
>ERZ860668.1818-NODE-1818-length-12504-cov-3.277211_pt1 | contig 12504 bp, 8 predicted proteins | sample MGYA00510062_ERZ860668 | MGnify/ENA primary metagenome ERZ860668 (study PRJEB30046, sample SAMN00715258) | human gut metagenome | study: EMG produced TPA metagenomics assembly of the A metagenome-wide association study of gut microbiota in type 2...
TCAAATTGCGCCGCAAAATTACACATACTTTCTTTATTCACAAAACTTTCGGCAATTATTTCTCAAAATCAATGCAAAAGGAACAGAAAGTAGTTATCTTTGGAGAGTATAACATATAATATATATAATGTATGAAACAGTCTATCAGTGAACGAATACATGCATTACGCATGTGGTTTAAGCCAAACATTCAAGCATTCATCATCCCCAGCACAGACCCTCATCTCAGTGAATACGTTGCACCACACTGGAAATCACGAGAATGGATTTCTGGATTTACCGGGTCGGCCGGTACGGTAGTGATTACAGAAAAGAAAGCAGGACTCTGGACCGACTCAAGATATTTTTTACAAGCAGCAGAACAGTTACAAGGAAGTGGCATAGACTTATATAAAGAGATGCTGCCGGACACTCCAAGTATCACAGAATTCTTGTCTACCCAGTTAAAACCGGGAGAGGCAGTAGGTATCGATGGAAAAATGTTCTCAGTGGAACAAGTGGAGTATATGCAGGCCGAACTTTCATCAAGTAATCTTCAAATCATATTCTGCCCTGATCCTATGCAGGAGATATGGACAAATCGACCGCCTATGCCGGAATCACCTGCCTTTGTATACGACATTGAATATGCGGGAAAAAGTTGCACAGAAAAAATCGCATCCATTCGTACGGAGCTAAAGAAGAAGGGTGCAGAAAGTGTTATGTTATCAGCTTTAGATGAAATAGCCTGGACCCTAAACCTACGCGGAAACGATGTACATTGCAACCCCGTAGTAATAAGCTATTTACTTATTACAGAAGACAGCACGATATTATTCATTGCTCCGGAGAAAGTAACTGAAGAAGTACGGAACTACTTAAAAGAGCAGAAAGTAGAGATACGGAACTACGCAGAAACAGAAATTTACTTATCAGACCTCAAGAGCACCAGCATCCTGATGAATCCGGCAAAAACCAATTATGCTATTTTTTCCTCCGTAAACCCCAAATGCCGAATCATACGAGGAGAAGCACCGGTAGCCTTACTGAAAGCTGTCCGTAACAATCAAGAAATAGCAGGAGTCCATGCAGCCATGCAGCGTGACGGTGTCGCTTTAGTCAGATTCCTTAAATGGCTGGAGTCTGCCGTCCCTTCCGGAATAGAAACAGAATTAAGCATCGATCACAAACTGCACGAGTTTCGTGCTGCACAGAATTTGTACGTAGGCGAAAGTTTTGATACCATTGCGGGTTACAAAGAACACGGGGCTATTGTACATTATTCAGCAACTGAAGAAAGCAACGCGACATTGCAACCCAAAGGCTTTCTTTTACTCGACTCAGGAGCTCAATACATGGATGGCACCACTGACATCACACGTACCATTGCATTAGGTGAGCTAACAGAGGAAGAAAAGACAGACTATACACTGGTCCTCAAAGGACACATCGCATTGGCGATGGCCGTTTTTCCGGCAGGAACCAGAGGAGCACAACTGGATGTACTGGCACGTATGCCATTATGGAGCCACAAAATGAATTTCCTACATGGCACCGGTCATGGCGTAGGCCATTTCCTCAGCGTGCACGAAGGTCCACAAAGCATTCGTATGAACGAGAATCCGGTTGTATTGCAGCCCGGCATGGTCACCTCAAACGAACCCGGAGTATATAAAGATGGCAGCCACGGCATACGAATCGAGAATCTGACACTGGTATGCAAGGCTGGTGAAGGCTTGTTTGGCGAATACCTGAGGTTCGAAACTATCACGCTTTGCCCTATCTGTAAAAAGGGTATAATCAAGGAGTTGCTAACCGCAGAAGAAACAGACTGGCTGAATGATTATCACCGGCAAGTATATGAAAAGTTATCCCCCGGTCTGAATGAAGAAGAAAAAATATGGCTGAAAGAGGCAACAGCCGCAATCTGACAAACCAAAGGAAGGACTGCCTTTATAGGTCACCAAAATCATTATTAGTGTGAATCAGCATCTTATAGGATGCTGATTCCATCTATTTCTCAAACATGTTTTTAATCAATAACCTATGGCTTTAATAAAATCAGTAAGAGGTTTTACTCCTGAATTCGGAGAAAACTGTTTTCTGGCCGACAATGCCACCATCATCGGCGATGTAAAGATGGGGCGCGATTGTAGCATTTGGTTCAGCACCGTGCTGAGAGGGGATGTAAACTCCATCCGCATTGGCGACGGAGTGAATATACAAGACGGGAGTGTATTACACACTCTCTATCAAAAATCGACGATTGAAATAGGTAATCATGTATCGGTAGGACATAATGTAACCATTCATGGTGCGACAATTAAAGATTACGCATTGATCGGTATGGGATCGACCCTGCTCGATCATGCTGTTATCGGTGAGGGAGCGATTGTAGCAGCAGGCTCACTTGTACTCAGCAACACCATCATCGAACCAGGAAGTATTTGGGGAGGAGTACCAGCAAAATTTATAAAAAAGGTTGATCCGGAACAAGCCAAAGAGTTAAACCAAAAAATAGCTCATAATTACCTGATGTACTCTGATTGGTATAAATAAGACCTGACCTGATAAACAAAAATATCCTCCGGAGGGACTGGGTTCCCCGGAGGATATTTTTGTTTATCAGGTTCAAAGCCTTAAAAATTTATCATGTGTAGTACCTTGTCCGTCGCTCCGGAGTTGCCAATCACATAATTACCGGCGTTAGTTCCCGTTTCTTTCAGGAACTTTTCATCGGACAGAAGCCTGTCAAGCAACGTCTTCAGCTCCTCGTAATCCTTAATCGAATAAGCCCCTTTGGCTTCAATCAATTGTACCGCCTCCATAAACTTCTGATATTTGGGTCCGAAAATTACCGGAATACCATAAACTGCCGCTTCAAGAGTATTATGAATTCCTACTCCGAAACCACCTCCGATATAAGCAATCTCTCCGTAACGATAAATAGAAGACAGTAAACCGAAACAATCGATTATTAGGCAGTCCGCCTTCCGGACATTCTTTTCATCGGCACGGGTATAACGCACAGAAGGACGTTTCAACTTACCAATAATCTCTACCAAATGATTCTCATCAATTACATGTGGTGCTATAATCAACTTCATCTCAGGATGATTATTAAAATACTCAATAAAAAGATCCTCATCCGGTCCCCATGAACTTCCGGCCACAAAAGTAAATGCGCCATCCTTGAACTGTTCCACCAGCGGCAACTCCTTGGCCTGCTCACGAATCTGCAAAACACGGTCAAAACGCGTATCTCCCACTACCGTAACCCTTGTAATTCCAATCTTGGCAAGGAAACGCTTCGATGCTTCGTTCTGCACAAACAAGTGATCAAAATCCTTCAGCACATTTCTGTAAGTACCTCCATACCACTTAAAGAATATCTGATCTTTACGGAAAATGGACGAAACACTATACACAGGGATACGACGCTTGTGTAATTCATCCAGATAGTTCTTCCAAAATTCGTATTTGATGAAGAAAGCCATACAAGGATTCACAATATCCAGAAACTTCTTCACATTACGAGGTTTATCAAACGGCAAATAGCAGACAATGTCGGCTCCACGGTAGTTCTTCCGGACCTCATATCCCGAAGGAGAAAAAAACGTTTGCAGTATTTTATAATCCGGATACCTCTCCCGTATTTTCTCAATCAAGGGACGCCCCTGCTCAAACTCTCCCAAAGAAGCAGCATGAAACCAGATATAGCGCGCGTCCTTCTCTACCTGTTGACGAAGAAGGTCGTACACTACCCAATGCCCCTTCATCATCTTTCGGGGCTTACGGCTGAATGGTGCAGCCAGATGCACCAGAAGGTCGTAAATTCCTATTGCCAGATCGTAAAACATACCTCCGGATTCTTATTTCAAAACCTCTACGGCACGTTTCATACGAGCCAGTGTTTCTTCTTTTCCCAATACCCAGGAAATGTCAAACATATGAGGACCTTTGCCCTCGCCTACCAGCGTCAAGCGGAAAGCATTCATAATATTACCTGTATGATAACCTTTCTCAGCAATCCAATCCATTACAATTTTCTCTTGACCTTCAATACTGAAATCTTCTATTCCGGCCAATACTTCAGCCAGTTCGGCCATACATTTAGCCGAATCTTCTTTCCAGCGTTTTTTTACCGTCTTTTCATCATATTCTGCCGGGGCTACAAAGAAGAAACTGCATACATCCCACAGTTCTTTGACAAAGCTGACACGGTCCTTCATCATCCCAACCACTGTTACTACTTTTTCGAAAGGAGCTTCCACACCATGTTCTTTCAGAACAGGCACAAACAGTTCGGCTATTTCTTCGTCAGACTTCTGTTGAATGTAAGTATGATTGAACCAAATCCCTTTCTTATAGTCAAATTTAGCACCCGATTTACTGCAACGGTGCAAGTCGAACAGACGAATCAACTCATCCATGGACATTACCTCCTGATCGTTACCCGGATTCCATCCCAACAAGGCGAGGAAGTTAATGACAGCCTCAGGCAAATAACCCGATTCACGATAACCTGAAGAAACTTCTCCACTCTTCGGATCATGCCATTCAAGCGGAAATACAGGAAATCCCAGACGGTCACCATCACGTTTACTCAGCTTACCATTGCCCTCGGGTTTCAACAACAGAGGTAAATGAGCAAAAGCAGGCATTGTGTCTTCCCAACCAAATGCGCGATATAACAATACGTGCAACGGAGCGGAAGGCAACCACTCCTCACCACGGATCACGTGTGATACCTCCATCAGATGGTCATCAACAATATTAGCCAAATGGTAAGTAGGCAGTTCATCGGCCGATTTATATAGAACCTTGTCGTCAAGGATAGATGAGTTAATAATCACTTCTCCACGAATCAGGTCATTCACATGAATGTCTTCGTTCGGCTCAATTTTAAAACGTACCACATATTGCTTTCCGTCAGCAATCAACGCCTTCACCTCTTCCTGTGAAAGGGTCAGCGAATTGCGCATTCCCACACGGGTAGATGCGTCATATTGGAAGTTGGCTATTTCAGCACGTTTGGCATCCAGCTCCTCCGGAGTATCGAAAGCAATATAGGCTTTTCCGTTGTCAAGCAACACTTGTACATACTTCTTGTATATTTCGCGACGTTCTGACTGGCGGTACGGTCCATATTCACCTCCAAAGCTGACACCCTCGTCAAACTGAATCCCTAACCACTTAAATGATTCCAGGATATATTCTTCCGCACCCGGGACAAAACGGTTTGAGTCAGTATCCTCGATACGGAAAATCAAATCTCCCCCATGCTGGCGGGCAAACAGATAATTATACAAAGCGGTACGCACACCACCTATATGCAATGCTCCTGTTGGGCTCGGAGCAAAACGAACTCTTACTTTTCTTTCTGCCATAATTTGCGTTAGTATAGGTAAATCGTGGCAAAATTAAACCTTTTTTTCCACACTATTGTTTTTTTTTGTACTTTTCGCAAAAAATTCAAGGGTTATGGAACACTGGAAGAAGAAAAATAGTTTCTCATACAAAGATTTGTTATATAAAGCACTGATTTTCGTCGGTACTGTGGCCTTCATTGTTTATTTCCTACCACGGGATGGGAAGTTTAACTATCAGTTTGACATAAACAAGCCGTGGAAGTACGGTCAGTTAATGGCTACTTTCGACTTCCCGATTTACAAAGACGAGGCAGTGGTAAAAAGGGAGCAAGACAGTCTTCTGGCCTCTTTTCAACCCTACTTTGAATTGAATAAAGAGGTGGAAAAGAACGCGCTCGCCAAGCTTAAGGAGAGCTACCATACACATCTGAAAGGGATACTCCCCTCAACAGATTACATCCGTTATATTGAGAAAGGGCTGAAGACCATTTATCAATCGGGAGTCGTATCAACAGAGGAGATGCGAACCCTCCTCCATGACAGTCTCTCTTCTATCATGGTGATTGACGACAAATTAGCCAACCAGCGAATGACTGACGGAATATATACTGTAAAGAGAGCCTACGAGTATCTTATATCGAGTGACACCGCTCATTATAACAAAGACATCCTGCGTCAATGCGCACTCAACGAGTATATAACTCCCAATCTGATTTATGACTCCGTACGTACAGAGACTGCCCGGAAAGAGCTGCTCGATAACTATTCCTGGGCAAATGGAGTCGTACAAAGCGGACAAAAGATCATCGACCGTGGAGAGATTGTCAGCAAACAGACATACAACATTCTGGAATCTTTACGTAAAGAGTCTATTAAGCGGAGTGAATCTCTTGGACAAAAGCGGCTGATACTCGCCGGACAAATCTTATTTGTCGGTATTCTGGTACTTTGCTTTATGCTATATCTGGAACTCTTCCGCAAAGACTATTATGAGCGTAAAGGCAGTCTGTCGCTACTTTTCGCCTTAATTGTATTCTATTGCGTCATCACCGCATTGATGGTGACAAACAATATATTTAATGTGTACATCCTGCCTTATGCGATGCTTCCGATTATCATCCGGGTTTTTCTCGATTCACGCACAGCATTCCTGACACATGTCATCACCATACTGATCTGTTCCATCACCCTGCGATACCCCCACGAGTTCATCCTGACACAATTAGCAGCCGGACTCGTGGCTATCTTCAGCCTGAGAGAACTGTCGCAACGCTCGCAACTGTTCCGCACCGCCCTCCTGGTGATACTGACGTATGCAGCCATATATTTCGCTTTTGAACTGATCAGCGAAAACGATCTTTCAAAGCTGAATGTCAGTATGTACATATACTTCATCATCAATGGAGTGCTATTACTGTTTGCTTATCCTTTATTATTCCTGCTCGAAAAGACTTTTGGTTTTACATCGAACGTAACGCTTGTAGAGTTGTCGAACATCAACAACGATCTGCTGCGAAGAATGTCCGAAACCGTTCCTGGTACTTTCCAGCACTCGATGCAGGTGGCTAATCTGGCCGCCGAAGCTGCAATACGTATCGGTGCCAAAAGCCAGTTGGTACGTACCGGAGCACTGTATCATGATATCGGAAAAATGGAGAATCCGGCTTTCTTTACCGAAAACCAGTCGGGGGTGAACCCCCATAAGAACCTGAGTTATGAACAGAGTGCCCAGGTAGTTATCAGTCACGTAACAGACGGATTAAAACTGGCCGACAAGCATAACTTACCCAAAGTGATCAAGGATTTCATCAGCACCCACCACGGGCGCGGAAAGACCAAATTCTTCTACATATCCTGGAAGAACGAACATCCGGGTGAGGAACCGGATGAAGAAGTATTCACATATCCGGGACCTAACCCGTTCTCAAAAGAAACAGCCATACTGATGATGGCAGACTCCGTAGAAGCCGCTTCACGCAGTTTACCTGAGTATACCGAAGAGAGCATCAGCAACCTGGTAGATAAAATTATCGACTCACAAGTGCAGGAAGGATATTTCAAAGAATGTCCGATTACCTTCAAAGACATTGCGACGATCAAAGCGGTATTTAAAGAAAAGCTGAAAACGATTTACCACACGCGTATCAGCTATCCTGAGTTAAAGAAGTAAGGAGTCCGGCACAAGCATCCTCGAGTATATCGAGCACGTATTCAAAGCCTTCCGCACCTCCATAATAGGGGTCGGGCACGTGATCGGCGGGGATGCGGGTGCAGTATTCCGTCATCCGGTGAATCTTTTCCCATTCTGCCGGAGAGGGAGCCTTCTCCCTCAGGTCATCGATATTCCGATCGTCCATGCCGATTATAAGGTCAAAGTCATAAAAGTCCTCTGTACGGACCGGACGCGAACGATGAACCAGTTCATATCCTCTGCGAGCTGCATGAGCACGCATGCGGCTGTCGGGCAGCTCTCCCTGATGATAGGCCAAGATACCGGCCGAATCAATCATGAACTGATCTTCCAATCCGGCCTCTCTGATCAGATGAAGCATCACGCCTTCTGCCGTAGAAGAGCGGCAAATGTTGCCCAAACAAACAAAAAGTATTTTCTTTTTCATTCTTTCTTATTTTAAATAATTAAGGTATAAAAATCCGCATGCAGGAACACGCTACATGGATCTCCCCTGCTACACGTTTCTGCATGCGGTATAAAAAGGTATTGTCGATAACTCTACAACGAATTCAATATTTTGTTCGCCTTATTCACCGTTTCAGCAGCCGGCACTTCCGGGAAGTCCTTCAGTTTAAAGGTGGATAGCATTTTTTCCAGCTTCTTAAATCCGTTCTTGTTTTTCTTATCCGTAAACTCTTTACGTAAGATTGTTATCTTCTCATGAGCCTGAACGCCCTCGATAAGTTTCTCGAAACGGATGGAAGAGCGTGCTCCCGGATAAACCAGATAAGTATCACCACCGGCCCAAGCCTCAAAACGTGAGTCGAGCAACGGCTCTTTCGGCCAACTGTTATATGCCCAACGCAGGTAACCGTCGAGGTGATCTTTAGAAGAATAATAGCTCATCCAGGCAGCCTCGGCAGGATCGGAGAAAGTAAAGGTATTCGGGAAAGCTTCTGTACAACAGGTGTAATAAGTTGTAGGCAACTGCTTTTGTGCACGGCGTGCCAATACCTCTTTCGGATAAGAAGCGCCGATAGGAATACAGTAATCGTAAATATCAGCCTCCAATTCTTTATGGAAATTTCCGGCCAGCGAAACTTTAAATTCCGGATCAGCTTTACGGATCACCTGCAATGTTTTCTGCATTACCTCCATCGGGCGTTCGTCCATAGCGATGGCACAAATGTCGAACCAGCCTTTTTCACGCAAATGTTTAGAGAATGACTTCAGCATAGCCACCCACATCTCTTCGTAAGCTTTCTCGCCCGGAGCAGTCTTGGCGTATTGCATACTGTTTGTAGCCTGATCGAAGTACTGGAATGACAATTTCCACGGAACCATTGAATAGCAGTTGATTTGCTTGTCAATGCCTACGCTCATCATCATCTCCACCCACTTGTCGAACACACCATAGTCGAAAGCCCATGTGCCATCAACCTTTTTCGTCCAGGTAACCATCGATTCAAAATAGTCATAAGTCTGTCCGTTCCAAGGTTTGTGCATGATGGTAGCCGTAATAATCTTCTGTCCGGCATCCGCCAGCATCTTCATCAACGGACGCATGGCATCCATATGTTCCTGACTCCAAAGCGGAACCTGATAATAGCGTGCCACGGCAAACGGACTCTGCCACAAATCCAGATGATAAGCCCATTCGGACGGAGCGGGCAATACGCGGGAAGAGACTTTAATGTCCATCTTGAGGGTAGACAGCCTCTGGTCTCCGTCTTTCACCTCAACGGTGCCGCGATAAACTCCCGGAGACACGGTCTGGGGTATCTGGCAATTGATCCAGATAGCTTGGGTACTCTTAGCCTCCATAGGCATGGAAGTCAGCAAGTGGTCAATCGGATCGGCCACTAACAGAGAGTCATAAATAGAATGATCCGGACGATAGCCACAGGCACCGCGTCCATCCTTATTCAGTTCATCCGTCATCACATAGCGGACAAAACCTCCGCTGAAGGCACTTGCCGGAAGCACGTCGCCCTTGGAGTTTTTAAATTCGGAAAGAGAATAATTCAACCCTTCCAGATCGGTACCTGTCCAGACAACAGCCTGAGCATGGAGTTTCTCGCCACGCCAGCCTTCCAGTGTGACGCTTTTCTGTGATTGAATCATGGGGACAACATGTTTTGCATACCGGGTATCGGTATTTCCCCATTGCACCTGAGGAGTTTTGACTGCCGCCCACTCCTTCTCGGAAGGAGTAACCGGATCGGGTAACTCTTTGTAAGATTGAAGTGGGAACGGAGCCTGTCCGGTCGGTGTTCCACATTGTGTCACTCCTTGCTGTGCAAGAAGCGGGCCTGTACTAACCAGGCAAGAAAGCAAAAGTGTCGTGATTCGCTTCATGGTTTCATTTTTTAAAGGTATATATTAAGATTGGTTTTCATTACATAGGATCTACATCATAATAGACAATCAACGATTTAAACCGTTCGTCTTCTATCATTTCCCGTTGTACACGCAAAAGTAATTCACGGGCGCGACTCATTGGCGCATTTTGTTCTATTTTAACAACTATTTTCCGTATAAACAAAGTCTGGATACGGGCAACGGGAGGCTTATCCGGCCCCAGTATACGGTTTCCGAACAATGCGCGCAGCTTTTCGGCCATGGTATGTGCCATCACATCCAGCAATGTCTCGTTCCGGTTCTTCAGATAAACATACACCATCCGGTAGTAGGGAGGATAATGGAACATCTGTCGTTCGGCCAATTGTCCCGCTACCATATCCTCGTAATCGTTCGTCATCACCTGACGGATGATGGGGTGATCTATACTTTTGGTTTGCAGCACAACCCTGCCCCGTTTATTTTTTCGCCCGGCACGTCCGGCAACCTGTGCCATCAACTGGAAGGCACGTTCGTGAGCTCGAAAATCCGGGAAGTTCATCAGACTGTCGGCATTCAGGATACCGACCACACTAACATTCCCGAAATCCAGCCCTTTCGACAACATCTGGGTTCCGATCAATACCTGTGTCTTACCTTTCTCAAAGTCTGCGATGATCCGCTCATAAGCCGTACGGGTACGGGCAGTATCGAAATCCAGACGCTCGACTTTGGCAGAAGGGAAAAGAGTAGCTATCTCCTCCTCCACCATCTCGGTCCCAAACCCCATCGTACGAAGTTCCGGACTCTGGCATTCCGGACACTGGTGAGGCAACTGGATTTTATATCCGCAATAGTGGCAAACCAACTCGTTACGAAACTTATGGTAGGTCAGGCTGACATCGCAATTGACACAATGGGGAACCCAACCGCAATCCTTGCACTCAATCACCGGAGCGAATCCCCGGCGGTTCTGGAACAGGATCGCTTGTTCTCCCTTCCCTAACGCCTCGCTCAACTTTTCTACCAAGACCGGCGAAAAGAGCGTGTCTTTCATGATCTTCTTACGCCTCAACTCCTTGATATCGACCGTCAGTATTTCCGGCATCAGCCGATCGCCATAACGGGTAGTCAGCTCCACCAAACCATATTTGCCGGTAGTGGCATTAAAATAGGAATCGATGGAAGGGGTGGCAGAGCCCAACAATGTTTTCGCCCCATGCATAGCGGCCAGTACCAACGCTGCATTACGGGCATGATAACGCGGTGCCGGGTCCTGCTGCTTGTAAGTGTTCTCATGTTCCTCGTCTATAATAATCAAACCTAAATCCTTGAACGGCAAAAACAAGGAAGAGCGGACGCCTAATACCAGCATCGGCTCGCCCGTATGCAACAGCCGGTTCCAGACTTCCACCCGTTCGTTATCAGAGAACTTGGAATGATAGACCAACAACTTATCACCAAACAACTTGGCAAGCCGTTCTGTGATCTGGGTCGTGATGGCGATTTCAGGCAGCATATACAAAACCTGGCGTCCCATCTTCAACACCTCGTCGATCAGCCGCATATAGACTTCCGTCTTTCCACTGGAAGTAACGCCATGCAACAGGCAGACTTCTTTCTCCCGGAAGACATCATGTATCTCCCCATAAGCCTTCTCCTGCGCCGCACTTAAAGGGGTAAGGGGTTGCAAACGGCAAACCGGAACCTGCAACCTTCCCACCTCCTTCTCATAACTTTCCAGCACACCTCGCTTCAGCACACCATCCAATATGGCCGGAGAACAACCGCTGCTCTCCAACAATTCCTTCTTCGACAATTCGCGTACCAGTGCCGGATTAAGCGCATGGCTGAGTTCCAAGAAAGAGATCAGCAAGTGTTCCTGCTTCTTCGCCCGTTTGAAGTCCGCAAACACAGCCTGTAGTTTTTCTTCCTCCTTATACGCCTCGGCAAGACGGATAAAGGTCTGCATCTTCGGCACAAAGCCCCGTTTCAGCTCCTCGCTCACCTCAACTGCCCCCTTAGCCATCAGGGAGGCGCCCACAGGCACGACATTCCGTAGTCCGGTTTTCTTTTCCAGTTCGGAAACGGTCAGTTTCAAGACGCCGGAAAAAGCATCCAGCACAGCTTGTTCATTCGGCCGCAGAGGGCCGTCGGCTTCGAACTCTTCATTATAGGTTACAGCCGTTTCACTCTCCAATTTCAGGCCGGAAGGCAAAGCCGCCTTATAAACATCTCCTAATTTACACAAATAATAGGAGGCGATCCATTTCCAGAAACGAAGTTGCGGACGACGGAGCACAGGCGTAGCGTCCAGCAAGGCGTAAATCTCCTTCGTCTCGTACTGGCTATCGGGCACACGCTCGTGCACATCCATGACGATAGCCGTATAATAGCGCTTCTTTCCAAAATGGACGATCACCCGGCAACCGGGTATTACCGTCTGTTCCAGATCGGGCGGTATGCTATAAGTATAGCTGTTCTCCAACGGAAGCGGGAGTATAACGTCTGCGTACTTCATTCTTATCCTTCTTTATACGAACCCATGTTCATAGCGATGCCAAAAGTAACAAAAAAGGCCGGACTGCTAAAGCCCGGCCTCTGTTTATCTGATCGCAAATCTTCTTTATTCCCTTTTTA
>ERZ860668.1822-NODE-1822-length-12492-cov-4.552062_pt1 | contig 12492 bp, 9 predicted proteins | sample MGYA00510062_ERZ860668 | MGnify/ENA primary metagenome ERZ860668 (study PRJEB30046, sample SAMN00715258) | human gut metagenome | study: EMG produced TPA metagenomics assembly of the A metagenome-wide association study of gut microbiota in type 2...
GAACGGACAGAAGGAATAGAAAGATAGCGAATCAAGGTAAAAAAGAAGTCATCATCACGGTAACCGTAGCCGATTCGTTTAGCGACCTTGATCTTGTATCTATTCTAATTAATAATTAGTTGCTTATTTAGATGACTTAAACAAAATGTACACAACATCGAAATATGGTACGGCTATAAAATTTTTGAAATTTTGGTCAGTATTTATATTGTTTGCTATGTTTGCGTATGGTTATTCAAGCATTGGCAGATATGAACATATGACTTTTAGATAAAGAAAATATTAATAAGTATTGCTTTTTACAATGTCTATTGATACAATACAATCAGAATATGTATTTTCATTGCGTAAAAAGCGTATATACAAAAAGACCGACTTCAAAATCAAATTTGAAATCGGTCTGTAAATTTTAAAAAAATCCGAACGGAATTTATACTATTCGATTACATCTTCGGCTATAACAGCTTCCTATCTTTTTGTAATCTGATGGTCTTCATGCAAAACAATGCAGTATGTAACAGTTGATATGAGTGCAAGAATAAGTACAACCGCAATAAGTCTTTTGATGTGTTTGCCTGTCCTTATTTTCTTGACAACATAGGAAATCCCCGTTATTGTTCATTGCCCTTGTCCTCTTTTAAAATATTTAAAATGCTCTCTACACCGCTGTATGCATTATGAAAACTCTCCAAAAGGTTTTCATAATATGCCCGACCTTCGTCCTCAATATGATAATAAATTCGTGTGCGCTTTTTGCCGACAAGCTTTGAATATTCGCTGATTTTTCCTTCGTTAACAAGCTTGTAGGTGACTGCGTAAACGGTGTTCTGAGATATGGACAGGCATCCGTTTGATTTTTCTTTTATGAATTTTACAATCTCATACACATAACTGTCTTGCTCACACAAAATGGCAAGAATCAGTATGTCCGTAATTCCGCTGAAAAAATAATTTTGTTTTCCCATAGATACCTCCCAATATACATTATACACACTTAATCACTAAAAATCAATCTAATACATTCAATAAGAATTTAATATGAGCAGTTATTACAGCAAAGCCTTTTGTTGCCGACATTGTGATTTTTTCGTCAATAGTATTCGTAAAAACCGAATTGACCAAAAAAATTTCTTTGTGTATTAATCTCATCAGCCATGATATCACCATACACATTATTGATTTCGTTTGAATTCTTTTTGATATAGTCAAATATGAAAAGTAAAATAACAGATCGGCAGTTTTGATATTTGCATTTTGACAGTAACAAAAATAGGGTAGAACAACTGCTGAAAGGAGGCTCGAAAGAGCCTCCTTTTTAATGCTTGAACAGAATACAAATTTATTGTGATGATAAACAGCTTTACAGCTATGTAAAATTTTTATAGAGATATAATGATGAAATACAAAATATCGAAATAAGAATAAACCTCCTGCACAGAGTAAAATCCGTTGCAGGAGGTTTTGTTGTACGAAAAATTATATGGGCTTAATTATTGGCATATTTGTTGGAATCTATATATAAAATTTACAGAACCTGAAAATATGCATTATTGATACTTTGTCGGGACAGGGCACACATCAGTTCTTGCTGTTTGCAATTGCCTGATCAATCAACTTTTGCAGCTTTTCAGACTGCTTTTCAGAGGTTATTGCACCGACAATCGGCTCTCCCACAATATTACCGTTTTTATCGACAACATAAGTTGTGGGGTAGGAGTACAATCCGGATGTGAATTCTCCGGCTTTACTTTTTGAATCAAACCAAATGTTTTTGTAGGTCACACCCTTTTTTGCCAGAATATTCTTTGCGTCAGAGATAGCCGTTTTGTCACCGTCAAGTGTAAATGAATTGATTCCTACTACTGCTCCGCCTTTTTTTGCAAGCTGTTTATTCAGAGCTTCCAGGTCGGCAAGTTCTTCCACGCAGGGATTGCAGGTGGTAAACCAGAAGTTTACTACAGTAACGGTATTTTTTGCAAAAAGCGTACTGCTCTTAACTTCGTTTCCGTCAAGATCCTTGCCGTCAAATGTCGGGAATTTCTTCAGATCATCCTTTTCGATGGGCTTACCGTTTTCCGCCGGAACGCTCATATCTCCATCAGACGGTTTTTCTCCGCATCCGGGAAATTTTTGTTCCAAAAGCGTCAGCTTTCCTTCAATTTCCTTAATCTCTTCGGCGCCTTTATTAAGCAGTTTCAACTCATCAGCACTGAACTGATCCTTGATACCGTCAATTGTTTTCAGAAGAAAATCGCCGTAGTTTTTGCCGTCCTCATTCATCGCCATACCTTTATCGGCTGAAGCAAATACCTTTTCCCAAAGCTTGCTGTTTTCGGAAAGAATAGCATTTTCCTGTGCCATCAGTTTTTGATGCAGGTCGGCGGCCTCGTCTTTTGTTTTCGGATTCACAGCTGTCAGCATAGCCGTTTCGCTTTTCTTATTTGCAGTAGTATTCGTCGTATTGCCTTTGGCTGTGCCACAGGCGGCAAAGCTTAACAACATCATCAGGGCAGTCAGTAAGCTTAAAATTTTAGTCGTTTTCATAGTGTTTACTCCTTTTCTGTTTCAATTCCTGTTTTAATTTCTGTTTTAATTTCTGTTTCAATTTTTTGTTTTGCTGTTTCCGCTTTTTTAGCGGGACAATCATTTTCTTTTCCTTTGCCAAAGCCGTAGCAAAAGCTGACCGCCTCGACAGGACAGGCACGGATACACTTACCGCAGCGTATGCATTCGGTATGGTTGGGAGTTTTGGTTACATCTACATCCATCTTGCATGCTTTGGCACATTTTCCACAGGAAATGCACTTGTGTTTGTCTACTTTCATTCCGAAAAGTGACACCTTGTTAAGCAATGCATAAAATGCACCGAGAGGACACAGCCACTTACAGAACGGTCTGTAGAAAAGCACACTCAGTACGATTACTGCGATCAATATGCCCAGCTTCCACGAAAAGAGCGTACCAAGTGCGGCACGGATTCCCGAATCGACAGCGGAAAGAGGGATTGCCCCCTCGAGTACCCCTTGAGGACAAAGATACTTACAGAAAAAAGGATCTCCCATATCCGCATCGTTTGTAATGAGCATCGGCAGTAAACATACAGCAAAAAGCAAAACTGCATATTTTATGTATGTCAGCGGTTTCAGCTTTTTAGTGGGAAGCTTTTTTGTCGGCACCTTATGTAACAGTTCCTGAAGCCATCCGAACGGACACAAAAAACCGCAGATAAACCGCCCGAGCAGAACCCCTATCAATATGAGGAATCCTGTGATATAATATGAAAAACTGAATTTTGACGAACCCACCACTGCCTGAAACGAGCCGATTGGGCAGGCTCCCGATGCCGCCGGGCAGGAATAGCAATTCAGTCCGGGCACACAAACAGCCTTTCCTTTGCCTTGATAAATTCCGCCCTTAAAAAAATTCGGCAGATGAATATTACTCAGCAAAGTTGCTCCTGCTTGAATCAGCCATCGAAAGCGTGAGAGGAACTGCGATACACCGCCTCTTTTTTTCTTCGGTTCTTTGTTATCCAATTCCCACACACTCCAAACACAGCCGGATTGCCTTGCTTAACACGGTTTCTGCCTCTCCGCGCAGAGCTCCGTAACACAGCATCGTAATTCCGCAGATAATCAGTACGATCTGAAATACGGCTTTTTTCTTTCGAGTCAATTCGGTCACTCCTTTCTTTTGTGCTCCCATTGTAACACAGAGGATGTAAAATCCCTGTTAAGAACGAAAACTTAACAAAAACTTTATGTATGAGCGATATAATGATATAATTAAATTATCAAAGAAATATGAAAACACAACAAGGAGAGTTTCTATGCGTATTTTAGTAATTGAAGATGAGCGTGCGCTGTGCGAGACAATTGTTCGCAGCCTTAAAAGATTGGCATACAGCGTTGATTTTTGTTATGACGGAAACAAAGCAAATGAGTTGCTCGGAATAGAAAAGTACGATCTTGTTTTACTTGATCTTAATTTACCCGGTGCAGACGGGATGACGGTACTGCGAACTCTGCGACAAACCGACAAAGATACCGGAGTGTTAATTCTTTCGGCACGCTGTGAGGTTGCCGACAAGGTGGAGGGACTGGATGCCGGAGCAAACGATTACCTGACAAAGCCTTTTCATTTGGAGGAGCTTGAGGCAAGAATACGCAGTCTGACTCGCCGGCGGTTTACACAAAACAATGTTGTTTTGAACTGTGGAAAGGTTGCTTTTGACACCAAAGCCCGTGTTGCCGTTGCTGACGGTCAGGAGCTGTCGCTTACACGAAAAGAAATCGGAATACTTGAATATTTACTTCTTAATCAAGGTCGCCCCGTCAGTCAGGAAGAACTGCTCGACCATGTTTGGGATAACAGTGTTGACAATTTCAGCAATTCAATAAGAGTACATATTTCTGCATTACGAAAGAAACTGCGTGCGGCACTCGGCTATGACCCGATTCGCAATCGCATTGGTGAAGGATATGTTATGGAGGAAGAAAAAGTATGAAAAAGCTATCCTTGCAATGGCGCATAACTCTGATGACAGCACTTCTTATCGGAGCCACTTGCATTTTTATGAATGTTCTTATCGGCTATTCCGGCAGCCATTATATGGATTCCATAGGCTCTTATGTTACAGGTTACGGTGATACGGACAAAGGAGAACCTGACTTTTTCGATCCCGAACACGAAAAGCTTGATCGTGAATTGACTATTGTAATTAACGGAGCACAGGAATCTTTTATCGCTACCAATTGGTATATTACGGCGGCGGCAACATTGTTAGGCGGTGTGCTTGCGTATTTTTTAAGCGGGCATGCGCTGAAGCCTCTGCGTACTTTTACCGATCGGGTTGAAAAGGTTCAACCTAACAATTTGACGGATATGAAGATAACCGAAGAGGTTCTGCCTGAACTGAGACAGTTTGTCAAGTCGTTCAATCGGATGCTTGACCGTCTTGATGAGGGATTTACCGCTCAACGACAGTTCACGGGAAATGCCGCGCACGAGTTGCGTACGCCGCTTTCGCTTATGCTGGCACAGCTTGAACTTTTTTCGGCAGAGCATCCCGAGGCATTGCCTGAAACGGCGGAGTTTCTCCGATTGTTGCGTGAGCAGACCGAACGAATGACACAAATGACAAAAACCCTGTTGGAAATGAGCGAGCTGCGGACAGTATCGTGTTCCGACCGCATAGAGATAGGTCCTATGGTAGAAGAGATTTTCACTGACCTTGCACCACTTGCAGAGAAGAACAATGTTACACTTGAAAGCACGGGCGATGCTGTTATGACAGGCAGTGACACGCTGATTTACCGTTTGTTATACAATCTGACCGAAAACGCTATACGCTACAACCGTTTTGACGGTACAGTGAATATTACCGTAACGCACAAAGACAATCAGCTTGTTATTACGGTTGCGGATACCGGCTACGGCATCCCCGAACAATACAGAGAAAGTATTTTTCAGCCCTTCTTTCGTGTGGATAAATCCCGAAGCAGAGAATACGGCGGCGTGGGATTGGGACTTTCTTTGGTGTGGGAAATCGTTGCACTGCACAATGGTAAGGTTCGTGTGGAAGAAAGTTCGGAAAAGGGTACTGCTATAGCAGTAAAGTTCCCTACAGATGCGACAAAAATTTAATATTTTGCGATTTTTTCTTAATTAATTGTTGAAATTGCCGTAGCTCTGTGTTATACTATAATTAATTAATCGATTAGTTATCAAAAGGAAGCGAACATTATGAGAACAACAGAGGAACAGCACAACGAGCGTAAGAGGGAAATAATGGAAAAATGCTTTGAATGCTATGCTGAAAACGGATTGACCGGTACGGGCATCAAGGCTTTGGCGGCAGCGTGTGGCTGTACAACGGGAAATCTGTATTCCTATTTCAACAGTGTTGATGAACTGATTATTGAATCAACTGCATACTGTATGGAAAAAGTCGAGGATGATTTTATGGAAAAAGCTCCCACCGACCCGAAGGATGTTGTTCGATTCGTGAAAGAGGTTCCGTATTGGACCGCAAAGAAGCACGGCAAGAAATATCGGCTGATGTATCAGGTCTATACCCATCCGAAATATATTGAGCACGGCAAGAAATTTTTTGAGGGGGTAAATGAGCGCTATACCGAGTATGCAAAGCGACTTGAGCCGAAAATCGGCATTCCGTACACGGTGATTACACCGCTGATTTTTATATTTGTTCGTGCCTGTGTACACTATGCTATGTTTGAGGATGAATATTATTTAAAAACCCAAATGGAGGTCTTAAAACAGGGTGTTGCCCTGTTTACTGATAAATACCGTTCACAATATTTGAAAGGAGGCAATGATAAATGAAAAAACGAATATACTGTATTACCACCGCACTCTGTCTTGTGCTTTGCATCGTACTTTGCATTGCATTCGCTGCCGTATGCAGCAAGGCGGAAAACAGCAAAACCCTGTTGCTGGAGGTGCGAAACAACGGCACAGCAATCCAATGGAGAGATACCGCCGAAGAGGAATGGCACGATCTTGTAGCTCTTGATACGCTCAGAGGTGCTGTCGGAGAAAACGGCGAGGACGGAGCCGACGGTAAGAACGGAATAAACGGTACCGACGGTAAAAACGGTGCTGACGGTAAAAACGGTACTGACGGTAAAAACGGTACTGACGGCAAAAACGGTCTTGACGGCAAAGACGGTACTGACGGAAAAAACGGTCTTGACGGAAAAGACGGTACTGACGGAAAGAACGGTCTTGACGGAATAAACGGTACTGACGGTAAAAACGGCATTGACGGCAAAAACATAGAGGTACAAAGAACAACAGAATATATACAGTGGCGCTATGAAGGAGAAAATTGGCAAAACCTTGTTGCCATTTCCGATATAAAGGGACCTGCAGGGCAGAACGGTAAAGACGGAGCAAACGGAAAAACACCGGAGTTCCGTGTAAATGAAAACAATCTTCAATGGCGTTATGTCAGCGATGAAATATGGTTAAATCTTTACGACCTTTCAAATTTGAAAGGTCTTGACGGAAAAGACGGAATCGACGGAAAGAACGGTGTCGATGGTATTGACGGCAAAAACGGTGATACACCGTTCATCGGTGAAAACGGCAACTGGTGGCTCGGAGTGACCGACATAGGTGTAAAAGCCGCAGGTGTTGACGGCGAAAAAGGCGACAAGGGAGATAAAGGAGATGCCGGACAGAACGGTAAAGACGGAACAAACGGAAAAACACCTGAGTTCCGTGTGAATGAAAACAATCTGCAGTGGCGTTATGTCGGCGATGAAATATGGCTTAACCTTTACGATCTTTCAATTTTGAAAGGTCTTGACGGCGCAGACGGTAAAGACGGTGTTGACGGCAAGGACGGTGCGGACGGTAAGAACGGTGTTGACGGTAAGGACGGTGCCGATGGTAAGGACGGAACAAACGGACAAAACGGCACTGACGGCAAAGACGGCAACACTCCGTTCATCGGTGAAAACGGCAACTGGTGGATTGGAACGACCGATACGGGAGTGAAAGCCACAGGAGTTGACGGAGAAAAAGGAGACAAAGGAGACACCGGCGAAAAAGGCGAAAAGGGTGACAAGGGAGATAAAGGCGACAAGGGTGATGCAGGTCAGAACGGCAGCTGTTCGGGATATTTTTACGGAGAGGCAGACGCTCCTCCGAGGACAGTACTGAATAACAGTCGTGTCAATATTTCTGTCTACGAAAAAATAAACAAGGGCGGCTTGATTTCATCCTATTCATCCTACAGGAATAATATTACACTCAAAAAAGGACATATTTACAATGTCTGCTTAAGCGGTTCTCTCGAAGTTGGTTCAAACGAATCTAACAAAAGCGGCAATTACTCTATTCAGATGACGGACGGTTATGATGACGATCTGTGCAGGGAGCTTACACGAATAAAAAGGGACGGGGCAAAAATACCGCAAACCAATGATCAACATTCCTTTAATTTCAACAGAATGTATGATGCGTCAAATAAAGACATTACATTGCAGTTGTGGTTTGAAAATTCGGCATACAATACTTATCTCGGTGGCTTCAGAGGTACTATTACAATAACTGCTCTTGATTAAATTTATATAACGGAGGTGGCGAAAAATGAAAAAACGAATACTTAGTATCCTGCTGACTTTATGCATGATGCTCTGCCTTACGCCGATAAGCGTGTTTGCCGAGGAGGTTGGGGCAGAGGGCTCTGCTGCGATACAGCTTGGCACAGAGGTACTGAATAAAAATGTAAACACAGCGACCGCACCGACTGTGTATTTCGGGCAAAACCATGATAATAATCCCGCTGCATGGCGAGTTATCGGCTATGACGGAAGCGGTGTTGCAAGCGCACAGGGGGATATTACCATGCTTGCGGCAGGCGCTATGGGAGTTATACCATTTGCCGATATCATATTATACAACGAATACGCACCGAGTAATTTGAAAACCGCGATAGATGCGCTTGCGGAAAAGCTGACGACAGAAGAAAATGCTGCCGTAAAGAAACGGGCGCTTACAAGCGGAAGTTACAATGGAGAAAATACCGACTGTGTAGCGGGAGGGCAGGTGGATAACGCTGTATTCTGGCCGCTTTCCACAGCGGAAGCGTCTGCGGTAAACAACGATCTGCGTGCCTTGGAGCCTGCACATCCGAATTGGGTGACAAGCAGTTGGTGGCTGCGCTCCCCTGGCTCCAAGACTTTTTATGTCGCCATCGTGAGTAGTGATGGTTCTGTCCAATACTCTGGGGTCTCTGTCCGCAAGAAAAATAATCATCGGACTGTTCGTCCTGCTTTTAACTTAAATCTGAACTCTGTCCTTTTTGCATCTGCCGCTGTGGGCGGAAAGCCTGACGGAGGATTGACCGAAGTTTCCGAATACAGCGGAAGTGAATGGAAATTGACATTTTTAGATAGTAGCCGCAGTTTTGCCGTAACGGAAAAAACTGCCGATGCCGCCCCCGACGATACCGTTACGCTGAATTACAGCGGAGCGACCATAGGGAAAAATGAATATATCTCTGTCATCATTGCGGATAACAACGGCGCACAGTATTACGGCAGAGTTGCACAGCCTACTGCCGAAAGCGGAACGGTTGAAATCAAAATCCCGTCTGACATTGCACCGGGCGACTATACCATGAAGGTCTTCAATGAACAGTATAACGGTGACTGCAAGACCGACCTTGCAAGTGCTTTTGCGGATGTCACGCTGACGGTGGAAAGTCAGCCTGACGAGCAGTTTACCCTCGCCTCAGGTGGCAGATACTATTTTGACCTTTCGACAATGAACATACCCGGAACGGTAAACAGCAATCTGCCGGACAGCACCCTGCACTATGTGCCGTTTACCTATGTGGGTACGGTCAACGCTTACAGGCTCACATCGGAAATGGAAACCACCGAGGAGTATGCTCAGAAGAATAAATATCCCCACAGCCTATTCATTGCGGACTACAATGTAACACATACGGTAAGCTGGGATGACCTGAATACCGCAGGTCTGATTTTCGGCAAGGACTATGCCGTCGGCGGCGTGGACTATACCCTGCGCACACCGTCTGCGGGAAGTGGCTGTACGGGTTTAGACGATTTCCAACGCGGCACACCCCTAAGCAACGAATGGGATAAGATACTGAACAAGAACGACGGATATATCAAAACCTGGAATAATGTGTATTCGCGGGGGCAGGATACTACGAACTTTTGGAGTGAGTACCGTGCGGTTCGCGGGTACTTTTCGACCCGCTACTGGAACGACAAATATGCTACATACTCCAGCCCGAGCGTCGGTTTCCGCCCTGTCCTTGAAGTCCTGAACCCTGACACACTGGGTTCTGACGGACTGAAGGTCGTTACCCTTGACCTTGGCGGCGGAACGCTCGGCGGCAGCTCCGAGGATATTCAAATCATTGTGAAAAGCAGCGAGAGCTTTGCCGCGCCTGCGTCCGACGGCATGACCCGCCCGGACGGAAATACAGGCAGCTACTTCATGTGGCTCGGAAGCAACGGTAAGCTCTACGCGCCCGGTGCCAGTGTTCCGGCTGATGTGACGGAACTGACGGTGCAGTGGACAGCCCCGACCTATGCCGTAACCTTGAATACGAACGGCGGCACGATCAACAACGGCAATGTCACCGGATACACCTATGGCGTGGGTGCAACACTTCCGACAGATGTGACGCGCACCGGGTACACCTTCAAGGGCTGGTATGACAACGAAAATCTGACCGGCTCTCCTGTTACGGCAATCGGCGGTACAGAAATGGGCAATAAGGAATACTGGGCGAAGTGGGAGATCAATCAATATACCATCACAGTCAAACCCGAAAACGGCAAAGCGGATATTACCATAACGCAGGATTACGGCACGCAGATTACCGCTCCGACCCTGACAAGAGAGGGCTATCAGTTCAACGGTTGGGATAAAACATTCCCGACAACCATGCCTGCGGAGAATCTGACAATCACGGCGAAGTGGCGTGACATTGCGGTGCCTACAGGCGAAATCAAGATTGCCGAAAACGGCTGGAAGTCTTTCTTCAACACCATCACCTTCGGTTTGTTCTTTAAGGATACGCAGACGGTAACTGTTACGGCCACTGACAACAGCGGCGAGACGGTGACAATTGAATACTTGCTGAGCGAAAAGGCGCTTGCCGAATCGGAACTTGCGGGAATGACCTTCACGGCATATTCCGCACCGTTCAGTATCAATCCCGATAACGAGTATGTTATTTATGCAAAACTGACCGATACCAGCGGAAACGTTGCCTACATTAACACAAACGGCATCGTGCTGGACGCAACAGTCCCCGTTATCACCGGCATTGAGGACGGCAAGACCTATTGCGAAGCACAGACAGTTACCATTGACGAGAAGCATATAGACACCGTCACCGTAAACGGAACGGCGGTCGAGCTTGACGAAAACAACAGCTTTACCCTCGCTCCCACAGACGGCGAACAGAAAATCATTGTCACCGATAAGGCAGGCAACACCGCCGAGATGACCGTAACAGTCCATGACGGGCACACTTTCGGTGAATGGACATCAAACGGCGACGGCACGCATAGCCGTGAATGTACCGTGGACGGCTGCAAGGGCGTTGAAACAAAGGAATGCTCCGGCGGCAAGGCAACCTGCACCGAAAAAGCGGTATGCGAGGTCTGCGGCAAGGCTTACGGGAAGCCTGATTCAAACAATCACACCGACTTAAAGCACATCGATGCAAAGGCGGCAACTAAGACTGCCGAGGGCAATATTGAGTATTGGTACTGCGGCGGCTGTGATAAGTATTACAGCGACAAAGACGGTATAAACGAAATTAAGAAAGCCGACACCGTAACGGCTAAGCTGCCGGGCAATCCGAAGTCTCCCCGAACCGGCAATGCAAGCGACCTCGCTTTATGGATTTCCCTGCTGTTTGTCAGCGGCGGCGTAACAGGCGTCACGGCGGGCTTGCGCAAAAAGAAAAAACACAAAGTATAATTTTTTTCATTTCCCTTTTCTGCTTTTACGGCAGTAAAAAGCCTCCGTTATTAAGACGGAGGCTTTCGTTTATTGCGGCTTATGCATATTCTCGATTTTTTTAATGTATTCGGTGCTGTTCTCAAGAAATTTCCGAGTATCGAAGGACTCGTTTTTAAGGCTGTTTTGAATAATAATACCATCGGAAACCATCAAAATAAGCCAAGTGAAATAGTCGGCCGAAACAACGTCTGTTCTCTCGGCGATTTTTGCCGAAATGAGCTTTTGGAATTCATCATAGCGATGAATCAGCTTAGCTCTGATTTCCTCGTCGCCGAGCAATGCCGCGTCAAAGAGGTGAAGCCTGAGCCCGGCATAGGCTATATTTCTCTCGATTACATAATTTACAAGACGGTGCGGCGAGGTATCCTTTTCCTTGTTTTCCGTCCATTGTATCAGCTCGTCCCATTGGCGCGAAAGATAGCGGTCGGTAACGGCAAAAAGTATTTCGTTTTTGCTTTTATAATAGTAGTACAGCGTGCCCTTCGAAATATTCGCCTTTTCGGCTATTTTCGCGAGAGTCACCTCCGAAAAGGAATTTACCTTTAAAAGCTCCTCAGCAGTATCAAGTATGATTTCGTTTATATTTTCGGGTCTTTGAGCTGCCATAATACCCTCCTGCAAAATTTCTTAAAGTATAACACGAACAATCGGCAATGTCTACAAAACAATATTCACAAAAAAAATACATAAGAGTGACTTTTTTAGTTAAAAGTATTGACAAACGCTTTTTGCGGAATTATACTTGTCTTATCAGTCGGTCAGTTAACCGACATATTTTTTATGCACAGTCGGGCGCTTGACCGACTGCAAGGCTGATTAAAAGAGGCTTGAAGTTATGAACATATCATCAATTAACAAAAAATTGAAAAAGACTTTCGGCGGAAAATTCAGTGCTTCGGAGGAGAACGGCTCGATTTTTGTTCGAGGAAAAAGCTCCGATTGGGG
>ERZ860668.1823-NODE-1823-length-12486-cov-2.983187_pt1 | contig 12486 bp, 9 predicted proteins | sample MGYA00510062_ERZ860668 | MGnify/ENA primary metagenome ERZ860668 (study PRJEB30046, sample SAMN00715258) | human gut metagenome | study: EMG produced TPA metagenomics assembly of the A metagenome-wide association study of gut microbiota in type 2...
TCCGCTTGCTTTTGATTGAGCTCATCCTGAAGTTTCGTCAGTTGAGATTGCTCAGTTTGAAGCTGTTTTTCTTTTTCGGCAACGGCATTCTGTGCGTCGACCAGTTCTTTCAGACGATTGCGGTCGTACTCGCTTACAGCGCTGATAAATTCAGCTTTATTTAAAAATTCACTCATGCTCGCAGAAGAAAACAGCATCTCTAAATAAGAGGTATTGCCACTCTCATATATATGTTTGATTCTCAGTTTCATAGATTGATACTGAGCTGCTTCCTCGCCTTTTGCAACAGCAAGATCCGCTTTCACTTGCTCAATTTCTGCTGTGGTGGTATCCATCTTTTTCATAATGGTATCCAGTTCTCCACTCAAGGCGTCGAGTTCACTATTTAAATCGGATAATTCATTCTGTAAGTTTGATGTTGTGCCCTCAAGTGATTCAACAGAATCTTCAGCATATGAAGAAGTAGCAAAAACTGTGAACACTGCGATGGAAGTTAAAATGGAACAGGTACGTATCAGCATTTTTAACTTTTTGTTTTTCATAAGTAATTCCTTTCCTGAATAAATAGTTATTAAAATATTATACTATAAATTGCGTTATTAATCAAATTTTGTTAGAATAGAATCAAATAGCAGAAGAAAAGAGGGCAGTAGAATATGATGAAATACGAAGAGGAGCATTATCTTTATGAGAATATCAAGGATAAGATTTATCCGTGGGTGAAAGAATCTCTTGTAGATCATAAGGCACTGAATGGAAAGTATATTTCTGATAAAGATACTCCGATAGTCTCTTTTGCAGGGGATTTGATGGTGATATTTGTAATTGAAAGAGACAAAGATACATATGAAATATTAAAGGACAATATGCTTCCGCCGGATACGGACATGGAACTGCTTTACCATACAGCGTGCGAGAATCTTGCAAGGAATGTAAAATTTGTAATTGGACACACATTATATGGTGGCTTTAGTATTATCGCTGACGGTTATCATGAGGCAAGTTCACTTTGTTTTAAGTATATTTGGTCTATGTGCAGTGAAAAGCTTGATGATGATATTGTCATTATGGCGCCGACGAAAGATATGGTTCTATTTGTTCCTGCAGGCAATCAAAAGCAGATTGAAGAGATGAAAGCTTATGGAATACAATCGTTTGAACGTTCATTTGACAAGGTAAGCACGAAATTACTGCGTTTTACAAAAGAAGGAAAGGAACTGACCGTGTATGAGTAGAACAATCAGGATGATTGGGGTGGATCTGGATGGGACATTGCTGAACAGTGAAAAACAGCTGACCGCCTATACAAGAGAGGTGCTAAAAAAGGCGATTGAGCAGGAAGTGGCTGTAGTTGTGGCTACTGGACGTCCATTTTCGGGAGTGCCTGATGAGCTGAAACACTTTCCGGGAATAAGATATGCGCTTACGGCAAACGGTGCAAGAATATTGGATATGCAGAAGCAGAAGGTAGTTTATGAGAATTTGCTTTCAGTGGAGAGTTCCGAAAAAGTTATAGATATTTTGAGAAAGCATCATGCAATTCACGAGTTTTTTGTTGACGGAGTCGGCTACATGAATGAAGATGGTCTGAAGAATGTATATGCATATTTTGAAGATCCTCATATGGCAGAATATTTACAAAGCACAAGAATTCCGGTAAAAGATGTAAAAGAAAAATTACAGACGATGAAGTGTGAGGTAGATAAGCTACAGGGAATTTTTAGAAATCAGAAAGATAAAGAGGAAGCACTGGAAGAACTGAATACCCTTTCTGGCATCGTTGTCACAGCAGCAATGGATAATAATCTGGAGATTAATAAAGAAGGAACAAACAAAGGACTTGGTCTTTTGCAGCTAGGGAAATCTCTTGGAATTTCAAGAGAGGAGATTATGGCGTGCGGTGATGGTGGCAATGATGTGGAGATGTTAAAAGAAGTTGGGTTTGCTGTTGCCATGGCAAATGGTTCTGATCCTGTCAAGAAGGCAGCAGATTTTGTGACCGTTTCGAATGATGAAGATGGAGTGGCAAAGGCAATTGAGAGGTTTGTGCTGGACTAGAGGAGGAATAGAAGAATGTTAGATATGTTAAAAGTAATTATACTTGGAATCGTGGAAGGTATCACGGAGTGGCTGCCAATCAGCAGTACAGGACATTTGATTCTGGTAGATGAGTTTATTAAGCTTGGTCAGGCATTAAAGGCAGCAGGACTGGTAGAATCAGGAGTCGAAGCCAAGGAAGTTATTCAGGATGGAATGGTCACGGTAAACGGAGAGGTTGACACAAGAAGAGGCAGAAAATTATATCCGGGAGATACTGCTTCATTTGACGGACAGGAAATAAAAATTGAAAAATAACGAAAAAACGTGTAAAATAGTTACATATTGATGGAGAAATTATGGTTATCAAATCTTTAAAGCTCAAAAATTACAGGAATTATGAATTACTGGATATGACATTTGATTCAAAGACAAATATCCTGTATGGAGACAATGCCCAGGGAAAGACCAATATCCTTGAGGCATTGTATTTGTCGGGTACGACAAAATCCCACAGAGGGACAAAAGACAGAGATTTGATACAGTTCGGCAGAGAGGAATCACATCTGGAGACGATCGTAGAGAAAAAGGGGATGGAATTCCAGATTGATATGCATCTCAAAAAGAACAGTCCAAAAGGAATCGCAATCAATAAAATTCCAATTCGAAAAGCAAGTGAGTTGTTTGGAATTGTACATTTTGTCTTTTTTTCTCCGGAGGACCTCAATATTATCAAAGACGGACCTGCCGGCAGAAGAAGATTTATCGATCTGGAGTTATCTCAGATCGACAAAGTATATCTGAGCAATTTATCAAATTATAATCGAATCATCAATCAGAGAAATTCTCTGTTAAAAGAGCTTTATCATCAGGATCACTTAATGGATACGCTGGATATCTGGGATATGCAGCTTGCTGAGTATGGGACAAAAGTGATCGAGAGCCGAAAACAATTTATCAGGCAGGTCAATCAGATCATTGCCGACATACATTACAGGCTGACAGGCGGGAGAGAGCGGATTGAACTGTCTTATGAGAGCAGTCTTGGAAGTCTTTCTCTGGAGCAGGCTTTGAAAAAAAACCGGGAGAGAGACATTCGGATGAAAAGCACTTCTGTCGGTCCGCACAGGGATGATTTGTGCTTTTTATCAGGTGATCTGGATATTCGCAAATTCGGCTCACAGGGGCAGCAGAGGACAGCAGCACTGTCGTTAAAGCTGTCTGAGATCGAACTGGTGAAAGAAGTGATCAAAGATACACCGATTTTATTATTGGACGATGTATTGTCTGAACTGGACAAACATCGGCAAAACTATTTATTGGATAGTATCGATAATATACAGACGATCATAACATGCACAGGGCTGGATGAGTTTGTCAATCACAGATTTTCTATTAACAAGATATTTCACATAAAGAACGGACATGCAGTAAATGCAAATTAGGAGGGTATTACATGGGTGCATCAAGTACAGAATTTGACGCGGAATATGGAGCGGATCAGATCCAGATACTGGAAGGTCTGGAAGCCGTAAGGAAAAGGCCCGGTATGTATATCGGCAGCACTTCTACGAGAGGACTTCACCATCTTGTATATGAGATCGTGGATAATTCCGTAGACGAAGCTCTGGCGGGATATTGCGATGAAATACAAGTAAATATTAACAAAGATAATTCTGTTACAGTGTGTGATAACGGAAGAGGTATTCCGGTCGGTATTAATCACAAAGCGGGACTTCCGGCAGTTGAAGTTGTATTTACTGTACTTCATGCAGGAGGAAAATTCGGCGGAGGAGGATACAAAGTATCCGGAGGACTTCACGGAGTAGGTGCATCTGTAGTAAACGCACTTTCGGAATGGCTTGAAGTAGAAATATATCATGACGGTCAGATATACAAGCAACGTTATGAAAGAGGAAAAGTTGTATATAAATTAAAAGTGGTCGGCGAATGTGAACCTGATCGCACAGGAACGACGGTTACGTTTTTCCCGGATGCAGAAATATTTGACGATACGGTGTTTGATTATGATACGTTGAAACAGCGTTTCAGGGAAATGGCGTTTTTAACAAAAGGTCTGAAGATTGTATTAAGAGACTGGAGAGGCGAAGAATTACGAGAGCATACGTTCCACTATGAAGGCGGAATCAAAGAGTTTGTCACATATTTGAATAAAAGTAAAACTCCGCTTTACGAGCAGATCATTTACTGTGAAGGGATGAAAGACGGCGTTGCAGTGGAAATTGCGATGCAGCATAACGATTCTTACAGTGAAAATACTTATGGTTTTGTAAATAATATTACAACGCCGGAGGGCGGAACTCATATCGAGGGATTCAGAGGCGCTCTTACAAAGACGTTTAATGATTATGCAAGGAAAAATAAACTGCTTAAAGATAGCGAACCGAATCTTTCCGGAGACGATATCAGAGAAGGGCTTACTGCAATCGTAAGCGTGAAGATCGAAGATCCTCAATTTGAAGGTCAGACGAAACAAAAGCTTGGAAACAGCGAGGCAAGAGGTGCGGTAAACAGTATTCTGTCTACTCAGCTTGAAATTTTTCTGGAACAAAATCCAAGCGTTGCCAAAATTACGGTTGAAAAATCAGTTATGGCTCAGCGGGCAAGAGAAGCTGCAAGAAAAGCAAGAGATCTTACGAGAAGAAAATCGGCGTTGGAAGGAATGTCTTTGCCGGGAAAACTTGCAGACTGTTCCGACAAAGATCCTGTAAATTGTGAAATATACATCGTAGAGGGAGATTCCGCCGGAGGTTCGGCGAAGACGGCTCGTGATCGTGCCACACAGGCAATCCTTCCTCTTCGAGGAAAAATTTTGAATGTAGAAAAGGCGCGTCTCGATAAAATATATGCAAATGCCGAGATTAAAGCTATGATAACTGCATTCGGAACCGGAATTCATGAAGACTTTGATATTTCAAAATTAAGATATCATAAAATCATTATTATGACCGATGCCGATGTAGACGGAGCACATATAAGCACATTGCTGTTGACGTTTCTTTATCGTTTCATGCCCGATCTTATCAAAGAAGGTTATGTATATCTTGCACAGCCACCTCTTTATAAGCTGGAAAAAAATAAAAAAGTATGGTATGCATACAGCGACGAAGAATTAAATCAGATACTTACAGAAGTAGGACGAGACAGTAATAATAAAATTCAGAGATATAAAGGTCTGGGTGAGATGGATGCAGACCAGTTATGGGAAACAACAATGGATCCTGAACATAGAATTTTGCTGCGTGTAACGATGGATGAAGAAACGTCATCTGAACTCGATCTCACATTTACGACTCTCATGGGAGATAAAGTAGAACCAAGACGCGAATTCATAGAAGAAAACGCAAAATACGTTAAAAATTTGGATATATAGCACTTTACAGCGACTATTCATGGAATTGATTGAGGTAAAAAATCAGGTTTACTTGATTTTTTACAGAAAAGCAATTCTATGGTTTGGCATTGGAAATGCCAAACCGGTAAGAAAATCAAGGAACGAAGATTTTCTTACCGGATAGGAGCGGAAGCAAACTAAAAGTAATTCTATGAATTTAATCAGTAAAAAGGAGATAAAGAATGGAAGATAATATTTTTGACAAAGTCCATGAAGTCGATTTGAAAAAGACAATGGAAACTTCCTACATTGATTACGCGATGAGCGTTATTGCGGCAAGAGCTCTTCCGGATGTAAGAGACGGACTGAAGCCGGTGCAAAGAAGAATTTTGTATTCCATGATCGAGTTGAATAACGGTCCGGATAAACCGCATCGTAAATGTGCCCGTATCGTCGGAGATACAATGGGTAAATATCACCCTCATGGAGACAGTTCTATATACGGGGCTTTAGTAAATCTTGCACAGGAATGGTCAACAAGATATCCTCTTGTTGACGGTCACGGAAATTTTGGTTCTGTCGACGGAGACGGAGCTGCCGCGATGCGTTATACAGAAGCACGTTTAAGTAAAATTTCAATGGAAATGACGGCGGACATCAATAAAGATACGGTTGATTTTGTCCCGAACTTTGACGAGACAGAGAAAGAACCTGTTGTACTTCCGTCAAGATTTCCTAATCTTCTTGTAAATGGTACGTCAGGTATCGCGGTTGGTATGGCAACCAATATTCCTCCGCATAATCTGCGTGAAGTCATCAATGCCGTTGTAAAGATCATAGACGATCAGATTGATGAAAACGGAGAAACTTCGATTGAAGATATTCTTCAAATTATCAAAGGACCTGATTTCCCTACAGGGGCAGAGATACTCGGTACGAGAGGAATAGAAGAAGCATATAGGACAGGCCGCGGAAAAATCAGAGTAAGAGCTGTGACAAATATCGAGCCGATGCAGAACGGAAAAAATAGAATTATCGTTACAGAACTTCCGTTTATGGTAAATAAGGCACGTCTTATTGAAAAAATAGCAGAACTTGTAAGAGACAAAAAAGTAGATGGAATTACGGATTTAAGCGATCAGTCAAGCAGGGAAGGAATGCGTATCTGTATCGAACTTCGCCGTGATGTAAATCCAAATGTTATTCTAAATCAACTTTATAAACATACACAGCTTCAGGATACGTTCGGAGTGATCATGCTTGCACTTGTAAATAATGAGCCGAAAGTCATGAACATTCTTGATATGCTGAAATATTATCTAAAGCATCAGGAAGAAGTTGTTACAAGAAGAACAAAATACGATCTGAATAAGGCGGAAGAAAGAGCTCATATTTTGCAGGGATTGCTCATTGCCTTAGATAATATTGACGAAGTAATCAAGATTATTCGTGGATCGAAAAATGTTCAGGAAGCAAAAGCAGAGTTGATCTCTCGATTTGATCTTTCAGAAGTGCAGGCACAGGCAATCGTGGATATGCGTCTGCGTGCTCTTACAGGTTTGGAAAGAGAAAAACTGGAAGCGGAATATGCTGAATTGATGAAAAAAATCGAAGAATATAGGGCAATTCTTGCGGACAGAAAACTTCTTCTCGGAGTTATAAGAAAAGAAATTCTTGTTATTTCCGAAAAATACGGAGATGAAAGAAGAACTCATATCGGCTATGATGAATTTGACATTTCGATGGAGGATTTGATTCCGAGAGAAAATGTTGTCATTACTGTGACAAATATGGGATATATTAAGCGGATGAGCATGGATACGTTCAAGAGCCAGAACAGAGGTGGCAAAGGAATTAAAGGAATGCAGACGCTTGAAGAAGATTTTATAAGAGAATTATTTGTTACAACGAGCCATCATTATATTATGTTCTTCACAAATAAAGGTCGTGTGTACAGGCTGAAAGCATATGAGATACCGGAAGCTGGAAGAACGGCAAGAGGAACGGCTGTTATTAATTTACTTCAGCTTATGCCGGATGAAAAAATTACGGCGACAATTCCGATCAAAGAATATGAAGACGGAAAGTATCTGTTTATGGCAACAAAGAAAGGTCTTGTTAAAAAGACTCCGATCCAAGATTATATGAACGTGAGAAAGACCGGACTTGCGGCAATCTCATTAAGGGAAGACGATCTTTTAATCGAAGTAAAAGTAACAGATAATGCACAGGATATTCTTCTTGTTACAAAATATGGACAGTGTATCCGGTTCAACGAAAAAGACGTTCGTTCCACAGGCCGTGTTTCTATGGGTGTCAGAGGAATGAATTTGAGCGATAATGATGAAATCATCGGTATGCAGATGAGCAGTCAGGGCAAAGATATGCTGATTGTTTCGGAAAAAGGTATGGGAAAACGTACAAGTATGGAAGAATTCACAAAACAAAATCGCGGCGGAAAAGGCGTGAAATGCTATAAGATTACGGAAAAGACCGGAAATGTAGTCGGTATGAAAGCTGTAGATGAAGAAAGCGAGATCATGATCATCAATACAGAAGGAATCGTAATCCGAATGAAATGTTCTGATATTTCTCAATATGGAAGAATAACATCAGGAGTAAAATTGATTAATCTTCCTGAGAAAGAAAGAGTGGCAAGTGTAGCAAAAGTAAGAACAGCTTCAGCGGAAATTGACGGTGAAGAAGTTGAAATCAAAGAAGAGGACGACTCGCCGGAAAATACATCTGAAATTATAGTGGATAATTCAGAAGATAACGTATCAGATGATGTGGAAAACAAATAAAAACAGAGAAAACATTGTTGATAAATAGTTTAATCTGTGTGAAAAGATCGATAATGAACTGATTTTTCAATCGTTAGAAGTTTGCGATAAATAGATTGAAAAAAAGTTCATTGTCGGTCTTTTTTTGCGGCGCTGCGAACAGAAGTACGGATGATGTTCTATTAAGAATACGATGTAATAATGGGTGATGATATAGAATAAAATAATTTATAAAAAGTATTAAAGTAAAAAGGTAATACGTAAAAAGAAAGGGAGCGGGACAACTGGGAAAGAAAGTTTTGTACATGGCAGTGAATTTTATGATCCGTGCGGTGATAGGAATGGCGCTTATTTTTTTTATAAATCAATACGTTATTCCACCTGAATCTTCAATTAATGTAGGTTTGAATGCAGTCTCTTTTTTGACATCGGGAATGCTTGGAATTCCTGGGGTTGGACTGCTTTATGGGATTGTTTGTTATCAGATTTTGTGAGTTTTTTACAAAAAACAGCAGATTTAAAATTTGTTGTAGACAAAATAGAATCTGCTGTTTATAATGCATTTTACCGACAGAGATCAACTGTTGGAACATCTGTTTTTGAGGGAAAGCAGATATTCAAAAATCCGGGAGTAAAAAAGACCGGATATCGTATATTTTTATTCGTGCTGTATAGTTCACGGCAAAATTCAAATTATGACGGAAAAACAATATAAAGGCATTGCAGGTAATTTTTTGATTTGTGATGTGCAGAAAGAATATGCGGAACATTTATTAAGCATATTAGTAAAACGTTTCGGAATGCGTTTTCAATTTCATTTTTTCAGTAATGTGAAAAAGATAGAGCAGTTTGCGGAAAAAGCAGAGATAGAAATTCTTTTGATTGCGGAAGACTGCGTCTCTGAAATAAGGGGGAATGTAAAAGCAAAAAAGAAATTTATATTGTCAGAAAGTATGAAAAAAGAGGAAAAACAGGGAGAAACGACGATATTCCGATATCAGTCGGCAGATGAGATTCTTAAGATCATTCAATCGGGGATAGGAGAAGAAGAGGCGAAAGCCGCACATAAGCCGCAGAAAAAAACAGAAGAAAAATATGATGCGGTTCAAAGTGATTTTACTGCTCCAAAAAGAAAAATAGGAATACGTGACGAACCTGAAGAAAGCGGTCTGATCGGTATCTATTCTCCGATACACAGAATCGGAAAAACAGAGTTTGCACTTTGTTTAGGCGAAAAAATATCGGAAAAAGTTCCGACTCTTTATATCAACATGGAAGGATATTCGGGAAATGATTTTTATTTCAAAGGTGAAAAAAATCAAGATTTAGGAGATCTTCTGTATTACTTAAAGCAAGAGAGAATTGATTATGGTTTGAAAGCAAGCCTTATGACAGGGCAATATAAGCAATTGGATTATATCATGCCTATCTCAAATGAGAATGATCTAAGAGAAGTGACGAAGAAAGAATGGATCTATTTTTTGGATACGATTATGGACCAATGCATATATAAGGCTGTAATCCTTGATCTTGGTGATTGTGTTTCGGGGCTTTACGACATATTGAAAAAATGTAGTCGTATATATACGCCTTATATACAAGATGAAATTTCTATGGCAAAAATGAGGCAATATGAAGAAAATTTAAAAACAGCAGGATATTCGGACATATTAAAACGAACCATGAAGCGACAGATGAGAGTGAAGTGACATAGTATGATATCTGCAGAATTGATGTATGAGAAAGTTATGCATCGCATGGATATGACAAAAGAAACAAAGGAAGAAGAACTTCAGGAAATTATAAGGACTGTATTAGAGGATGAGTCTAAAAAAGAATTTATCCCCTTAAGTGAAAAAATCAGATTGAGCAGGGAACTGTTTAATGCTTTTCGCAGACTGGATATATTACAGGATTTGATTGAAGATGACAGTATTACAGAGATTATGGTGAACGGAACGGAGAACATTTTTTATGAGAAAGAGGGAAAGTTATATCGGACAAACAGACATTTTTTCTCAGAGTCAAGATTGTGCGATGTGATACAGCAAATTGTAGGAGAGGCAAACAGGTATGTCAATGAGACTTCACCTATTGTCGATGCAAGATTAGCTGATGGATCTAGGGTAAATGTTGTATTAAAGCCAGTGGCAGTGAACGGACCGATCATGACGATCAGAAAATTTCCGTCAAAAGCGATTAAGATGAATGATCTGATCAAAATGGGAAGTTTAACGAAAGAAGCGGCAGAGTTTATCAGGAAGATCGTCCGTTCAAAATATAATATTTTTGTGAGCGGTGGAACAGGAGCCGGGAAAACAACTTTTTTGAATGCAATGTCGGATTTTATCCCAAAAGAAGAAAGGATTATTACGATAGAAGATAATGCAGAACTTCAGATTCAGGGAGTTGAAAACCTTGTCAGACTTGAAGCGCGTGAAGCGAATCTGGAAGGAGAAGGAGCAGTTACGATTCGTGATCTGATCAAATCGGCTTTAAGAATGAGACCGGATCGCATTATTGTAGGTGAAGTCAGAGGAGAAGAGACTGTAGATATGATTTCATCGGCGATGCTGAACGGACACAGCGGATCAATGTCAACCGGTCATGCAAATAACCCGAAGGACATGCTTCACAGAATTGAAACGATGATGATGATGGGAATAGACCTGCCTTTGCAGGCGATTCAAAGGCAGGTTGCATCGGCTCTGGACATTATTATTCATCTTGGAAGAATCAGGGATAAAACGAGAAAAGTTCTTATGATTGAAGAGATACTCGGATATGAGGATGGGAAGATACAGACAAAAACATTATATGAGTTTAAGGAGGTGGGAACAGAAAATGAAAAAGTTAAAGGAAGCATTATGAAGGTTGCTGAACTTGAAAATACCGGAAAACTTGTGGCTGCAGGATATTAAAAAAACAGAATACATTTTTTTGGCAGTAAAGTCGATAGCGGTCATCCTTTTGATCACATATGTATTTTACGAATCTTTTCTTCCGATATTTTTTATGATTCCCATATGGGTTATATATGCAAGAGACGGACTTCGTGATTTGTGCCGTAAAAAAGAAAAGGAATTCAGAGTTCAATTCAGTAATGCGATACAGGCAATGGGAGCGGCATTGAAAGCGGGATACTCTGTAGAAAATGCGATAAGAGAAGCAGAAAAAGATCTCGCACCTATGTATGAAGAAAATGTAAGGATCAGAAAAGAATTTAGAAAAATGGTACATCAGCTTGATATGAAAATGCCGGCAGTCAGCGTGATGGAACAGTTTTCCGAAAGAATGAAACAAGAGGATACAGAAGATTTTGTCACTGTATTTTCATCTGCGAAGATGAGCGGAGGAGACAGTATTTCAATCATACGAAATGCAGTAAAGATTATAAGCGGGAAGATTGATACGGAACAGGAAATCCAAACGATGTTCGCTTCAAAAAAATTAGAATTTGAAATTATGTGTGCAGTTCCGTTTTTTATTATTTTATACATGAAGCTGACATTCGGAGAATTTCTAAGTGTTTTATACGAAAATGCAGCGGGGAGGTGTTTCATGACAATTTGTTTAATCGTATATATTGCAGCGTACAGCTTTGGAAGAAAAATCATTCATATTGAGGTATAGGCTATGAACAGAGCAACAGTAAATAAAATATTCCAAAAGCATCCTGTTTATGTTAAAGCAGGGATGATCGCGGTCATTTCGATTATTATTTTCGGATGTGTATATAGTAAAGATAATGGGAAAAAGCTTGAAAAAGATGAGAAAGGAAGGGAAATATTAAGACGGAATGAGAGCGGAAAAGATGAACTCAAAAACATGAAAGTAAAGATTGATGAAAAACAGGAAGACATCAGTATTTCGGTTTCAGGGAAAAAATATGATGAAGAAGAGCTGAAAAATGCATTTTCAGAAGCTGAAAAAGAAGTTGAACAAGCTGTTCTCGGAAAAAATAAAAGTTTGGATGAAGTAAGATCGGACTTGAATCTAATCACATCTGTTCCGGAAAAAAATATGAAAGTTTCATGGGAACTGGATCGTTATGACGTCATGGATATACAGGGACATTTACAGCAGGATAATTTATCGACAGAAGGAACATTGATAAAACTTACAGTGATTTTAACATATGAAGATGAGGAAGAACGATATGAATTTTATGCAAAAGTATTTCCGTCGGAATTAAGCGCTGATAAAGAAGAGATGAGGCAGCTTCAAGAAAAGGTTGAAGAAGCTGATAAAAAGACAAAAACAAAAGACTATATCGTTCTTCCCGAACAGGTAAACGGAAAAAAAGTTATA
>ERZ860668.1829-NODE-1829-length-12453-cov-2.933618_pt1 | contig 12453 bp, 11 predicted proteins | sample MGYA00510062_ERZ860668 | MGnify/ENA primary metagenome ERZ860668 (study PRJEB30046, sample SAMN00715258) | human gut metagenome | study: EMG produced TPA metagenomics assembly of the A metagenome-wide association study of gut microbiota in type 2...
CGAAACTCATAACACCTGTTACAACATTGCTTCTGATCATGAAAGGTGGTACACAGTAAGTAAATCCACGATTGATCATAAAGTCTCTTGCATATGCAAGTACAGAAGAATGAATTCTTGCGATATCACCCATCAGATAATAGAATCCATTTCCCGCTACTCTTCCGGCGCTCTCAAGATCGATTCCGTCAAATGCTTCCATGATCTCTGTATGGTATGGAATCTCGAAATCAGGAACAAAAGGCTCACCAAATTTTTCAATTTCTACATTCTGACTGTCATCTTTTCCGATTGGTACAGAAGGATCGATGATGTTCGGAATAATCATCATATTCTGTTTCAGTTTCTCTTCTACTTCTTTTTCTTCTTTGGAAAGTTCTTCGATTCTTGCAGCACTCTCAGCTACTTTTCTCTTTAATTCTTCCGCTTCTTCTTTCTTTCCCTGTGCCATACATGCACCGATCTGTTTAGAGATTTTATTCTTTTCTGCACGAAGTGCTTCTACTTCTCCCTTAATATCTCTATTCTTCTGATCCAGTTCTATTACTTCATCTACCAAAGGTAATTTCTCATCCTGGAACTTATTTTTGATGTTCTGTTTTACCACATCCGGATTATTTCTTACAAATTTGATATCTAACATTTTTCTAAACTCCTCCTGCTCTCATATCTGTTATATGATCTGCTATTTTCTATTTTTTTCAGGTCTTGCCATATCTGGACGCATACTGCTGGTTCTTGTATTCAGGATTTTTCCATTATTTGCCTTTCCAGATGCCTGTTTTGCACTTCTTGCATTACTGTTTTTCTGATTTCCGTTCTTTGCCGGACCGGATTTTGCCATTTTCATACTTCCTGTTACAGAAGCAACAGCCTTATTGACTTCTTCTTCATATCCATCTTCGAAAATAGCCTTATCCAGTGCTTCTGCTTCTTCCTCAGCAAGTTCTACATAGCTTTCCCCTTTTACAATCTCCTTTACGTAAGTGTAACAGCCCTCTCTGCTGTGCATTGCATTGAGGATCCATCCGGTATTATTATTGTCTAGCATTGCAAGTGCAAAGCTGAGCTTTCCACCCATTTCATTAAATGCATCATACTTGACAATACCAACCTTCTGGTAAGACTTCTCCATCTTCTTGTTCAGCTTTTGGATGTCTGTACGATTCTGCTTTGTGTATTTCAGAATTGCTTCTACATCCGAAAATCCTGACATCATGCTTTCTTCCAGTGTCTTTCCATCTTTCCCACGCATAAACGTCGTATAGCTGCTTTTCAACCGATTATACTTCATTGTTACATTTACATACAGAACGAATAATATAACAATCAGTACCAGCAAAAATAAAAATATCAATGCCGGATCGATACCAAGTGCTTTCAGTATTTTGCTATCCATATTCAATTACTCTCCTCTTTTAATGCTCATCATCATATCGAACAAATGTTCTAATTCATCATCTGAATAATATTCTATCTCTATCTTACCTTTTCCCTTTCCTTTTGATGCTATACTGACTTTTGTTCCGAATACACCTTTCATCTTTTCTTCCAGATCCTGGTAAATGAACGCATTCTCCATTACCTTCTTCTCTTTTGGTTTTTTCGGATTCTTGATCTCTTTCACAAGCTTCTCAGTCTCCCTCACACTGAGTTTCTCGTCAAATATCTTATTTGCCAGTGTATACTGAAGTTCCGGATCATCAATTGCGAGAAGCGCTCTCGCATGCCCTGTAGAAATCATATCGTCAATTATCATCTGCTGTACTTTATCACTTAACTTCAACAGTCTCATAGAGTTTGTTACCGCAGTTCTACTCTTCGATACTCGTTCTGCAACTTCATCCTGTTTCAGATTGAATTCCTCCAAAAGTCTCTTAAATGCAATTGCTTCTTCAATTGGATTCAGGTTCTCTCTCTGGATATTTTCAATCAGACCGATTTCAAGAATTTCCTGATCTGTATATTCTTTTACAATTACAGGAACTTCCTTTACCCCGGCAAGTTTTGCAGCTCTCCATCTTCTTTCACCGGCAATGATTTCGTAGTAATCCTTTCTTTTCCGAACAAGCAGCGGCTGTAATACACCGAACTGTTTGATGGAATCCGAAAGTTCAAGGAGAGCATCTTCATCAAAATTCTTTCTCGGCTGATCCCTGTTCGGCTCAACCTCATTGATCTTCATCGTCTGCACGCCTGCTTTTTCTTCTGCTTCTTTCTTTGCTTCAGCAGATTTGTCAGGTGTTACAGACTTTATGCTCTTATTATCTGGGATCAGACTGTCCAGACCTTTTCCCAGACCTTTTTTCTTAATTGACATTCGTTCCCTCCTACATCACATCTTTTAGTTACTCTCTATTCATCACTTCATCAGCAAGTCTCTGGTATGCGCTTGCTCCTGTAGACTTTGGATCATACAGATTGATCGGCATTCCATAACTTGGTGCTTCTGCCAACCGGATATTTCTAGGAATAATCGTTTTATAGATGTTCTGTTGCAGGTTCTCTTTTACATTTTCTACAACCTGAAGTGAAAGATTCGTTCGCGCATCGTACATTGTAAATACAACGCCTTCTATTTTCAGAATTGGATTCAATCTTTCTTTCACCAGTTCAACTGTATGTATTAACTGGCTCAATCCCTCCAGCGCATAGTACTCACACTGAATCGGTACCAGCACCGAATCAGCTGTTGTCATAGCATTAATTGTCAGCATACTCAACGATGGTGGACAATCAATAATAATATAATCATAATTGTCTTTGATTGGTGCAATAGCGTTTCTGATGATAAATTCTTTATCATCCACACCGATCAATTCAATCTCTGCCGCTGACAGATCAATACTTGTCGGAATAATATCCAGGTTTTCAATTGCTTCTTTTTGAAGCACTTCCTCTACACCAACCTGTCCAATCATAAGATCATAGATATTCTTTTCAACTTCATCTTTGTCTATTCCTAATCCACTCGTCATATTTCCCTGCGGATCCATATCGATAGCAAGAACTTTCTGGCCTTTTTCAGCAAGGCATGCCGACAGATTAATAGCTGTCGTTGTCTTTCCAACGCCACCTTTTTGGTTCGCAACGGCTATAACTCGTCCCATTTAATTATCACCTTCCCTTTTTTTACATGATATTAGTATATCACTTTTCCAGGTACTTATCCATAAAATGTTTCACGTGAAACATAGTTTTTCCATTTTTCATAAATATGAATCTGTTCTATTTGTTATTTTCGTTATCTTTATGCTTTTCCATTCTTTTTATTCTTTTTATTTTTTAATGTTTCACGTGAAACATTTTCTTTGATTACACAGATGTTCATTTTGCGTTCATTTTGCAAAGGCAATCTTCCAATTTATAAGTAAATATAGTATAATTAGTAGTAAGAAAGTGAGGTATCAACATGAACTGGAAAAAGACATTATTGTTCATCTCGACAGCAATCGGAACAACAACCCTGGCGTTCCACGTAATAAACAAATTCATATTCAACACCTCTGATGAACCCTCAGAAGAAGACTCATCCAACTACTACAATTGGAAATTTGGAAATATATATTATCAAAAGACAGGAAGCGGCTCTCCTCTTCTTCTCATCCATGATCTGAATCATTACAGTTCTTCAATGGAATGGGACAAAGTAATCGATACTCTTTCCAGAGAACACACTGTGTATACCATAGATCTTCTTGGATGCGGAAAATCTGATAAACCTGCCATCACATACACCTGCTATCTCTATGTCCAGCTTCTCACTGATTTCATTCGCGATATCATTGGAGAAAAGACAGATATCGTTGCAACCGGAGCATCTGTTTCTTTTGTAACAGCTGTCTGTCAGAACATTGCAGATCAGATTGGTCATATAATCCTTGTTTGTCCGGAAAGCATCCGTACACTTGCAAAAGCACCAAACCATAAGTCAAAGCTGCTCGCAAGTATTATAAATCTTCCTATATATGGAACATTCATCTATAATGTTGGCGCACGTAACACTGCACTTTCGGATTCTGCTGAATGCAGATATCTCTACTCCAGCATTTTAGGTCATTATACAACAGTAAATATCGCTCATTGTCTCGAAGGACTTACAACTTCCATTGCCGTGATTTCCGGGAAAAATGCACCGGAAACTTTCGAAAACGCTGAAGAATACTGTAATGTTCTCCCATCCATTGAGCATATTGAAATTACAGGCTGTGGATTACTGCCGCAGCGGGAAAATGCTGATGCATTTTTAGAGCAGATAGACATATTGCTAAGTGACAACTGCTAGTGTTCTGCCTGTATCACCAGTAAATAATATTAAGTTTTACAAAAGGGGTAATGTTTCACATGAAACATTACCCCTTTTACATTTTCTTGTTTTCACAAAATTCTTATTAAATTACTATTTTTCTTACCGTATCGGCTCTTTGGAAGGCATTCCAGCCTTTCGTGGATATTTCTTTGCCGTATTCTTCACTTTGTGGATCTTCACGAACGATCTGCCGATGTCTGTTCCCGGAAGCTCGAATTTTACTACGTCTTCAATCTTACCACCAAGTATCTTTACCGCTTTCGACGACTCTTTTACTTCTTCATCAATCTCACCCGATTTATAAGGTACAAACATACCATCCACTTTTACGTAAGGCAGGCAATATTCGCTCAATGTTGCCAGATTTGCAACTGCTCTGGACACACACAGATCATACTGTTCTCTATATGCTGCATCTTTGGCATAATCTTCCGCTCTTCCATGAATTGTGTGGATATCTTCCAATCCCAGTTCTTCGATCACAGCATTCAGAAACTTAATTCTTTTGTTCAATGAATCAAGCAATGTCACTTTCAGATGTGGAAATGCGATCTTAAGCGGTAATCCCGGGAATCCCGCCCCCGTACCAATATCGATTACCTGATCTGCCTTAGCCATATCCATGACTTTTACAATAGAAAGGCTGTCTACATAATGTTTTTCCACAACTTCCTCATATTCTGTGATCCCAGTCAGGTTCATCACCTTATTCCACTCTTCAAGAAGCTTATGATAGGCATCGAACTGCTCTTTCTGCTGATCCGTGATCTCTATTCCTATCTTTTCCAGGCTTTTTTTCAAAATCTGGTCCATATTTTTCTCCTTATTTCTCTCTAAAATCAATAAGTATATAAAATGTATGATTTTTTCATGTTATTCATTTTATATACTTATTGTTATATTTACTATATGATTATAATTGTATTATTTTATGATATAATTATAAATATATTTACCACTGTAATCCGTTGTATCTCTGCACTTTATCTGTGATTTCCACTCAGATATACCAGCAGCACCGAGATATCAGCCGGAGACACACCGGAAATGCGTGACGCCTGTCCGATCGACACCGGTCTGTACTCTTTCAGCTTCTGAACTGCTTCGATACGAAGGCTGTTCACTGCATCATAATCCATATCTTCCGGAATTTTCTTATTTTCCATCTTCTTGAACTGCTCTACCTGGCGTTTCTGACGCTGGATATAACCGTCATATTTCAGGGAAATATCCACCTGTCCGATCACTTCTTCCGCCAGATCTTCCGGCAATTTTGGCCGGGTCACATCAATATCTGCAACTGCTTCGTAAGACAATTCCGGTCTCCGGATCAATTCTGCCAGACTGCTTCCAGAATTCAGCGGTGTACTTTCATAGGATTCCAGGAGTTCCTGTACCTTTTCACTGGTTCCGACATAAGCATTCTTTAACCGCTCGATTTCCGACTCTATCAGCCTTTCTTTTTCCTTCAGGCGGTCGTAACGCTCCTGTGAGATCAGACCGACTTCATAGCCTTTTTCCGTCAGACGCTGATCCGCATTGTCCTGTCTCAGAAGCAGACGGTACTCTGCCCTGGAAGTCATCATACGGTATGGCTCATGACTTTCCTTTGTAACCAGATCATCGATCAGAACGCCGATATAAGCCTCTGAACGGTCTAACACCAAGGATTCCATGCCTTGCAGCTTTCTGGCGGCATTTATGCCCGCTATAAGCCCTTGTGCGGCAGCTTCCTCATAGCCGGAGCTTCCGTTGAACTGTCCCGCGCTGAATAATCCACTGATGTTACGGAATTCCAGGGATGGTTTTAACTGTCTTGCATCAATACAGTCATACTCGATCGCATATGCATTTCTTACGATCTTCACATGCTCCAGCCCCGGAACACTGCGGTACATGGCATACTGTACATCTTCCGGCAGCGAACTCGACATACCACCGATATACATCTCATCCGTCTCCAGTCCTTCCGGCTCAAGAAATACCTGATGACGCTTTTTATCTGCAAATTTTACAACTTTATCTTCGATCGACGGACAGTATCTCGGTCCCGTTCCCTCGATCATTCCGGAATACAGCGGTGATCTGTCCAGATTGGCACGGATGATATCATGTGTCGTCTCATTTGTATAAGTCAGCCAGCATGAAGCCTGGTCGATCTGCACATCGTCCGGATTCGTAGTAAATGAAAACGGCACTACCCTCTCGTCTCCGAACTGCTCTTCCATCTTGCTGAAATCCACGGTTTTACGGTCTACCCTGGCAGGTGTTCCTGTCTTGAAACGGTACATCTTAATTCCCAGTTCTTTCAGGCAATCGGTCAGATGATTGGCCGCCTGCAGTCCGTTCGGACCGGTATACTGACTCACATCCCCATAGATACAACGTGCCTTCAGATAAGTTCCGCTGCAGATGATAACCGCCTTACAGTGATAAGTTGCACCCGAAAATGTCTGCACTCCGGTAATCTTTCCATCTTCCACCAGGAGATTTGCCACCTCTCCCTGCTTGATCTCAAGATTCTCCTGCGCTTCCAGTACACGGCGCATCGTTCTGCTGTAGACCGCCTTATCAGCCTGTGCACGAAGCGAATGTACCGCCGGGCCTTTGGACTTATTTAACATTTTTGACTGGATAAATGTACGGTCGATGACCTTTCCCATCTCTCCGCCAAGGGCATCCAGTTCTCTTACCAGATGGCCTTTGGAACTTCCTCCGATATTCGGATTACACGGCATCATCGCAATGCTGTCCACACTTACGGTAAATACCAGTGTCTGAAATCCAAGTCTCGCCGTTGCCAGTGCCGCCTCGCATCCTGCGTGTCCGGCACCGATGACGACAACATCACATTTATCTTTATTTTCCCATACAGAATTTGCTGAATATCTCATTAACCAAATCTTCTCCTATCGTTTCGCCGGTGATATTGCCGAGAGCTTCATATGCATCCATAAGATCGATCGAATAGAAATCCTCCGGCATATCTGCGGCAATGCTGTCATTCACACGTTCAAGTGCGGCATATGCATCCTGAAGTGCTGTTTTCTGTCTCACATTCGTAATATAGATTTCATCATTAAATGTCAGTTCGCCCTGGAAGAACATCTCCTTTAACGTATCTTCCAGTTCTCCGATTCCCTCCACATTCTTTGCGGAGATCTCGATCACCGGGAATTCCTCCGGCAGCTCTTCCTGATCTTTTTTCACCTGCATATCCAGATCGGATTTGTTCAGCAGGATGATCGCACGTTTTCCTTTGATCAGATGCAGGATCTCTGCATCATTTTCATCCAGCGGTCTGGATGCATCGATCACATACAGGATCAGGTCTGCCTTGTCTGCATATTCTTTTGCACGGTCAACACCGATCTTTTCTACCACATCTTCCGTATCACGGATGCCGGCAGTATCCATGATATTTAAAGAAATTCCCTTCAGATTCAGGTGTTCTTCCAATACATCTCTGGTTGTACCTGCAATATCTGTAACTATTGCCCGGTCTTCACCGAGAAGTACATTTAACAGGGATGATTTCCCCGCATTCGGTTTTCCGAGGATGACTGTGCGTACGCCCTCTTTTATAATCCTACCATCATCACAGCTATCTAGCAATCTTTTCATTGCTTCTATGATCTCATCAACCACTTTTTTTAGTGTTTCCCCGTATCCATCAACGCTGATATGCTCCGGATCATCCAGTGCGGTCTCGATAAATGCAGTGTGATACAGGATCTTTTCACGCATTTCACCGATCTTATCTTTGATATTGCCCTTAAGCTGGCTCACTGAACTCTGTAAAGCATAGTCGTTCTGCGATGCGATCAGGTCCCCGACAGCCTCTGCCTGTGAAAGATCCAGTCTGCCATTTAGAAACGCACGCTTGGTGTACTCTCCCGGCTCTGCCGGGCGCGCACCATTTTTGATCAGAAGCTCCAGAATACGCTTTACCACATAGACTCCGCCGTGACAGTTGATCTCCACCGTATCTTCACCGGTGTAGCTGTGCGGCCCGCGCATCAGCATGACCAGTACTTCGTCGATCACCTGATCTCCATCAACCATATACCCATAATGGATCGTATGTGATTGCTGTTCACATAACTTCTTCTCTTTTTTCCCTTTATACACCCGGTCTGCGATCTGAAATGCTTCCGGACCACTCATTCGTACAATTCCGATCCCGGAATTACTCATTGCCGTAGATATTGCGGCAATTGTGGAATTATATAATTGTTCCATATTTCCTCCATACTTTGGTATCAAAAAAGACAAGGGCCGCTTAAAGACCCCTGTCTCTTAATTATCGGTTATTTCTGTTTCTTACCAGTGTTACCACAACTCTTCTGTAAGGCTCTTCACCTTCACTGTGTGTGGATACTGCCGGGTCAGACTGCAGCGCAGAGTGAATGATTCTTCTCTCGTATGGATTCATCGGCTCAAGAGAAACTGTCTTTCTTGTTCTCTTAACTTTACTTGCGATATTCTTTGCAAGATTTTCCAGTGTTTCTTTTCTTCTTCTTCTGTAATCCTCTGTGTCAAGTTTCACTCTTACATATCCATCCTGCATCTTATTGGCAACACGATTTGTAAGATACTGCAGAGAATCAAGTGTCTGTCCTCGTTTTCCGATCAGAATACCCATATTGCTTCCTTCCATATTGATAGAAAGTGCACCTTCTTCATCTACAGCAGATGTAACTTTTACATCCTCCATGCCCATTGCATTCATCACATCATAGATGAATTTCTCACATGTCTCGATCGTCTGTGGTTCCACCTTTGCAAGTTCTGCTTCTTTCTTTGGAGCAGGTTTTACTTCCGGCTTCTCTTCTCTCGCCGGTTTTCTGGCGTGTGAATATTCTTTTACCGGTTCTTCCACTTTCGGCTCTTCTTTTACAACTTCTTCAACCGGTTTTTCTTCCTGTTTTCTGCGGGCCTTGATCACAGCCTGCTTTCTTCCGATTCCAAGGAAACCTTCGCTTCCTTTTTCAACAACAATATAATCTAAACGATCACTTGTTACGCCTAACTGAACCAGTGCCTCTGTAATCGCATCGTCCAGTGTCTTTGCTGATAAGGTAATGTAATCCTCCATTACAGCCGCCCCCTAATCATTTTCGTTAAATTTCTTCACCATATTTGCCTTTGATGCGAGACTTCCTTTCTTCGCATTGTCTGCTTTCTGGTGCGCTTTTTCCACTCTGGCTTCTCTTTCTTTTTCACTTAAGTTAGATGTACTCTGCTTTTTCATGGATGCCTGGTTGTTCATATTCTTGGTATTCGTCTGAGCCATTGCTGCGATTCGTTCATTTTTCTCGCCACGTTTTACACGTTTTTCCTCAGCCTTTTCCTTGTTTTTCTCCAGGATTTCATCTACAGACATCTTGCTTAAATGCTTATTGATAAATATCTGCTGAACGCAACGTACTACCGCACTGACGATCCAGTACAGACCGATACCTGTCGGAAGTGAAAATACCATAAATACCGAGAACAGCGGCATTGTCACATTCATCGTGTTCATCGTAGATGCCATCGGGTTATCTTTATCAAGCTGCTGTCCGGAAATAGCCTGTGAAAGCTTGATACTTCCGTACTGTGTCAGACCAGATAATACCGGAAGCAAGATTGCAGTAATAATAATAACAACCGGTGCAAATCCATAGTCCCCGCTGTTCTTGATCATCTGCATAGGTGAGATGGTCAGGTCAGGAAGGGTCAGGAATACATTTACTGCTTTTGGAGCTGTCTTGATCTCCGGAACATATTTCTGGATATTATAGATAACCGGGTACAAAGCAAACAACAGCGGCATCTGAATCAGTAATGGAAGGCATCCTGCTGACATCGATGTACCATATTTGTCATACACCTGCTGAATCTCTTCCTGCTGTTTCATCATTGATGCCTGGTCTTTTTTATTCTTATACTTCTTCTGTATAGCCTGAATCTCCGGATTCATAACAGATGACATCTTCGATGTTCTCTGCTGCTGTACTGTAAGTGGAAGTAATAACGTATACACAAAAATCGTATACAGAATGATTGACAGACCTACCAGTCCATTATCGCTTGGCAGACAGTTGTCCAGTAAATTATAGATAAAGTTCATTACCTTACCCAGAATCCAGCAAAGCTGTCCGACAATCGGCCAGTTAGCGGCAGTCAGTAAACTTGGTACCATAATTTTTTCCTCCATATGTAGTTGTAATCTTTTTAAGGAACAGGGTCGTACCCTCCTCTGGTAAACGGATTACAGCGCAGAATTCTCCACACTGCCAGCCGTCCCCCTTTTAACGCGCCGTATTTCTCAATTGCTTCTTTCGCATACTGAGAACAGGTCGGATAAAACTTACAGGTGGAACCGCCCTTTATCGGAGACAGATATCTCTGATAAAATCTGATACCAGTGAGCAGAATCTTCTTCATAATACGTTACCCCTCATCTATAATCTTATGAAGATGGGCCAGATGGAGCATTGCGCCGACAATCTCTTTATAACCTTTTCCTTTGGCGCCTATTCTTGCTATAACAATAATATCCAATCCACATCTGAACCGTTCTTCTTGTAATCTATAGCTTTCGCGGATTAACCTCGTTAATCTGTGCCGTACTATACTGTTTCCTACTTTTTTACTTACAGATATTCCTAATCGATTCTGACCTGTCCCATTCTCCAGTACATACATAACCAGATATTTGTTGGCATAAGATGTCCCTTTTCTATATATATATTGGAAATCTTTGTTCTTTTTCAGTGATTCGGAATACTTCATTGTGTGATTCTCCTAATTATTCTGAGTAGAAGAAAAGGCCACATATATGCGGCCTACGCTGATAATTTCTTTCTTCCTTTTGCTCTTCTTGCAGCAAGTACTTTTCTTCCACCTGCTGTGCTCATTCTAGATCTGAAGCCATGTACTTTAGCTCTCTGTCTCTTTTTTGGCTGGAATGTCATCTTCATGGATATCCACCTCCTTATTTTATTCCAAGGGATGTTCTCCCTAATTTTCATAAGACATCAGCCTTGATTATATTAAAAAAACCGCTCTACGTCAAGCAATTCCGCAAATTTTTAAAATATATTTATCCACATTTTGTGGAAAACTTTGTGGATTTCTGTGGATAACGTGTGGAAATCATATATTTTTTTAGTTTTTTTCCCCTTTATATACGCATTTTTACTATGTTGATAATTGGGATTGAGTTTTCCACAGTTTCTCACATGCATCAAAGTGCACGATTAAAGATTGCCTAAAGCAACTTTTTGATGTACAATGTAGAAGAGTGGGTTTATAGGTGAAAATCCGCGAATCAGACAGATTAGGAGTAAATATGATGAATACAGTAAAGGAAAAATGGCCTGAAATTATCGAACATCTCAGGGTAGAACACGAGTTATCCAATGTATCATTCAATACATGGATACAACCGTTGAAGGTCTACGATGTTGTAGACAATACCGTATTTATATTGGTAAATATGAATGCGAGTGTAGAATATATAGAGAAAAAATATCAGCTTCCATTAAAGGTATGCATTGCGGAGACTACCGGAACTGAATATGACGTTGTCTTCATTTCGGAAGATGATGACAGACTGAATGAGATCCAGAATATGGCCATTGAAGCGAATCAGAAGAAAAAAAGCAAAAGTGCTGCGGAGAAAGCCGGGCTGAATCCGAAGTATACATTTGATACCTTCGTTGTCGGCGGGAATAATAATTTCGCCCACGCAGCTTCCCTTGCTGTTGCCGAATCTCCGGGAGAAGTATACAATCCTCTCTTCTTATATGGAGGTGTTGGACTTGGAAAGACCCATTTGATGCACTCGATCGCGCATTTTATTCTGGACAAGAATCCAAAGAAAAAAGTACTCTATGTAACCAGTGAGACATTTACAAATGAGCTGATCGAAGCTCTGAAGAACGGTAAAACCGCCGGAAACGAGTCCGCAATGTCGAAATTCCGCGATAAATACCGTAATAATGATGTACTTTTGATTGATGATATCCAGTTCATTATAGGAAAAGAAAGTACACAGGAAGAGTTCTTCCATACATTTAACCATCTGCATACTTCCGGAAAGCAGATCATCATATCGTCTGATAAGCCGCCGAAAGATATTGAGACTTTGGAGG
>ERZ860668.1839-NODE-1839-length-12413-cov-2.562712_pt1 | contig 12413 bp, 9 predicted proteins | sample MGYA00510062_ERZ860668 | MGnify/ENA primary metagenome ERZ860668 (study PRJEB30046, sample SAMN00715258) | human gut metagenome | study: EMG produced TPA metagenomics assembly of the A metagenome-wide association study of gut microbiota in type 2...
TGACAGATGAGGAAATCGCTTTCATCGAATCAATGATAAAACCAATGTGAATTCTTATTTCAATAAGTCTTATCCTAAGTTTGAAATTTGATTTTTGAGTTGCCAATTCATATTCAAAAAAATATTTTATTGAGGTTCTAATGTAATGAAAGCAATTCAGCGTTTACCCACTACAAGTAAACGCTGAACATTTTATTTGTTTATAAGAGTTTCAATAGCAGTTTTGAAATCATTAATGAATGGAGTGATTACTTTGATGTTGTCGTTGTAAAAATATGACATCAAATTTGTTTGTTCAAAATGAATCATATTAGTCTTAAACCATTCTTTTCTAGTTACACGTAGTGGCTCTTGTCCTGCTACCATAGGAAATGTTTCAATTATTGAATCTTTAATCAATTCAATATTATATCTATGTGGAAGATTGTTCCAATATGGATGTTCAAGATTTTCTAAAAGTTTTGACAAGTAGTTGAAAACTTGAAATTCAGGAGTTCTTAATTCTGCATTATTGACCTCATTGTCAATAATGGCAGGTAGAGCCAATATCGTTTTAGATTCCTTCATGATTGGTATTATCCTATCATTCAAAAGTACATCATTATCAAAAACAATAACTACTTGTCTGAAGTAATCATCAATAGTATATAATGTTTTTAAATTATCACATCCGAGTTTCGCAGAAACGAATATTAAATCGTACCCATAGCTTAATTTCGAATCAAAATTCTCTATTTCTAACATTTTTTTGAAAAACCATTCTGCTTCTTTGTCTTCAAAATATATCTTAATTTGTGGCGTTACGTCATCGAATGCAGGAAGAATACCAAGCATATCTCCTTTGATATTTTCATAAGTCGGATATTCCATTAACTTAGGTCTTAAAACATCTTCAATATATACCACAGAATCAATATTCCTGCCAGACCGAGCTGTCTCATCATTAATTTTAAGAACTTCTTGAATAATAGTCAATGAATGAGATGTCATTATAATTTGCAAGTTCAAACTTTTGGCTTCCTTTTTTATAAGCTGTATTAGTTTGATTTGTGCTCGTGGATGAAACCCTGCATCAATTTCGTCAATTAAAAGAATCCCTCCATTATAGTTGGGGTTTTCACGTTTTAATTTTGCAAAAGAAGCAAACATTTTTTTAATTCCCACCGTGTCAAACTGGACAGTAACCTCATAATCTCTCCCACCTTCAACAATGGCAACCACCGTTCCTTCTCCAAACCGCGTATGTAAAACACGGTCTGCAATATCATACGGCAGCTTTTCTTCTTTCGTATGAACAGAGGCAAATGCACGCGCCTGCATGCTCTGTCCGGAAGGCTGCTGTCTCATCGTCATGCGCTTTGGTTTCACATTCCATGTATTTTCAATCGAAGAATCTGATTCTTTTCGCGAAACAACGGGGGCTTTTCCTTCTAAAAGCTCCAGCGGTATCTCTTTGACAAAACGGGAAACTTTATTGTACTGTGTCTCCCCACGGATCATTCTCTGCTTTGCACAGGTGATCGTCAGCTCTTTCATGGCACGGGTGATACCCACATAGGCAAGACGGCGTTCTTCCTCTAACTGCTCACTCGAATCATCCGATGTGATCGACATATAACTTGGAAACAGACCATCCTCCATACCTGCTAAATACACTTTCGGGAATTCAAGTCCTTTTGCGCTGTGCAGAGTCATTAATACAACATAATCGCTGTCATCTTCCAGACTGTCAATGTCTGCCACCAGTGCTACTTCTTCTAAAAAGCCACTCAGTGTCGGATGTTCTTCGCTTTCCTCGTAACTCACAACTTTACTTAAGAGCTCGTCGATATTCTCGATCCTCGCTTCTGCCTCATCCGTACCTTCCGCTTCAAGCTCTTTGACATATCCGGTTTCCTCAATCACTTCCCGGAGAAGATCGGAAATGCTGATAAATTCCAGCTTACTGCGGAATACCTGGATCAGATTTACAAACGGTTTTACCTTTGACGCTGCTTTTCCAATCGAAGGAATCTCGTCCGCACGCTTTAAGGCATCGTAAAAACTGATATCGTATGCCTCCGCATAATCAGACACACGGTTTACGGTTGTTGCGCCGATACCGCGTTTCGGAACATTTAAAATACGGCGCACCGCCAAATCATCGCGCGCATTGTCGATCGTCTTTAAATAAGCGAGCAGATCTTTCACTTCTTTTCTCGCATAGAAATTTACACCGCCAACGATCTTATATGGAATGTTTGATACAATAAAACGCTCCTCAAACAGACGCGACTGCGCATTCGTCCGGTACAAAACAGCATAATCCCCATAATGGTAATCTCCGTTTCTTACCCCGCCTGCAATATCACGCGCAATATAATCTGCTTCCTCATAGCCGGTATTAAACTGTTCAAAGTCAATCTTCTTTCCCTCATCATTTGCAGTCCAGAGTGTCTTTGACTTTCTGCCGACATTGTTTGCGATCACACTGTTTGCAGCATTTAAAATATTCTGCGTAGACCGGTAATTCTGCTCTAACTTGATCGTCTTTGCATCCGGAAAATGTTTTTCAAAATTTAATATATTATAAATATTTGCTCCACGGAACTTATAAATAGACTGATCATCATCACCCACCACACAAAGATTCTGATATTTGCCTGCCAAAAGACGGATCAGCTCAAACTGTGCCGTATTCGTATCCTGATACTCGTCCACCATAATATAATGAAAACGTTCCTGATAATAATTTTTTACCTCCGTATCAGACTGCAAAAGTTCCACCGTCTTCATGATCAGATCATCAAAATCCAGCGCATTATTCTTATGTAACGCCTCCTGATATTCCCGGTATACCTCCGCCTGTTTACGCTTTGCATAATCGGAAGATGTCAGTGCACGCTGCATCAGCTCTGTCGGTGTGATCAGTTCATCTTTTGCCGATGAAATCGCTGCCAAAAAACTTTTTTCTTTATAAATCTTGGTATCAATCTCTAAACGCTTGCATATATCCTTCATCAGTGATTTTGAATCATCCGCATCATAAATCGTAAAATTGGTGTCAAATCCGATCCGGTCGATATGACGGCGCAAAATTCTCACACAACTTGAATGGAAGGTCGATACCCAGATGCTCTCCGAGCCAAATCCGACAATTTTATCAATTCGCTCCCGCATCTCTCCCGCCGCTTTGTTGGTAAAAGTGATCGCCATGATATGGTAAGGATTGACACCCTTTTCTTCGATTAAATAAGCAGTGCGGTGTGTCAGCACACGTGTTTTACCGGAGCCAGCCCCGGCTAAGATCAGTACCGGACCTTCTGTCTGATATACCGCTTCTCTCTGCTGTTCATTCAACGTATCATATATACTCATGGTTATATTTTCCTTTTCTTTCATTGCTTGTTCTTATACTATAACATAAATATTTCATGTAATAAAACCCATATTGAATTATTTTTTCTTCATTTATATCTTGTCATCTAGTTTTCAATACTATATAATGTGATCAGAGGTGACACAAATATGGATACAAAACAATTTTTACGTTCAATCTTAGATTCCCTGCAGCAGATTGATTATGTCAAACCGGAAGATGTTCCGAATATTGATTTATATATGGATCAGGTAACCACATTCATGGATTCACAGCTTGCCGCTTCAAAACGTCATGATGATGACAAGATCCTGACCAAAACAATGATCAACAATTATGCAAAAAACAATCTTCTTCCTCCACCGGAGAAAAAGAAGTATACCAAAGAACATGTTCTAGTCCTGATCTTTATTTATTATCTGAAAAGTATTTTAAGCATCAGCGACATACAGGGTATTTTAAATCCAATCACAGAAAAATATTTCGGCAATGATGAGAACTACAGTCTCGAAGATATCTACAAAGAAGTTTTCAGTTTAGAACATCCGGAAACGCAGAACCTGATGAAAGATCTTGCAAAAAAATTCAACACTTCTATAAATACATTCCCGGATGCATCGGCGGATGAGGCAGATCTTTTGCATACATTCAGTTTTATCTGTATGCTCAGTTATGATGTGTACATCAAAAAAACTCTGATTGAAAAAATGATTGATCAGATGGCTTCAAATGATCCGGACGCGAAACCATCAAAAAAATAATCCCAACTAATAACAGAAGAACCGCTATTTTCATAATCAAAAATAGCGGTTCTTTTTATTTCTATTCTTTATCCATGTCCTGAAGTCTCGAGAAAACCATATCATATCCGTCATTTCCATAATTTAATGAACGGTTTACACGGCTGATCGTTGCTGTGGAAGCACCTGTTTTTTCCGCAATATCGAGATATGTTTTCTGATCTCTAAGCATCTTTGCAACTTCAAATCTCTGTGATAAAGAAAGCAGCTCATTCACAGTACATACATCTTCAAAAAATGTATAACATTCTTCCTTGTTCTGGAGGCTTAAGATAGCATCAAAAAGATGATCAACTGCCTCTGTCCTAAGTTTCTTGCTCATATTCCTTTCTCCTTTTTTATTGATTACACGCTATATGCGCTATACATCTATATTACATTTTAGCATATTAAAGTTTTAAAGTAAATACATATTTTATGTAATTTTATTTTTTTCGCAGACCGCCATTATATCATCTTTCAGGGACGATTGCAACGATATAAATCTCTACGCAGAAGTAGAACATTTGTTCTGTTTTTAATTCTTTTCTATTGATTTTCAAACATATGTTTGCTATAATATTTTTATCATCAACATTTATTTTACCCTGTAAAGGAGTATTCATATGAAAAAAATCGGTTCTTTTTTCTTTACCTTTATACCATTTTTACTTGCACTTGCATTTCAGTATCTTGCCATGTTTTTCGTAATGGGAGTTACACTGCTTTATAAACATATCCATTATATTTTTTCTTCGAATCATATTTATGCAGATCTTTGGAACAATATTTTAGATTTATGGTCCTCGACGCGTGTAAATACCATAATCATGATCGTATTTTCCCTGCTATGCATTGGTGCATTTGGTTTTTGGTATCATGCCGGATATCATGGCGTTTATCTGATCCATCCGCGAAAAATTTTTCATCCACTTTCCGTTATCGGAATCATCCTTTTAGTGCCAGGTACCCAGTGTCTGTCGACCTATCTGGTCTCTTTCACTGCCTCGCTGTTTCCACAGTGGATGAAGGCATACGAAAAAATGATGGAAACCGCCGGAATCAGCAGCGGATTAACTGTTTCCATGTTTTTTTACTCCATCCTGCTTGCCCCGATCGGCGAAGAACTCCTCTTTCGCGGTGTCACAATGCATCAGGCAAAAAAAGTATTCCCATTCTGGGGTGCAAATATCATGCAGGCCCTTTTATTTGGCATTTTCCATATGAATATGATCCAGGGAATCTATGCTTTTTTCCTCGGCATGGTTTTAGGATACATCTGTGAAAAAGGCGGCAGTATCTATCAATCCATCCTGTTTCATATGATGTTTAACTTCTGGGGAACCATTATAAGCGGTCTTTTACCGACCGGTAAAAGTACACTCTTTTTCATCTTGTATTTTGCCATCGGAATAATCTGTACTTTTGGCGGTCTTATTCTCTTTCGTTTTGGAGCAGACCGTCTGCATCAAAAGCAGACGGCTCCTCTATACGTTGAACATACCGGTTATGATACTTTTTCTTCACACAGTTAATACACTGCCTTCTCACTGCAGATAATTTTTCAGAAAACGGATCAGTTCTTCCATCTCCTCCCTCGTTCCAATACTGATTCTGAGATAATTGCTGATTCGTTCTTTTGAAAAGTACCGCACAAAAATATGTTCTTTTTTCAACGCCTCAAACAATTCTTTCGCTGGCACACGCTCATGCGCCGCAAAAATAAAATTGCTCATAGAATCCCCAAATAAAAAACCCAGTTTTGTAAGTTCCTGTTTGGTCCACTCACGTGTCTCTATTACGCGCTGTCTGGTCTTCTCAAAGTAGTCTTTATCCTTAATTGCTTCCACACCAAGTGCTAATGCCGTCTGATTCATGGTATAGGAATTAAATGAATATTTTACATCATTGATATATTTAATGAGTTTCTCATTTCCCATCACATAACCAATACGCATGCCCGCTAAGGAACGTGATTTTGAAAATGTCTGTACTACCAGCAGATTGTCATATTTCTCAATCAGCGGAAGTGCACTCTCCCCGCCAAAATCAATATATGCCTCATCCACAACCACAATAACATCCCGGTTGTGCTGTATGATATCCTCAATTTCAGACAATGGTATTAAGATTCCAGTTGGTGCATTCGGGTTTGGAAAGATCACCCCACCATTTTCGTCATAATAATCTTCTTTTATGATCTGAAAATTTTCATCCAGCGGCTTTGTCTCATATGGAATCCGAAGCATATCTGCCCATACATCATAAAAAGAATAAGTAATGTCCGGAAAACAGATTGGCGTTTTCGAATTAAAGAACGTCATAAAGATCATTGCCAGTACATCATCCGATCCCACTCCGACAAACACCTGACTGCTTTTCAAACCATAATACTCCGCAATCGCATCCACTAAAACTTTACAGGTTGGTTCCGGATATAATCTCAGCCGGTCTGTATCAAATTCTTTCAATGCCCGTATTACCCCCGGAGCCGGCGGATAAGGATTTTCATTTGTATTTAATTTAATCATGCGCTGTTCCTGCGGCTGCTCCCCCGGAACATAAGGCACTACTTTTCTTACATAAGATTCCCAGTTGCTCATTCTACTCCTCCATTATTTCAGTCCATAAACCTCAGCTAATTTTGCAAATGCAGGTAACGAATTTTGGATCGTCTCATGAGAGACACAATAGGCGAGACGTACAAATCCGCCACATCCGAATGCACTTCCTTTTACCATCAGAAGATGGAGTTTTTTACCTTCTTCTACAAATTCTTCTTCATTGTCGACCGGGGATTTTACCCAAAGATAAAATGCTCCTTCCGGCTTGATACAGGTAAAACCAAGTTTCGTCAGGCCATCATATAACATTTTTCTGTTTTCATCATAAAAAGACACATCTGTTTTTTCATCTAAACATCTTGCAACCGCTTTCTGCATCAGGGATGGGGCATTGACAAATCCAAGCGTACGGTTTGAAATCTCAATACCTCGGATCAGATCCTCAGCGTCTGATGCTTCGTTTGGAACGACTACATAACCGATACGTTCTCCCGGAAGTGATAACGATTTGCTAAACGAATATCCAACGATCGTATTTTTATAATATTTTGTCAGAAAATCTTCCTTGTTTCCATCATAAACAAGCTCACGATAAGGCTCATCTGAAATCAGATAAATATCATGACCAAATTCTTTCTGCTTCTTTTCTAAGATCCCAGCGATTGCTTCCATTGTCTCAGGTTTATAGATAACACCCGTTGGATTGTTTGGTGTATTGACGATCAATGCTTTCGTCTTTTCTGAAATCTTCGCCTCAAAATCAGCTAAATCCGGCTGAAATGTTTTTAAATCCGGATTTACCGTTACAATCCGGGCATCAAAATTGGCTGCATACTGGCGATATTCACCAAAAAATGGGGCAAACACAATCACTTCATCGTCAGGATCTAAAATCGTCTTAAAAATAATATTAAGACCTCCTGCTGCACCAACTGTCATCACGATATTATGACCATCAAATGCTGTACCAAAACGCTTGTTTAAATTTGCAGCAACTGCCTCACGCACATCTTTATACCCTGCATTTTCCATATATCCGTGTAATTCCAAAGACCCCGCTGCACCTTTTTTATCTGCTTCATCCAATAAGTCCCTTATACTATTGTTCAATGCTGCCGGAGCCGGTGTTGCCGGATTACCTAAAGAAAAATCATAGACATTCTCTGCGCCATATTTTTCCGCCATTGCTTTTCCTTCCACAAACATCGCACGGATTGCGGAATTTCCGAGCAGTGCTTTTTGTATTCTTTTTGAAACCATAGTTCTATCTCCATTCCTGTACACTTCATCTGTTACAGACCACACAGATCTTACCAGAAACAATATATTTTCTGTAACATTATCTTTAAATACTTTACCACAGCACCACAAAGAAGTAAATGCTGTTTTCAAAGAATCGGGTACAAATCTTATGACTCACAAAATCTCCAACAAATGTGAAGTAATACCTGCATATAAAATCAATTTTCATGAATGCAAAATGTCAGCATCCCTCCTTTGGACGCTGACACCTGCATATAACCTGTTTACTATTTTATTTGAAATTCATATTGCTTATTTTGGGCAAAGAAGCGTTTCACTTTAGTCCCCGTCTTTGTCCTAATCATTCACTTTATCTACAAAGCGCATGAAAGCAGTTCTGCCTTCTTCCGTGCATTTATAAACACCGGCATCTTTCAATACTTCCTTAAATACCAGACCGATCTCTGTCTGCACGATCTCATGCAGTTTTTCCGGGGTTACCTCTCCCTCTAAACCGCTGCCAAATGTAAATCCGTATTTCGGAAGGAATTCTTCTACCCAGTCTGCATGTTTTGCAAGAACTTCATCCTCACGGATGGACGTACCGTCAAGCAGTGCCTGCTCTAAGTCCGCCATCTCTTTTTTCAGACGTGCCGGAAGTACTGCAAGACCCATAACCTCGATCAGACCAATGTTTTCTTTCTTGATATGGTGCAGCTTTGCATGTGGATGATAAACACCAAGCGGATGCTCTTCTGTGGTAATGTTGTTACGCAGTACCAGATCAAGTTCATATAAATCTCCACGTCTTCTTGCGATCGGAGTGATCGTATTATGTGGTTCCCCGTCTGTCTCAGCAAAAATAAATGCTGCCTCGTCCGTATAACCTCTCCATGCAAGTAAAATTTTATCTGCCAGCTCGATCAGACGCTCTTTTTTCTCCGCGCTGATGCGGATCACGGACATCGGCCATTTTACAATGCCTGCTTTTACATCCTCAAATCCCTTGAATGAGATTTCTTTTTCGACCGGTGCTTTTGCCATGGCAAATTCGTAATGACCACCCTGGAAATGATCATGGCTTAAAATAGAACCGCCGACAATTGGAAGATCTGCGTTTGATCCTACAAAATAATGTGGGAACTGTTCCACGAAATCAAGCAGTTTGCCGAACGTTGCACGCTCAATTTTCATCGGCACATGCTCTCCGTTGAAAACGATGCAGTGTTCATTGTAATACACATACGGTGAATACTGGAATCCCCAGTCTTTTCCATCGATCCTGACCGGAATGATCCGGTGATTCTGTCTTGCCGGATGATTGACGCGACCGGCGTAGCCTTCATTTTCCTTACACAGCTGGCATTTCGGATAACCGCTCTGCGCGGCATTTTTTGCTGCCGCGATCGCTTTCGGATCTTTTTCCGGTTTGGACAGATTGATGGTAATATCCAGTGTTCCGTAGTCTGTGTCTACATTCCATCTGCGGTCCTTTTTGATCCGGTACCGGCGGATGTAATCGCTGTCCTGACTGAACTTGTAATAAAACTGAGTGGCGGATTCCGGAGATTCCTGATAATGTCTCCAGAAGTCGTTCTGAACCTGAGCCGGACGCGGCAGCAGGCAGTTCATCAGTCTGGTGTCGAACAGATCACGATAGCCGATGCTGTCTTCAATGATGCCGCGTGTAACAGCCTCCTTAAGGAGATCGGCAAGGATGTCTTTCAGCACAAGATCTGTCAGATCACAGGAGACATCTTCCCAGTTGTCTTCATGGAATACATCCAAAAGTAAGTTTGTAGTGTAAATACGTTCACATTCCGGAGTCAGTCCGGTATCAATGCCGTACTGTACCAGTTTTTTGATAGATTCATATAACATGGATAAATTCCTTCTTTCTTAGAGAGTCTCCAGTTTCTGTGCACCGCTTCCGATATCAACGGTGTAGAATTCGGCTTCGTGTCCGACCTTTTCTTTATATGCAGGTCCGATAGTATTGATGAAAGTATCGACAGCGTCATTTTTTACGATACTTACGGTACATCCCCCGAATCCGCCGCCTGTGATACGGGAACCTACAACACCCGGAATCTGCCATGCAAGATCGACCAGGATATCGATCTCTTCACAGGATACTGCGTAATCATCTCTTAAAGAGATGTGGGACTGATTCATCAGTTCGCCGAAACGCTCGATGTTGCCTGCTTTTAATGCAGATACCGCTTCGATGGTACGCTGGTTTTCATAAACTGCGTGTTTCGCACGTTTCTGCTCTACAGGATCTGTGATCACTTCTTTGAATTTTTCAAAGGTATCGATGTCCAGATCACCAAGAGCGTTGATATCCAGTTCTTCCTGAAGAAGAGAGAGCGCATGGCTGCATTCCTGACGTCTCTGGTTGTACTGAGAGTCAACAAGACTGTGTTTTACTTTACTGTTTGTGATGATGATCTTGGCGTCTTCCAGTTCTACCGGTGCATACTCATAGGAGAGTGTGCCGGTATCCAAAAAGATCGCGCAGTCTTTTTTGCCCATGGCAACTGCAAACTGATCCATGATTCCGCAGTTGCATCCGTTGAAGTTGTTCTCAGAGTACTGTCCGATCAGTGCGATGTCGGTCATGCTTAAGGCATCAAATCCGCAGAGATCTTTTGCGATTACTCCGGTCAGAACTTCCAGGGATGCGGAAGAGGACAAACCGGAACCGTTCGGAATATTTCCGTAGATCACAAGATCCATTCCACAGTCTACAGAGTATCCTTTTTCTTTTAATGCCCAGAGAACTCCAAGCGGATAGTTTGCCCAGTTGTATTCCGGCTTGTTGGTCAGATCGTCAAGAGTGGCAGTGATCACACCGAGATGATCCAGATTCATAGAATAGAGACGCAAGATACGGTCACTGCGCTTTTTGGCGATTCCGTATGTACCAAGTGTCAGCGCACATGGAAATACGTGTCCTCCATTGTAATCTGTGTGTTCTCCGATCAGATTCACGCGTCCCGGAGAGAAATAAAAACCGGCATCTTCTGTGCTGCCGAAAAGTTCTTCAAATTTTTTCATCAAACGTTCTTTCATGATGTTGATTCCTCACTTTCCATAGAGACTGAGTATTTTTACAAGTTTATTATAAAAATCAGACTGAAAAAAGTCTATAAAAAATACGTGCATATATATGGAATTATGTTGTATAATAGAGGCGAAGAACAGATTTGGGGAAAGGAAAGAAGAGCGTGGAACAGACATACAAATACTCCTATAAAGTAGGAGATAATCTTCTGAGTTCTCTTTCCGTTTATAATGTGGGATATCAGCAGTGCGGACCGGAGCAGCAGTGGGGACCGGGAATCCGGGATCATTATTGTATCCACCATATTATTTCGGGAAAGGGGACCTATGTGGCAGATAAAAAAGTATATCATCTGGGAGAGGGAGACAGTTTTATTCTGTATCCGGATACAGAGGTCAAGTATTATGCAGATCCGGATGATCCGTGGGAGTACGCATGGGCAGGATTTATGGGAACCGATGCGGCTGTGATGGTACGGGCAACTGATTTTGCGAGAAAACGGCCGGTGATCGGAAGGGATAAGATTCCGGGAGATTTGATCTGGCGGCAGCTGGAGCAGATCTATCAGGTGAGAGGAACGACATATGAAGCGGCAGCAGCTATGACAGGAGCTCTTTATACCATGCTGTCCGTGTTTATTCACTATGCGGAAAAAGAAGAGAAAAAAGACGACCTCCGGCAGGTTTATGTGGAGCGGGCAAAGGATTATATTGCATCCAGTTACTCCTATCCGATCACGGTGGAGGATGTAGCGGATTATACGGGGATCAGCAGAAGTTATCTCTTTCGTGCATTTCAAGCATATCAGAAGCAGTCCCCAAAAGAATATCTGACGGAATATCGAATCCGTCAGGCATGCCATCTTCTCAGGGAGACCGGGCTTTCCGTTGCATCCATTGCGTATTCGGTAGGATTTGAAGATAATCTGTATTTTTCCAAGGCATTCAAAAAGAAGATGCAGATGAGTCCGTCCCAGTACCGGAATAATCACATGCCATAAATTCAGGAAAAGCCGCATATACTGGCAATAACGAGAAAAAAGGATTGTGAGTCAATTGCGTTGGAAATGGATGGGGAGAGTGCTGACAGTTACCTATGTTTTTTTGTTGCTGGGGATTCAGCCGTTTGTGGATATTCCGGCAGAGAGGGAAGTACAGTCTGTGAGTGCGGATGTGGAGCAGACAGAAGAAATCAGACCAAAGATCGCACTGACTTTTGATGACGGACCGAGTGCAGCGTATACAGAGAAACTTCTGGACGGGCTGAGAGAGCGGGATGTGCATGCTACGTTTTTCCTGATCGGAGAGAATATTGAAAAAGGCGACAATGCTCTGCTGGTGAGGCAGATGGCAAGAGACGGACATCTGATTGGAAATCACACGTATCATCATGTTCAGCTGACG
>ERZ860668.1850-NODE-1850-length-12354-cov-5.559883_pt1 | contig 12354 bp, 9 predicted proteins | sample MGYA00510062_ERZ860668 | MGnify/ENA primary metagenome ERZ860668 (study PRJEB30046, sample SAMN00715258) | human gut metagenome | study: EMG produced TPA metagenomics assembly of the A metagenome-wide association study of gut microbiota in type 2...
TGAAGGTCTTTTCCAATGTACTGGTGATCGTGCTGAACTATGTGTTCAGCAAGCTGATCATCTTTAAGAAAAAGTAAGCAAGACCCTCCCCGGCTGTGCCGGGGAAGGTTTTCAAATCAAATCATCTTAGGAGGTACGGTATTATGAAACGTGGTCTGAAAGGTTTTGCATTCCTGGTTTCCGGTCTTGTGCTGGGCATCATTGGTGCCACCGCATCCGTAACGGCAATTGCCCTGAGCGCTGTGGGCATGGCAAAGGTCCGCCGTGCCAGCAAGAATTGATGGAGGAAAATAATATGACCCGTGAAGAGATCCTCTCCCATGTCGATCATACCCTGCTGAAGCCCGAGGCCACCTGGCCCCAGATCCAGGTCATCTGCGACGAGGCTATTGCCAACCACACCGCATCCGTCTGCATCAACACCTGCTATGTAAAGCAGGCGGTCGAGTATATGGCGGGCCGCATCCCGGTGTGCTGCGTGGTGGGCTTCCCTCTGGGTGCCATGGATACCGCCAGCAAGGCCTTTGAGGCCAGAACTGCCATCGCCAACGGCGCTGCCGAGGTGGACATGGTCATCAACATCGGCCGCCTGAAGAACAAGGAATACGATGCTGTCCGTGAGGACATCCGTGCCGTGAAGCAGGCTGTGGGCACCAAGGTGCTCAAGGTCATCATTGAGACCTGCCTGCTGACCGACGAGGAAAAGGAAAAGATGTGCGACATCGTCTGCGAGGCAGGCGCTGACTACATCAAGACCAGCACCGGCTTCTCCACCGCAGGCGCAAACTTCCACGACGTGGAACTGATGGTCAAGGGCGTGGCTGGCCGCTGCAAGGTCAAGGCCGCCGGCGGCATCTCCACCGTCGAGGATATGGAAAAGTTCCTCGCCCTCGGTGCAGACCGTCTGGGCACCTCCCGCGCCGTCAAGATCCTGAACGGCGAGCAGGCAAAGGGTTATTGAGCCTTATCAATCTGCGCGAAATGTCAAAAAAGAGTGCGACTCTTCTTGACATTTCGACGAAGCAATGATAAGATATTACCCGGACAAACTGAATACCGACTTATCAAGAGCGGCTGAGGGGACAGGCCCTGTGAAGCCCGACAACCTGTGCGTGAGCATAAGGTGCCAAATCCTGCGGGAAACCGAAAGATAAGAGTGCAACGCTCAGAGCTTCGGTTCTGAGCGTTTTTAATTGCATAAACTTGATGAACGAGTAGGAAGCTGTCAATATTGATACACACACACCAACGCCAAGGAGGTACAAAAATGGCAAAGCACTGTCTGTTTACTTCTGAGTCCGTCACCGAGGGCCATCCCGATAAAATCTGCGACCAGATCTCTGACGCCATCCTCGACGAGATCCTGACCCACGACCCCGATGCCCGCGTGGCCTGCGAGACCTGCGCATCTACCGGTCTTGTCCACATCATGGGCGAGATCACCACCAACTGCTATGTCGATTTCCAGAAGATCGTCCGCGAGGTCGTGGCTGACATCGGCTATACCCGCGCAAAGTTCGGATTCGATGCCGACACCTGTGCCGTCATCTCCAACATCGACGGTCAGAGTCCCGACATCGCCCTCGGCACCAACGATGAGGTCGGCGGCGCCGGCGACCAGGGCATGATGTTCGGTTATGCCTGCGACGAGACCCCCGAGCTGATGCCCATGCCCATCAGCCTGGCCCACAAGCTGGCCAAGAAGCTGACCGAAGTCCGCAAGAGCGGCGAGCTGGACTATCTGCGTCCGGACGGCAAGAGCCAGGTCACTGTCGAGTACGTGGACGGCAAGCCCGTCCGCGTGGACGCTGTGGTCATTTCAAGCCAGCACAGCGAGGCCGTCAGCATGGAGCAGCTGCGCGCCGATGTGATGGAGAAGGTCATCAAGGCCACCATCCCCGCCGAGCTGCTGGACGAGAACACCAAGTATTATATCAACCCCACCGGCCGCTTCGTCGTGGGTGGCCCTCAGGGCGATACCGGCGTGACCGGCCGTAAGATCATCGTCGATACCTATGGCGGCTACGCACGCCACGGCGGCGGTGCTTTCTCCGGCAAGGACCCCACCAAGGTGGACCGCTCCGCCGCCTACATGGCCCGCTACATCGCCAAGAACATGGTGGCGGCCGGGATCGCGGACGAAATTCTCGTGGAGTTGAGCTATGCCATCGGGATCGCCGAACCGATCTCCGTCTTCGTCGATACGCACGGTGCGGTATGCAGCCGCAATCCGAAACTCGCGGACATGACCGACGGGGAGATCGCCCGCCGTATCGCCAAGCTCTTCGACCTGCGTCCGGCGGCTATCGTGAAGAAATTCGGCCTCAAAAACCCGATCTTCGAAGCGACGGCATCCTACGGACATTTCGGCAACCGCCCCTACACCCGCAAGGAGAAAGTGTGGGAGGACGGCCGCGAGGTGGAACGCGAGATCGAATTCTTCGGCTGGGAAAAGCTCGATGCCGTCGATCTGATCAAGCAAGAGTTCGGACTATAACGCGACCGACCGCACAAGTAAAAAGTCCCCTTTTCGGGGACTTTTTGTTGTTAGCTCCCGATGGAATCGAACCACCGAATTCTTTCGGGCTTCTCAAACCGAAAAACAAACTTCGCGACGGTCGTTCCATGCAGGTCCCCGAACCGCCCGGCAATACACCGCGAGGGCCGTGAACTATTTGTTCACAGCCCTCGCAGCCTTTTAATATGATTCAATTAACCCAATAACATACGATCCCTGTTCCTCAACTCCGCCGTAATGTCCTTCATTTCGCCGTCCGTCACCCGGTAAAGCCGCTGGTTCGTCGAAGCGGAATCCAAGCCTCCCAAATGTGCGACATACGGTCCCAGCTTGATATAATCAAAACTGCGCGGGTCGATACCTGCGGCCAATTCAGAACGCCCCGAATACCAGCCTGTCTTCAGCCGGCCCTCGGTCGCAGCCCGCACACAGGCGCTCCAATGCGCGACATCGCCGGGCGCTGCATCGCCTCCCATAAAACAAACGCAGGTAATCGCATTTCCGTATCCCGACAACAAACTATTCAGCAAATTATCGTCCAGCGGCTCCCCGACCTCTTCCCACAGATGGGGACTGTGACACCCGGCGCACCGGTTCGGACACCCCGAAAGATTCAGAGCGAGGGTCACTTCGCCCGGAATCTCCTGGAACACCACATCAAAGCTGGCCAGGCGTAGCATAGTGACGACGCGCGGCCTCCTGCTGCCGAGCTTGAGAGAAGTTGCTGACACGCTTCATATAACCGATGATACGGGTCAGATAATCGAGATTCCTGCCGTTGCATTTCGGACACGCCTTGAGGTTGCGCTTGTCGATATGCCCGCAATCGTTGCAGACCGTATTCGGGATGTTGAACGTGAAATAGTTGCATCCCTCCTGCGAAGCCACGCGCAACAGGTGGCGGTACTGCTCCCGGCTCAAATGTTCCTGCAGATTCATGTGCAGGGCCGAGCCGCCCGTGAGGTGCTCGATGTATTTGCGGCCGTGCAGTCGGAACTTGTCCACGATGTTGAGCGATTCGTCCTCGACGATGTAAAAATAGCTGTTGTAACAGTCGCGCCCCACCTTGTAGCCGTCGCGCTTGTCCCATTTGGCATGCTTCACTCCCACGTTCTCCGCCGGAATCATCTCGCAGTTGAACATCACCTCCTTCGAGCGGTACTTCTTGTTGTACTTTTCGATCATTCCGAGAATTTCCTGCGTAAAACGTTCGTAATCGGGATTGTCGTTGATCGGAATGCCGAGAAATTCGGCCGCTTCGACCAGTCCGTTCACACCGATAGTGAGGTACTGGCGCGACATATTGATATAGCCCGCATCGAACAGGGGCAGCATCCCCTTCGACTGCATGTATTTCAGGTTCTCGTTGTAGGCCAACTGCACCTTGTGCACCAGATCGACCACCTCCTCGAGGAAGAACTGATAGGGCATACCCTTACGTGCGGCGTACTGGATGCAACGGTTCAGGTTGATCGTCAGCACGCTCTTCGAGCCGGTCGATACGCCTCCGGCGCCGAGCGTGTAGCTGAACCCGTTGTCCGTAATTTCGTTGCGCAGGCGGCAGCAGCTCGAAAGCGAATCGGCATTGTCGCTCATGTAGGTAAAGAACGAATGTCCCTCGGCATACATTTCGGCCGTGAAATCGCCCCACTCCTTGTCCTTCACGTCACCGTTTTCCGTGAGTAAAGCCATCGTTTCGACCGGGAAGGTCAGCACGGTGCGGGTCCGTTCGCGGTTGAACCACTTCATGAAACGCTTTTGCAGCCAGCTGAGCGACTCCCAGTCGGGCTTGCTGCCGTCGGGGAAGAGGAAATTTCCGAACAGGCTCTCGAAATAGTAGCGGTCGTAGTAAGCCACGTTCCAGAACACGGCCTGGAAATTCCGCGCTCCGGTCGGCTGGTTGATCGAATAGACGATCTGTTCGAAACAATCGGTGATGACCTTGTCGATCGTGCGCCGTTTCTTCGAGAGATCGACCACCTCGTCCGCCCGTTTGAAATAGTCGGTGCCGTACTCCTGGCCGATAAAATAGTTCATATACATCAGAAATTCGGGTGTGGCGCAGGCGCCGCTGAGCATACTCGACACGATAAAAACCATATTCACGAAGCCGCCGCAGAATGACTTGAGGTTGGTCGGGGCTTTCGAATTGCCCCCGATCGAAATCGTTCCTCCGATGAGCCAGGGATACATCGTAATCGAAGCGCAATAGTTGGCCAGCGAAGTTTCGTCGTTTTTGTAGATGAAATGGTCGTTCAGCATTTCGATATACTTGTCCGCCAACTCCTTGCCGTACATCTCCTTGAGGCGGTCGGTGAGCATGCGGCGGTTCAGGCGGATGAAATTCGATTTGGGCAGCTCGCCGATGAGCGTAGCCATGTTCTTGTTCTCCACGTTGGCATTGGCGTCGAACTTGCTTCCTGTCGCGGCGTTCGAAGCATCGCAGTACTCCATGAGGAACTGCAACTTGTCGCGCACCTCCCGATCCTCGGTATGCCGCTGGCGATAAAGCATATAAGCCTTGGCTACCGTGTAGTAACGCTCGGCCATGAGCGCGACCTCCACCTGGTTCTGGATCTCCTCGACCGAGATGCCGTCGGTCACGCTGACCCGGCTCAGGATGTTGGTGATCACGTCCTGCGTAGCGAAACTCCCGACCGAAAGGAATGCCTTGGCGATCGCCCGCTGAATCTTCTCCATCGAAAACGCCTCCCGCGTTCCGTCCCTCTTGACAATGAATGTTTCCATAACGATTAAACTTCTCCTCAAATATTATATTATTATACTCATACTTTCAACGCTCGAATTCCCCACACCGATAACTCCACCGACGGAAATTCGGCCGATTCCGACCCGGCTCGACGGCAACAAATATCAGCCGCCGGGCTTTCTCCGCAGAAACACGACAAGCCGCACGTTCCGAGCCATACCGTACGCCTTCGTCGGTCATATCGGTTGTCGTCCGATCCGACGACTTTTTACCGACCCTTCGGAAAAACCGAAATACACCTCTTCTGAACGACGGATTCGCAGCGATCCGACCCGATACGACACAGGCAGGAATGGAATTTACAGAACCGGCAATAGATACGACGAAGCACCCGAAACCGTTCCGACGCTTTTCACCCGAAAGCAACGAATCTCGTCCCGGTACGGCAGGTCTTCTGACTTGTTCCGGACGGCACGCCTTCCCGGCCCGAACGGCCAGTGGCAGAGAGAATGTACCGCCCAAAAGAAACTTACAGCTACGGGGATAGTTCCTGACTTTCACAGGATTCCCTTTTAATCCCGGTGGATTCGCCCTCCACCTCGGGAACCGATACCGAAAACAAATATAGGGTTTAATCGCATTCGATGGTCCGCCCCTCCGGCATTTTATGGAAAAGTTATCAACAATAACAGGAAAAGGCCGCCCCGAGGCACTCTGTCCACGATCCGATTTGAAAGCTGCACCCGTTCTTCCCCGAACATCGCCGGACAAGTCTTCGGGAAACCCGACGGGTGCAAAAAACAGCGGAAAGACCCGTGAAAAAATCAACGGGAGAACGACGGAACAAACAGAAGACAGGCCCGGACGCCTATCGGCATCCGGGCCTGTCTTCTATCCGTTTTACAACCGGCTTATTTACTGATCAACTTCTTCACCTCTTCATATACCGTCTGGCCGTTGTAACCGAACTTCTCGTCGAGGACCTTGTAGGGTGCCGAATAACCGAAGTGATCCAGACCGTGAATCATACCGTTTTCACCTACCAGTCCCAGCAATGTCACGGGCAGACCCGACGTAAGGCCGTAACGCACCACACCCTGTGGCAGAACGGTCTGCTGATAGGATTTGGGCTGGTCGCGGAAAAGTCCTTCGCTCGGCACGCTCACGATACGGACCGCGATTCCCTCCTTCGAAAGCAACTCGGCACCTTCGACCAGCGTAGCGACTTCGGAACCCGAAGCGAGCATCACCACAGCCGGTTTGGCGGCATCGACTACGATATAGGCGCCTTTCGAAAGCTGGGCAGCCTCCTCACGGCGGCTGTGATTGAGTGCGGGCAGATTCTTAATATTTTGCCGCGACAGGATCAGCGCGACGGGACGATGCTCCTCGATCGCCAATTTCCAGGCTGTGACGGTTTCCTCGCCGTCGGCCGGACGCAGCACCAACATAGAACGCTCCCCCCGGTGATTCTTCAAATGTTCCATCAGACGGATCTGAGCCTCGTGCTCGACGGGCTGGTGCGTCGGACCGTCCTCGCCCACACGGAACGAGTCGTGCGTCCAGATATAGATTACATGCAGGTGCATCAGGGCAGCCAGACGCACGGCGGGTTTCATATAGTCCGAGAAGACGAAGAACGTACCGCACGCCGGAATCACGCCCCCATGCAGCGCCATACCGTTGGCAATGCAGGCCATCGTCAGCTCCGAAACGCCTGCCTGGAAAAACTTGCCCGAAAAATCACCCTTCGAGAAGGCTTTGGTTTTCTTGAGGTAGCCGTCCGTCTTGTCCGAATTGCAGAGGTCGGCCGAGGCGACGATCATATTTTCGATCCGCTCCGCATAGAAGGAGAGCACCGAAGCCGAGGCGGCGCGGGTCGCACCGTCGGGTTTGATCTCGAGTCCCTTGTAGTCCATCTCCGGCACCTTGCCCGAGAGGAAAAGATCGAGTTTGCGGGAGAGCTCCTTGTGCTCGGAACGCCACGTCTTCTCCCTCTCGCGCTGCGTGCGCACCCATTCACGAAGCTCTTCGCGGCGGGCGTCGAACACCTTGCCGCTCTCGGAGAAGATCTTGAACGGATCCTCCGCATCGCCGCCCAGGTTGCGGACGGTAGCGGCGAAATCGGCTCCGGCAGCCGTCAGCGGCTGACCGTGCGTCGAAACCTTGTCCTCGAAGCTCGATCCGTCGGCCGCAACCGCACCCTTGCCCATGACCGTACGGCCGATGATAAGCGTCGGACGCTCCTTTTCGGCATTGGCAGCGGTAAGAGCTTCGCGGATCTGCTCTACGTCATGGCCGTCGATGGTGATGACGTTCCAGCCCCACGCCTCGTATTTCATCGCTACGTTCTCGGTATCCACCTCATCGACCTTGGTCGAAAGCTGAACGTTGTTCGAGTCGTAGTACATGATCAGATTGTTCATCCCCAAGTGGCCGGCGATGCGGCCCACGCCCTGCGACACCTCCTCCTCGATACCGCCGTCGGAGATGTAGGCATAGGTCTTGTGGGACTGCCACTCCCCGAAACGAGCCGCGAGGAACCGCTCGGCGATCGCGGCGCCCAGCGCCATGGCATGCCCCTGGCCCAGAGGACCCGACGTATTCTCCACACCGTGCAGCACGTCCACTTCGGGATGGCCCGGCGTGACGCTGCCCCACTGCCGCAGGTTACGCAAATCCTCCACCGTATAGGTTCCGGCCAGCGCGAGAGTCGAGTAGAGCATCGGCGACATGTGTCCCGGATCGAGGAAGAAACGGTCCCGGAAAGGATAATCCATCTGATCCGGATCGTAGCGGAGGAATTCGGTGTAAAGTACTGCCATGAAGTCCGCGCCGCCCATTGCGCCGCCGGGATGTCCCGATTTGGCTTTCTCGACCATCGCTGCAGACAGGATACGGATGTTGTCTGCAACGCGCGTGAGTTCGGATTTAGTAACCATAAGAGATTGTATGCTTTTATATTTTTTATGTATTGGCCTCACAGCCCGGGCCGACATTCGGCGCCCATCCCGGACGAATCGGCCGAATATGCACAACTCGGCCCGTTACCGGCAGAAAATATATGGAAACGAAGGACGAAGCCGAAGATCTTCCTTCTTTCCTCATTCTGCTCGTTCGGATCGAACGAGCGCGACTGCACACCGGTCCCCCGCCGCAGTCCCGCGTTCGGTGGTACAAATTTAATACAAATCCGGTCTATCCGACCTGCTTGAGCGCCAAAAATTTCTTCTTTTCGAACTTTTCCCGGGCATAAGGCAAGGTCACTTCGAAGCGACGCTCTCCCGAAGAGGGGATATCGAACATCGTGTCCATCATGATCGCTTCGCAGATCGAACGCAATCCCCGGGCACCGAGCCGGTACTCGATGGCTTTATCGACGATATAGTCCAACACCTCGTCGTCGAACACGAGCTTCACGCCGTCCATCTCGAACAGCTTTTCATACTGCTTGATGATGGCATTTTTGGGCTGCGTGAGGATCGAACGCAGGGCCTCGCGGCCGAGCGGCTCCATATAGGTCAGCACCGGCAGGCGGCCCACCAGTTCGGGAATCAGACCGAACGACCTGAGGTCCTGCGGCATAAGGTATTGCATGAGGTTGTTGCGGTCCACGGAATCGGCATTCATCCGTCCGTAACCCATCGCCCGGGTGTTGAGCCGCTGGGCGATCTTCTTCTCGATGCCGTCGAACGCTCCGCCGCAGATGAACAGAATGTTGCGCGTATCGACCTGCACGAACTGCTGCTCGGGATGCTTGCGCCCGCCCTGGGGCGGAACATTGACCACCGTGCCTTCCAGAATCTTCAGCAAAGCCTGCTGCACTCCTTCACCCGATACGTCGCGCGTAAGCGACGGATTGTCGCTCTTGCGGGCGATCTTGTCGATTTCGTCGATGAAGACAATTCCCCGCTGGGCCAGCTCCACGTCGTAGGAAGCCACCTGCAACAGCCGCGAGAGAATACTCTCGACATCCTCGCCCACGTATCCCGCCTCGGTAAGTACCGTAGCGTCCACGATGGTGAAGGGCACGTTCAGCAATTTGGCGATCGTGCGGGCCATCAGCGTCTTGCCGGTACCCGTCGGGCCGACCAGCAGAATGTTCGACTTGTCGAGCTCCACTTCGCTCGCCTCGCCCGAAGCATGCAGCAGCCGCTTGTAGTGATTATATACGGCCACCGACATATAGCGTTTGGCATCGTCCTGCCCGATCACGTACTGATCCAGAAACTCCTTGATTTCATTGGGCTTGAGCAAATCCTCGAATTTCAACGAAGTATTCTTTTGCTCCTTGCGACGGGATGCGGCTTCGTCATGCAGCACATCGTTTTCGATGAGCATCTGGTATCCTTTCGCAATACATTTGCTGCAAATATTGCAACCCTTGGACGAACTCAACAGGATCGCACCGTCGCGGCGTTTGGCCCCGCAGAACGAACACGCATCGCTCTCATTGCCGTAAAGGTCTTCTCCGTAATTTTTAGCCATAGGTCTTTAGTTTTCCTTCGAATTTCGTTCCCGGTCCCGGTCGAACTTTCGGACGAGCCTCTGCCGGGATAAAGTCGAAAACAAACTCCCGTCATCATCTCTACCCGGCCGTCGATCGGCCTCGTTCCGACGTCGCACACCGGAAATATCGAACCGGGTTCTTCATTTATTCCGCTCGGCCTATCGAGCGCCCCGCTCTGCCTCCGCTGATCGGAAACGATGCATTTTCTCTCCCGAAATCGACCGTCCCCTGCAGATTGAAACAGAAATATTATCCCCGCTTGGTCAGCACCTCGTCGATCAGCCCGTACTCCTTGGCCTCCCGGGCCGACAGCCAATAATCGCGGTCGGCATCCTTTTCGATCTTCTCGATCGGAGCGCCCGAATGGGCCGCAATGATCTCGTACAGCTCCTGCTTGGTCTTGCGGATCTCGCGGGCCGTGATCTCGATGTCCGATGCCTGCCCCTGGGCCCCGCCCAGCGGCTGATGGATCATCACCCGCGAATGAGGCAGCGCCGAGCGCTTGCCTGCAGCACCGGCGGTCAGCAGCACGGCGCCCATCGAAGCGGCCAGTCCCGTGCAGATGGTCGCCACATCGGGCTGCACCAGTTGCATCGTATCGTAGATTCCCAGACCGGCCGTCACCGATCCGCCCGGGGAATTGATGTAAATCTGGATATCCTTTTCCGGATCGGCCGACTCCAGGAACAGCAGCTGCGCCTGGATGATATTGGCCGCATCGTCGTAAATCGGAGCCCCCAAAAAGATGATGCGATCCATCATCAAACGCGAAAAGACGTCCATCGTCGCCACGTTCAACTGGCGCTCCTCGATGATCGTCGGCGACACGTAGGCCGCGTACTGCGAGCGGAAATCATGCAGTTTCAGACTATTGATACCGCAATGCCGGGTGGCGTATTTTTCAAATTCATTCATAACCGAACAGTTTGCAAGTTAATAAAAAACATCGGAAGCCGGTTCAAAAATTTTTCCGCGACTTGCCTCCGGTCCTACTCGATTTCCCGTACCCGGCCAACACACGATGCAGGCTCGAATCCGGCAAAAACGAGGGAAGAAGCAAAAAACAGAAGTATGACTACTAAACAGACTTTGAGGGAGTGATTGCAAAAATCAAACCCTCAAAGCTCTGATCGGATACCAATTTTCCGCTGTTTCTTAAATCTCCTTGGCCAGTTTTGCGAACTCTTCGGCAGAAACGGCCTTTTCGGTCACCTTGATCTTGGACTTCACGTCCTCGACCACCTTCATCTCATACAGCTTCTCGTAGATCTTCTGTCCCTGCTCGCGGTCCTCGAGAATCTTCTTGGCGTAATTGGCCAGCATATCTTCCGGAGCCGTCGGCAATCCGTATTGAGCGAACTGGGCCTGTGCCAACGCCTTGGCCTCTGCAGTAGCCTCTTCGGGGGTTACCGTAAGGTTATCCTGCTTGATGAAATATTTCTGGAGATAATTCCAAGTGAACAGTTTTACGAAAGCGTCGAAATCCTTCTCGATCTCCTCCTTGGTGAACTTGCCTTCGTTGATGACGTACAGCCAGCGCTTGAGGAACTCGACCGGCATGGTCAGCCCGGCTTTCTTCAACAGGAAATCACGCAACTGCAACGTAAAGAGATAGTCGCTCTCGCGGCGCAGCTCTTTCGAAATTTCGGCATCGACGAACGCCTCGAACTCCTCGGCGGTTTTGACGTTGCCCGCAGGAAAAGCCATCTTGAAGAACTCCTCGTTCAGCTCCGGTTCCGCGAACTTGCGGATCTTGGTGATTTCGAGAGAAAATTCGGGTTTGATACCCTCCAATTCGTTCTCCTTGACCTGCAATACGGCGGCACGCTGCGCCGGAGTCTTGTAAAGCTCATTGACATTGACCTGCGTCTTGAACCCGACCTTCTTGCCGATGAAGGGCTTGCGCTCCTCCTCGTTCATCGAAATCAGTCCGACGTAAGCGCCCTCAATCTTCATATCGCCGTTGTCGAGCGTCACCTCCAGCGCTTCGTCCGCCGTTACCTTGTCGGTATCCACCAGACGGCCGAAACGACGCAGGAAATTGCTGCGGTAATCGTCGTGCATCTTCTTATCGACCTTGATCGTGTAGTAGGTCATCTTATCTTTCGCCGACAGCTCGAGCTTCACCTCGGGAGCTTCGCCGATCTCGAAAATGAATTCGAATTCGGTCCCGTTCTCGAAATCGAAGTCGCCCTGCTCCTCCGAGGGGATCACGTCACCGACATAGTCGATCTTCTGCTCCTGCAGGTAGTTGAACGCCGCTTCCGAAGCCTGGCGGTAAGCCTGCTCCGCAAGCACGCCCTTGCCGTACATCTTCTTGATCACGCCCATCGGCACCATACCGGGGCGGAAGCCCGGAATATTGGCCTTGCGTTTGTACTCACGCAGGGATTTTTCGACCGCATCGCCGTAATCCTTCTCGCCTACGGTCACCTTGATGAGCGAGTTATTCTGCTCGCGCTGTTCTCTTACGATATTCATATTTCAGTTGTTTTATACGTTACAGTTCGGGTCGGCAAAAGTACAAAATAATTCATTAGCAAGCAACAAACACCCGATAAATATCTCCGCACCGATCCGTTTTTCTTTCAGGAAGGGCTTCGGGGAAGAGCACCC
>ERZ860668.1852-NODE-1852-length-12345-cov-6.882099_pt1 | contig 12345 bp, 9 predicted proteins | sample MGYA00510062_ERZ860668 | MGnify/ENA primary metagenome ERZ860668 (study PRJEB30046, sample SAMN00715258) | human gut metagenome | study: EMG produced TPA metagenomics assembly of the A metagenome-wide association study of gut microbiota in type 2...
CGATGAAAACGAACTTGCCTACGTGAAAGCAGCCGATCCGCTGCAAAAATTCCGCCGTATGCTGCTCCGTTACAACCGCTTGACCGAAGATGAGCTGAAGCAGATAGAAGCACAGGCAAAAAAAGACCTGAGTGCGGCCAACCGCAAAGCGTTGGCGGCTCCCGAACCCGATCCTGCGACGATCTTTGACTATGTCCTGCCCGAACCTTACCAGCCGCAGAAATATACAGACGGCACGCATAAAGAAGAAAATGGCGAAAAAAGAACACTGGTAACCGCAATCAACGAAACACTAAAAGCAGAATTCCGCCATAACCCGAATACATTCCTGTGGGGACAGGATGTGGCTAACAAAGACAAAGGCGGCGTGTTCAACGTCACCAAAGGCATGCAACAGGAGTTCGGGCCAAAACGTATCTTCAACGCTCCCATCGCCGAAGACTACATCGTGGGTACGGCCAACGGCATGTGCCGCTTCGATCCGAAAATACACGTCGTGGTGGAAGAAGCCGAATTTGCCGATTATTTCTGGCCGGCCATCGAGCAGTATGTCGAATGTACGCACGAATACTGGCGAAGCAACGGACAGTTCACCCCTAACCTGACGCTCCGCCTGGCATCGGGCGGTTATATCGGTGGCGGGCTCTACCATTCGCAAACGATCGAAGGTGCGCTGACTTCCATTCCGGGAGCCCGCATCGTCTATCCTTCTTTTGCCGACGATGCGGCAGGACTGTTGCGCACCAGCCTACGTTCGAAAGGCTTTACTGTCTTTCTCGAACCGAAAGCACAGTATAACTCGGTCGAAGCAGCCAGTTTTGTTCCGGAAGACTTCGAGGTTCCTTTCGGGAAAGCCCGTATCCGCCGGCCGGGTAGTGACCTGAGCGTGATCACGTATGGCAATACCACACATTTTTGCCTCAGTGTCGCCGAGAAGTTGAAGAAAGAGCATAACTGGGACGTGGAAGTCATCGACATCCGCTCGCTGATCCCGCTCGATACAGAAACAATCTTCGCCTCCGTGAAAAAGACCAGCAAAGTGCTGATCGTACATGAAGATAAAGTGTTCTCCGGTTTCGGTGCGGAACTGGCGGCTATGATTGGAGGGGAGATGTTCCGCTATTTGGACGGTCCGGTAGAACGTGTCGGTTCTACATTTACTCCTGTCGGCTTTAATCCGATTCTGGAAAAAGAAATATTGCCGGATGAGGCTAAGATATACGAAGCTGCCAAGAATTTGTTGGAATATTAAATTGTACAGATTATGAAAAAGATAGGTTTATTTTATGCTACTAAGGCTGAAAGAACAAGCTGGGTAGCGGAGAAGATTCAGAAAGAGTTTGGAGAAGATAAGATAGAAGTAGTAGCGATTGAACAGGCATGGCAGAATGATTTTGCAGCTTACGATTGTTTTATTGTTGGAGCTTCCACGTGGTTTGACGGTGAGCTGCCTACTTATTGGGATGAACTGTTACCGGAGCTTCGAACAATGGAACTGAAAGGAAAAAAGGTTGCTATTTTCGGTCTCGGAGATCAGATACGCTATCCTGAAAACTTTGCCGATGGTATTGGCTTGTTGGCGGAAGTTTTTGAAGGAGACGGGGCTACATTAGTCGGCTTCACTTCTTCTGAAGGTTATACTTTCGAACGTTCCAGAGCCTTACGAGGTAATCAGTGGTGCGGATTGGTGATTGATTTGGATAATCAGTCTGAACAGGCAAAGAAGAAAATCAAGGAATGGTGTGAGCAAGTAAAGAAGGAGTTCGCATAAATTTCTTTATATGTGACATCCCTATGTCCGACATTCCCATTTTGTTATATGTGATGTCCGGACATGGGGATATTGTTTTTTTAGGAAAAATCAGTTGGAGGGGATTAGCCTTGATAAATAAACTTTACCTCTGCCCAACGGTTCTTCTCTTTGTAATGTACAAAAGCCAGTCCGTTTTTTTCCGCTTCTTCACGGATAACAGCAATATCATCTACATAGAATCCACTCATATAAAGCTCTGAACCTGGATGCATGCAGGTAATGTACTGCTTCATGTCATTCAATAATATATTCCGGTTGATATTGGCGATGATAATGTCAAAAGGCCCTTTTCCGGTAAGTGATGAAGCATCTCCTTGTGAAACGTCGATTTCGTCTACATGATTCAGTTCAATGTTCTCGATAGAATTGCGTACACACCATTCATCGATGTCGATAGCTGTACAGGGGTGTGCCCCCCGCATACGTGCCAGGATAGCTAAAATAGAAGTCCCACAACCCATATCGAGCAAGGATTTATCTTTCAGTTCGTTGTCCAGTAATTCTTCGATGATGAGGCTTGTCGTTTCGTGATGTCCCGTACCGAAGGCCATTTGTGGGTTGATGACGATGTCATATTCCGCTTTGGGTACATTCTGGTGAAAAGTACTGTGGATTACACAGCGGTCTCCAATAATAATCGGTTGGAAGAAATTTTTTTCCCATTCCTCGTTCCAGTCCTTGTCTTCTGCTTCGGTAAATGTGTAGGTGATTTCCGTATCGGATAGAGGAAATTCGGCGATTACAGTTTTGATAGCGTTTTCATCACATACCGATTGTTGGATATATGCGGTCAGTCCGCCTTCGCATTCAACAAAACTCTCGAATCCCACTTCGCCTAGCACTGCAGTTAGTACGTCATTAACTGTTTCGGTACAAGGACTTGTATGGAACGTGAACTCAAAATACTTCATAGTTGTTTTATTTTCTGGTAAATAATATGCAAAGATACTACAAACCAAGTATAGAAAATCAAGTTTACTTGAATTTTATGCCAAGGTGCAATGTATCTTCTACTAAGATAGTTAGAAATAGGGATTTCCCTATTATCCTTTGGGGAAAATCTCCTTCGGACGAAAAATCTCTTCCTTATCTTTGTAATGTGAATAAGTTTAAGTAATTACATAAACCGAGATGATATGAAAAAGATTGTTTACTTCTTGCTATTTGCCTTGTGCCTACCGATAGGCTTGCTGGCACAAAGCGTTGATGACGACCTTTACTTCGTACCTTCCAAAGATAAACAGGAGAAGAAAGAAACTCCGGTTAAGAAGGAAACGAAACAACAGGTGACCAACATCTATACTTCACCGGGTACTACCGTAGTTGTTCAGGACCGTAAGGGAAAAACACGGGATGTGGATGAATATAATCGCCGTTACGATGCACGTGATAATGAGTTCGTAATGGACAATGATACCTTATATATAAAAGAAAAATCTAATCCGGATTTGGACGGAGAATGGGTGACGGGCGAATTCAATGGTACAACAGACGACTATGAATACGCTGAACGTATCATCCGTTTCCGCAATCCGCGTTTTGCTATCAGTATCAGCAGTCCGTTGTACTGGGATGTAGTTTACGGTCCGAATTCATGGGACTGGAACGTATATACCGATGGTATGTATGCTTATGCATTCCCGACGTTCAGTAACCCGCTTTGGTGGGATTGGCGTTATGGCTCTTACGGCTGGGGATGGAACTATGGCTGGGGATGGAATCGTCCTTACTACTCTTGGGGATATTACCCCGGTTATTGGGGCGGCGGCTACTGGGGTGGCTGGTATGGCGGCGGATATTGGGGACATCATCACCACTGGCACGGTGGTCCTAGCTGGGGCTGGGGCGGAGGTGGAAACCATTGGGCTCGCAACACTTATTACAATGATCGTCGTTCTAATTTTGGAAATAGTGGAGGAAGCGCTCGACGTTCTTCTTATACATCAAGCGGAGATCGTAGAATAGGTACAACTGTTGGCACGCGGCGTGCTAATACAGGGAGTGTTAGCCAGTCAGCTCGTCGGGGTGGTACAACAGAAAACTATAACTCTTCTAGAAGAACTGTAGGTACCCGTACTACAGATACGAGAGTAGGAACTGGTAACAATTCAAGTTCTTCTCGCCGGAATACCACATATACTCGTCCAAGTAGTACACGTAGCAGTTCATCATATGATAGCAATCGTTCCAGTTCTTCTTCCCGTCGGACTTATGGAACAACGGAAAATAGCAGTAGTCGTTCTTCTTCTACTTATAATCGTGGAAGTTCAACTACACGTAGCTATTCACCGTCGAGCAGCAGTCGCTCTTCTTCTAATTCCAATTATTCTCCAAGTCGTTCTTCCTCTGGTTCCAGCTATTCACCGAGTCAGTCTTCATCCTCTCGTTCGAGTGGTTACTCAAGTGGTGGAAGTTCCCGTTCCAGTTCCGGTTCGTCAGGTGGAGGTGGTAGTCGAAGAAGATAAAATGATTGGTTTTATTAAAAAGACATATTTATGAAAAATATAAGATTTGCAATAGTGATATTGTGTACTTTAGTTGGTACTACTGCCACAAGTGCACAAAACTTATACGATGCTGCCCGGTTAATGGGAAATGACTTGAATGGAACCGCCCGGTTTGTCGGCATGGGAGGAGCCATGGGAGCATTGGGAGGTGATATCTCGACGATGGGTACCAATCCGGCAGGTATTGGTATTTATAGAAGCAGTGATGTGATGACCACATTTGGCTTTAGCAATATTGGGTTAAAGTCTAATACAAATGGTAATAAGAATGAACTAGATAAGTTTAGAGGTTCATTTGATAATGTGGGATTTGTTATATCAAGTCGTATTGGAAATGAAACAGCTCTACGGTTTGTGAACTTTGGTTTTAATTATCGTAAGGTGAAGTCTTTTGATAAAAATATGGCAATGAATGGTTTGATGGAAGATATGGGAGGACCACTGTCGCAAAGTGATTTATTTGCTTCTTTGTCATATGGGCTTCCTGAGGACTATTTGAGTTCTAATGCTGCTTTTACTGACGGAGGGATAGATGCTGCACCATGGTTGGGAGCTATGGCTTTACGAACCAGAGTGATTGGATTGAATGATAGTGAGAATAATCAGTACGCTAGTAATGTAGGCTATAGAGTCGATTCTGAAGGCAATATTATTTATTTGCCTGTAATGGGAGAATATACTTCTAGAGAAAAAGGCGGATTGCACTCTTATGACTTTAATGTTGCGCTCAATATCTATGACAGAGTCTATTTCGGTGCTACCATTGGAGCTTATAGCGTCGATTATTCTAGAAATTCTATTTATAGAGAAAGTTACCAGGGAGATGTTTCTAACTATTCTTTAGAGAATTGGTTTGATACAAGTGGTACTGGATTTGATTTTAAGCTAGGAGTAATTGTACGTCCATTTGAGTCATCATCTTTTCGTATTGGGGCTGCGATACATACGCCTACTTGGTTTAATTTGGAAGACCGTACATCTGCTCTCTTAATTTCCGATATTGATATGAATAGTGATGGGACGATTGGTAAGGATGAACTGTATGAATATGATACAATGGAATTCCCAGGTGAATCGAAAACAAAGTATCAGTTGGTGACTCCTTGGAAATACAATTTGAGTTTAGGATATACGATTGGTCGTTCTGTTGCATTAGGAGCAGAATATGAGTATAGTGATTATTCTTCGGCTAAGTTGAAATATGACGATGGTATGCGGATGGAGGATGAAACATCGCAGATAAAAACAGGATTGAAAGGGGTACATACACTTCGTGTTGGAGCAGAGTTTAAACTGGCACCGGAGTTTGCTTTTCGTGTAGGTTACAATTATAGGACAGCTGCCATGTATGATGATACGTTTAAGAGAATAGCACTTAATAGTATTAGTACAAGTACTGAGTTTTCTAATCTGAAAGCAACTAATAATTATACTTTGGGATTTGGTTATAAAGGATCTGTTTTTTATGCGGATTTAGCCTATCAATTGAATACTTATAAAGAAGATTTCTATCCATTCTATAATGAAGTAGGAGAACACTTTGAAACAATACTTGTGCCGAATGCTACCAAAGTAACTAATACCCGCCATCAGGTACTGCTTACTTTAGGTATGCGTTTCTAACCTAAAAAAGACAGTTTTCAATTTCAATAATAACTTTTGTGTGTAAAAAATCCCTGGAATGCTGAGTGTCTACAGCGGTTCCGGGGATTTTTATTAGTATCACTTTTTATTCTTCAGTCTTATCTGAATAGTGGAGTTCGTTCGTCAATGATTCCGCGTCTTGCGTACATTTTTACCGCAACAGGAGTTCCGGCTTCTATGGTAATGTCCTCCTCTGCGATGATAGGTTCTTCTTTACCGTCCTCCAGGATAACCGTTCCTATTTTCTCGCCGGCTTTGATGAGCTGTGGAATCAAGTTAGTCAAGATACCTTCAGATACTTTCCGGATATCAATGTATTCCGGTTTTGCATTGGGATCAGCTTCGATTTTACCGCTGAACAGGTCTTGCACACCTTTGTTTTTCAAGAACAGTTTAACGATTGCTCTACCTTCGTACGGCTGGTTGTTCTCGTCGAGCAGAACGACGGGCGTTGTCATTCTCTTGAATGAAAGAGCAACATTCTTAGAACCTTTGTTGGCTTGGGCTGTACCGAACAAATATTCTAAGCCACCCTTGATTTCGCGATAGCGGCTGCTCAATGATCTGGTAGTAGCAGCTTCGTCGGTCAATTCAGGATAATGAGCATAGAAAGTAACCGTTTCCGAATCGGTGCCTGCTTCGTTCCAAGTCTGGCTATCCATGCCTATGGCAAACGGATGATAATCCTGCTCGGCAACGGACATGGAGATGACATCTCCGGCAGCGAAATTGCTCTTTAACGGAAGTGTCAGACTACTGCTGTTACGAGTAAGAGCATTGTTGATACTTTGGTCAATAGAAGTAGAAAAGTCGATCACTCCATTACTGGGATCTTGCAGTTCTTCTTGCTGTTGACAACTGAACAGGCATACTGATGCCATAACAAATAAAAGGCTTTTTCTTTTCATTTGAGGGTAATTAATAGGTTAATAATAGTGAGAGGTTTTCTAATATTCTACTCTGTCTTCTTTGGCCACCCAGGCTTTGAAGGCAGTAAGGGCTTCATTATGTAGTAGGATTTCGGAAGGCAGCTTTCTGTCTTCAGGTTTCAGTTGCAGTTCGTCATAGATAAAAGAGTCGTCGAAGCCGATGTTTTTGGCATCGGTCTTGTTGTTTCCATAGTACATCTTATCCAGGCGTGCCCAATAAATAGCACCCAGGCACATGGGGCAAGGTTCGCAGGAAGTATAGATTTCGTATCCGCTAAGATCAAATGTTCCGAGTTTGGCAGCTGCGGCACGTATAGCGCTCACCTCGGCGTGAGCCGTAGGATCACAAGATGCAGTGACACGATTAACTCCTGTTGCAACTATTTCTCCGTCTTTCGTGGCAATCACAGCACCGAAAGGACCTCCACCATTTTCAACATTCTCTTTTGAAAGCTCGATCGCTTTTCTCATTAAAGCTTCTTTAGTCATGGCACAAAAAATATATTGTTAGTTTCATTTCTTCTTTGCTTCTTTCTACAAAGATAGAAAAAACTAACAATATACAATGGAATGTCCTTATTATTTTTTTTAACAATACCGACAGAATCCGGAAAAAGAAGGAACTTTTTTTTGCTTTTTTTAGGGTTATAGCTTACCTAAGATCTTGTCCATTACCCAGTTAGTCAACGTTGCGCTTTCGCCATCGCAAGAGCAAACCGACTTACCCAATAAGTGGTCTACTACTGCTTGGATAAGAGGCTGTTGCACGTGTTCCGGGTTACCGATACAGATTTCTTCCCGTCCTTTCTCGGTATGTAGTCCGATAGGTTCGTAAGTAAAGACAGAGAAGCAAATCATTCCTTTGTCGCCGATAATCTCTATGCGGTCTTCGCGGGCAGAATCATGGGCTACGAAGCACCAGGAACCACTACCCACCAGTCCGTTGTCAAATTGGAAACAGGCGCTTAATGTATCTTCGGCAGGATAAAGCCCGCCGCGATTACTCTTGTAACCGCTTGCTTCGAGGATGCAACCGAACATATCCTGCAACAAATCAATCTGATGCGGAGCAAGGTCGTAGAAGTAGCCGCCTCCGGCAATATCAGCCTGCACACGCCAGGGAAGATTATCACGATTGTAATCCAGATCGCGTGGCGGCTGGGCAAAACGAATCTGTACATTGATAACGTTGCCGATCGTCCCGTTCTCTACTAATTCCTTTACTTTCTGAAAATAGGGAAGATAACGTCGGTAGTATGCTACGAAACAGGGAACCCCCGTTTCATTGGATATGCGGTTGATTCGGGTACATTCTTCATACGTCACCGCCATTGGCTTCTCAATGTAGGCCGGTTTACCCGCTTTCATGGACATAATGGCATACGTAGCGTGTGAAGAAGGAGGAGTGGCGATATAGACAGCGTTTACTTCCGGATCATCTATCAGCTCCTGTGCATCGTCATACCATTTTTTGATTCCTCTCTCTTTGGCATACGCTTTCGCTTTCGCGCCGTCACGACTCATCACGGCTACGACTTCCGAATGTTCTACTTTCTGGAAAGCGGGACCGCTTTTCGTCTTGGTTACTTCTCCGCAACCAATGAAGCCCCATTTGATCATCTTTTCACTCATAATATAATATACCTATTGTGTCTGTTCTAACAAACCCCAAAGATAAAGCTATTTTTTGTCAAGAGCAACTTTATTGATTATTAACTTAGCAGGGACAGTTGGAAAACAGACATTGCGTTTTGTTTCAACAGAAGCTCTGTTTTATCGGAACAGAGGCTCTGTTTCAGGCAAACAGAACGTCTGTTTGAGGCGGATATATACTTCATTTCGGTAAGAAGCAAGGTGAACACTGCTGATCCTCCGGCTGAAGAACCATAACCACCGGGCAAAGCGCAAGGAAAAGCCGGGGCGGGGAGAGGTTTTTCCCGGCTGGATAAAAAGAAAGGAGAGAATCGCGATTCCCTCCTTTGCATGTAGTTTAATTGAAACTACTTTATCATTAACTCTGTAAAGATACGACATTCGAAAGCGAAAGTCAAGTCTTTGGGAGTTTATTTCTCGTAATAGACATGAATATATCTATCTTACATTCTGTTTTTGATTGTTTTCTTCTGATCTGTACTATGATAAGGTTATTCTTTATCATAGTACTTTTTATAAATCTTCTGGTATTCTTTCTCCTTTTGGAATTTATCCAGCCATGTATTCAAACTATCGAGTAAAGCGGGTGATTGTTTGCTGACTGCCCATGAGTAGAATTGTGTAAAGCTGATGGCTGTATTTATATCTATCTGCGGGATGGAATCGGCGGCCGCGCGTGCGATGCTTTCGTCACAAACGGCATAGTCGATATCTCCATGAGCTACCATTGAGATTAATTGTTCGGAACCGTATTTATCTATTTCTTTGATATAAATGGTATCTCCGATTTCATTTCCCAGGTTTTGGATACGCAGGATGGAGGGAGAGCCTTTTACTACGTGAAGTGTCCGCCCCGCCAAGTCCAGTTGGTTACGGATATAGAGTGAATCGTTTTCTCCGTTTTCTCTCCGTTGCACGAGCACTTGTTTGTTAAGCGTGATGGGAGAGGTGAGGAGCAGAGAATCTTTCAGTTCGCTGGTAGCTAATATGCCGCAGGCAATTACATCGTAACGTCCTTCGCTTAATCCTTCCAGCCGTTCTTCGAAACTCATCAGGGGTGTTATTTCGGTCTTTAATCCCTTGTCATAGGCAAAAGCCTGTATCAGTTCGTAATGGAAACCGGAAACGGTATCACCGTCCACGTAGAAACTGATCGAGTTATATTCAGTCGCTACACGCAATATGCCTTCTTTGGCAATGGCTGCATAATCACGCGGGTGTCCTGACGGCTTTTCCTGATTACCGCATTGGCGGATAGAAAAGATGATTGCCAATACAATGATTACGGGCACTAAATATCGGGACAGTCTCAATTTGGGGCGTGTTACCATAAGCCGTATAGATTTTGTTAATCATAGAAATTCCATGAAAGACCGAATTTCAGTACACGCGGGTTGATAGGGTAGTGAGGAGACAAGAAGTAATTCGGGCTGCTCATACCTTGATTCACGTGATACATCATTACATAGAAACGTGTACGCTTTAGATGTAAGTTTGCGTATACATTCACGATCGGATAACCTCCTATCTCTACCTGGTCATTTTCCGGTTGCAAATAGAAGTTTTGGATAGCCGGCATATAAGCGGGTGCATTGTATTTACTGAAATAACGCACGTCGGCACCCAATTGTACACTAAGCACTTTCTTTGCCAGCTTGAACTGCATATAGAAATTGTGATACAGCGAAAGATCAGGCAAAGGCAATACGGTCTGGTCGCTGGACTTTTGCCAGGTTACTTCATTATCTAAATGGAAGATTCCCAATTTGAAGTCCTGATTAAGACTTGCTGACAACACCTGTATACTTCCGCTTTTCTGTTCCGGCACTGCTTGCTGGTTGAAATAAGTGTAGTTCTTTATGTTTTCAACTCCCGCCTTTAAACGTGTTCTCCAACGTGCAATGCTTAATTCTCCTTCAATACGGGTACGAAATTCTTTGTCCATATCATTGTCCCACATGAAATGTTTGGAATGATAATGACGCATATAGAAAGGCGCAAGCTTATTGCTGACTTCACCACGAGCTATAAGGCTCACAGTGTCTTTCCATAACGGAAAGTTAAGGTCGATATCTCCTTTCACATTGAATTGTCCGATTGCTTTTCCGGCAAGTCCCACTTCACCAATGGCATGGTAATGAAGTACATTTCCTTCACGTTTGGATAATTCGCCTCCAACAAATATTTCATTTTCATTGTATTTGTCGGGCAACGGATTCCCCTCCATATTCATAAGAGTATACTTGCTGATTTTATAGGAAGCGAATGCTGTCAGACCCGCTTTGGCATATTTATTGAATCCTTCGAGTAGAGCAATACCTATGGTATTCTTGATACCCATGTAGGTAGTACTGTCTCTGGCAATCGGATTATCCGGTTCCAAATAGGTGTTTTGATAATAGTTTTTTTCACGCATGTCATCATCCGAGTTGAAACTATGACGTGCACGCTCTACCTGAATGGTATGTATAAAACTAGTGACTGGCACAAACTCTTGTTTGGCTGGAGTAGTGTCATTTTCGGCCTGCGGTATGTCGCGGCTGAATCCCAGATTGTAACGTTGGGTTAGGAATACATAAAAGTCATGATTACGGTTGGTTGTTGCACTTAGTACGGTCGGGATATTGGTTGATTCATATTCCCTTTGCCCTTGTGCCATCTCTTCAGGCGCAGTGATGTATCGGTCGTCCTCAATACCTCCGTTTTCATTTGTCTTGAGGTAATTGTTGCTGTATATTGCCTGCATCTGATAGCGGTCGCCAATATAACTACCGAAAATTGCCGCATTGAAATAAGCCGTATTTTGGTTGTTATAATATCCTCGTCCGTACAAGTAATCTATGTTAAAACCAAAAGCTAGCTTCTTGTTTACATTGACAGAGAAATAAGACTTAAAGCGTTCTTCTCCGTTTATTTTATTACCGGCTTTATGATACGTCAGATTGGTATAAGGTACGTTACTATTGGTGAAATTGAACTCCGTAGGACGAATAAAGAAACTGGAGAAAGGCTCCATAAAGATAGTCGGTTCCGGATCACGACGTTCAAAGAAGATGCGTGACATACGGGGAGAACCCATATTGGCCAGATAATTATAATGTCCGGTAAGTCCTTCGGTAAGATTTGAATTCTGGAAGTGGTGATAAGCAGTATCCGCCGGGATGATAGTCCGGTCGCCCAACTGATTATTAATACGCCACATATATAATTTCGGGGGTAACCCCTGTACTTCTACATTTGCACTATCCAGTCTGTCCGGAATCATGGCAGGGTCCACCTGGTTACCGTATTGGTCGTATCCGTTTTCGTCCACTCTCTGGCGACCATTATCGAACTGTGCATGGACAGTTGTCAAACCTATAACGGAAAAGATTATATATAATAGTAAGATTCGTCTCATAATTGGAGGCAAAGATACTTACTTTAATTGATTTAATGATAATGGATAATTGAAAATTATGTTGCATACGTACTATACGTAGCTAATAATTATCAATTATCCATTGTACATTATCTGTTAATTAAACCTCACGGATTAACTCCATACCTTTCTTGATAGCTTCCTCGTTCATAGGAATCAAGTGATGGTGGCGTTCCGGCAGGGTTTTCTTAAGTCCTTTGATAACATTCTCCAACGTTACGATGGGGCGAAGCTTCAATAATCCGCCAAGTACGATCATGTTGAATGCTTTGGCATTATTCATCTCGTTGGCTGCATCCATTGCGTCGATACGATATACCTTAATATCCTTGCGGGTAGGAGGGTTGATAATTCCGTAACCGTCATAAATCAGGATAC
>ERZ860668.1868-NODE-1868-length-12252-cov-3.796343_pt1 | contig 12252 bp, 9 predicted proteins | sample MGYA00510062_ERZ860668 | MGnify/ENA primary metagenome ERZ860668 (study PRJEB30046, sample SAMN00715258) | human gut metagenome | study: EMG produced TPA metagenomics assembly of the A metagenome-wide association study of gut microbiota in type 2...
CTGTTTGGATGGTTGAGCCATTATTCCGCTGCCGTTTCTTCCTTGGTATGGGTAGTCGGCATGACGGTGATCATGGGACTTATCCGGCAGGCTCCTTCCGGTCACGCTTCCAATGATATACTGGGATTTTCGCAGATGATTTCGTCCTGGCCTTTCGTCCTGCTTTACTTTTGGATGGTTACTGCATTGGGATTGACCATACTCCGTGCCAGCTTTCCATTTAGGATTGGCAGACTATCCTTTCTTCTCAATCACGTAGGATTGTTCGTGGCATTGATTACGGCTACTCTGGGAAATGCCGATATGCAACGCTTGAAGATGACTACCCGAATGGGAAACGCGGAATGGAGGGCTACCGATGATAAAGGAAAATTGATAGAACTTCCGTTGGCTATCGAACTGAAGGATTTTACGATTGATGAATATCCTCCGAAACTGATGCTGATTGACAATGAAACGGGGGGAGTACTCCCCGAAAAGTCTCCTGTGCATTTACTGCTTGAAGACGGAGTTTCCGAGGGCAGTCTGCTGGATTGGGACTTGTTTGTCGAACAGTCTATTCCGATGGCTGCCTCCGTAGCTACAGAAGACACACTGAAATTTACAGATTTCCATTCGATGGGAGCGACATATGCAGTGCATCTGAAGGCCGTCAACCGAAAAAAACAACAGACGAAAGAAGGCTGGGTGAGCTGTGGTAGTTTTCTCTTTCCTTATAAGGCATTGCGTCTCGACTCTCTGACGAGTCTGGTGATGCCGGAACGGGAACCGCAACGTTTTGCATCGGAAGTAAAAGTCTACACACAGGAAGGAACGATAACGGAAAGTACGATTGAAGTAAATCGTCCGATGGAGATAGCAGGATGGAAAATTTATCAGCTTAGCTATGATGAGTCGAAAGGTCGCTGGAGCGATATCAGTGTCTTTGAGCTGGTTCGCGACCCGTGGTTGCCTGTAGTATATGCAGGGATCATCATGATGATGCTCGGAGCAATTTGTCTGTTTGTCAATGCACAAAAGAGGAAAGAGGAGGACAAGGAATGAGTTGGGAACATTTTATATGGTTTGCGATAGCCGCATTGATTTGCTGGAGCTTGGGCGCGTTTGCTGCCTGGAAAGGAAAGAAGCCGGTATGGACCTATGGATTTACCTTGTTGGGGCTGGTCATCTTTTTCAGTTTTATCCTCGGTATGTGGATTTCTCTGGAACGTCCTCCGATGCGGACGATGGGAGAGACACGTCTGTGGTATTCTTCCATTGGCTGGTTTGATAACGTACGTGCGTTGGAAATATAAATGGATTCTTAGTTTCAGTTGCATTCTCTCACTGGTATTTATCTGTATCAATATCTTTAAACCGGAGATTCACAATAAAACGCTGATGCCTGCTTTGCAAAGTCCGTGGTTTGCCCCTCATGTCATAGTCTATATGTTTGCTTATGCGATGTTGGGAGCTGCGGTGGTCATGGCTGTTTATCTGCTTTGGTTCAAAAAGAAGGATATTGAACGGAAAGAGATGGACTTATGCGATAACCTGACTTATGTAGGCTTGGCATTTATGACATTGGGAATGCTGACGGGAGCTATCTGGGCGAAGGAAGCATGGGGGCACTACTGGGCTTGGGACCCGAAAGAGACATGGGCGGCAGCTACTTGGTTCTCCTATCTGGTATATATCCATTTCAGACTGGGCAGACCGTTGAAGAGTCGTCCGGCATTAGTCATTCTGTTAGTATCATTTGTCTTATTACAAATGTGTTGGTATGGAATCAATTATCTTCCATCGGCACAAGGAGTTAGTGTACATACTTATAACTTAAATTGAAATATCAATGAAAACATTTTATTGGTCATTCGTTCTTATGCTATTGCCAAGCATGGCATACACACAAACTACGGAGAAGGAAAATGAATTTTCGATGTCTATGCAAATCAGACCTCGTGCGGAGTATCGAAACGGTGCTTTAGTCCCTCGCAATGAAGGGCAGAAGGCTGCATCATTTATTAATAACCGTGCCCGTTTGTCACTGGACTACAAGCGTTCGGACCTTGAAATCAAGATGTCGGCACAGCATGTCGGAGTATGGGGACAAGATCCGCAGATTGACAAGAATGGTCGCTTTATCTTGAATGAGGCATGGGCAAAGCTGGATTTTGGAAAAGGCTTCTTTGCACAGTTAGGTCGTCAGACGTTAATTTATGATGATGAACGTATTTTGGGCGGACTGGACTGGAATGTGGCAGGCCGTTATCATGATGCGTTGAAACTGGGATATGCCAATAAGAATAATGAAATACATGCTATTCTGGCTTTCAACCAGAATGATGAAAAAACGGCAGGTGGTACTTATTACAATTCTTCTATTGGTCAGCCTTACAAGAATATGCAGACTGTGTGGTATCACTATAAAGCAGATAAGATTCCGTTCGGGGCTTCTTTACTGTTTATGAATTTAGGATTAGAGACAGGGAATCAGCTCACTCAAGATTCTCATACCCGCTACTTGCAAACGATGGGAACTTATCTTACATATAAAAATAGCGGATGGAACCTGGATGGCGCTTTCTACTACCAAACAGGTAAGAACAAGGATGCCGAGAGCGTTTCCGCTTTTATGGCAAGTGCTACGGCAGCTTATGCGTTCAATAAGACATGGGGAATGGTTGTAAGTTTTGATTATTTGAGCGGAAATGAAGAAGGTAGTAGTAAATTTAAGGCTTTTGACCCTCTTTATGGGACGCATCATAAATTCTATGGCAGCATGGATTATTTCTACGCTTCTGCATTCAACAAAGGATTTGCTCCCGGATTAATAGATGGTCGTCTTGGGGCTCGTTTTCGTGCATCTGCCAAGGTAGATATGGAACTCAATTATCATTATTTTGCTACTGCTACTGAAGTAGATTTTAAAGAAGATTTGAAGAAGTCACTCGGTTCGGAAGTTGACTATCAGATCAATTGGTCTGTAATGAAAGATGTGAAACTCTCTGCCGGTTATTCTTTTATGCTTGGAACGAAGACGATGGATGCTGTGAAAGGTGGAAATCATAAGAGTTGGCAAGACTGGGGATGGGTATCTGTCAATATCAACCCGAAAGTGTTTTTTACAAAATGGTAATTGAAACCTAGCTAGGATTCAGATTAAACCGTTGATAGAATATAAAAAGTGGCACAGCATTAAATTTAGGCTGTGCCACTTTCTTTTTATTATAAGTATTTCTCCAGCGCCATTTTATTCAGAATCTCGATCTTTTTTCCTTCCATTGTGATCAGTCCTTCCTTGATTATCTTATTGATTTCTTTGGATAAAGCAGGACGTGATACATTCAGGTACTCGGCAAGCTGTGACTGGGTATGCATGATCTCTACAATCAGAGAATCTTTTTTCTTATGTTCGAATAAGTAAACAATAAACCTTTCGCGTACAGTCTTGCGCGACAGAGGTTTCAAACGTGATACGGTACATATATTGCAATTTCCGGCGATGCAAAGAAAATTGTGCAACACCTGCGGGTCCTGACTGATGACTTTAAAAGTGGAATCTTTGGTTGCCATGAGTACCACGCTGTCTTCCAAAGCAGTAAAAGTAGCTGGCAACGTATTGTTTGAATTGAAAAGGTGAGGGGTGGCAAAGGTACGTGGTGCGATGATATACTCAATCATCACTTCGTTCCCCAATCCGTCAATGATATCCGTGCGTAGTTTTCCTTCCAATAACACATATAGTTTGTTGCAAGGTGTACCTTGCGTAACAACTATTTCTTTTTTATCCGCTGCATAGATAACGAAATCCAGTTTATCCAGCAGAGATTCCTTAATGTTCAGAGGTAAATCCCGAAATAAAGGGATTTGAAATAATTTTTCTTTATGTGCGTTGGTCAGTTGTATTTTTTTCATTGCATTATGTTGTTCGTATCATGGGCAAAGATATGAATTATATATGGGCAGAGAAAATCTTTTTTTATGTTTGTGCCGCCGAAAGACCGATTATGGATGAGATGAAAAGGATATTGATAAAAAGTAAAAATGGCAGAAAATGTTTGAATCAGTAATTAGGGTACACATCTCTGTAATTTATCTACATTTGCTATATGATAAATTGTCTATTTTTGCAGAGTGAAAAAGCTGATTAATGAAATTCAAAAAATAAAAGTAATAAAGTTATGGCTAAAAAAGTTCTGATTATTTCGTCCAGCCCCCGAAAGGGCGGTAATTCTGATATGCTTTGTGACGAATTTATGAAAGGTGTCCTCGAAACAGGCAATGAAGTAGAAAAGATTTTTCTGAAAGAGAAAGCAATTCATCCTTGTACGGGATGTAGTGTTTGCAGCATGTATGGCAAACCCTGCCCCCAGAAAGATGATGCCGCAGGAATTGTAGAGAAAATGATTGCTGCTGATGTCATCGTAATGGCAACACCTGTTTATTTCTATACGATGTGTGGACAGATGAAGATTATGATTGACCGTTGTTGTGCGCGTTATACGGAAATAACGAATAAGGAATTTTATTTCATTATTGCAGCGGCGGAGAATGATAAGGGGATGATGGAACGTACGATTGATGGTTTCCGTGGCTTCCTTGATTGTCTGGAAAATCCGCAGGAAAAAGGAGTGATTTATGGAATAGGTGCCTGGAAGGTAGGAGAAATAAAAGATACTCCCTACATGCAGGAAGCCTATGAGATGGGAAAAATGGTGTAAACGTTCGCTTTAGGTAAACATTTCCCGTCTTATATAACAACCTTTCAGGATGGTGTCACTATGCTGAGTATATAGTGACGCTATACCTGTAGGATAGTGACACTAAAGCAGTATGATAGTGACACTATAGTAATGGGATAGTGACACCATATTTTTGTCTGGATTTAATGAGAGAAGTTTAGTTTAATGATTCTGTTACAATAATCTTCTTTCGTTCGATTCCAGTTCCAATAAAGTCTTTTTAGCTACAAGACCACCGGCATATCCGGTCAGTTTATGATCACTGCCGATCACCCTGTGACAAGGAATAAGTATTGAAATAGAATTTGCTCCATTCGAAGAGGCTACCGCGCGGATAGCTTTAGGATTATCCAGTCTCTGTGATAATTGAGCATAAGATATCGTTGTTCCGTAGGGAATGTTTAATAATTCATTCCATACACTCTTTTGAAACTCTGTCCCGACAAGAAGCAGAGGAATATCAAACGTAGTCCTTTGACGGGAAAAATACTCATCTAGCTGACTGATCGTTTGCGTTATCACTTCAGAGTTTTCTATTGCGTACTGAGCATTTAGCGCTTTTTGTATTCGTTTATCGATTGTTGCTCTGCGTTCTTCACTCACCACCCAGTCACACATACAGAGCTTGTTCTCGAAAGAACCGAGTATCAATTTCCCGCATGGAGATTGATAGTACTGTATCTGAACTGTATTTACTTTACCTTTTGCTTCTTTCTCCATTTTGATTCTTTATTTAAAGGGTTTGATATGGATGTAAAAGTAATTATTTGTATTCAAACTACAAAATGAATAATTCGGCAATAGAAGCCTGAAACAAAATCTTTTACCCTTACAGTCGATTTAAATTGATTGATTACTTGTTCTGCCGTAGAATTATTATAATTTTGTAGCAGAACTTTTTATTTCGTAGTATTTGATAAAGAACCAAACCACATGAACTATAAAATAACGACTCTTGTCGAAAATTGTGTCTATGGACGTAAATTGCAGGCAGAACATGGTCTTTCCCTCTATATTGAGACACCGGAAAACAGATTACTTTTTGATACGGGAGCTTCTGATTTATTTATCCGTAACGCCCGGTTATTGAATATTGACTTGCAAAAAGTAGATTATTTAGTATTATCTCATGGTCACAGTGACCATACGGGTGGACTACGCCATTTTCTTGAACTAAATGCCGAAGCAACGGTTGTCTGCAAACGCGAAGTGTTTTTTCCTAAATTCAAGGATGAACGTGAGAATGGAATGAAATATACACGCTCGCTTGATCTTTCTCGTTTTCGTTTTATTGATGAGTTGACTGAACTGGTTCCCGGAGTATTTCTTTTTCCCTCTGTGGATATTATAGACCCGAAGGATACACATTTTGAACGATTTTGGATTCAAAAGGAAGATGGTTCTAGAGTCCCCGATACCTTTCCGGACGAGTTAGCTATGGTACTGGTTGAGCCTGAAGGACTTTCCATTTTAAGTGCCTGTTCCCACCGGGGTATTACAAATATATTGCGGACTGTAAGAACGGCATTTCCGGAACTCCCCTGTAATTTGCTTTTAGGTGGATTTCATGTTCATAATGCAGAAGAATCCAAATATCAGGTTATTGCTGATTATTTGCACGAATATTTACCTCAAAAGATAGGTGTCTGCCATTGTACGGGAGTAGATAAATATGCTTTCTTCTATAAGGATTTTGGAGACAGAATATTTTATAACCATACAGGGAAATTGATTCAGACGGATTCTCTGTTATAATTATCTGAGACGACTAAACAAGAATATATAAAAACAAACTGGATGAATTTTAAAGACTGCATAGATTCTTATCCCTTTATATTAATGGAAGGTGCTTTAGGCGAGCGACTAAAAAGGGAGTTTGATTTGGATATCAGTGGTACTGTTGCAATGGCTGACTTAGTCTATCAGCAGAAAGGTAGACTGGCATTAGAAACGCTATGGAATGAATATATTGATATTGCATATAGGTATCAACTACCATTTCTTGCAACAACTCCAACAAGAAGGGCCAATAAAGAACGGATTTATATGGCTGGATACAATGAATCCATTATTGCAGATAATGTGGATTTTCTTCGTTCCATAAAAGAAGCAGCAAATGTAGATATGTATATCGGTGGTTTGATGGGATGTAAGGGAGATGCATACACTGGCGAAGAGGCTCTAAATCTGGAAGAGGCAATAGACTTCCATAGTTGGCAGGCCGGTTTGTTTAAATCTGCCAAAGTTGATTTTTTATATGCAGGTATTATGCCTGTATTGACGGAAGCTATCGGGATGGCAGTCGCTATGTCTGATACGGATATTCCTTATATTATCAGCTTTACGATTCAAAGAGACGGAAAACTGATAGATGGGCATACCATTGATGATGCCATACATTGCATTGATAATCATGTGTCTAACAAACCTGTGTGCTATATGACAAATTGTGTTCATCCTGATATTGTTTACGAAGCACTTTCTCATAAGTTCAATCAAACACAAACGGTAAAATCTCGCTTTTGGGGTATACAAGCAAATACTTCCCAATTGTCATATAAAGAATTGGATGGAGCAAATCATTTACATACTTCTTCGGCAACCGATCTGAGTGAAGCTATTTTAAAGTTGAAATCTGATTGTCATCTTAAAATATTTGGTGGGTGTTGTGGAACAGACAGCAGTCACATGGAAAAAATCGCTAAAATATCGGAAGTGACTTAAACTAACTAGAAATACGGTCTTCTCATGAAACAAGGAATATAGAATAAATATATAAACATACAATAATATGAAGAAAATAATCATCTCTTTAGCGCTGGTACTGACTGCATTATCCAGCTATGCTATTACTCCTTTGTGGATGCGTGATGCACGTATCTCACCGGACGGAAAGGAAATCGTCTTTTGTTATAAAGGCGACATTTACAAAGTCCCCGTTCAAGGGGGAACCGCTACCCAATTAACAACACAAGCTTCTTATGAGGCTAATCCCGTCTGGTCGCCAGATGGTAAACAAATCGCGTTTGCCAGCGACCGGAATGGGAACTTCGATCTCTTTATCATGCCTGCCGATGGAGGAACTGCACGTCGGTTGACTTATCATTCTGCCTCGGAGATTCCTTCGGCTTTCACTCCGGATGGTAAATTTGTACTTTTCTCCGCCTCCATTCAGGACCCTGCGCAAAGTGCCCTTTTTCCTACCGGAGCCATGACGGAATTATATAAAGTTCCGGTTACCGGAGGACGTACCGAACAAGTGTTGGCTACTCCTGCCGAATGGGTATGCTTTGATAAATCGGGAAAAAACTTCCTTTATCAGGACCGTAAAGGTTTTGAAGATGAATGGAGAAAACACCATACCTCATCTATAACAAGAGACGTTTGGCTATACGATGCTTCGACCGGAAAACATACCAATCTGACCAATCGGGAAGGAGAAGACCGTAATCCGGTATATGCACCGGATGGTAATTCGGTTTATTTTCTAAGTGAGCGCAATGGCGGTTCATTTAATGTATATAACTTTGCCCTGAACACTCCGCAGGAAGTGAAAGCCATCACCACTTTCCGCACGCATCCGGTGCGTTTCTTGTCAATCAGCGATAAAGGAACTTTGTGCTATACGTATGACGGAGAACTTTATACACAAGAGCCCAATGCCCGCCCAAAGAAAGTAAATGTTGATCTTGTGCGTGATGATGAAAAAGAGATTGCCACTCTCAGATTTTCTCAGGGTGCGACTTCCGCTTCTGTGTCTCCGGATGGTAAGCAGGTGGCTTTTATTGTGCGAGGTGATGTTTTTGTGACTTCAACCGATTATGCTACGACCAAGCAAATAACAAATACTCCGGCAAAGGAAGCCGGTGTATCTTTTGCTCCCGACAACCGTACACTGGTTTACGCCAGCGAGCGGACCGGCAACTGGCAACTTTATACTGCTAAGATAGCTCGTAAAGAAGAGGCGAATTTCCCTAACGCCACTCTCATTGAAGAAGAAGTATTGCTTCCCTCCAAAACCATAGAACGTGCTTACCCGCAATACTCTCCGGATGGTAAGGAACTGGCTTTTATCGAAGACCGTAACCGGTTGATGGTACTCAATCTGAAAACCAAAAAAGTACGTCAGGTGACAGACGGTTCTACATGGTACAATACAGGAGGCGGATTCGACTACGAATGGTCGCCCGATGGCAAGTGGTTTACGCTTGAGTTTATCGGCAATCGTCATGATCCCTATTCGGATATCGGCATTGTCAGCGCGCAGGGAGGTACTATCACTAATCTGACTAACAGCGGTTATATTAGCGGCTCTCCACGTTGGGTGCTGGATGGGAATGCCATTCTGTTTCAGACCGAACGTTATGGTATGCGTGCGCATGCTTCCTGGGGATCACAACAGGATGTGATGCTGGTATTCTTGAATCAGGATGCTTACGACCGTTATCGTTTGAGTAAAGAGGATTTCGAACTGCTCAAAGAATTTGAAAAGGAGCAGAAGAAAGCAAAGGAGAAAGACGGTGATAAGAAAAAGGACGGAAGTAAGTCTAAAAAGGAAAAGGCAGACAAAGAAGGAGATAAGGAGGATACCGAAGAAGACAAGGCAGACAAGAAAGATATTGTTGTGGAACTCAGCGGTATTGAGGACCGTATTGTACGCCTGACTCCTAACTCTTCTGATTTAGGTAGTGCCATTCTTTCAAAAGATGGAGAAAATCTGTATTACTTCTCAGCTTTCGAAGAGGGGTATGACCTTTGGAAAATAAATCTTCGTGAAAAAGATACGAAGCGTCTCCATAAACTTAATTCCGGCTGGTCATCACTGATGCTGGATAAAAAAGGAGATATCTTCTTGCTGGGAAGCAGAAATATGCAGAAAATGGACGCAAAGTCAGATGCTCTGAAATCTATCAGTTATCAGGCTGAAATGAAAATGGATTTGGCAGCCGAACGTGAGGCAATGTTCGATCATGTATATAAACAACATCAAAAACGTTTCTACAATCTTAATATGCACGGAGTGGACTGGGATGCCATGACAGCTGCCTATCGTAAATTTCTGCCGCATATTGATAATAACTATGATTTTGCAGAATTACTGAGCGAATGGTTAGGTGAACTGAATGTTTCGCATACCGGAGGGCGCTATTCTCCGAGGGGCAATGGGGATGTAACCTCTAATCTGGGCTTATTGTTTGACTGGAATTATCTGGGAAAAGGTATGCAGATTGCTGAAATCGTAGAGAAAGGCCCGTTCGATCATTCCCGTACCAAAGTAAAGGCAGGGTGCATTATAGAAAAAATCAACGGGGAAGAAATAACTCCGGATAAGGACATCACTGATCTTTTGAATAATAAGGCAGGGAAAAAAACACTGGTTTCGCTGTACAACCCACAGAATAAGGAACGTTGGGAAGAAGTGGTAAAACCTGTCACAAGCGGACAGCTTAATGGCTTATTATATAAACGTTGGGTGAAACAACGTGCTGAGGATGTGGAGAAATGGTCCGGCGGTCGTTTGGGATACGTTCATATTCAATCTATGGGAGATGGCAGTTTCCGTACTGTTTACTCGGATATTCTGGGAAAATACAATAACTGTGACGGAATTGTGATCGATACCCGTTTTAACGGAGGCGGTCGTCTGCATGAAGATATTGAAATTCTTTTCAGTGGTCAGAAATATTTCACTCAGGTGGTACGCGGACGTGAAGCCTGTGATATGCCAAGTCGTCGCTGGAACAAGCCTTCTATTATGTTGCAGTGTGAAGCCAATTATTCGAATGCGCATGGCACTCCGTGGGTGTACAAGCATCAGAACATTGGAAAACTGGTAGGTATGCCTGTCCCGGGAACTATGACAAGTGTATCTTGGGAAACTTTGCAGGACCCTTCATTAGTATTTGGGATTCCTATCATCGGCTATCGCCTACCGGATGGCAGTTATCTGGAAAATACTCAGCTGGAACCTGATATCAAAGTTGCCAACAGCCCGGAGACGGTAGTGAAAGGAGAGGACACGCAACTCAAAATGGCTGTAGATGAATTGCTTAAAGAAATAGATAGCCGGAAGAAATAGACATCGTTTGTTTGTGTTAAAAGAACCGAAAAAAAGAGCTTATTGAAATGATGTGTCCAACTTATTCTTACTTTTGTGTTTGACAATAGTGTCAAACTAAGGGGAACATAGTGTAGAACATGATTAAAATAGGAATTGATGTAGGTTCAACGACGGCGAAGTTAGTTGCCGTCGATGAAAATGATAATCTATTATTTTCAAAGTACGAGAGACACAATGCGAAAGCAAAAGAGACAATTCTATCATTCTTGAAAGAGCTGTTATCTGAAATCGGAGATAAAGATATTTCCGTGAGGATAACAGGCTCTATCGGAATGGGAATTTCAGAGAAATGTTCGTTGCCGTTTGTACAGGAGGTTGTTGCGGCAGCGAAAGCGATACAAAAGGATTATTCTCATGTGACTTCTATGATAGACATCGGAGGAGAAGATGCGAAAGTCGTCTTCTTTAAGGATGCCGAAGCGACCGATTTGCGTATGAACGGCAATTGCGCAGGAGGGACGGGCGCTTTTATTGACCAGATGGCGATTATACTGGGAGTGAATATTGATGAATTGAATCAACTTGCCATGAATGCGACACAGGTATATCCTATTGCCTCCCGTTGTGGCGTTTTCTGTAAAACGGATATTCAGAATCTGATAGCTAAAAATGTAAGTCGTGAGAATATTGCGGCTTCCATCTTTCGTGCGGTAGCAGTTCAAACGGTAGTGACGCTGGCGCACGGTTGCGATATTACAACTCCCGTATTGTTTTGCGGTGGTCCGTTAACCTTCATTCCGGCACTGCGGAAAGCCTTCATTGATTATTTGTCCCTCGATGAAAAAGAGATCATACTGCCGGCCAACGGCACTTTGCTCCCTGCACTAGGTGCTGCTCTATTTCATCTTGATAAAGAGGATTACTGTAAACTGTCCCATTTGATCGATAAGATTGACACTACTTTAAACGGTAACGGTAACCTTGCCTCAACAGGATTGGAACCTGTTTTTGCAAGTAATGAAGAATATGAAGCATGGAAAGAAAGAATATCCCGTCATAAGATGATATCTTCCGGCTTGAAAGCCGGAACACAGGATGTCTTTATCGGCATCGATTCAGGTTCTACTACGACAAAGATTGTTGTACTGGATGAAGATTCAAGGCTTCTGTATTCTTATTATAATATTAATGGCGGCAATCCGATAAAAGCTGTGGAAGAGGGGCTGAATCAGTTGAACGATGAATGTTTGAAGCAGAATGCCGTACTCAATATAAAAGGAAGCTGTTCTACCGGATATGGGGAAGACCTTATCAGGTCTGCCTTTCAGCTTCATTCGGGGATTATCGAAACGATCGCCCATTATATGGCAGCGCATTATCTGAACAAGGATGTGTCTTTTATCCTCGATATCGGCGGACAGGATATGAAGGTTATTTTTGTGAATAATGGCGTGATTGACCGGATGG
>ERZ860668.1872-NODE-1872-length-12238-cov-4.096774_pt1 | contig 12238 bp, 8 predicted proteins | sample MGYA00510062_ERZ860668 | MGnify/ENA primary metagenome ERZ860668 (study PRJEB30046, sample SAMN00715258) | human gut metagenome | study: EMG produced TPA metagenomics assembly of the A metagenome-wide association study of gut microbiota in type 2...
GCAGGATATCGGTATCCTGACAGATCGCACGGGCAAGCATCAGACGCTGCCGCTGACCGTCACTCATTTTCCGAAAATCCTGATCCTGCACATACTGCGCATGCACCAGTGCAATGGCTTCGTCTACTTTTTCCCAGTCCTCTTTGGATAAAATGCCAAATCTGCCGGTGTAAGGATAGCGCCCGGAAGCCACCACATCCCGTCCCGTCAGAAGCTCCGTCTGCAGGCGTTCCGTCATAACCATAGAGAGACTTTTCGAAACATCGCTGTCCCGCATGTTATTCATGGATTCCTGTCCCAGATAGATCGTTCCGCCAATGCGTTTCAACTGCCGGGTAATGGTTTTTAAAATAGTAGATTTTCCGGCACCGTTTGGTCCGATCAGTGTCAGTACCTGCCCGGAAACAACTTTTAAATTTACATCTTTGATCAGTGGTGTTTTATCATATCCTACCACAAGATTTTCTGTTCTCAGTTCCATCATCTGTTCCCCTGCTTTCTCAGCATTGCTGCAATGACCACCGGCACCAGAAATATCGCCGTTACGGAACTGATGCTGATCTCCGTCGGTGCAAATACCGTCCGGGCGATTCCGTCACAAAACAGTGTCACCACCGCGCCGCACAGGAAACATCCCGGTATCATAATGATTGGTTTTGCCGTTTTCGTGATCAGTTTTACCAGATGCGGCACTGCGATTCCCACAAAGGAAATCGGTCCGGCAAACGCGGTTACACAGGCAGATAACATACTGGAAAGTAAGATCAGACCGATCCGTAACGCTTTGATATTTACGCCCATATTTCGAGCATAAGATTCTCCTAGCTGATACGCTCCGATCGGTTTTGCCAGAAAAAAAGTGACCGCCATCGTAACTGCCACAATCCACAGAATCATCCGCACATTATCCCAAGTCATTCCGGAAAAACTTCCCAATGACCAGTTGTGCAAGTTTACGATATTGGAATCATCTGCAAAGGTCACGCAAAAATCGGTAATTGCGGAACAGATATATCCGATCATAATACCACAGACTACCAGCAGCGACATTTTCGACACCCGAAAGGAAATCAGCAGGACAAATCCCATGGCGATCAGTGATCCCACAAAAGCTGCTGCCACCATTCCGGCAGAATTTAACGTAATGCTTCGCTGCAGGCAGACGATCATGGTCAGTGCCACCACCAGTTTTGCACCGGAAGAAATTCCAAGTACATACGGACCGGCGATCGGATTCTGAAAGAAACTCTGCAGCAAAAATCCGGATACCGATAAGGCTCCGCCTAACAAAATTGCTGCCATGATACGCGGAAGACGGATTTTCCAGATGACCTGATACAGGGTGGAATCACTGCCTTTTCCGAAAATCTCCGGCAGGTCAGACAGAGACAGTTCTACCGTTCCCACACCTACATTCCACAGGAATAACCCGATCAGAGCACATATTAAAATGATAAAAGATATCGTATATCGTTTTTTCACGCTTCGTTCCTCACAAAATATTATTGAATATGCTTCAGAAAATGATAGTCTGTATCATCACTTCCGGTCAGAACCTTATTCAGATCCTCGATAAAATCACAGGTCATGCTTGTCTGCTGATAAAAGTTACTTCCGGTGGTATAAACCTGTCCGGATTTTACCGCTTTAAAATCGGCAAACAGGCTGTTTTTTTTGATCAGTTCATCTACGGATGTCAATTCTCCCTCAATGGTTCCATTATAGATCAGAATATCCGCATCTTTCTCTGCCACATAGAAATCTTCCATCTGCATTTTCATCGTAGACAAAGCATTGTCTTCTTCCGGCAAATAACCGTTCAGGGAATAATTGCCGCCTGCCAGCTCGATCATAGATGACACATAATCGTTCAGTTTGCGTACCGTAATGGTTCCATCGGAAGATACCGCAAAAAATGCTACTGATAAACCGGTATTTTCTTTTTCCAGAATCGGCTGGACACGCTCTGCCTGCTCTCTGAAAAATTTATTTGCCTGCTGCTCCTGATTAAATAATACACCGAACAGACGAATCCATTCCAGACGTCCAAGAGGATGTTTTTCATAACTGGAACGCTCGATCATCACAGGAATTCCAAGTTCTTCCAGTTTTTCCTTTACTTCCGGGTTATGGGTGATCATCGTATTTTCAATGACAAACTGACAGTTATTACTCAAAAGCAGTTCGTAATCCGGCGCGCTGTATTTGCCCGCATAGATCAGTGCGCCTGCTTTCATAGCATCCGCTGCCTCCTGCACGTACCAGTCCTTTTCCTTTGTTCCGGTAAAAGAAATATGGGAAAGCGCTCCTGCCTTGCTCACCAAATCCATCACCGCGCTGGAAACCAGATACACATTCTTCAACGGTTGCTGCAAAACAACAATGTCCGATGGCACATCCTTCGGAACCGATACTCCCTTTGGAATAAGCAAAAAACGACCGCCATCCACGATCGTTACTAATTTATATGCTCCATATTGCTCTACGCTGAACTGATCGGCATATGAAAGATCCATACGCCCCTCACTGTTCAGCTCATTGAAACTCACATTCGCTGGAAATGAGAATTTCAATGTATAATCGATTTCATGCGGTGTGCTCATAGCAGTGGTATCCCCTACCACATCCATCTCACAAGGCACGCCATCAATCGGGAAAGTAAAGGTAGAGTTGCCACCTTCATTTTCATTCATATATTTTTCTCCATCTACGATCATGTAATCGTAATGGGTACTGCTCCAGACGATGGTTGCCATTGCCTGACCGTCCGTCACGGTTACGGTTGCCGGAGAATCCACGGTTGCTCTGCCGCTGCCGCCACTCAACTCCACGTTTACACTGTAAGTGCCGTCTTCCAGAACATTCGCATCTTCCGCACTGCTGTCTGTCGCTGCACTGTCTGCTTTTTCTGCATCCGCACTAACTTCGGTAGTTGAAGACGCATCTGCATCAGTCGTATTTTTCTGACCACATCCTGCCAGCATGCCAGCGCCTAAAACCATAGATAAAATAACTGCTGCTATTCTTTTTTTCATACGCTATCCTTACTTCGCATTTTACTTTCTTCATTGATGAAATACAGGGAAAGCATGATTTTTCTACTCTCCCTGTATCTTATCTTCTCAATATTTTACCGCTGATCTACTCTGCGTTCTGAACATCAGAAACGCTTACTTTGTGATCGTACCAAGTTCCTTTTGTTCCAAGGATTGCCAGATCAAACTCCTGATCCAGTGCTTCCACCGGCACATCAAATGCGTATACTTCTTCCGTTGTTCCGTCACTGTAAGTAACTTCCTCAGATGTCGGCTGTAACAGCTCTGCACCATCTTTTTCTGCATCCGCAGCGGTTCCAACATACAGATTTACGATCTTTTTGGAAACCAGTCTGATATGCATGGTCATTTTGCCATCTTTGACTGTTAATGTACCACAACCGTTATCTGCCTCATTTACATGGAACATGCTGCTGTCTGTGTTAAATTTTGCAGTATAAGTACCGTCTTCCAGCGCAGATGTTGCTGTGACTGCATCGCTTGATGTTACAGCATCACCCAGAGATTCAATGGCAGCTTTTGTATGTGCTACATAAATCTGCTGAATTTCCGGAATCTCACCAAGACCTGCGATCTGTGTATCTACTTTGTCAAAATATCCGGCAGCTTTAAACAGGCTCTTCCATGAATCGCCATCATCGCCAGCCATATCGTTGTTTGCATGATCTCCTGCAACAACCATTAACGGTCTTAAAATTACATTTTTGTATCCTGCTGCATGTACTTCTTCGATTACCTGCTCATGAGCGGTCTCTTCCGGCTCACCTTCTACGGTTCCGATAAATACGTTATCGTATCCAAGATCTTTCATCTGAGTTGCCATCTGGCTATAGCTGATTTTTGCTGTATGGGATGTACCATGTCCCATAAATACAAATGCTGTGCTGTCTTCTTTTGCTGCCTCTAAGGAATCATATCCGGCTGTCTTTACTGCCTCTGCTGTGATGTCCTGTGCTACAGCTGCTTTATCTTCATTGACAGTTGTGGCATCTGTACCAACTTCACCAAGTAACGGTTCTGCTACAGTAACTGTCTCAAATTTATCTTTGTAATTATCCAGAGTATCAACTAACTCATCATACTCTGCACCATGCATTAAATGTGTCGGCTGTACCACCAGATTTTTTACACCGTTATCAACGGCTCTCTGTAAAGCCTGCTCTACGTTGTCGATTTTTTCACCATCTCTTGCCTGAACGTGATTGATAATGATCTGTGCGGTAAATGCACGTCTTACAGACCAGTCCGGATATGCAGTCTGAAGTGCTTTCTCAATACCGCCGATATCTGCTGCACGGCTGTCATTGAAGGATGTACCAAAACTTACTACCAGAAGTTCGTTCTCACCGATTCCGTCCTCATTTAACGGATCGTCTTTGGACGCATCTCCGGTATCTCTGCCGAAGTAATCCGGATCTGCATTTTCACCCTCTACCAGTGCCTTCTGTGCATCGGTCAGTTTATCCCATGCTTCTTTTGCTGCTGCACACTGCTCATCTGTTTTGTCTGTACGCTCCTGTACATAGATGGCATCAATCAGAGCCGCTACTTTGTCTGCTGCTTCCTGATCTGTCTCTGTCTCACTCTGCGCGCTTGTTGTGTTTGTGTCTGCATTCTTGTTTCCGCATCCGCCAAGCAATCCGACTGCCATGGTGAATACTGCCATTAAGGCTACAATTCTCTTTTTCATGTTTATTCTCTCCTCGTATAATGAAAATAAGTGATTTCTTCCACAGGGTACGGTATCCACCCGGAAATAAAATCATTTCCACCAAAACAAAACTCCGCTTAAGATTCTCAAGCGGAGTAAATGCCATTCAAAGGAATTCAAAACTGACTTCCAAAACAGTACGACCAATTACTCGTGATCATGGGATTCACCCTGTACCAGACAAATGGCAGGTTTCCTGGCTGAAAGATCATCATACAGATTCTGCCTTCCCAATGCACTTGCATCAGTGACAAATCATCGAATCCATACTCCCTTATCACAGTGACGAGATCGTACAGGAATCACACCTGTTTCCCTTTTAACCGTTCCACGCCTCCAATTTACAACATAACCTGTCGTAAAGCTGCATCGCTACTTATTTTTCCAAATCTGTTTCAGCAGTTTTTCAGAAACGGACAGCACCAATTATCTTTCTCTATGAAATTGTACTTATACTATCACATCTGAAAAACAGATACAACCCTTTTTCCATAATGTACGCTCAGAATTCATCGTTTTCGAAAGACTCCGAGAGTACATCATATTCTGCTTTTACATGTGTATCTCAGAAAAAGGAATTCCTTCTTCTCTCAGTACTTCTGCCTCCATCTCCCTGCAGGTAAAAAGAAAAATCTGATTCTCCTGCCTGGCAAGCCAGCGTAACGTCTGACGCAGACGCTCCGTATCATAACCTGCAAAAGCCTCATCCAGCAAAAACGGCAACGCTTCTTCTTTCGCTAGCAGTTTTCCTGCTGCCATACGATAGGCAAAATATGCCTGCTGCTTCGTTCCCTGACTGTAGGCTTCCGGCGCACGGCTCTTTTGATGTTCCGACAATACGATGCCCTGTTCTTCGGAAACCTGAAGCTGCCCATGTGCATTTCCGGTAATCTGTGATAAAATCTCCGACATTTCCCGATTCAGCACATGCTCCAGCGTTTTTGACATTCCAGATGCCAGTCGCTGCATCGTATCCGCTGCCAGCGCAAGCGCCTGAATATCCTGATCTGCTGCCTTCTCCTGCGCCGTCTGAAACTGCAGTTCCTGCAGCTGTTCTGTCAGATTTGCAGCCTCCACTTCTTTTTCCTGTATCTGACCAATGATCTGATCCCCGGAACCTTCCTGCCTTGCCTCCTGCATCTGAAGTGCTTTTTTCTGCTCCTGAAAGGTTTCTATCTGCTGTTCCAATGCAGATTTCTTCTGTTGAAACGACGCAAGCTGCTTTGCAATCTTTTGGTATACCTCCTCATCACCGTATGCTACTCCTGCATCTTCCTCTGCTGCTTCTGTTTCCGCTTCCTGAACTTTCTTTTGTCTGCCATATGCCAAAATAAGTCCCGCCAGAATGAAAGCAATACAGATCACATTCAAAATCGGTGCTATTTTTTGAAATCCATCCAAAGACTCCCTTAAAATCGGAGCCAGAATCAAACCGGCAACGCCCAGTAACAAAAGCGGAGAAAAGCCTGCACGATGTTCTGACTTTTGCTGCTGCCGCTGCTCCTTTTCTTTCTTTAAATGCTTTCGCCCGGTATTTAACTGCACCTGTCGAACCACTTTCTGCAATTCCTGTTCCCGCCGACAGACGGTACGATATTCCGAAAGCACCGGCTCTGCCGCCTGTTTTAGCTGCTTTACCTGTTCCTGCACATTCTGTTTTCGCGTTCCCTGTTTCTCCTGCTGTGCTTTCAGGGCAGCTATATCCGCTTCCATCATCTGTTGTTTTACTTCCAGTTGTCGGATATCCGCCAGTCGCTGCTGTTCCAGCTCCTTTTTCTGTTTTTCTTTGCTTTTCCGCTTCTGTTCCAGATTCTGCAATGCCTTTGATAATGAAAAATCACCGCTTCCGGTCTGCGCCAGATTGCTGCGCTCATCCTCCAGAAGCACCCCAAGCTCGCGTCCCGGTACTGATTGTTCCTGACCGATACAAAAGGTATTTTCGTAAGCACCGGCGCTGACATTTCCAAGCAGCATATCCAGATCTCCGCATTCCACCGAAAGTTCTTCTCCGTCACGAATGTTTACCAGACGTGTACTTTTTTCTTTATAATAAAAATTGCGTTCCAGAAGAAACTGCTGTTCCCCGGTCTCAAAAAACATGGAACCGGCAAAATACGCCGGCGCATCCCAGGGTTCATATTTTTTATAAGTATCCAGCGTTTTTCGAACCCGGCTTTTCTCCAACCCATACATCATCGCCTTCAGAAACTGCATTAAGGTACTTTTTCCAGATTCGTTCGGACCATAGATGATATTGATCTGCGGGGAAAAACGATACTGCTCCTTTTCCAGTTTGCCAAATTTTTGAATCTCTGCCTGTCTGATGATCATCCTATCCTCTCCCGCCCTTCTTCTGCGGTATCCAGCATTGCCTGAACGCCGTAATACAATGCTTTTTTCCGTAATTCCAGATTCGGGCATTGCTCCATCACTTCGATATATTTTTGCAGTAACGTGCCGTCGTATTTCTGTTTTAACAGGTCAAACTGATAATCCGGTTCTGTCTCATCCACCACGCGCACTACACGCTCCATCTCTGCGATTTCATCCAATGGCAGCTCTGTCTCTGCATCACGATATCCGCGCAAAATAACATGTGAGATCTGATACGGCTTCCGACTCTGCAATTCCTGCCGCACCAGTTCTGACACTGCATAGGCAGACAGTTCCGGTGTCACATTGATTTCCTGCTGAATGTATTCACATTTTTTGATCGGATAAAAAGAAACGGATGTGCCACGTTCTGTCAGTTTCCCCATCCAGAATCCGTGTGGACCGAAATCATTACAGTCTGTGGGGTCCAGAGAACCCGCCATCACCACTTTTCCCGGAATCAGTTGCGCCACTTTGTGAATATGACCGAAAGCCGCATAGTCAAATCCAGCTTCTGCGATGTCATTTGCACGAAATGGATGATGTCTGTCATCGCCGCCGTGTCCAAGCAGGATCTGAAAATTTCTCCGCCTGTGATCTACCTGTCCTGAATCTGCGAATCGCTCAAATGCTCCTGTTCCACGCATGAATGGCACATCATACTCTGCCTCTCGATGATTTTTCACTGTATTCGCATTCTGCAACACTTTTTGCAAAATATCTTTATGATATACCGCTCTGGTATCTTCCTGATTCCAAAAGCTGCATCCCCATACGGTTGTATGAATCCGATCCAAATGTACGGCTGCCAGATCCCGTGTTCCAATAAAATGTACATTCTCCGGCCATTCAAAACTGCGATAATAAGACTTCGGATGCAGATAATCATGGTTTCCCGCGATCAATACGATTTCCGTATCCGGGATTTCTGCAAACCATGCCGCAATCTCTTTTAATTCCCGCTTTAACGGCTGCCGGTGAAACAAATCTCCCGCGATCAAAAGCAGATCTGCCTGCTGTCTGCGCGCCTGCTCGATCATAAAACGAAAACTGTTCCAGATGTCCCGGCTGCGTGTCTCACTCCAGGGCATTCCTGCGTCCGGTGTGACGCCCAGATGCACATCTGCGATATGTATAAATTTCATAAAATAGTTATCTCCTTAAAAACGTCTGTAAGACCACACCAAATGTTTGTTCGTATTTTATACTAACACAAAGAGCACATCTTTTGTTATAAAACAATTTAAAAATAACACTGTTTTTCTTTTTTTAAGGAAATTCTTGTTTGTCGTTTAGGGAACAAGTTTGAAAAAACTCCAATGCAGGCACGACCGATTTCCTATCTTCGCTGCGCCGCTTATCTCCGACCGCTTCCGCGAACTCGCCAACAGCAAAAACAGCTGTTACCTCAAACACACTCCCGCGGTCGGGCTATGCTCGCTCCGATAACGGAAATCAGTCTACCGCCTTGCCTTGGAGTTTTTTCTAACTTGTTCCATTTACACAGACAAACAAGATTTACTGTTCCACCTGTTTCGCCAGAAACACCGCTGCCGCCTGCGCCAGCTTTCCTTGCACTTCTCCGACATGATCCGGCATTTCCGCACTGCACAATGCCACCGCACCAATGGCATCTCCCTCACAGATAATTGTTGCCAGCGCCTGCGTCTGATACTGCATATTATCGTCAAGTGTCAGCTTCCGGCACTCTTTTTCCTGCGCACCTGTCACCTGACACCCCCGTGATTCAATAAATTGTTCCAGTTCCCGACTGACCGGCTTTCCGTCATAATTCTTTTTCCCATTTCCAGCTGCCGCAATGATATGATCCCGATCCATCACGCAGACCAGACTTCCTGATGCCGCCGCAAGTCCCTGTGCATATTGCCCCGCAAACGTACTCAGATCTCCGATTGGAGAATACTTTTTCAACACGATTGCCCCGTTTTGATCTGTAAAAATCTCCAACGGGTCGCCCTCCCGGATACGCAGGGTTCTTCGGATTTCTTTCGGAATAACGATACGCCCAAGGTCATCGATCCGCCGTACAATTCCTGTTGCTTTCATATTTTTCCTCCATGATTCGTGTGCATGGATGTTCTTTCTTCACATGCCATATTTTGCTTGTAATGCTATTATGTGAAAATGGAAGAAAATTATTCTAATAAAAGCAGAAATATATTTATCTTCAGCAATGCAGGCAAGTATTTTCTTCATTCCGCTCTTGTATTTCCTGCCTGCTCCTGTTCGACAATCCGTTTTCCTACATTTTTATCTATGCTTCTGCCAGACTCTCTGTATCTTTATGTGTCCGATGCACATGCCGTCTTACAAAATAGAAGCAGATCACCTGCATGATGATCGTCAGAATCCATGACGCCGGATAAGAAATAAATAAAATTGACAGGGATCTGTGTGTCGGGAAAATACCGTAAATCCATAAGATTCGCGTTCCTACCGTTCCAATAACAGACAGGATCATCGGCACCGCAGAATGCCCCATGCCGCGCAGCGCGCCCGGGAACAGATCCATCAGACCGCAGAAGAAATACGTTACCGTTGTATACAGCAAAATCTCCATCGCACACTGAATTACATCCGGATCCGTCGTGTAAATCTGCAGAATCTCCGGTCCAAACACATACACGCCGACACCAATCACCAGTGACACACTCACCGTCAGAATGATGCAGTCACGCAGCACACGATCCATTCGTTTCAGTTTTCCAACACCGTAATTCTGACTTGTAAAACTCATGCACGCCTGTGTCACAGAGTTGACGGATACATACAAAAATCCAAACAGGTTGTTTGCCGCCGTGTAACCTGCCATCGCTGTAGAACCAAAAGAGTTTACGGATGACTGCAGCAATACATTTGACAGATTAATAACAGTACTCTGGATTCCCGCCGGGATTCCAACCTGAAAAATCTGCAGCATATATGCTTTTTTGATCTTCAATTTTGAAAAATACAGTCGATAGCTGCTGTCCGTATTATGCAGACACCGCAAAACCAGTACACAGGAGATCAGCTGTGAAATAACGGTCGCAATGCCGACACCTGCCACGCCCATATCAAATTTGATGACAAGCAGCAGATTCAATGCCGCATTCGTACAACCGGAGATCAGCAAAAAGATCAGCGGCCGCTTCGTATCTCCCACCGCACGCAGAATCGCTGCACCATAGTTGTACAACATAAAAAACGGCATTCCACAGAAATAAATCCGCATATATAACGTGGATAAATTGATGACATCATCCGGTGTTCCCATCAATTCCAGTGCCCCTTTTGCAAAGATCACGCCGACAAATGCCATCACGATGCCACTGATCAGCGCCAGCATAATTGCCGTATGTACCGTTTCTGACATTTCTTTGTCACGACCTGCCGCATAGAAACGGGCAGCCAGTACATTTGCCCCCAGTGAAATTCCAATAAATAAATTTGTAAAAACTGCGATCAGCGCTGTCGTAGAACCTACCGCTGCCAGCGCCTGACTTCCGCTGAATCTTCCCACTACAATAATATCCACTGCGTTGAACATGAGCTGCAAGACGCCTGACAACATCAATGGAAGTGCAAAGGAGATCAGTTTATCCATGATCGTGCCATTGCACATATCAATCTCATACTTATTTTTCTTCACGCTATTCTCTTCTTTCTAAACTGACTAAACCTAATATATACACCTATTAATCTTATACTTGAGATTCCAAAAATTTCTGATGAATCTCCTTCTAAAATGCAGCAAAAAATAACTGCTTTTCTACTCATTTCACATTTTATCTAAATTTCCATATCTGACCGGATCGCCCAACGCATTTTTGTGGAACGGGCACGTCCATTCTGTGCACATTCCTGTGCGGACGGACGAATGACATCCTTCGCGTAATCCGCATAAATACCAGTCTTATACCCATCCTTTAAGGCTTTCTTCACCAGACGGTCCTCCCCGGAATGGAAGGTCAGAATTGCCACACGTCCACCCGGTTTTAAAGCTCCCGGAAGTTTTTCCATAAATTCATACAGCACTTCAAATTCCCGGTTTACGTCAATGCGAAGTGCCTGGAAAACTCTCTGGCAGGTCTTTTTCACCGTATCTTTACGCTCTTTTTCCGGCAAAAATTCCAATGTTTTCTCAATGACCTGCCGCAGTTTTGTCGTTGTATCGATTCGGTTTCCCCTGCGAATTTCCTTCACGATTGCCTCTGCGATCTCCTCACAATACGGCTCATCGGAATTTTCATCCAACATGCCCGCCAGCTCTTCAAAAGAAATATTGTCCAGACGTTCTGCCGCACTGATTCCTTTTTCCTGATTCAAACGCAGATCCAGCGGTCCGTCTACCTTGTAAGAAAAACCACGCTTTGGATTGTCGATCTGCATGGAAGACACGCCAAGGTCTGCCAGAATAAAGTCAAAACCACCGACTTCTTTTGCGATCTCATCAATGGTGCAGAAATTCTGCAATTTTACGGTCAGCATGTCCTCACCAAATCCCTGCTCTGCCAGACGTTTTCTGGTCTTTGCAGATTCTTCCGGATCTACATCCGTGGCGTACATATGACCTTCTCCCTGAAGGCACTGCATCATCGCCTTTGTATGACCGCCATAACCTAAAGTCGCATCAAAACCAACCTGTCCCGGTTTGATCTCCAGAAAATCCAGTATCTCTTTTACCATAATAGAAATGTGCATGCCCGCAGGCGTATTACCCTTTCGGATGACATGCTCAATGGTATCCTGATATTTTTCCGGTTGTAATTCTTTGTATTTTTCCTCAAATTTCTTTGGATATTTTCCTTTATAACGCACACGTCGCTTGTGCGGTGTCTGTGTTTCGTTCTCCATAAAGTTCCTTTCTGATTTCTTTCCCTTCTGGTTTTATTGTACATTTTTCTAAAAATCTAAATTCTCACCAATCATCATATGCAAAATTTTCAACTAACACTGTTAGTCTTTTGCGTACGGATACTTTTTCGTGGTTATGCTTATTATACCGAAGTCCCGTAAGCAAATCAAGAACCGCATGTTTACATTTCAAGTCGAACGCACGTGAGACTTGGTGCGTGATTCTGGTCAGCGCAAGCTG
>ERZ860668.1880-NODE-1880-length-12196-cov-2.502100_pt1 | contig 12196 bp, 8 predicted proteins | sample MGYA00510062_ERZ860668 | MGnify/ENA primary metagenome ERZ860668 (study PRJEB30046, sample SAMN00715258) | human gut metagenome | study: EMG produced TPA metagenomics assembly of the A metagenome-wide association study of gut microbiota in type 2...
AAGGCGGCACAGGCAAAACGACCACAACGGTCAATTTGGGTGTTGGACTTGCACGACTCGGCAAGAAGGTACTCCTTGTAGATGCCGACCCACAGGGCGACCTCACAACTTGCCTTGGGTGGCGAGATAATGACAGTCTTACGACGACCATTACCGATAAGCTATCCGGGGTTATCCGTGAAGATCATACAGACCCACGAAGCGGCATTCTGCATCACGAGGAAAATGTCGATCTGCTCCCTGCCAACATCGAGCTGTCTGCTATGGAAATGATGCTTGTCACTGCAATGAGCCGTGAAACCATTCTGAGAAGCTATCTGAGCAAGGTCAAAGACAATTATGACTATGTACTGATTGACTGTATGCCTTCGCTCGGTATGGTCACTCTGAATGCGCTGGCGGCGGCAGATAGCGTAATCATTCCCGTGCAGGCGCAATATCTTCCGGCAAAGGGAATGACCCAACTGATGCAGACCATTGGAAAGGTCAGGCAGTACATCAATCCGAGCCTACGAATCGACGGTATCCTATTGAATATCGTAGATAACCGCACCAACCTCGCAAAAAGCACTGCCGACGCACTGCGAAAGAACTTTGGAAGCGTTATTAAGATATACCGTTCCTCCATTCCTATGGCAGTGAAAGCCGCAGAGGTTGCTTCCAAGGGCGTAAGCATCTACAAGTATGAGCCGAGCAGTCCTGTTGCAAAGGCTTATGCTGAGTTCGCAAAGGAGGTGTCTGCCGATGGCAGGAAGAAAGAGCGACTTCACTCTGCCGACGCTCGATGACCTGTTTTCTACACAGGAGCTTCGGGACGATGCCAAGCTCAGTAAAATCCGAGATATTCCCCTTGAGTTGATCGATGATTTTCCCGACCACCCATTTAAGGTGCGGGACGACGAGGATATGATACAGCTTGTGGAGAGCGTCAAGGAGCGAGGGGTCATTACTCCGGCTACCGTGCGTCAGAAAGAGGACGGCAGATATGAGTTGATTTCCGGTCACAGGCGAAAACGGGCTTGCGAGCTTGCCGGGTTTGAAGCACTCCGTTGCGAGGTCGTAGACCTTGACCGTGACGCCGCCACCGTCCTGATGGTGGAGAGCAATTACCAGCGGTCGCAGATACTTCCCTCAGAAAAGGCGTTTGCCTATAAAATGAGACTGGAAGCGATGAACAGGCAAGCCGGTAGACCACGAAAAGAAAATCCGACACCAGTGGTGTCAGATTTAGATGGTCAACGGACTAATGAGATTTTGGGCAACGAAGTTGGCGAAAGTCGTGAACAGATTCGCCGATATATCCGACTGACAAATCTTGTACCTGAACTGCTCGACCTTGTGGACGAGGGCAAAATTAAAATGCGTCCTGCGGTGGAGCTTTCCTATTTGGACGAGGACAGTCAACGGGCGGTGGTTGATGAAATCGACCTAAACCAATGCACCCCGTCCCACGATCAGACCATTCGTATGCGGAAGTTCTTCACAGATGGAAAACTTACGCCGGAGGTGGTGTCCGCCATTATGGGCGAGGAAAAACTAAATCAGCGTGAGAAGATCGTCCTGCGTGGGGACAAGGTGCGAAGTCTGATCCCGAAGAATATCCCCGTAAGCCAAACGGAGGATTATGTGGTCAAAGCACTGGAGCATTACAGCCGCTTTCTTCGTCAGCGGGCAGAGCGTGACAGCCGATAGGTACACGGAGTATGTTTCCTGCCGTCCCCTTCCTCACACTCCAACCCCTGAGAACTACCAGACTATCCGAAATAAACTATCTCCTGATTTATCTCTATCTCTCTAAGCTAAATCTATCTAAGAGCAAACAGAGTTCGCACAATTCGGAAAACTGCGTTTTGGCGGTATGATAAAAAGTTGCGCTTCAAAACGCACCTTTGTCGGAGCAGTTCTCATAGGGTAGAATGTGGTCGAAGGGAGTGAAGCGTATGAAATCCAAAATCGCAGTTCTTTTTCTCATTGTCCTTTTGTGCCTGACTACGGGATGCAACAACGCCTCGCATATTGCAGAAACGCCTGACCCTATTTCTTCTTCGGACAGTAACATCGTCCCCAGCGAATCAGAAACGGCTCAGGCAGAAAAGAAAACGGAGGTTGACCGTCCCCAAAGCACAGAATCACAAACGGATAGCCGTGCCGCAGAGTTCCCGGCAAGCGTATCGGAAAGTGACACCCAAACAACAGAGGTTCCCGATCAGGCTGACCACAGCACGGCAGTGCTGCCACAGCCGAGCGAACCTGAAAAGAAAATAGACGAGTCCGAACGCCGACCGGAAACCGCTGCCCCGACTGAAAAAGAACAGCCTACACCTCCGGCAACGGAAGAATCAAAACCGGCAGATCAAGCACAACCCACAGAGCCACCCAAGCAGGAATCCACAGAGCCGGCATTTGACATTGACTACTGGATCAGCTTTGCCAAGAACTACGCTGAGAGCATCGGACTTGCGCTTGACAGCGGAGCCGTGTATTGCTGGGATAACCCCATCGCCGCAGGTGTAAAATGCAAATACACCGAACGGGATATTCGTGGCTATCTTGACCGATATGCCAAGGACGGCGAAATCACCGATGTGTGGATTTGGTATGAGCAGACCGGAAGCGGCTCTTATGAAATCTATATCGGCTACGCATAACAACAAAACACATTTCACCCGAAACGCATCGTCATTGTACGGTGCGTTTTTCGTTTTTAAGGAGGTAACAAACACAATGAAAAAGAACCTTTTCAAGCGAGGGATTGCGGGACTGCTTTCCCTCGTGATGTGCCTGACAGCCCTTGTGGGGATTGGCACAACTACTGCCTATGCCGCAGGAGAAAGAGCAGAGGTCTACCTTGTTTCTTTTCCGAGAAGCGGCGATGCTAATATTGATTACAGCGGTACTTGGGGGCACCCCAATCTCCGGTATATGAACGGCTGGCATTCCGGTGAGTCCAAGTACACTACCATTCGAGCAATGCACTCGTATGACGGTAACATCTGTTACTGCATTGAGCCGGGAGTGCAGCAGGATACCGGCGACACTTATACCAGTAAGGACGAAACCTTTTGGGACAACCTGCCCTCAGACATCAACAGCACCATTTCCCCCTATGATATGAAGCTGTTCATCGGGCGTATTATGCAGTACGGTTACACGGGACCCATCAGCACCTCGTGGCGTTCGCAGAACCCTGCTGATGCCGCAACGCTGGCGGAAGCTATGGCAACACAGGTTCTCATTTGGGAAACCGTTGTCGGTGAGCGTGACGAGGACTTCGATTATGTAAGCCCCGGTAGCTACGATGCAGTTAAGGGCGTTATCAGCACCGCCCATCCGCTGTATGACCTGTTTTGCGATTACTATGACAGCATAGAAGCAAGCGTTCAGCGTCACTCCGCCATTCCCAGCTTTATGTCCAAAAACCCGAACAGAGCGCAGAGCGTGGAGCTGGAATGGGACGGCAGCAGTTACACCGCTACCCTGACAGACCACAACCGAGTGCTTTCCGATTACAACTTTTCCGCTAATGAGGATGGCATTTCATTCAGCGTCAGCGGAAACCAGCTTGTTATCACAGCAACGGATGCTCCTTCTGACAGCGTAAGAATTACCGCCAATAAGGTCGGTTCAACCCGCCGAGGTATCATCACCTGGACGGACGGAACATTCAATCAGGGAAGCGGCAAGCAGGATGTTATCACCTACGCACAGTCGGTCAGTGACCCCGTGCAGGCGTTCCTCAATCTGAAGGTGTCCTACGGCTCTGCTAAGATCGTCAAAACCTCTGAGGACGGCAAGGTGGATAACCTCACCTTTACCGTCACAGGCAACGGCATCAATCAGACCGTCAAGACCAACGCCAAGGGAGAAATTCAAATCGACAACCTGATGCCCGGCGTTTACACCGTGACCGAGATGGATTACGACAAGTATGAGCCGCAGGAGTCCCGCCGTGTGACGGTGGTTTCCGGTCAGGTTTCTACCGTAAACTTCAACAACAAACTCAAGCGTGGAGATTTGCAGGTCATCAAGTCCTCAGAGGACAATCTCAATGAGGGCGTGACCTTCCACCTTTACGGCACTTCACTCTCCGGCATTGCCGTGGACGAGTATGCCGCAACCGATGCAAACGGCGTGGCAACCTTTGAAGATGTCCTCATTTCCGGTTCCACACCTTATACCGTGGAGGAAGTGGACACTGCCATTCGCTATGTTGTTCCCGAAGCGCAGTCTGCGCCTATCAACTGGAACGAGGTCACGAACCGCAGCTTCCTCAATATTTTGAAGAAGTTTTCCGTGACCGTTACCAAGAGCGATGCCGAAACCGGCACGGCGCAGGGTGATGCTTCTCTTGCCGGTGCTGTTTACGGCATCTATAAGGGCGAAACCCTTGTTGATACCTACACCACCGACAAAAACGGGCAGTTCGTTACCAAGGAGTATATCTGCGATAACGACTGGACGGTGCGAGAGATCACACCCTCCGAGGGCTATCTGCTTGATACCACCGTCCATAAGGTCGGTGCAGAGCCGCAGCTTTATACCGTGGAGCATAATCAAACGGCAAATGATGTGACCGAACAGGTCGCAAAGGGCAATATCGCCATTATTAAGCACACCGATAACGGCGAAACGCAGATCGAAACACCCGAAAATGGTGCTGAGTTTGCCGTGTATCTGAAAGCCGCAGGCTCCTATGATAGCGCAAAGGCTTCCGAGCGTGATTATCTCACCTGTGACGAAAACGGCTTTGCACAGACCAAGGATATGCCTTACGGCATCTACACCGTCCATCAGGTTTCCGGCTGGGAAGGCAGTAAACTGATGCCCGACTTTGATGTGTTCATCTCTCAAAACGGGGCGACTTATCGCTACCTTATCAACAATGCACCCTTTACCAGCTTCATCAAAATCGTGAAGCAGGACGCAGAAACCGGCAAGACCATCCCTTATGCAGGTGCAGGCTTCAAGATTTATGACCCGGACGGCAACCCCGTAACAATGACCTTCACTTACCCGACGCCCACCACCATTGATGTGTTCTACACCAATGCAGAAGGTTCTCTTGTCACGCCGGAAAAGCTGCCCTTTGGAAAAGGGTACTCTATTGTCGAGGTACAGGCTCCCTACGGCTATGTCCTCGACGAAACACCCGTGTACTTCGATGTCACGGAGGATAATTCCACAGAAGAAAGCGGGGTTACGGTAGTAAAAGTGGATAAGCCCAATATGGCACAGAAAGGCACCATCACCGTGGAAAAAACCGGTGAGGTGTTCTTCGGCGTTTCCGTCATCGGCGGCGTAGATGAAAGCGGAAACGAACTGCCCACCATCTATCAGCCGCAGTATGAAAAGCGTGGACTTCCCGGTGCGGTCTATGAGATCATCGCCGCAGAGGATATTATCACGCAGGACGGCACTGTCCGAAATCAGAAGGGCGAGGTCGTAGACACCGTTACAACCGATGAAAACGGCACAGCGGTGAGCCGTGAACTCTATCTCGGCAAATACGAGGTGCGTGAGATCACAGCACCCCACGGGATGGTGCTCAACCCGGCACCCCACTGTGTCGAGCTTATCTACGCCGGTCAGAATGTTGCCGTAACGGAAACGGCGACTTCGTTCGAGAACGAGCGTCAGAAGGTGGAAATCAGCCTTGTGAAGTCCATCGAGCAGAATGAGCGCTTCGGCATTGGCAATAACGGTGAAATGAAGAACATTTCCTTTGGGCTGTTTGCCGCCGAGGAAATCGTATCTGCCAGCGGCACTTCCATTCCCGCAAATGGTCTTGTTGAGATCATCTCTCTGAATGAGGACGGAACGGCGAAAATCAAGACTGACCTTCCTTTTGGAAGCTACTATGTGCAGGAACTTGCTACCGACAGCCACTATATGCTGTCCGATACCAAGTATCCCGTTACCTTTGGGTATGCCGGTCAGGATACAGCGGTGGTGAAAATCGCTGTCAATGATGGGAATGCTGTTGAAAACAAGCTGATCTACGGTTCTGTTTCCGGTAAGAAGGTCGATGAAAACGGCGATTCCCTCGGCGGTGCGCTGATCGGATTGTTCCGCACGGATGACGGCGAGTTTACAAAGGAAAACGCTCTGATGATTACCACTTCTGCTGAAGATGGTAGTTTTTCTTTTGAGAGCATCCCTTACGGCACTTGGTATGTCCGTGAAATCGAACAGCCCGCCGGCTTCGTGCTGGACGATACCATCTATCCCGTGACCATCGGCGCAGACGGTCAGGTCGTGGAGATCAAGATCGTCAACAAATATGTCCGTGGAAACATCCATCTGACCAAGGTGGATTCCGAATATCCTGACAATAAGCTGACCGGAGCGACCTTTGAGGTCTACAAGGACAGTAACGCAAACGGCAAGCTGGACAACGGTGATGAACTGCTCGGCACACTGACCGAAAAGGAAAAGGGCGAATACAGTATGAACGACTTGTTCTACGGTCGCTACTTCGTCAAGGAAACCAAAGCGCCGGAGGGGTTTGTCCTTGATACCGGCGTGTATGAAGTGATGATCGACACCAACGGCAAGACCTACGAGGTGGAGAACAAGGCAGGCGTCGGCTTCATCAATGATGCGATGCGTGGCAACCTGAAGATTGTTAAAACCTCCTCTGACGGCAAGGTCAAGGGCTTTGCTTTCCGAATTACCGGAGCAAATGGCTATGACATTATCCTTGAAACCAACGACAAGGGTGAGATCTTCATTGACGGGCTTCGCATCGGGGACTACACCATTTCCGAGGTGAGCAACTCGGCTTCTTCGATGTATGTCATCCCTGCTGATAAGAAGGCAACGGTCAAGATCGGCTCCACTACCATTGTGGAGATGCACAATCTTCTGCGTGATACGCCCAAGACCGGCGATACCACCAATCTGCCGCTGCTCTATGCCCTTGCAGGACTGTCCGCAGTGGGCATTGCGGTGTGCGGCGTTATCGGCTTCAAGAAAAAGAAGAAGGAGGATCGTAACTAATGGAACCTAAAACCATCGTGGCTATCGTACTGGTAGCCTTTATCATCGGCGGCTTTATCTTCTTGCAGATTAGATCGAAAAACAAGAAGTGAGCTGATTATTCAAGGGGCGGAGCAAAAACTCCGCCCCTTTTCTATATCACAAGGAGGTACGCAATGAACCATCTCAAAAAGATTGAGGATAGGGTTATTTCCATTCTCAAAACCAATGTTGACGCACGAAGCGACGATATGATGTTGTATCTTCTCGTGTGTAACAGCTTTTACAGCAATGAAAACTCGGTTGGAAAAATGCCTTTTGAGGTCGTGATGAAGAACTACAAGGAACTCGAACTACCCCATTTTGAAAGTGTCCGTAGGACGAGAGCAAAAATCCAGTCTGAACACCCAGAATTGGCTTGTTCTCCCGAATGCCGAAAAGCACGAAAGAGGATGCAGCATCTTTATTCCAACTATGTTATGAACTAAGGACGGTGATTTCTATGGAAAATGAAAAGAGAAAGGTCGGTGATTACACCGTCCTCTGCGCCGTGAACATCGGCTCCCGTGAAATCATCCTTGCTGAGAATGAGCAGAGTGCCAACGGAGAACGCTTCCTCTGCTGCTACGGAGAGCGAAACGACATATTTGAGAAGTTTAGCGAGTGCGCCGTTGGTGACGACTATATTGATGCGGCACTGTTCTTTGCAGAGCGCATCAAGAAAGATGCCGAGCAGTTTCGGGCAGAGGTTGAAAAACTGGATATTCCCGTTACGGTTATCACTCAGGTAGACTGTATCCCCGACCACTACAAGAACGACATCAACGGCAAAATCATTGCCATCAATCCGGCTGTTCTCAAGCCGGAGTACCAACGAGCTGACCGGCAACTCTATTATGTGACCGGTGGCTTTGGAGCTTCAGCAAATGCCCGTGGCAGCGCCGTATTTTGCAAAAATCTCTATGACGGCAAGAATACCCGTTATGAGCGTATGGATGTGCTGGGTGAAGTAAAGCCGGAGCGTATGCCTGATTGGGCAAAAGAAAAAGCGGCTGCTTTTAGCCGCACAATTCAAGGAAAAGACCACGAGCGATAAGGAGGCAGATTTCTATGGCAACAAAGAAAACCGCAGCCGAACAGGGCTTGCAGCAGAAAATGAAGGTGCTGGCAAAACTCTTTGACGCAGGCTGTAAAACCGAAAAAGACTTGAAGGCGCTGACCTTGCCGACGATTCTGAAAATCCCCGATGTGACCGTGCCGGATATGACGGTCATCACCGAGCTTCAGGAGCAGGTCGCAAAGAACCGCCTTTTCTCATACTTGGGAGGTGGAACAGATGAGCCAAGCGACACGACCGAATGACCGCCACATCATTTGGAGCAACCAAAACCTTGATGTGGACGACTGGCGAGAGGACTACAAGGAGTTCCTTGAAGCTAATGAACTGGACGACAATCCGAATGATGAGCAGGCACTTTATGAGTGGATGGTGGAAACCAACGGCGACTACCTTTACGACGAGAGAGCGAACCTCAACATCCAGCTTTCCCAGCCGATCATTGTCATTGGCGACATAGGCAGATGGAACGGCAGAGTGATGGGCTATAAGGATATACCCTCCGGCAACATCCGGGATTGCCTGTATGCCGATACCGACTATACCGAATGGTATGTAGATAAGTACGGCGATCTTCGTGCCGATGCCGCCCACCACGACGGCACAAATCACTATCTCTACCGAGTGTTTAAGGAAGGCGTTTCCGAGACACAGATGGAAAACCTGAGAGATAAAATCTATCACGGCAAAGCCACACGAGCCGATATTACCCGGCTGACCCGGCGACTTGGGGATGAGATCGCCGCCGTTTACGGCTTTGACATCCCGAAACAACGAACACCGCAAGAAAGGGGCGCAAGATAATGACAGATTTTACACTGCGACCGCTGACCGTTCCCGAACGCAAATACACCTACGCTCAAAGCTCGCAGCTTCAAGGGCAGACAGGCAACATCGGTTATCTGCGTGGGGACTTCGGCTCAAGCGGCAATCAGTTTTATACCACTTGGTTTGATACCCGACCGCAATGGAAAAGCGATGAGTTCAAGCGGGACTTGGACGATGTAATCAACGCCCTGCGTTCCGAGGAGTACGGACTGCTTCAAAGCCGTTCTCAGATGGTGCGTTATGGGCGTGAGAACAAGGAAAGCGAAATGCAGGGTGCTTATACCACTGAGTTCGGCTTCCGAGCAGATACCGAGAAATATGCGTTCGTGCTTCGCTGTAATCCAACGAGGGGCGACTATAACTTCTACTGCCTCTGCTATGTAAAGGAATGGCTGGACAAGCACATCGAAGAAGCCAACCGGGACATTCGCTTTATTGACAGCCACTATAAAGAGTTGTTCCGTATCCCGGACGGAGAGCGCATCATTGTGACCGACCGTGACGGTAAGACGGAAAGCTATCCCTGCCGCTATATTGACAACTATCACACAGAGGTCGGACGCAATCTCTTTCACATTTGCGAGTTTGCCGAGCGTATGGAGCAAGGCGGCTGTACCTACGCTCCTATGGAGCCGCCCTTGCCTCCGATGTGCTATTCCATACTCCCGTCTACCGGCGAAGTCATTCAAATCGACCGCTGGCAAAAGGGCTACACCGCCACAAGTTTTAACGACGGGAACCGTGCGGAGAACGAAGCAATTAAAGACAAGTTCAATGAAAAGTTGGGCGTGACTAAGGCACAGGAGCAGGCAATGCTCGCCGGTTCTATGATCCGGTGGGACTCCATTGCCGCCAAACCCAAGAGCTATGATGAGAACGGCAAAGCCATCAAGCCAAAAGACTATGAACGATAAGGAGGTGTCCGCCGATGGCACGAAAATACGACTTCATTTCGGAGCTGTATAACCGAACCTGTAAAACGGTTGTTGCAAACCCCGCAAGCTGGGAAGCGTTTCTGCGCTCTGCCTGCTACAACTACCGTCTGCGCTTTGACGAGCAGCTTTTGGTACACGCACAGCGACCGGACGCCACCGCCGTTCTTCAGATCGACGACTGGAACCAAAAGTTTGGGCGATGGGTCAATCGTGGGGCGCACGGCATTGCCGTTTTTGAGGATGCCGACCAACGCCGCCAGCGGCTTGTCCACTACTTCGATATTTCCGACACGCATCCCAGCCGCTTTTCCCGCAGAGTTCCCATTTGGCAAATGCGGGACGAATACACGGCAGAAGTGATCGACACGCTGGAAAGCACCTTCGGAGAGTTGAACGACAAGGAAACCCTTGCCGTTGCCATCGAGTCGGCGGCAAGAAACGCCGTAGAGGACAACATCCCCGACTATCTCCCCGACCTTCTTTACAGCGTGAAAGACAGCTTCCTGGACGGCGTATCCGAAGAAGAAATCACCCACATTTTCAAAACGGCGGTGCGAAATAGCGTCGCCTATATGACGATGACCCGCCTGGGCATTGAAGCCGGAGAATACTTTGAACCCGATGATCTTCGGGATGTGGTGAATTTTACGACGCCTGCCACGCTGAACGCCCTCGGCTATGCCACCAGCGATATTGCGGAGATGGGACTTGCGGAGATTTCCCGTACCATTCTTGCCCTCGACCGTCAAAATCGCATAATTGCAGAGAAAACCAAAGCCGATTACAATGTAGGCAAAGAAAAAAACGAAAGGAGTCCTGACGATGAACGAGATCACTTACACGAGGCAGGGGGATTATCTGCTTCCCGATTTGACGATGCCGGAGCAGCCGGAGCTGTCGATGGGCAGGTACGCCCGGATGCGGAAGAAGTTCCTGAAGGAGCATCACAAGGTACGCTACTACAACCTGCTGACGAGCTGCGCCCTGAACGAGCATCTGAACGACACGGAGCGGAGAGCCACCGAGCTGGAGCAGAAGCTGACGGAGCAGATGGCAGCGTCGGAGGGCGTCACGGAGAATCTGAAAGCGACGGATATGATGAGCTGGGTTCGGAAGATGAACAGTATCCGGAGCCGGGTTCAGGAGATCGTGATGGCGGAGGTAATCTTCGCTTAGACTATTACGACCGAAGCCACGAGGATAAAAGCCTGCCGTTCTTTGGCGGCGATGATACGATTCGTGAAATCCTCGGCACCACGCCGCACCTGAAAGCAAGCAAAGACGAGATACGGGCATTCTTTGAAGCAACCGCTGATAGGGATGCCCGTACTTCTTATATCAAGGGCATATTCAACAACGACTACACCGAGGTCATTCTGAGCGACGGACGGCGTGTGGGCTATAAGACCTATCAGAATGTGTTGCAGCTTTGGGAGGGCAGTTATCTTTCCCGCACAGCGCAGAGCTTCTATGATTGGGGCGTAATTGCCCAGCACTTTGAAGCGATGCGACTACTTGGTGAGTTGCAGGACACGATGAAGCCATTGCCGTCCATCGACGGGCAGTTGAGCTTGATGACAGCAGGAGCAGAGGAGCGAAAGTCCTCTGCTTTTACTTTCTCTCAGGAGATCATCGACGCTATTCTCACCCGTGGCAGCGGCATTTCTGAGGGGAAAATGCGAATCTATGAGCAGTTCCAAAAGAGCCTGTCTGCAAAGGAAAACGCAGATTTTTTGAAAAATGAATACGGCTGGGGCGGCGTTTATCCCGCTATCACCGGCGCAGGAATTGACGAACAGCACGATGGCAAGGGTATCCGTATTTCTAAAGGCATCGGAAGCGATAAACCTCATATCGACCTGAAATGGAGTCAGGTAGAGAAGCGTATTGCTGAGCTGATCAGGCTCGACCGCTACCTGAACCCCAAGGAAAAGACACAGTATCCTGAATGGCTGCAAAGGCAGGAAGAACGCCGAGCAGAGCTTGCCGAGGAACGCAGGAACAGAGAAATCCTCTCTGTAGCACCATCCGAAAAAGAAACTGCCGCCAAGTCGGAGCCTGCCGAGTATGCCTACCACCTCGGTGATAAGGTGTATCTCGGTGCCGGTGAATTTGATATCCTGCACCTTGATGATAAGCGTGTGACGCTCTACGATACGCAGTTCCCGCTTTTCAACAAAGAGATGGAACGAGCCGAGTTCGACCGTAAGGTGCAGGAAAACCCGATGAACGATCACTTGAAGGTTGCGGGAAAACAGCCTGAAGAACAGACTGCCCAGTATGACATCGGAATGGGCTATCTCGGTAACGGTCTGACTGTTTGGAACCGTGCCGTAGA
>ERZ860668.1883-NODE-1883-length-12184-cov-2.759090_pt1 | contig 12184 bp, 8 predicted proteins | sample MGYA00510062_ERZ860668 | MGnify/ENA primary metagenome ERZ860668 (study PRJEB30046, sample SAMN00715258) | human gut metagenome | study: EMG produced TPA metagenomics assembly of the A metagenome-wide association study of gut microbiota in type 2...
GCTTCCATTTATCATAATTGGGGCTTTTGCTCCTAATATCATCATACTTCTAGTATCAAAGATAAACTATTTGACCTGCGCCTTAATTACCGTCGGAATTCCACAGACAACTCTTATCACACTCTTTGCATCTTTCGCCAGCTCTGTACAGATGCGCCCTGTAGTTTCCCGTACTTCTCTGAGAAATGGGTCCATCGGCACGATTCCATATCCAATCTCGGCCGTCACTAAAATCAAATCTGGATTTTTCTCCTTCAACTGCTTCGCCAGTTCGGAAATATCTTCTCCTTCCGAGAGCAATCGTTCTATATATTTATGAAAATGAAAAAATGTCTGATTTAGATGAGAAATCATTTAGAAGAAAAATCGCATTTGTTTTTCAAGACTGTCGACTTTTTAATGATCTATCAGTCATTCAAAATATTGAATTCTTTAGTCAACTTGGTCAGGTTGAATTTAAGAAAGATAAAATGATGAATTTGTTAGATGAACTTGATTTAAATATTGATTTAAATGGAAAAGTAAAAGTGTTATCAGGAGGGCAAAAACAAAGGCTGTTGATTTTATGCTGTATGATGAAAGAACCTGAAATCATTTTTTTGGATGAACCGACAGCGTATTTAGATGATGAAAATAGAAGACGTATGAGAAAAATTATTTATGACTTATGCTATAAATATCATAAGACAGTTGTCATTGCTTCTCATGATTTAGATATGTTAGAGATTGCAGATAAACACTATCATATTGAAAGTCAAAAAATTCTATTAAAGAAAAATACCATTAAAGAAAATAAGAATTTAATTGCAAGAAAAACAATTCAAACATTTCCACTTAATTATTATTTACATGCACAAAAATCAAATAAAATCCATTATAAAAGAAATATCATCATTTCCTTTTTGATGATCATTATGACCTATATGATGTGTTTTCAAGCCTATTATCAAAAAGAAACAGAAAGAATGATAAATAAAGCAATCGATAATGAATTAAGGATTTCTTATAAGGATGGTGGAAATGCTTATGATATGGCTGGAACGCCAGTTTCTAGAACACTTGTACAAGATTTATCACAAAATCATATGATTCAAAATATTTCTCCCTTTTTTGAATGGAATGTGGCTCATATGACGGTCAATGATTCATCTTTTAAAGAAACAGTGGTCATACAACCCTATTATAAGAAAATGAAAACAGTCAAAAAAAACAGCAACCATGTATTTTCAATTGATAAACAAAAAATAAATACAGACAAGATTTATATTTCTTATTCACTTTATCAAAAAATAAAAGGTCATATTCATTTGACTGGAACAATGCAGGTGCTAAAAAACAATGAATTTGAATTTGTTGAAATTCCTTTTGAACTTTCAAATGCAGATACTGCTGATAAGGATATTGGTAATCGCTATACGAAATCAACTGAAAATATCATTTATATTTCACAAAATCTCTATCAAAAAATCATCAATCAATGTATACCTGATGCCACGTATCAATCAAATGTCTATATCTTAAAAATAAATTCTTATAAGAATATACAGGCAGTCACAGATTTTATAAAAAAACACGATCAACAAATTAAAGTTTATAATCCAGTATCTTCTACGATTCTAAATCAAACAACATCATTTGGCTTTGAAATGATTTACAATTTTTCAAAGATCATATTTATACTCTTTGTACTTTCATGTTTTATTATAGGAATATTTGATGTTGTCACAAGGCGTTATCAATACGCATTGTTGCTTGTCAATGGGTTCAATAAAAAACAATGTTTAAAACTTATTTTAAAAGAAAGGATTAACTATTGTTTACTATCTATTGTTTTAGCGCAAGTTTCAGTAATTAGTATTTTCTACTTACAATACCATACATTGGCAAGTATAATTATAGAAAGAGCGTTTAGTGTTTTGACGATTGTGAATTTAATTATTCTTTTTGTACCATGTGTTACATTTATCATTTTAATGAAAATAAACAATGAAGGAAATATGTTAAAAACAAGTGAGGGGTGATTACTATGAAAAAAGTTCCAGTATTTGTTGTACTCATAGGATGTGTATTCAGTTGGCTAATAGCAAGTATGAATCCTGTTACAAAGATTATTGATCAATCAACATATTCATATTTTAATTATCAATTGATGGCAATTGGATTCGCAATTAGTTTATTAGTAGGAATTATATTGTTGTGGGTCATAAAGAGAAATAACAAGTAAAGTGAAATTTTATTATAGGCAGGTCAATAAGATCTGCCTTTTATTTATAAAGGATTGGAAGAATTTTAGAGAAGTAGTTATTCTTGTGGTATACTTAAACAAAGAACATGACTTAAATAAAAAGTATGAAGAATGTGATGCATTATTGACACCATTAATGGTCTTTTTAAATAATGTATTAGATTATAAGGGAAAACAGGAATTATAGAAGAGTATGGATTTGATACAAAGAAAATAGAAAGTGAGGTTAAAGATATGTGTGATTTAGGTGAAAGTATTGCATTAGAAGCAAGGAATGAAGGAATTACTCAAGGAATCAAACAGGGTAAACAAATGGAACGTAAAAAAAATATTGAACATGTTAGAAGTGTTATAAATGAATTAAATTGTTCATATCAAAGAGCGAGGGATATTTTAATATTATCAGAGGATGAAAGAAAGGATATTGAAAAGTATTTTCAATCATAGAAAGAGAGAAAAATCTCTTTTTTCTTATACTAAAAAATTGTTAATAAAATAAAATTACAGAATAATAAAAAATTATAAATTAGTGTTGAAAAATGTTATCAAATCTACTATACTATTCAAGAACAAAAGGAGATGAGGGCTATGTTACAACAAAGTGTCAAATATGATTGCTTACAATTGAATACGAGTACCTCATTTTTATATTCTCATTGTTTCTAACATATCATTTTTAATTGATATGTTTTTTTATAACAAAAAAAAGGAGGAAAATATATGAAAGCCTATTTAATCTTAGAAGATGGAAACGTATTTGAAGGTGAAAGCGTAGGGGCTAACAAAGAAGTTGTCAGTGAATTTGTATTTAATACTTCAATGACAGGATATGTAGAAGTACTGACAGATCCTTCCTATGCAGGACAATCAGTTGTTATGACATATCCATTAATTGGAAACTATGGAGTATGTTTAGAAGATCAAGAATCTACAAAACCTTATGTTGAAGGATTTGTAGTGAATGAACTTGCTAGACTTGGAAGTAATTTTAGAAAAAATATTGATTTAAAAGATTATTTAATTGAACATGACATTCCTTGTATTCAAGGAATCGATACAAGACATTTAACTAAAATCATTAGAAATAAAGGTTGTATGAATGGAATGATTACAACAACAAAATATGATGATTTAAGTGAAGTGATGGAAAAAATACATAACTTTAAAGTAACTGGTGTCGTTGAAAAAACAACATGTGACAAACCATATAAAGTAGGAACAGGAGATCGAAAAGTTGCTTTATTAGATTTTGGTGCTAAGAAGAATATTGCTAAATCATTAGCAAATAGAAATATGGAAGTCACAGTTTATCCAGCATCTACTCCTGCAAGTACAATCATTGAAGGAAATTATGATGGTGTGATGTTATCAAATGGTCCTGGAGATCCTAGTGAAAATATAGAAATTATTGAAGAAGTAAAGAAATTATCTGAAAGTGGTTTACCAATCTTTGCGATTTGTTTAGGTCATCAATTAATGGCTTTAGCTCATGGATTTAAAACTGAAAAATTAAAATATGGACACCATGGTGCAAATCATCCTGTTAAAGATTTAAATACAGGTCGTGTTTATATTTCTACACAAAATCATAACTATGTAATTTGTGATGATTCTATTGATCGTAATATTGCAAAACCTTGGTTTATTAATGTAAATGACCAAACAATCGAAGGTGTTGAATATATGGGTAAAAATATTAAAACAGTACAATTTCATCCAGAAGCATGTGCTGGTCCATTAGATACAGATGCTTTATTTGATGAATTTGAAAAAATGATGGAGGGTAAATAAGATGGCAAGAGATTTAAGTATTAAAAAAGTATTAGTTATCGGTTCAGGACCTATCATCATTGGTCAAGCAGCAGAATTTGATTATGCTGGAACACAAGCATGTCGTGCTTTAAGAGAAGAAGGGGTAGAAGTTGTTTTAATTAATTCAAACCCAGCAACTATCATGACAGATGGTGATATCGCAGATAAAGTTTATATCGAACCATTAACTGTACCTGTTGTTAAAAAATTAATCATGGAAGAAAAACCAGATAGCATTTTACCAACATTAGGTGGACAAAATGCATTAAACATCGCTATGGCTTTAGCGGATGAAGGATTCTTAGAAGAACACAATGTTCGTACAATTGGGACAAATACAGATACAATCAAACTTGCAGAAGATCGTTTAGAATTTAAAAACTTAATGGAAAGAATTAACGAACCATGTGCTGCATCCATCGTTGTTAACCATGTTAATGATGCTTTAGAATTTGCAGAAAAAATTGGTTATCCAGTTGTTGTAAGACCTGCTTATACATTAGGTGGTACTGGTGGAGGTATCGCAAATAATGAAAAAGAACTTCATGATATTTGTTCAAATGGTTTACGTCTATCAAGAGTAAGTCAATGTTTAATTGAAAGATGTATTGCTGGATGGAAAGAAATCGAATATGAAGTAATGAGAGATAGTGCAGGAAACTGCATTACTGTATGTAACATGGAAAACTTAGATCCTGTTGGTGTTCATACAGGGGATAGTATTGTTGTGGCACCAAGCCAAACTTTATCAGATAAAGAATATCAAATGTTACGTTCATCAGCTTTAAATATTATTACAGCTTTAAATATTGAAGGTGGATGTAACGTACAATACGCTTTAAATCCAAATAGTTTTGAATACTGTGTTATCGAAGTAAACCCTCGTGTTTCTCGTTCATCAGCTTTAGCTTCTAAAGCAACAGGTTATCCAATCGCTAAATTAGCAGCTAAAATTGCTTTAGGATATACTTTAGATGAAATCAAAAATGCCGTTACAGGTAAAACATATGCTTCTTATGAACCAACATTAGACTATGTTGTATGTAAAATTCCTAAATGGCCATTTGATAAATTCGTTGATGCTTCAAGAAAATTAGGAACACAAATGAAAGCAACTGGAGAAGTTATGTCAATCTGTAATAACTTTGAAGGAGCTTTAATGAAAGCTTTACGTTCTCTTGAACAAAATGTTTTCTACTTACACTTAGATGCCTTTACAAAATTAACACATGATGAATTAAAACAAAAATTAAAAGATGTTGATGATCAACGTATCTTTGCAGTTGCTGAATCATTAAGAAAAGGAATTACTGAACAAGAAATCCATGAAATTACTAAAATTGATGTTTGGTTCATTGATAAAATAAAACATTTAGTAGAAATGGAAGAAAGAATTAAAACAGAAGAATTAACAGTTGATTTATTAAAACAAGCAAAAAGATTACAATTCCCAGATAGAGTCATTGCTGAATTAATTGGAAAAACAGAACAAGAAATTCATCAAATGCGTAAAGATAATAATATTGTTGCAGCTTATAAAGTTGTTGATACATGTGCGGCAGAATTTGATGCACAAACACCTTATTACTATTCAATTCAAGGTGGAGTGAACGAAGTAGAACCACAAAGAGAAAAGAAAAAAATCATGGTTTTAGGATCAGGACCAATTCGTATTGGTCAAGGTATTGAATTTGATTACTGTTCGGTACATTGTGTATGGGCCTTAAAAGCAGCAGGATATGATACAATTATTGTTAATAACAATCCTGAAACAGTATCAACAGACTTTGATATTGCTGATCGTTTATACTTTGAACCACTTACTGCTGAAGATGTAGAAAGTATTGTAGACATTGAAAAACCTGATGGAGCAATCGTTCAATTTGGGGGACAAACAGCTATCAAACTTACCAAAGCACTTACAGATATGGGTGTTAAAATCTTAGGAACTGATGCTGATGATGTAGATGCTGCAGAAGATAGAGAAAGATTTGATGAAATTCTTGAAAAATGTCATATTGATCGTCCAAGAGGTTCAACAGTCTTTACTGCAGAAGAAGCAATTGAAGTTGCTAATAAATTAGGATATCCAGTTTTAGTAAGACCATCTTATGTATTAGGTGGTGCTGGTATGGAAATTGCCTTAAATGATGGTGATATTAAAAAGTTCATGAAAATCATTAATAGACAATACCAAGAACATCCAATTTTAATTGATAAATACTTATCTGGTAAAGAAGTTGAAGTTGATGCAGTTTGTGATGGACATGGTATCTTAATTCCAGGTATTATGGAACACGTTGAACGTGCGGGAGTTCACTCGGGAGATAGTATTTCTGTTTACCCACCACAAAAAATCAAACAAGAAATTAAAGATGTGATCGTTGATTATACAAAACGTCTTGCTAAAGCATTACATGTTGTCGGATTAATCAATATTCAATTCATTGTTTATGAAGATCAAGTTTATGTTATTGAAGTTAACCCAAGATCTTCAAGAACAATTCCTTATATTTCAAAAGTTACAGATATCCCAATTGTTGCCATTGCAACAAAAGCTATTATGGGACATACAATTGAAGAACAAGGATATTCTTATGGAATTGTTCCAGAAAAAGAAACAATTGCAGTTAAAATGCCAGTGTTCTCATTTGAAAAAATCAAAGGTGCAGAAATTTCTTTAGGACCTGAAATGAAATCAACAGGTGAAGTTTTAGGTATTTCTAAAAACTTAGATGAAGCTATTTATAAGGCATTCATGGGAACAGGTATTCAATTACCTAAGAGAAAGAATATCATTTGTACAATTAAAGATTCTTCTAAAGAAGAATTCTTACCAATCGCTAAACAATATTATATGTTTGGTTATGATTTATATGCAACAGAAGGAACATATAAATTCTTAAAAGAACATGATGTACCTGTACATTTTGTCAATCGTATTTGTGAAAAAACAAATACAATCTTTGATTTAATGTTTACGGATACAGTTGATTTAGTAATCGATATTCCAACAAGAAATGATAACTTAAAAGATGGCTTCTTAATTAGACGTTTTGCTGTAGAAGCTGGTATTCCAATTTATACTTCACTTGATACAGCAAAAGCACTTATTGATTCACTTGAAAAACGTAAACATGGTGTGCCATCGTTAATTGATATTACAAAACTAAGATAATAAAAAAATGGTCGAAAGACCATTTTTATTTTGGGCATAATTTTAAGGAAGTATTTTGGACTATCTGTCCATAAAAAAATATATTTTTCTATAATGAAAGAAGGAGGTTTTTTATGAATCAAGAAAATACTTCTTTTGAAAAATAAAAAAACTGATTGCAAGAAGAAATGCTCTCAAACTTTTCCTTATTCGCTTCCCTGATGTAGATCCAATTTTTTTAGAAAATCTATCAACCAAACAATATGAAGAACTCTTTGATTTACTTTTAATAGGTAAGAACTTAGACGAAATAAAAAAGGCTATTTTAGATATAGCCTAATTCTTTACATGCATAATAAATACCATCTTCATCAATAGAAGTTGTCACAAAATCACTTAATTTCTTTAACGCATTATTTCCTTGTCCCATACAAATCGAAAAAGAAGCATGTTTAAACATTTCAACATCATTTAAAGAATCCCCAAAAGCCACATAACTTTTCATATTCCATAACTTCATAAAATAAGCAATGCCAGTTGCTTTAGAAATTCCTTTAATAGTAATATCAGCATAACTACTTTCTCCTACCATCACATCAAGTTCTTCAATATCTTTAAATTCTTGATAGTCATAATCTAAAGGACCATAAGCAATCATGGCACCTACTTCTTGATTGGTATAGCTACCAACAGGGGGAATTGGATTATTGAAATAATTACATGAACGAATGACATCTTCATTGGGTTCCATATTAATAATTCTTGGTGTACATTTAAGAGCTAAAGGAATGTTGTGTTTTTTAGAAGCGTCTAAAGCTTTTAAAACAACAGTTGTAGATAAACTTTCTTTGTGAATAAGTTTTAAATTTTTATCTAATAAAGCTTGTCCACTATTGCATACATACCCATCAAAGGCAAAAGTATCATAAATGTGAGTATTCTTTAAAGAGTCAACACTTCTACCTGTAGATACTAATAAAAGATGACCTTTTTCTCTTAATAAATTTAAGGCTTTGATGGTACTTTCTGGTATTTGATGATCTGTGGTTGTTCTTAAAGTACCATCAATATCAAAACAAAACAATTTCTTCATTATTTACCTTGAGGGAAAAATTTTGCAAGTGAATTTGCAACCGCTGAAATAGGCATTGTTTGAACCACAATTCTTCCAGGACCAGTAACCACTGTATTAAATAATCCCTCTCCTCCTAAAAATTTATTTTTTAAACCAGGAACTGATTGGATATCCATTTTACAAGTAGCATCCATCATTGCAAGATAACCGGTATCAATAACCATTTGTTGACCTGGTAGTAAATTATATTCTACGGTACTTCCATCAATTTCAATAAAACATGTTCCATGTCCTGAAACCTTTGTTAAAATAAAACCTTCACCACCAAATATACCAGAAGAAAATTTCTTATTAAAGAAAACCGATGTTTCTACATTTTCTTCACTAGCTAGAAAAGCAGATTTTTGAATGATGACTTCTTTTCCAGGATCTACATCAATAGCGACAATTTTTCCAGGGAAACTTGAGGCAAAGGCAATCAAACCATCTTCATTTGCCGTATAACTATTTCTAAATAAAGTTTCACCAGAAAACATTCTACCGATGATTTTACCAGCACCACCACCGTTTGTTTCCATTTTCATACATGGATCCATCCAAGCCATAGCACCACTATCACTAATCATTTTTTCACCTTTATTTAAGTGACAAATAACAACAGGGAGAGTATCTCCAACAATTTCGTATTTCATAATCTTTCTCCTTTTATAAAGCTACACAAACAGGTTGAATAATATCTAAAGTATTTCCTGTAGGCTTAATTTCTTCTTTTTCTTCATCAAATGTATAAAGCTCTAAAAAATCTTCTTCTTGACTTGCAACAACAATATAACGATCATCAATAATATTAAAATCACGAGGTCCTTTTCCTGTATGCACCATATAAAGTAAAGTGATTTTTCCTGTTTCTTGATTAACGCGATAAAGGACAATACTATCATGTCCACGATTGGAAACAATAATATGTTTACCACTTGATGTCATATGAATAGCAGCAGCACTTGAAAAGCCATGAAAATGACGAGGTACACAATGAATAACTTGAATCAAAGTAAAGTGTCCATCATGATATTGATAAACCATAATACTGTTACTAATTTCATTGACGAGATAACAATATTTACCATCATGAGAAAAAATCATATGACGAGGCCCACTACCAGGAATCACAGATTGACTTAATGATGTTTCTTGTAATTTTTCATTAATAAATTCATACATAACAATTTTATCAGCACCTAGGTCAACACTGTAAAGATATTTATGATCAGGAGTAATTCCTACATAATGAGCATGAGGACTTGTTTGTCTTTTAAGTAAATCAATTCCTGAGCCATGATGGTGAACAACTGAAAGTTTATCTCCAATTTTATGATCCTTTAAAGGGAAAGCGGCTGTTGCTCCAACGTGATAATTGGCTGTAAATAAATATTTTTGATCAGGACTTAAACATAAATGAGTATAAGAACGACCATGGGAATTATAAAAAGAAAGTTGTTTTAAATCATCTTCTTCAATATGATAACTTGCGACACCTCCTCCTTCACCAACACGTGCATCTTTTAAAGATACATAAAGATAGTCATCTTTTTTAATAACATAAGAAGGAAAATCTTCGGTAGGAATATGTTTATTTAAATGAAGTTCATTTTTAGTTTCATCTAAAGTACATACATAAAGACCTTTTTCTTTTCCTTTAGCGTAACTTGATACATAAAAACGATACACAAAATCGCCTCCTTTTGAAATAATTGTACCATAAAATGACTATAAAAAGCTTTCTATATAAGAAAAATAATAAAGTAAAAAAGTTCGATAATAAGTGAATAATAAAAAAAGTATCTATATAACGGAAGATATAAATCTTTTGTTTTAGTTTTCAAATATTTATTTTTGTATTACAATAATTTATGGGAATAGAGAAATAATTTTATAAGAGAGGTTTATTTATTATGGAAGAACGCTTAATTACGTTAGTAAAGGAAAATACGAAACGTGATAATTATGAAGATAATAATGCGTCCAATCTTTCAAATATAATTGGATTATCACGTAATAGTATTTCATCGTATTTAAACGATTATTTTAATCAAGGGCGTTTTGTGAAAATTAATACACGTCCTGTTCTTTTTTTAGAAAAGAGCGAATTAGAAAAAAGATATAATATTAAAATAAATAAATTGATGTTTGCCTCACTTGATGAATTAGATGAATATGCAAAAACTTGTGGGAGGGGATCCAAGGATTTTAGAGATTTAATAGGTTATAATGGTTCTTTAAGAAAGATTATTGAATCATGTAAAGCAAGTATCTCTTATCCACCACATGGACTACCTATACTTTTAAATGGACCAACAGGCACAGGTAAAAGTTTTATTATTGAAAAAATGTTTGAGTATGGAAAAAATAATGGAATCTTTTCAGAAAAAGCAAAATTTGTACATGTGAATTGTTCAGAATATGCGAATAATCCAGAACTTATTACCGCGAATTTATTTGGATATAAAAGAGGCGCTTTTACCGGAGCAGATAATGATAATCCGGGACTAATTAAAGTTGCTGATGGAGGAATGTTGTTTCTTGATGAAGTTCATTGTTTAAAACCTGAATGCCAAGAAAAATTATTTCTATTTATGGATAAAGGAAATTATCATGTTTTAGGTGACAGTGAAAATGAATATCATAGTAATGTTTTTTTGGCTTTTGCGACAACAGAAAACCCTAAAGAAGTTTTATTAAAAACTTTATTAAGGCGTATTCCAATTCAAATGGAAATACCTTCTTTGTCTAAAAGAAGTGAAATGGAAAAATCAAATATTATTGTACGGTTTTTAGAAAATGAAGCGAAACATATTCATAAAGAAATTCGTATTGGTAATGTTGTATATGCAGCATTATTAAACAATGAATATGAAGGAAATATTGGAGAATTGAAAAATGTAATACAAGAAACCTGCATGAATGCCTTATATTCAAATAAGAATAAGGATTATATTGAAATAAATTCACTTTGTTTACCATCACGTGTACGCTTTAATAATCATATAGATAATAGTATTTTAGTAGGAAGAAATCAGTTATATTCCTTAAATGATTTAAAAAATAAATATGAAAATGAATTTCCTTTTAAAGAATATTCTAATAAATTATTAGAGTTATTAGAAAATTATTCAAAAGAAGAAATATCTATTCAGTCCTTTTTAGAACAAGCACTCGGTGAAACACAAACATATTCAAATGATTCTTTATTTAGAGAAAATAAAGAGAAATCTATAGATATTGCCTATTTTACAAATGTTATAAAAAAAATGGCAGAACTTATTAATGATAAATATCGTTGTGATTTTCAATCAAGTGAAATACTTACGTTATCATTACTTATTCAAGATTATTATACATATTATGTTATTGTTGAATCTTATTTCGATATTCATCAAGAAGGATTTCAATCTTTAGAAACGGTTGTTAAATCCAACTATTTTAGATCTTATGAAATCGCAAAATATTTAAATGAATTATGTGGTATTTATATTAATTTGAATTGGCACAATTATTTAACATCGATTTTTGCTTTATTTATAGAATCTTATCATGGTAATCGTGTTTTAAATCAAACCGTTGGAGTTGTTTTATCTCATGGTTATGCTACGGCATCATCTATCGCAGATGCAGTTAATCGTATGTTAGATGAATATGTTTTCGAGGCAATAGATATGCCATTAGATATATCTACGCAATTAATTATTAATAAATTAAATGTTTTTATTGAAAGTTATGGTGGAAATATTAAGAATTTAATATTGCTTGTAGATATGGGGTCTTTAGAAGAAATTTATAATGGATTAAATAATGTTTCAAAATCAAATATTGCAATCGCTAATAATGTTAATACACG
>ERZ860668.1887-NODE-1887-length-12145-cov-2.705542_pt1 | contig 12145 bp, 7 predicted proteins | sample MGYA00510062_ERZ860668 | MGnify/ENA primary metagenome ERZ860668 (study PRJEB30046, sample SAMN00715258) | human gut metagenome | study: EMG produced TPA metagenomics assembly of the A metagenome-wide association study of gut microbiota in type 2...
CGTTCAACCAGGTCAAATTTCATTAGATTATATTCTGGACGAACGTATACGCGAATTAGTTGTTGAGGAGCCGCGTAGAAAGACTTTGGTTCGATTGAATAAATTATATGAAAGAACGATGAAATATAATTTCAGGGTTAAGGACAATATGGAACCTTATCATGAATTATGGCCAATTCCTCAAACAGCAATTGATGCGAATACGGGTGCAAAATTGTTGCAAAATCCCGGCTACCCCGGTGCAGCCGAGTAAATAATACAAATGAGGAAACGGGAGTCTTCCTGCTTCCTCATAGTTTATAACACGATTAATAATAATAATAGGTATGCAAAAAGTATTTCGAGTTGTTTATATGATACTTATATGCCAGGCTTTTATTTCTTTTTCGCTTCTTGCACAGAAAAAGGATTTTGTACTGGTTGAAGCAGAGAGTTTTAATGAAAAAGGTGGATGGGTATTGGACCAGCAGTTTATGGATCAGATGGGATCTCCTTTCCTGTTGGCTCACGGCATAGGAAAGCCGGTGCAAGATGCTTCAACGGAAGTAATGATTCCGAAAAAAGGGACTTGGCATGTATATGCTCGTACCTGGAATTGGTGTTCTCCCTGGAAGGTGAAAGAGGCCCCAGGTAGATTTAAAATTGCTGTAAACGGAGCGGTTCTGGATAATGAATTGGGAATGGGGACACAATGGGATTGGGAATATGCCGGAAGTGTTGAGATAAAAAATAAGAGTAATTCTGTTACATTGAAAGACTTAACCGGATTTGAGGGACGATGTGATGCGATCCTTTTTACAAAGGACAAAAATGTCGTTATCCCTAACCGGAAAGAAGATTTGTCGGCATTCAGAAAACAGCTGTTGAATATCCCGGCTAAACCGGAAGATGGAGGGCATTATGATCTCGTCGTAGTTGGAGCCGGTACAGCTGGATTGAGTGCAGCGATCAAGGGAGCGCGGGAAGGTTTGAAAGTTGCGTTGATTAATAACCGTCCCGTTCCGGGAGGAAACAACAGTACCGAGATAAGAGTGGTTGCCAGCGGGGAGATGAATGTAAAGCCGTATACTGCTTTAGGAAATGTAATTAGAGAAATACGGAATGTATATAGTAAGGAAGATCAGGTTATTGAAATGATACAAACAGAGAAAACGTTGTCCTATTTTCCAAATATGCATGTGTTTGCAGTTTCCAAAGAAGGCAAGCAGATAAAGTCTGTGACCGCTAAACATATTGAGAATGGAAAAGAGATAGAGTTCTTTTCTTCATTATTTGTCGATTGTTCCGGTGATGGAAATTTAGGTTATCTGGCGGGTGCTGAATATCGTGTGGGGCGCGAGATGAGGCAGGAAACAAGAGAAACATTGGCTCCTGACAGGCCGGATAATATGGTGTTGGGTGCGACAATTTCATGGAAAAGTAAAGTGATGCCGGCTGAAGTATCATTTCCGAGATGCGAATGGGCGATACAGTTTAATGATGAATCTTGTGAAAAAGTTATTTCTGGTAGTAACTGGTGGGAAAGCGGTTTCCGTTATGATCAGGTAAATGATGCAGAATATATCCGGGATTATCTGTTCCGTGCTATCTATGGGAACTGGGCTTTCCTGAAAAACGATAGTAAGTTTAGGAAAGAATATGCAAACCGAGAACTGGATATGATGACTTACATTGCCGGAAAGCGGGAATCACGCCGTCTAGTGGGAGATGTATTTTTTGTACAACAAGATATAGAGAAGGAGTATGTAAAGTATGATGACGCTGTTGTAATAGGAACTTATTCGATAGATCAGCATTTTCCGACTCCTAAAAATACATTCTTTTTCCCGGGAGAGGAATTTATTTCAACAATGAAACACTATTTTAATGATTTGGGAACTCCCCGACGTTATCTGCGCGACGATCAGGTTCCACCTCCTTATCGTATTCCTTATCGCTGTCTATATTCGGTGAATGTAGACAATTTGTTTATGGCTGGAAGAAATATAAGTGTTTCACATATAGCATTGTCTTCTACCCGTGTACAGAATACGACCGGTATGATGGGGGAAGTCGTTGCGGTAGCAGCAGCGCTTTGTAAAAAATACAATTGTTTGCCACGTGAGGTATATACCAAGCATTTGAATGAATTGTTGGACTCATTGAAATAGGATTATCATGATGAACAGACGAACTTTCTTAAAGCAGACTGGTGCTTTTTCCGCTGCGCTATTTCTACCGGCTTGTCTGAATAAGGTGAAGGAAGAGAAGAAAAACCCATACCTATTAGTCGTTTCCGGCTGGCAGGATGTGAATATTGGGGATATTGCCCATACGCCGGGTTTGCTGCATATCTTGCAAACGCACTTGCCTGAAGCAACGATTACTTTATGGAAACGGAGCAAAAGCGAGAAGGTGGAAGCGTTATTGAAGAAGAATTTCCCGGAGATAGAGATTCTTTACGGCAATCCGGATAAAGATTTTACGATTACGGATAGTAAGCTTCTGGAGGCTATCAATCGTGCTGATGTCTTTATTCATGGATCGGGGCCATCGGTTGTGGCGGCCAACTGTTTGGAGGCTTGGCGTAAAATTACGGATAAACCTTTCGGAACCTACGGAACAACGATTCAGGATATATCTCCTTCATTGAAGAATCTGTTGAACGATGCATCGTTTGTTTTTACTCGCGAGACAGCTTCGATAAGAAAATTGAGGGAAGCGAGAGTAACGAAGCCTGAAATCCGTTTTGTTCCGGATGCTACTTTCGCCTTGAATATCCAGGACGAAGAGAATGCCCGTTCTTTCTTAATGGCCAATAATCTGGAAGACCGTAAGTTTATTTGTGTGATTCCCCGGTTGCGGAAAACACCGTACTGGCTGATCCGCAGGAAAAGCTACACGGAGGAACAGATCGTAGAAATAACGGCATTGAATGACAAATGGAAAGAGGTCGACCATGCCAAAGCTCGTGAAGCAATCGTCCGTTGGGTGAGGGAAACAGGGAATAAGGTTCTTGTTTGCCCGGAAATGACTTATCAGGTTGATATTATGGATGAACTTTTGATTGATCCGTTACCGGATGATGTTCAAAAGAATGTCGTCAAACGTGGTTATTGGTTACCGGATGAGGCTGCTTCTTTGTATAGCAAGGCCTTCTGTGTTCTTAGTTTTGAATGCCATTCCCCTATTATCTCTTTGCGGAATGGGACACCTGCATTTTATCTCCGACAGCCGGAAGATACGATAAAAGGACAAATGTATTATGATTTAGGTTTTAATAATTGGGTGTTTGAGATTAACGACACGACAGGAAAACAGATTGCCGACCGTTTGATGGAAGTTTATTCTGACTACGACAGTGCGCAAGCATATCGTAAACAAGGAATGGATAATGCTTCTAAGCTGTTTGATATGGGGATAAAAATCGTTTCTCAATTCTTATAAATAGATCTGGGAATATCCTTTTGAAGTGTATATTCCTCCCTAAAAAGACTTACATATTCAAGAGCAAAGATGTACATTTTTGTTTTTGAATATGTAAGTCTTTTGTTTTTCTGGATAGGGGGGATTATTTCTTTTTGTCCCTCTTTATAGGTGAATCTATTTTTTTTCGTTACATTAGCACCTGTTTTTAATAACTCAGTTAATGATTAAGAATTAATACCTTATGAAACACATTCTTTTACTTCTCTTATCGTTCTTTGCACCCGTGGTATGGGGGCAGCAGGTAGAACAGTTCAAGCTCTGGCCGGATAAGCCGGAAGCGGGCGAGGCGGAAATCTTTGTTTATCATCCGGCGAAGAACGGGAAATTGGCACCAGCAGTGCTAATTTGTCCAGGTGGCGGATATAGAGGGCTGGCAATAAACCATGAAGGGCATGATATGGCGAAATGGTACGCTTCTAACGGGTTTGTTGCAGTCGTTCTGAAATACAGGATGCCGGAAGGCGTACATACGATCCCGTTGAGTGATGCGGAGAAAGCGATGTCCGTCATTAGGGGTAATGCAACCAAATGGAATCTGGATGCGAATAAGGTCGGAGTGATCGGATCGTCAGCAGGCGGACATTTGGCAGCTTCACTCAGCACGCTTGCGGCAGATGCCAACCGGCCGGACTTTGCGATCCTTTATTATCCGGTGATCAGCTTCGATAATATGACTACACATGGTGGTTTAGGGAAAGATATTGAGAATAAGGAGTTGGTAGACCGCTATTCTTTGCAGAAACAGGTGGACGATAAGACACCGAAGACTTTGCTTCTGCTGAGTGATGACGATCAGACCGTTCCTCCGTTGAATTCTATCCTTTATTATACGGCACTGAATGAACACCATATCCCGACTTCCCTCTATATGTTCCCTAGCGGAGGACACGGTTGGGGGTTCCGGTATGACTTCACCTATTATCAGGAAGTGAAAGACCTGATACAGAAATGGCTTACCTATATAAAAATCACCGATTAATCTACCTGATATCATGAAACCGATTACATTATTACTGGCCGCAGGCTCCCTGCTGCTGAGTGCACAAGGGTTATCCGCACAGACGGATCATTCCGAAAAAAAGGAATATTGGAACGCAAATACCCTGTTGATCCCTTATCGGCTACCGCCTGCTCCCGCAGGGTACAAGCCGACCTATATAGACTTGGACGGAGATGGTGATCCGGATATCCTGCGTACGGTGACGGCCAACGGTATTCCGGTGCAATGGATCGATGATGACGACGATATGCAGTTCGGTGATCTGGAAGGTGATACCGATAACGACTGCCTGATGATAGACCGTAATAAAGACGGTGTCTACGGAGGTTATGGTGATCTTATCATCGACTGGGTAGGCGAAGATGAAGACGGTAATCCAGCCATGCAGGTTGTGGTCGATAATATCCCCGAAGCAAACCGGATGAAGGCCGGCAACGGACATTATATGTGGGTAGTGGATACGGATAAGGACGACGTGTTCAACTATATCGACTGGAATACGTTCACTCTCCGCTGCTGGATACATAACGGCCTGTCGGATTTCTACGAAGATTATAACGGGAGGAGTACTTTCATGAAGATACACAGTACGACCGAACGCGTGAACGATGTCCGTATGAACTGGGAAAACCCATTCTTGTTCTATGATCCTGACAATGACGGGCTGACGGAGATGGCGATCCGCTTCTGCGACTCTCCCAAGATCGTGAAAGAGAACGGACAGGCAAATTCCGTCCTCTCCGGCAATATCGACTGGGTTTCTGTTTCGATGGATACGGATAACGACAATGCGTCGGGCAATGAATTCGACTTCGATATGACCATCCATTTTACAGGTCCCGGATTCAATTATGAAAATCAGAAACATATCAATAAGAACCTGCGTGGACTTCCCGAAGCCGATACGTTCTTTCTTGATGCCCGCTGGCGTAAGCTTCCGGAGCTGTTGTATCCGGATCATGATGCCGCCTGGGATCTGACATTCAAGAAAGGTAAATGGGATAAAGTTTGGTTTACCTACGATGAGGACGACGATTGCAACCGTTGGGAGCGCGTGGAGTTGTATCAGCCGCGGGATCCGTTCAAGGTGGGAAAGAACCAAGGTGGAATTGACAATAACGGACAGGCCGATCCGGCAGGTGACCGGGGCGAATGGGATGAGGACAATTCCGGTCACGGTCAGTTGTATGTCAGTCCGATAGATGGAAAGATTCACCTGTACGGAGCCGAATGGGGCTGTTGGCGTGTCGATCAGAATGCCCGTTACTATCAGGGAATGGGTGGAATCTATGATGGCTATGGGCCGAAACGTATCGAGACCGAGCCGACCGTGTTTCCGACTGTCAAGTATACGGATACGGACAATAACGGTTTTTTCGATCTGATGGAGTTTGACCTGGATGGCGACAAGGTATTCGAACAATGCCTTTCCATGAAAGAACTGGGGCTGGACGACCGCTGCCAGGTGATTAATACCGCTTCCATGAAGTACGAAGATTTTGTTGATCTCGAATCGAAAGTCTCCGATACCATGTGGAAGAATGCCGAGAAAGCGGTCGAAGTAGCAAAAGCTAAAAAACTGAATACTAAATGGTATGCTTTGATGTTGCAGCCAAAATCCACTCGCGAACGCTATCACTATGGCTTTTGGTTGCAGTTCTATCTGTACAATGATCTGAAGGATTTGGCCGAGCGGACGAACGACAAGGCATTGGCAAGCGTAATCGACAAAGCTTATTTGCAAGGCAAATGGGAGCTGATTAAATAATTTATTAACGTAAGAACAAGAATAGTATGAAAAACATTTCGAGAAGAACTGCCATTAAGACGGTATTGGCAGGAAGCGCAGCTATGGTTATGTCCGGTGTGGAGGCAGCAGCTCCCGCAAAGAAGAAGAAGGTAGAGAAACCTGAACCACTGAAAGGTAATATTCGCCATTCTGTGAGTAAATGGTGTTTCGGCAGCTATCCGTTGGATGAATTTTGTGAGATTTGTAAAAACATAGGAATAGAATCGATTGAACTGCTCGACCCGAAAGATTGGCCAGTCGTGCAGAAACATGGTCTGACGGTTGCGATGGCGCAGGGTGCGGGTTTAGGTATCGATCGGGGGTTCAATGATCCCAAGCTGCATGACGAGCTGGTTGCCAGTTATGAACAGGTTATTCCAATGGTGGCCGAGGCCGGACTGACGAACCTGATCTGTTTCTCTGGTCGCCGGAACGGTGTGACCGACTTGCAGGGTTGGGAAAACTGCGAGAAAGGGCTGAAGCGTCTGATGCCGATAGCTGAAAAGTATAATGTCGTTCTGACGATGGAACTTCTGAACAGTATCGGGCATAAGGACTACCTGTGCGACCATACCGTTTGGGGAGCGGAATTGTGCCGCCGTATCGGTTCGCCGAACTTCAAACTGCTGTATGACATCTATCATATGCAGATCATGGAAGGAAACGTGATTGATCATATCCAGAAATATCACCAGTATTTTTCTCATATCCATACCGGAGGTGTTCCCGGCCGTGCGGAGATTGACGAAACACAGGAACTTTACTATCCAGCTATCATGAAAGCGATTGTGGAAACCGGTTATAAAGGTTTTGTCGGGCAGGAATTTGTCCCGAAGCAGGAAGACAAGATTGCCTCGCTTGAGAAATGTATTCGTATTTGTGATGTATAAACAGTTAAGTATGAAACGGATTGCTATTTATCCTCTGTTGTTGCTCTTCGCTTTGTGCGGGTGTAAGGGGAAAACCGGGACTTCACAGGTTGAGAATGTTTTTAAACCCGGTGAAATCTGGCCGGACAATAACGGTGTGCACATCAATGCTCATGGCGGGGGTATGTTGCAGCAAGGGGATACCTATTATTGGTTTGGCGAGCACAAAACGGAAGGTGAAGGGGGAAATGTAGCCCAGGTTGGCGTCCATTGTTATTCTTCCAAGGACTTATATAATTGGAAAGACGAGGGAATCGCCTTGTCTGTTTCGGACGACGAATCGAGTCCGATCGTAAAAGGTTGCATTCTGGAGCGTCCGAAGGTGATTTTCAATAAGAAGACGGGCAGGTATGTGATGTGGTTCCATCTCGAACCGAAAGGTGCCGGTTATACGGGAGCCAAAAGCGGTGTTGCTGTCAGCGAAAAGGTTACAGGACCGTACAAACTGCTTTCCGCCGATCGGCCGAACGCTGGTTTTTGGCCGAAGAATGTTTTGGATATCCATAAAGGCCCGGTTCCCGAAGAATCGAAGAAAGGTTTCGGTGGCGGTGGCTTGCCTGCCCATCCCGACACGCTGAATCTGTTAGGACGTGATTTCGAGAGCGGGCAAATGGCACGCGACATGAATCTATTTGTCGACGACGATGGAAAAGCGTACCATATTTATGCTTCGGAGGAGAACAGCACGTTGCATATTTCCGAACTGACGGACGATTATACGGCTTGTTCCGGCAATTATGCCCGTTTCTTTGTCGGCCGCTTTATGGAAGCGCCTGCCATGTTCAAGAAAGACGGCAAGTATTATCTGATCATGTCCGGTTGCACCGGTTGGGCCCCGAATCCGGGTCGTTCCGCTGTTGCATCCTCTATCTGGGGGCCGTGGAAAGAGTTGGCGAACCCGTTTGTGGGAGCCGATTCGGAAACCTCTTTCCATTCGCAAAGTACTTATGTGCTGCCTGTTCCCGGCAAGCCCGGCCAGTTCATCTATATGGGAGATCGCTGGACACCGGAGAATGCCATAGATGGCCGTTATATCTGGTTGCCTATCCGTTTTGAAGGAGAGCAGCCGGTTATCAACTGGGAGGATGAGTGGGCAATGGACAAGTAACAATTGACAGTTGGGGAGTGCGCGACATTTAATTGTCAATTGTCAATTCCCAATTGTCAATTGTTTTGTACTTTTGCAGCCGCATAAAAACACAAAAAGAATGAAACAGACATTGTCTATCAAATCCAACCTATTTATGGTTAGGGAATTAAGAGATTATTTGGGGATTGCTTTGGGGATGATCCTCTACGGTATAGGTTGGACCGTATTCCTGTTGCCAAACGATTTGCCTTCCGGGGCGGTACCGGGCATCGCCTCCATTGTCTATTGGGGGACAGGTTTGCCGGTGCAATACACTTATTTTGCCATTAATGGCTTCCTTTTGTTGTTATCACTCAAGATATTGGGATGGAAGTTTAGTGTGAAGACGATTTTTGCCGTGTTTGTCCTGACCTTTTTCCTTTCCGTAATCCAGCAGTTGACGGCTGGACTCCAGCTTTTGCAGGATCAACCTTTCATGGCCTGTATCTTGGGCGCTATCTTTTGTGGAGGAGGTATTGGTGTTGCTTTTGCCTCGAATGGCAGTACAGGAGGGACGGATATCGTGGCAGCTATCGTCAATAAGTACCGGGATGTCAGCTTAGGGCGTATGGTGATGCTCTGCGATATGATCATCATTGCATCCAGTTATTTTGTGCTGCACGATTTGGAGAAGGTGGTCTATGGTTATGTAACCTTGTTTGTTACAGGATATATGATCGACCAGGTGGTCAACAGCTCTCGTCAGTCGGTCCAGTTCTTTATTATTTCCAGCAAGTATGAAGAGATCGGCAGGGAGATTAATGCTTTGCACAGGGGAGTGACTGTAATCGATGGGACCGGACTTTATACAGGGAAGCAAGTGAAGATGATGTTTGTCTTAGCAAAAAAGAGTCAATCTAATACGATTTTCCAAATCATCAATGATATTGATCCGAGAGCTTTCGTTTCGCAGAGTGCCGTTATTGGTGTATACGGGGAAGGATTCGACCATTTCAAAGTGAAGAAGAAAACGAATTAAATCTCTTTTTTGACATGGATTACGCGGATTGCACGGATTTATAGATGAAAAATCCGCGTAATCCGCGTAATTTGTGTCTGAATTATATTTTGCCTTATGGCTCCATCACTACCTCGATCCGGTTGCCCTGTTCTAACAGTTTTTTGGCAAAAGCCTGGATCTTGGCGGGGGTGATACCTTTTATCGTTTCTTCGTATGTCGTCTCGCCGTTGAATCCGCGGAAGTAATAATTATCCAAAGTCGTCAGCCAGTAAACATTCTCTTGCAAGTTCTCTGCGTGGCGCTTCAGGATATTGTCCTGACTCTTCTTGAAATCTTCATCGCGCGGGCCGGACTTGACGATGTTATCCAGTTCTGTACGGACGATAGCGTTCATCTTTTCCCGTTTAGCCGGATCCGTGTCGAAATAGGCTTGCAGGAATGTCTGTCCTTCAGGGAAGGAAGAAATCTGTGCGGAAGTCTGCACCCCGTATGTCCCTCCTTCATCCTCGCGTACTTTTTCCATGTATACCAGATCGAGAATTTGCTTCAACATAGTGGCGGTGAGGATGTTTTCAAGGTTATATCCCATCTTGCCGGACCAGAAGTTGACAACCGACGCTTTCGGTGTTTCCAGAGCGCGTTTGAAGATATTCGTGTATTCGCCCGTGCGGATAGTCGGCACTTCGGTGGGATTGGCTTTCTCGACGCGTCCTTTGGCTGGAAGCGTCGCCAGATATTGTTCTACAAAAGGGCGGATGCTGTTTGTGTCGATATTTCCGACGAACGTAAAGACAAAGTCTGAAGCATCGGCAAACCGTTCTTTGTACATCTCCATGATGCGCGGGTAGCTGATCTGCCTGAAGTCGTCAGCCGTGATGCGGGCGGCACGTGGGTTATTGTCGTAAATCGCTTTTGTCAGCGTGTCGCTGAACGCCACCATCGGGTTCAGTTCCAGGTTTTTCAACTGTGCGATCATACGATTCTCGAAGGAAGTATAAGCCTCTTCATCCATACGTGGAGCCGTGAAATAGAGATAAACCAGTTCGAACAATGTCTTTAGGTCGGTAGGAGAGGCATAACCATTTACATTTTCCGTATTCAGGCCGATAGAGGGAGAACAAGAGACTTTCTTTCCTGCCAATACCTTATTCAGATCGGTTGCCGGGAAGTTGCCGACTCCGCCAAGCGTAATAACATCATTGAACACTTTCAGATTGTCGATATCTTTCGCTCCGAACAAGGTGCTGCCGCCGGGACTGGTAGCCGTCATCAGAATCTCGTCTTTCTTGAAGTCCGTATGTTTCAGTACGACCTTGATGCCGTTGTCGAGTGTCAGGACCGTCGCGCCGAACAGCGGGTCCGTCTTCATTTCTCTGATCTTCCCCGGAGCGGGCAACTTGGAAATCAGCGGTTCATTGGAAACAGTCTCTTCATAGGGTTCGACCGGCAATTGTTGTGCCTTGATAAAGTCTTCTAATAATTGAGTCTCGGTCGGATATTTCATGTCAGCCTTGTCAGGGCCGGTGAGCCCGATTACGATGTTTTTGTCGCCGATCAAACTCTGAGCGTATTGATTCACCTGCTCGACTGGGATTTGTGGTGCGATCTGGCTGATTAGCTGATATTCCGTTTCGATGCCTGGAATGTAACCTCCGTCTGTAAAGTGGCGGACATATTCGTTCGTGTAAGAGCGGTTCTTTTGTTTGTCGCGGTCGTTGAACAGTGATTCGTATTGTTTCAGGACATTGATACGGGCACGGTCATATTCGGAAGCCGTGAAACCGTACCGTTTCACCCGTTCCGTCTCTGTCACAAGTGCATCGAGCGCTTTGTTTATCTCGCCTTCTTTTACTAAGGCGGCAACAGTGAAAGCACCTTTTGTCTTGGCGATCATGAAATCACCGTCCGAAGCCTGGGCTGCAACAAAGGGAGGATTCGCTTTTTGCATCATTTCGGCAAAGCGTTCGTTTATCATCGTCTCAACGACATTCTCCATATAATCCTTCATCAAACCTGCTCCGGTGGCATACAGCTCTTTCGGCATCTTGTCGTGCTTATAGAATATGGAAAGGATAATATTGGAAGCCTCCTTGTCTGTGGCGATGGAAACAAGCGGTTCGTCATTGTCTGCCACTTCCGTATATTCGCGTTTGGCCGGATTGGTTGGAGCAGGGATATCGGCAAAGATACGTTTTACAGCTGCCTCTACCTTGTCTACATCTATATCTCCTACAATAATAATGCCTTGTAGGTCGGGACGATACCATTTCTTGTAATAAGCCCGGAGCTCGTCCGGTTTGAAGTTATCGATCACGTCGATCGTGCCGATCGGCATCCTGTGTGCATATTTGTTGTCCGGGAACATTTTCGGCAACTGCTGTTCCCAGATACGCGCCTGGGCATCCTGTCGCGTGCGCCATTCCTCCCGGATCACGCCCCGTTCCTTTTCGATGGCCGTATCTGCGAGCGTGATGAAGCCCGACCAGTCATGCAGGATCAGCAGGCAGGAGTCGACGATACTCTCGCGGGTGACCGGAGCGTTCATGATCATATAAACCGTTTCGTCGAAACTTGTATAAGCGTTGAAGTTCTCGCCTCCGCGCATTCCGATGCTCTCGGTAAATTCATCCATGCCATGTCCGGGGAAGTTCCTGGTTCCATCGAACGCCATATGTTCGAGGAAATGGGCTAGTCCGCGTTGGTTCTCGTCTTCCAGGATCGATCCGACATTTTGGGCGATAAAGAAATCCGCACGGTCTTTCGGTTGCGCATTGTGTCGGATGTAATAGGTTAACCCGTTGCTGAGTTGTCCGTATTTTACTTTTGGGTCTATGGGCAGCGGCTGTATTTCCGGTTGCTGTGCTGCCAA
>ERZ860668.1891-NODE-1891-length-12126-cov-2.767873_pt1 | contig 12126 bp, 8 predicted proteins | sample MGYA00510062_ERZ860668 | MGnify/ENA primary metagenome ERZ860668 (study PRJEB30046, sample SAMN00715258) | human gut metagenome | study: EMG produced TPA metagenomics assembly of the A metagenome-wide association study of gut microbiota in type 2...
CAGTATATTGCTGCAAAGCGCGGCGGCGCGCCGGAAGAGGGATTCGAGCAGGCAGCGGCACAGGCGCTGGAGCAGATGGATCTGCCTGCTCTGCAGCAGGTCAACAGTGATGTCATCGGCTGGATTGCCATTCCGGGCACCGAGATTTCCTATCCGCTGGTGCAGGGCACGGACAACGACTATTATCTGACACACACCTGGAACCAAAACAGCAGCGCAGTCGGCGCGATTTTCATGGACTGCCGCTGCTCTGCCGATTTCAGCGGCTTTAACACCATCGTGTACGGTCACCGGATGAACAACGGCTCGATGTTTGCCGCGCTGAAGCACTACCAAAAACAGGATTTCCTGCAGGCACATCCGCAGATATATGTGACCAATGCAAGCGGAACCCATGCGTACAGCATCTACGCGGCCTATGAGGCAGCGCTTGACGGAACCGCGTATTACAGTGCGTTTTCCGACGAAACGATCAAAAAAACCTTCATTGACGAAGGCGTTTCCCTGTCGGTGATCCGCACCGGCGCAGTACCGACCGTAAACGACCATATCCTCACGCTTTCCACCTGCACCGGCAACGGGCATGCAACCCGCTGGGTAGTGCAGGCGGTCATGGAATAAAAAAGCATCCCGCTTGCTGTGCTTCAGCAAGTGGGATGTTGTTATATACTCTTATTCTTCCTCGTCCGCCAGCTTTGCCACGCGGACAAATTCATCCATTTCGCGTGTGCGCCATTTCTCCTTGTGGCTGAAAATCTGGCGGTAGAGCGAAATATAGCAGTCCTCGACCGACAAACGGATCAGCCTTCCCTCTTTTACGCTGTTCTCGACTGCGTACCACGGCAGAAAGGATACACCGCGATCAATCTCAAGCATGCGAATGAGCAGCGAGGTATCACCGCACTCGAGCGACGGCGTAAGGATGGTCCGCCGCGCGGCAAGACGGCGGTTGAGTACACGGCGATAATTATCCTGCTCGGTAAGGAAAAAAGGCTGCGTGAGCAGTTCCTCAATCGTCAGCTCTTTTCCGCCTAGCTCCTCGCGCAGCGAGGCAGACGCCACAAATACGATCTCCTCGCGCTGCTCCATCAGCTTGTTCCAGTTGTTGCTGTACAGCGGCTCATCGAGCACATAGATCATGTCCAGCTCGCCGCGTTCCATATGCTCGATCAAATCTTCCGGCTCACCGACCGTGATGCGGATAGACACTTTCGGGTTGAATTTGCGGTACAGATGCAGCACCGTCGGCAGCTTGAGACATGCAAGCGACTCAATCGTGCCGATATGCAGCGAACCGTGCAGCTCTGCCGTGGATGTGACCGACATGCGTGCCTGATTGACCTGATTCATCACGTCGCACGCATGGCTGAGAAAACGCTCGCCCGTGTCGGTCAGCGCGATACGCTTGCCCATGCGGTCGAACAGACGCGTGTCCAGTTCCTCCTCCAGCTGGCGTATCTGCACCGTTACCGCCGACTGTGAGTAGCCGAGGCTCTCTGCTGCGCGTGAAAAACTCTTAAACTGTGCTACCCGAATAAAGGTTGCAAGCTGCCGAAGCTCCATGAATTTCCCTCTCTCCCCTATATTATCAATATTTTGAATCGAAATGATAAAATATATGAATTTGACTTAACCCATTAAACAGAATATACTAAATCTACAAAGAGGTCAAGAAAGAAATTGGAGGTTTACCACAGATTTTTTATTTATCCTTTTTACACAAAAACCGCGTCTTATTTTACAGCATTTCGCCTAAAATAAGCGGTTCTTTTTGTGTCCGGAGGCAAAAAATCTCGGCAGACTTCCACGGCAGCAGACCAAAGAGGGGCAAACAAACGGTCTGCGCCGCAAAGGGTAACATCGCATAACCGAACAGGTGCACTTTCCGCAAAGTGCCGCAGTTCAAATTGTGTGGTGCTGCCCGCCAAAAAGGAGGAAAAAGAAATGAAAGAAAAGAAAAAATTCAAACTCGGATTACTGCCTAAGCTCATCATCGCCATCATTATCGGCATCCTGTTCGGTCAGTTCCTGCCGGAAGGCTTCTGCCGCTTTGTGGTAACGCTCTCGTCGTTCTTCAGTCAGTTCCTGTCGTTCATCATCCCGCTGATGATCCTCGCGTATGTTACCATGGGCATTGCTAACCTCAAGAGCGGCGCGGGCAAGCTGCTGCTCATCACGGTTGCCATCGCCTACTGCTCGACCCTGATCGCAGGCTCGGCTTCGTTCTTTGTAGCCGACACCCTGTTCCCGCACTTCATGAGTGCGGACGCGCTCGACAAGATCGCCGCAACCGCAGGCAACTCGTTGGAGCCATACTTCAGCCTGGAAATTCCGGCGCTGATGAACACGCTGTCCGCTGTTGTTACGGCGTTTGTGCTCGGTCTGTGCATGTCCAGCCTGCGCGGCAAGACCATCGGCGACACGCTGTATAACGGCGTTTCCGACTTCTCCGGCATCATTGACTGTGTACTGCACAAGGTCATCATTCCGCTGCTGCCGCTTTACATCTGCGGCACGTTCACCGATATGACCAAGTCCGGCAAGACCTTTGCCATCCTCGGTATTCTGTGGAAGGTATTCATCGTTGTTATCATCATGCACCTGATCTGCATCTGCATCCAGTTTGTCATTGCAGGTCTGGTCAGCCACAAGAACCCGCTCACGCTCATCCGCAACCAGATTCCGGGTTACGCAACCGCATTGGGCACCCAGTCCTCTGCGGCTACCATTCCGGTCAACCTGCAGTGCGCTGAGGCAGACGGCGTTTCCTCGGAAATCCGCAACTTTACGGTTCCGCTGTGCGCGAACATCCACATGGCAGGCTCGATGATCACCATTACCGCCTGTGCGACTGCCGTCTGCCTGATGAACCAGCTGCCCATCAGCCTTGCTACCGTGGTGCCCTTCATCATGACTCTGGGCGTTGCCATGGTGGCTTCTCCCGGTGCTCCCGGCGGCTCCATCATGACCGCTCTGCCCTTCCTGTACATGATCTTTGGCGCTGAGGCCGGCGACCCCAATGGCCCCATCTGCGCCATCATGGTGGCACTGTACATCACCCAGGACTCTTTCGGCACTGCCTGCAACGTCTCCGGCGACAACGCCATCGGCGTGATCGTGGAGACCATCTACCAGAAGTTCATCAACAAGAGCAGCGCAAGCGTCTGATGCGCGGCGCGGTTCTTGACCTGACAGGAGTGACACCCCATGGCATTTATCAGTGTTTTTGATGTTCTGGGCCCGAACATGATCGGCCCCTCCAGCTCCCACACCGCAGGCGCGGAGATCATCGCCTTTCTGGCACAGAAGATGATCGCCCCGCCGCTGAAGCGGGCGGACTTTACCCTCTACGGCTCCTTTGCCAAGACCTACCACGGCCACGGTACCGACCGCGCCCTGCTGGGCGGAATCATGGGCTTTTCGGCCGATGATACCCGCATCCGGGATTCCTTTGCCATTGCCACCGACCGCGGCCTTGGCTACAGCTTCACCCCCAATGAGGTGGAGACCGACATCCACCCCAACACGGTGGATATCCGCATGGAGAATGCGGCCGGTCAGGTGATGACCGTGCGCGGTGAATCGCTGGGCGGCGGCAAGGTGCGCATCGTGCGGATCAACGGCGTGGAGGTGGACTTTACCGGCGAGTACAACGCCCTCATCGTGGTGCAGAAGGACAAGCCCGGCGTGGTGGCCCACATCACCAAGATCCTCAGCGACCGCAGCGTGAACATCGCGTTCATGCGTCTGTTCCGCGAGGAAAAGGGGCACACGGCTTACACCATCGTGGAGTCGGATGAGCGCCTGCCCGAGGGTGTGGATCAGCTGCTGCTGGCAAACCCGAACATCAACGATGTAATGGTCGTGCAGCCGTAAGGAGGGACGAGCGATGAACATGGATTTCAAGTCCGCCAAGGAGCTGCTGGACCTGTGTGAGGAAAACCAACTGCCCATTTCGGAAGTGATGCGCCAGCGGGAATGCCTGCTGGGCGAAACGCCCCGGGATGCTGTGGATCACCGCATGGCAAAGGCATGGGAGATCATGCATGCTTCCGCCACCCAGCCGCTGAAAAAGCCCATCAAATCCATGGGCGGCCTGATCGGCGGCGAGGCCAAAAAGCTGGAAACACATTATAATAAGAAGAAAAACATCTGCGGCGATGTGCTGCAGAAGGCCATGACCTATGCCATGGCCGTGCTGGAAGTGAACGCTTCCATGGGCTTGATCGTGGCTGCACCCACCGCAGGCTCTGCAGGCGTGGTGCCGGGCATGATGCTGGCGCTGCAGGAGTGCTACCGCATCTCCGACCAGCGCATCGTGGATGCCCTGTTCAACGCCGGTGCCGTGGGCTATCTTGCCATGCGCAACGCCACCGTGGCCGGTGCCGTGGGCGGCTGTCAGGCCGAGGTGGGCATTGCGTCTGCCATGGCTGCTTCTGCCGCCGTGGAGCTGATGGGCGGCGACCCGCAGCAGTGTCTGGATGCGGCTTCCACCGTGCTGATGAACATGCTGGGCCTTGTGTGCGACCCCGTAGGCGGGCTGGTGGAGTACCCCTGCCAGAACCGCAACGCTGCCGGTGTGGCCAACGCCCTCATTGCAGCAGAACTGTCCCTGAGCGGCATCCGCCAGCTGATCCCCTTCGACCAGATGCTGGAGGCCATGTACGCCGTGGGCAAGCGCCTGCCCGCCGAGCTGCGCGAGACCGCCCTCGGCGGCTGCGCTGCCACACCGTCTGCATGTGCAAAATGCGGACTGTGCTCTTAAATCAGATCATATCGATACTCTTTTTCGCAGGACATTCCCACCCCTCGGGAATGTCCTTTTCGCTTTTTGTTTGCAGAATAAGCTCTTATAAGGAAAGCAGAACCGCCCAAATCAAACTATCCCTCCCGGACAGTAATCGGGAGGGATAGTTGTATCATCTGATTGTTACTGATACTCCGCATTGAGGAACATGGGCTTGATGGCGACAACCTCATCGTATTCCTCCTGCGAGACTGTGACATCCGCGTTCAGCGCCTTCAGGTCAGCCTTCACAATGTCGAGCGCCTGCGCGGCAGTCACTGCGCGGCCATCCATGACGGCACGCTGCATGCGGCGCAGCACAACCGGATGTGCATAGCGGGCCGGCAGCGGGAAATTCAGATAATCCGCAAGATAAGCCTGCATTTTCTCCTGTGCCTGCGCATCATTCTGCATGATGGAGGTACGGTTGTTGCGTGCTGTCGGCAGGACGCTGAAGCCTGCAAACGTGAAAATCGCGGCAAGGCCGAACAGCGTAAAATAAATCGAAAACGAGCCGTGACGCACGAAGGAAACGATACCGTAAGCCAGCGCCGCAAATCCCAGCAGTGTGATCGCCATAGCGGCCCAGCGGTAGCTGCCGTTCGTACACTGAAAGTTCCGGCGGCGTTTTGCGGCTGCGCTCAGTCGTTCGGTCAGCTCAGGACGGCGCTCCAGATAGTCGATTGCGTTATCGAGTGCCTGCACGGTTTTCGCCGCCTGTGCGCTCATCGGCGGACGATTGCGCTCCTCTTCCTCCCGGCGGATCTTCTCCTCGGCAATGCGCCGCTCGGCCGCCGCGCTGACACACGGAATAGACGGGTGCTCAGCTCGGATAACGCTCAGAAACTCATCGACCTGCTGCTCATACTTGAAATTGCACACCTTCTGTCCGCCGTCGAACTCCACGACCAAATAGGACAGCGTGGCGAAAATGCCCTTGCCGGAAAAGCCGCCCTTGCTCATCGCAACGCGCTTGTACACACGCGTTACCATGGAAAGCGGAACATAATACCGCCGGTCAACAAAAAAGCTGTTCAAATAGAGGGCATGCCTGCCGATGCCGCACGGACCGATTTTCCGACAGGTTTTTCTATCCTCAGCAAGCGCCGCGTCATCAATGCGCCCCGCGCTGAGCGGATAAGGTTTCAACATTTTCCGTCACCCCGCAATTATCGTTATGGATGGCCGCAGCCGACCGCACAAAGGAACGGCCGGCTGCAGCAATGCTATTATATTCAAGCAGATTTCTTTGCGCTGCGCTTCTTGGTCGCACGAATGAACAGTGCGAGCAGCAGTGCCGCGAATACAATACCGATCGGGTACGCCACTGCGGTATTGTAAATTACCGTGCCGTCCGCTGTCTTGCTGTTCAGCAGGCTGCCGAGGCACTCCGGCGCGAGGATGAAATAGGTGCAGGAAACTGCACTCATGAACGTAGCCGGAACAGCTGCCATCCAGAAGTTCTTCTTTTCGGTGAACAGGTACATAGCCGCTGCCCACAGAACGATCATAGCGAGCGTCTGGTTGGTCCAGCTGAAGTAACGCCAGATAACCGTGTAGTCGATCAGACCGGTCGCATTGCCGATGCCGAGGATAGCGCCGATACCCAGTACCGGGATACACAGCTTCAAGCGGTTTGCGTACGAACCCTGATCCATGTGGAACCAGTCGGACAGCGTCAGACGAGCGGAACGGAATGCGGTATCACCGGAAGTGATCGGGCAGACAACAACGCCGATCATGGCCAGAGCAATACCAACGCCGCCCATAGTCTTGGAGCATACATCGTAGATCGCTGCGGACTGACCGCCTGCCAGCGCTTCCGCCAGACCGGTGTTGAGACCGCCGGTGACCTCATACAGAGCACAGCCGGCTGCCGCCCAGATCAGTGCGATAATGCCCTCGGCTACCATTGCGCCGTAGAATACGAAGTGACCCTGCTTCTCGTTCTTCATGCAGCGAGCCATCAGCGGCGACTGCGTGGAATGGAAGCCGGAAATTGCACCGCATGCAACCGTGATGAACATGAAGCTCCATACCGGCGTACCGGACGGGTGCATATTGTACAGGTGAGACCAAATCTCCGGAATGGTGTAATTCGGGTTGGTGAAGATACCGATGATAACACCGACCGCCATGATGATCAGGCACATGCCGAACAGCGGGTATACCTTACCGATGATCTTATCGATCGAAATAAAGGTTGCAATAAAGTAGTAAACCAGGATGAGGATCAGCCAGAACAGCGTGGTCGAAAGCACACCGGACACACCGTTGCTCTTGCACAGCGTAACGATCAGACCGGCCGGACCGACTGCAAATACCGTGCCGACCATGATCAGCAGTATGACCGAGAACACACGCATGATATTCTGCATGGTGTGACCGAGGTACTTGCCGGTAACCTCTGCGATGGACGCGCCGTCATTTCGCTCACTGATCATGCCGGAGAAGTAATCGTGTACGCCGCCGGCAAAAATGGTGCCGAATGTGATCCACAGGAATACGACCGGGCCCCAGAGCGCGCCCTGCAGTGCGCCGAAGATCGGGCCAAGGCCGGCGATGTTCAGCAGCTGTACCAGAAACAGCTTCCACTGCGGCATGACAACGTAGTCAACGCCATCGTTAATGCGAACTGCCGGCGTTTCCCGGTCATCCGGGCCAAAGGTTTTGTCTACAATTTTACCATAAGTAAGATAGCCGGTGATCAATAATAATAAGCATACGATAAAGCTGATCATATTATCTCCTCCTCTATACCGGCTGCGAAAGCATGACTTTCGCATAAAAATCACCGAAAAGCCTACTTTTTGAATTCCTCTTTTCTCTTTCGGCAATCCCTATTATGAACCTATGATATAAAAACCACAAGGGGCAATATGTTATAATTTTAACAAGAGAAATTCGTTGAAATTTGTTTCCTTTAGAGAAAACTATCAGCGCAATAAAATCCCCCGGCCAATGGCCGGGGGATTCGTTCGCCCTTACAGGAAAGTATTTACTTTTCAAGCTCGGTCCAGTCACGAGCGTCGCGGATAGTGGTCCACTTCTCGTACTTATCGTCCTTGCTCTTATCCGAGTATGCGTGGCTGTTGGTAGCCTCCTGCACAGCGAGATAGTACCATGCGGAAGCATCGGAATTATCCGGCCACTTGATCATGCTGTCGAGCAGATCGCTGCTGTTCTCGGGCAGACGGTTGAGTACGCGGTTGACAAGCGTCATCGCCTCTGCGCGGGTGATATACTGGTTCGGACGGAACGTATCATCCGGATAGCCATTGATCCAGCCCTTGTTTGCGGCGATACCGATCTCATTCTTTGCCCAGTGAGATGCGATATCCGTGAACTTCGAGGACGTATCCGTGTTCTTATCGTCGAAGCGAGCGGCGATTGCGGCAAATTCCGCACGGGTGATCGGCGCATTCGGCGCGAACGTGCCATCGTTATGACCCTTCACAATGCCCATCGAGGACAGCGTGGAGACAGCATGGTTAAACCACTGACCGCGCGTCACATCGGACAGGCTGTTGGACTGGGTGGAATTTGCGGTGCGGACTTCCTCGGTCAGCAGACGGAAGAAGATGGTTGCCACTTCTGCGCGGGTGATGTTGCCATTCGGCTCAACGTTGCCGTTCGGGTAGCCGACAATGTACGCAAAGTGATCGTCACCGTTCAGACCGGTCGGTACATCATCCGGAATGGTAACGGTGGGCTTGTGGCTGCCGCCGCCACCGCCGGACGATCTGCGGGTCCATACGCCGATCAGCTTGACATCCTGCTGAATGTCCTTGATCTCGGTTACAACATCGCCAACGCCGTTGATCCGCCAGCCGCTGAACGTGTAGCGGCTCTGCGAGGTGGTCTGTACCGGTGCGACGGTGTAGCTGCCGCCCTTCTTAACCTTGGCTGCTGCCGGAACTGCGCCTGCATCAGACGGAATGTCGCCGGTTACTTCGTAGGTTACACTGCAGAACCGACCGTGTGCAGCCTTGAGCGCCAGTGCATCGGAAACAGCCTCTTTACCAACCGTATATTCGTCAGCGTAGTAGGCATCGCCTTCACCATCGCCGTTCCAGCGCTTGTAGGCATTGTCCGTCAGCTTTTCCTTGCCGTCGTGATACCAGCCTACGATCGGGTGCTCTTCTTTGCAGTCATCCAGAATCCAGCCGTCACCGACAGGTGCAAAGGTGATGCTGCCAGTATAAGATGTCAAACCATTAGCCGATGTACCAGTGGTGTTGTAAATATCATCACCAGCAACCTTGGCATGGTTGTTATACAGCTTAACATTCGGCGCAATCGTAATATCACCGCGGTTTTGAATACCGCCACCGTACACAGTTTTACTGCCATTATTCATAATGGTAGTACCGTTTCCAATGTATACCTTGCCATCATTGTTAATAGCAGAAACGTCATTATCAATCAGATTTACCGTTGCACCATCTTCAAAATTAACGTCTGCCGTATAGGTATTGTAGTAATAATATACTGCCAATGCGCCATCATAACGACTGTCAGTTATTTCCTTAATGTCTTTGCCAGTGCCAGTAATGGTAAGGGTGTTGCCAGCCTCTACCTTAACCTTACCACCCCAAAGGAAGATACCTGCTGTACCATTATCCTCCATCGTCAGATTGGAACCGTTTTTCATAATCAAAACATCGGTTCCATTGTTACCACAAATACCAATACCATTGCCGCTAATCTCTGCATTAGAATTATCAAGCGTCAGCCAACATCTTACAAGTCCCTGCTTTTCGCAGTCTGTGACTGTAAGTGTGGAATTCACAACCTTAATCTTGAAGTTGTTAATGCCGTTCGGAATACCATCGTCATGACGTGCATGATCAACAGTGACTTCAGAACCTTCTTCGATATTGAAATCGGCAAACTTTTTGTTTGCCATCAACGCAGTATAGGTTGTATTCTTAACCGTCAGCTTGGATTGACCCTTAACATTAATTATAGCGCCATTCTCTGCGTAAATACCGTGGTTTTCCATGGTGCAGATACTGCCTTGATCCAAAGTCAACACACTATTAGCATTTACAGTAGCAGACCAAACGTTCGTATCATCAAGATTATTGACAAATTTCACTTTCGTATTGTTAAACGTCAGCGAAGCATAGATATTGAGCGAACGATGGTCTGTCTTTTCCTGATCAGGAATAGTAATAGTATGGCCGTTACCATTGATGACAAGATTCTTTCTAATTTCATTAACGGTTATTACACCTTCATCATTACCAATCTCAATCTCGGCGCCGCTCTCTGCAGCTTCAATAGCTGCATCCAGAGTATCATACGTCTGAATACCAGTCTCTGTAACAATCTTCGCAACAAACGACCCTACCGCCGGAGTCGGAGTCGGGGTCGGGGTCGGCTCACCGTTACTGTCCGAGCCACTGTTTTCGCCCTCCTGCGGAGCAGGTGCGGCTGTATCGGCACTGCCGCCGCTGCTGTCGTCAGCGAATTTCTGTGCATTCTCGGTGTCATCGCTACTGTCGTCAGCGGATTTCTGTGTATTCTCGGTGCCGCCGTTTGCCGTAATATTTACATCGTTATTCTCAGCCTGCTGAACGTTTTTACCGTCGCTTACCACGTTTACAATATTATTATTCGGGGTGTCGGATGCAGCATTGCCGTCCGCGCCTTCCTGCGCCGCAAGCGCGGTAACAGGCAGCATGGTCAGCATCATCAATCCGGCGAGGGTACCGGCAAGAAAACGGTTATTTTTCTTTTTCATGCAAAAAACCTCCTCTGCGTGCATACAGACGCAAAGGAGGCGTGAATTCTGCTGTTCGGCAACCGGCTGTCCTACGGAGTAATTACTCCGGGTAGACCCATGGCTTTGCGACACCGGCTTTCACCGGCTGTGCCTTTTTCTGTACAGACACGCCCTTGGCGCATGATGCACAGATCAAGTTGTCTAAGCTGAATGAACCGGTTGTTCCGGGCACATGGAATCTGATTGGTTCATCCGCGCAGCAGGTAATTTCTGCTACACATAAATTATAGCATAGTTCAGCAGAAATGTTTCCTTTTATTTTCCATATTTTTTGAACAAAATTCATTTATGATTTTTGTGCGAACTGTATGAATCTACACAAATTTTCAATTTCCAGACAAAAGAAGAACGTGCCTTTGGGCACGTCCTTCCGTTTACACTTTATCCAGCAGCTTGATGATCTCTGCGATCTTCTGCTCACGCTCGTTCTGATCTCCGGTCTCAAACGCATCCTGCACGCAGCCGGAAAGGTGTCCGCGAAGAACCTCTCTCTGCGCCTTATGCACCAGCGATTCAACCGCCTGCAGCTGCATCATAATATCCATGCAGTAGCGGTTGTCCTCGATCATTTTGAGCACGCCGTCGATCTGCCCGCGCGCGGTTTTGAGCAGCGGCTCGACCTTTTTACGATCTGCCATCATTTGATGTCAACCACCTCATAGCCCGCCTCGGTGACGGCTGCGGTCAGAACGGCATCCTCCGGCAGCGTTTTGCCCGAAACAACTGCCTTGCCTGCATCCAGATCGACCGCAACATCACAGCCGGCTGCCGCACCCTCGAGTGCCTTTTTGACATGTGCCACGCAGTGCTGACACATCATGCCATCAACCTTGATTGTCTTTTCCATAACATTTTCCTCCTTTTTATGTGCCGTAAGCGGCTTTTCGCCGCTTATGGGCAAAACAGCAGGCGTCCCCGCCGTTTTTCTCGGTGTTGCGCTGAAAAAGCGCAGGCGCAGCGCGTTGGATACCACGCAGACGGACGAAAGGCTCATTGCCGCCGCGCCGATCATCGGACTGAGCTTGATGCCGAACGGCACCCACAGCAGACCCGCCGCAATCGGAATGCCGATGCAGTTGTAGAAGAACGCCCAGAACAGGTTCTGGCGAATGTTGCGCATGGTCCGGCGCGACAGCCGGATGGCGTCCACCGCGTCCATCAGGTCGCTCTTCATCAGCACAACGTCAGCAGACGAGATAGCCACGTCCGTGCCTGCACCAATCGCAATGCCGACATCGGCACGCGCAAGCGCCGGTGCATCGTTGATGCCGTCACCGATCATGGCAACCTTGCGATTCTTGCCCTGCTTTTCGCGCACGATGCGCTCCTTGTCCTGCGGGAGCACCTCAGCGATCACATCGGTCACGCCAAGCTCGGACGCGATAGACTGGGCGGTTTTCTTATTGTCGCCGGTGAGCAGCGTTACGTCGATGTGCATGCTGCGCAGCGCTTCGACTGCCGCCTTGCTGGTCGGCTTGAGTACATCAGCGACCGCAAAAATGCCGACAATCTGACGGTTTGCCGCGAAAAACAGCGGCGTTTTGCCTGC
>ERZ860668.1908-NODE-1908-length-12049-cov-3.376688_pt1 | contig 12049 bp, 10 predicted proteins | sample MGYA00510062_ERZ860668 | MGnify/ENA primary metagenome ERZ860668 (study PRJEB30046, sample SAMN00715258) | human gut metagenome | study: EMG produced TPA metagenomics assembly of the A metagenome-wide association study of gut microbiota in type 2...
TATTTAGGTTCGAGCGTTTCACAGCACCGCACTAATGATTACATCGCAACAGGTAATTACAGCGAATTCATAAAGGCTTACAGTGTACTTACAAACCTTTCAGACATCACTTCAACAACTTCAAATAAAGTAGGAGAAGTGCTGCTTATGACTAACAATACGACACACGAGCCGCAACTGCTTCAAGAACCTCAATACGAACCTGCAAATCAAATTGATAATACTAAATATTATAAAAATGCAGATAGATTTAATTTAAACGGAAAAAAACTTGCTATGAATAACTTTACACAAATTGCAAGTTACGAAACAAATATGGCTTCTATTATCCAATTGGGAAATTGGTTTGATTATTTGCGAGAAATCGGTGTTTGGGATAATACAAAAATCATTTTAGCTTCTGACCACGCTTTTGAAACTTATCAATTAAACGATTTAATACTTAATGATACCGGCACAGTTACAAACGATATGGAATATTTCACTCCTTTACTTATGGTTAAAGACTTTAATTCAACAGGCTTTAATACATCTGATGAATTTATGACCAATGCCGATATTCCTACAATCGCTTTTGAAAGCACGGTAAAAAACCCCGTTAATCCTTACACTAACAAAAAGATTGATAATCAAGAAAAATATGCACACAAGCAGTATATTATCAGCTCGGATTATCGTACGGTTAACATAAATAACGGAAATCAATTTTTACCTGCCGATTGGTATACAATTCAAGACAGTGTTTGGGATAAAAGCAATTGGAAACTTGTTGCAAAAGATGATATTTTAACAAATGATGATGTAAAATAATTCTTGATTTCAACCTTTTGAAAGGGGAAAAAATATGAAGTTATATATTGATCCCGGAACAGGCAGTATGCTTTTTGCCGTGCTGATAGGTATTATCGGTGCTGTTGCATATGTGTTTAAAGAATGGGCAGTCAAGCTGAAATTTCTACTTACCGGCGGAAAAAAAGCCGATACAAACGCAGAAAAAATACCTATTGTTATTTTTTCTGATGACAAAAGATATTGGAGCGTGTTCAAACCAATATGCGAAGAAATGAATTCAAGGGGTATTGATGTTGTATATATGACAGCTTCAAAAGATGACCCTGCTTTTGATGAAAATTTGCAGCATCTCGATGCACAATTTATAGGCGAAGGCAATCGTGCATTTTCAAAGTTGAATTTTCTTAATGCCACAATGCTTATTTCAACAACACCGGGGCTTGATGTTTTTCAATGGAAGCGTTCAAAAAATGTTGATTATTATGTGCATGTTCTTCACGCGGCAAGTAATACCTGCGGTTATCATATGTTCGGGATTGATTATTATGATGCAGTTTTAATTTCAGGAAATCACCACGAAAGAGACATCAGAGCGCTTGAAAAAATAAGAAACCTGCCGGCAAAGGAACTTGTTATGGTAGGAGTTCCTTATATGGACGCTATGGTAAACAGACTTGCAGCCGCACCACCTTTGGAAAATAAGGAGCGAACAGTTTTACTTGCTCCGTCTTGGGGCAAAAGTTCTATTCTCAACAAATTCGGCGATGAAATAATTAAAACTCTTTTGGAAACGGGATATCATATTATTATCAGACCGCACCCGCAGTCATTTACTTCGGAAACAGATTTGATGAATCATTTAATGGCAGAATTTCCAAATTCAAACAGTCTCGAATGGAACAGAGATAGTGATAATTTTGATGTTCTCAGGCGTTCTGATATTTTAATTTCAGATTTTTCCGGCATTGTTTACGATTACTCTTTGGTTTACAGAAAGCCGGTTATATACGCAGATGTCGAGTTTGACGACAGCCCTTATGACGCTTGGTGGCTAGACACACCGTTTTGGCCTATTGCATCTTTGCCGAAAATAGGAAAACAATTAACTAAAGATAATATGCAAAATTTAAAAGAATTGATTGACAGCTGCATTGAATCAACTGAATATAAAAACAACATTGATTCTCTTATTGAAGAAACTTGGCAATATAAAGGCGAAGGCGCAGTCAGAACAGCCGATTACATAGTAAATAAGTACAACGAGTTAACAGAGAAAAACAAAGCAAATTTATAGAATTTTAAACATTCATCATATGTGTTTTAAATTGTAAAAATTTTTCAATTGTAAAAACGAATACTTTTCATAAACTATACTTGCAAGAGCGAATTGATATTGTGTGATAAATATTTTGAAGAAAATTTTATTCAAAATATCAGCACGCTTTGCAAATTTTTGATAAGAGAGGTGTTTTAACAATGGCAAAGAATACAGTTCCAGAAGCTAAAGAAGCTCTTAACAGATTTAAGATGGAAGCTGCAAGCGAGGTTGGTGTTTTTTTGCATTAAAATTTTTCAAAACGCCCTATTTAAGCCACTTTTAAGACTCGAAAAATTTGCATAGTGGGCGGTCAAACACATTAAAAACATAAAATTAACGAAAAAAGGTCTACATACCCATGAGAAAAAGCGTTGGAGAAAACAAAATCTTCAACGCTTTTATAATTATACTTGAAATAATTATACTTTGTGGTATAATTATATGCAGAGATACAAATACTATATCGGGAGGCCGGATATAATGAAAAAATTTGTTGACAGATTTCAAGAACTTGAAACGCTTGAAAATGAATATAACAGCAATTCATCTTCCTTTGTTGTGCTTTACGGCAGAAGACGAATCGGAAAAACAGAACTCTTAAATGAGTTTTCGAGGAATAAAAAATGTATCAGATTTCTTGCAACAGAAGAATCTGAAAAAATGAACAGAGAAGCGTTCTCATCGATTGTAAGTGAATACACATCAAATCCGCTTGTAAAAAAAGCAAGCCTTTCGTGGGAAGAATTGTTTGACTTAATAACAGACTACAAAACCGACGATAAAAAACTCATAATTATTGATGAGTTTCAATATATAGGCAAATCAAATCCGAGTTTTATCTCTGTGCTGCAAAAGATTTGGGACACAAAGCTTAAAAATAACAATGTAATGCTTATATTATGCGGTTCGTTGATAAATATGATGTACAGCCAAACCCTGTCATACGACAGTCCGCTTTACGGAAGAAGAACAAAGCAAATCAGATTAAAGCAAATTCCGTTTAAGTATTACAAAGAATTCATTGACAGCACGGATGAAAAATTCTTAATCGAAGCGTATTCCGTCACCGGCGGAGTACCAAAATATATTGAAATGTTTGAGAGCAACGACGACATCTATACTGCCATAAAAAATTCTATTTTGAATTCTCAAAGTTACTTATATGAAGAGCCTGAATTTTTATTAAAAAATGAAGTTCAGGAGGTCGGAAGTTATTATTCAATCATCAAAACAATAGCCTGTGGCTGCGAACAGTTGAGCGATATATCCAATGCGTTAGAAATAAAGGCAACAAATTTACCGAAATACTTAAAGGTTTTAATTGACCTTGATATTATAGAAAGGGTTGTTCCCATAACAGAAGATAAGCCCGAAAAAAGCAAGATGGGGCTTTATAAAATCAAGGATAACTATATAAGATTTTGGTTTAAGTTTGTATATCCTTATAAATCATACATTGAAAGCGAGCACATAGATTTTGTTCTTGATAAAATTAAAGAGGGCTTTATAAAAAATCATGTTGCGTATGTGTATGAGGATATTTGCAAAAATCAATATCTCCCTGAGTTGATTATCAAAAACGCTTTCGGTTTCACTCCCACAAAAATTGGCAAATGGTGGGACAGAAAAGATACAGAAATTGATATTGTCGCAACAGACAATTCAAATAATATAATCTTCGGCGAATGTAAATATACCAAAAAGCCGCTTGATGTTAATGTGTATTATGACTTGCTTGAAAAGGCGAAAAAAGTAAGTTGGAATAAGCAAAACAGAAATGAATATTTTGTATTCTTTTGCATTAACGGCTACACAGAAAAAATGCAAAACCTTGCAAACGAAAATTCAAATATCGTTTTGTACTGAAATAAATACAAATCTTGTAAAACGGCACTGATGCTTAATAAGAGCATTGGTTCTGTTTTTCTTTTCACCGTGAAAGAAAAAAGCCTTTACCTTTCGGCAAAGACTTTGTTTGTATGAGAGTCAATATTTTTTGGTGTTATTTGCTTTTCTTTTTTGCCTTGATAACGCCTTTTATCGTTTCAATGCCGTGAATGATACCCACAAGCGGATGATAAAGCATAATTCTCGGCCCGGAATAGCGCATAACCTCTTTTATTTTTGAACGCATATCGGGTTTGTAGCAATGGCAGGGACATTGCGAGCAGAAGTTTTTATCGTTTCCCCAGCGGCAATGGTCAAGCCTGAAAAGCGCATAATCAGTAAGTTCTTGGCAGTCCTTGCAAAGAGTACCTTTTTTTGATTTATGCACACCGTGGCAATAAATTTTTACCATTTCGGGTAACATTTCTTTTTCTCGTGTGATTCTGTCTTTTTTCATGATAATCTGCCTCTGTAAACGGTGTAAGCTTCGTCAGCGATTTTTGCCGTTGACTTTCTGTGAGAAACCAAAACAATGCTTTTGCCGTGCTTTGCTTCGTTTATGGATTTTAAGATATTGCCCTCATTTAAGCTGTCCAAATTGCTTGTGGGTTCGTCAAGCATAATCATAGGTGAGTTGCAAAGGAATGCTCTTGCAAGACCTATACGCTGTTTTTCACCGTCCGAAAGCAAATCACCGAGTTCGCCTACATTTGTGTCGTATCCCTTAGGCAAAGTCATTATAAAATCGTGAATTGAGGCTTTTTTTGCGGCAATTTCAACTTCTTCTCTTGTTGAGTTGTAATTTGCAATTTTAATGTTATTTTCAATCGTATCGTTAAACAATTGAGTTTCTTGGCTTACAAGGCTCTGATTGTTACGAAGTGATGATGTTTTAATATTTTTAATGTTTTCACCCGACATATCAATTTCGCCGCTGTTTACATCCCAAAAGCGCATCATAAGTTTAAGCGCAGTCGATTTGCCCGAACCGCTCGGTCCGTTTATAGCAATGATCTTGTTTTTTGGAATTTCCATATTGAAATTTTCAAGAATTTGCTCTTTGTCATATGCAAAGTCTACATTTTTACATTCCATACCATCAAATTCAACTTCTTTGCCGCTGATGTTTTCTTCAACAACAGGGCTTTCATCAAGAATTGACAGCACTCTTTCGCCGCTTGCAAGGGTGTGAGTCAAATTGCCTGCAAGGTTTGAAAGTGCGGCAACCGGACCAAATGAACTCATCATTGCAACGGTTGAAACAATAAGTCCGTCAAATCCGATTGTGCCATTTTGGTAAAGGCAAATTGCAACTAAAAGCATTGTGATTGAAAAGAATATAATCGAAATATCCGTAATTGAAATATTATGCCCCTCAATTTTCTTTAACTTCTTTTGAAGTGAATTAAGCTCATCGGTTTTTTCGTTCATTTCATTAAGGCGGGCATCGGTTGAATTGTATCTGATTGATTCCAAAAGTCCACGCATACTGTCAAGCACATAGCCGGAAAGTGAACCCGAATTTTCACGGTAGGTCATACCGATATTTTTGTTAAATTTTGATGATACAAGCGGAATAATAATGCCGACTGTAATGTAAGCCGCAAGTGCAACAAGCATAAGCCAAATACTGTATCTTCCTATAAATATCAGCATAACAAGGCTTGTTAAAAACGCAATACAAATCGGAGAAATCGTGTGAGCGTAAAAAACTTCTAAAAGCTCAATATCACTTGTTATGAGCGATATCAGATTGCCTTTATCTTTACCTTCAAGCTTTGCCGGTGTTAGCCTACGAAGTGATTTGAATACTTTATCACGAATAAGTGCAAGTAATTTGAATGCAATATAGTGGTTGCACGCTTGCTCGCCGTAGTGAAGAAAACCACGCAAAACCGCAAAAATAATAATGCAAATACATCCCGTTTTTATTGCAAGTCCACCGTTTATACCTGCAGCTGTGAGAAGCGTCATACTGCCAAGCACTGTAATTTGAATGGCGCAAAGAAAGCCTGTAACGCCGAGTATAACTGCAAGTACCATGAAGAAAGCAAGCGGCTTAACAAGTTTTATCAACCGCATCATAATTTTGAAACCTGATTGTTTTCTTTTCATTACGCTTCCTCCTTTGCATATTTTTCGAGTTCTGCTTGAGTGGAATACATCAGCTTGTATTTTTTATTAAAAGACATAAGTTCAGAATGAGTACCGCTTTCCTCAATTTTGCCTTTATCAAGCAGAAGAATTTTGTCACTGCCTACCACATTTTCAAGCCTGTGGGAGATAAGAATAACGGTTTTGATTTTAGCCATATTGTGAATAACGGCCATAATGTCGTTTTCGCTTTCGGCGTCTATGTTTGAAGTTACTTCGTCAAAAACATATATCGGTGTGTTGTGAAGCAAGGCTCTTGCAATGGCAAGCCTTTGCCTTTGTCCTCCCGAAAAATTGTTGCCTTGTTGATTAAGTTTAGTATCAAGTCCGTCTTGCTCACTTAAAAATGACCAAAGGTTTACCATTTTCAATGCTTCAATCATCTTTTCGTCACTTGTACTTTTGTCGGCTATGAGCATATTTTCCCTAACCGTTCCTGCAAAAATGTAGGAATTAAAGTTTACGGCAGTGATGTTGTTCATAAGTGTTTTTTCATCAATATCTTTTATTTCAACACCGCCGATTGTTATACTGCCAATGTAGCCTTTAGTTGTTCCGCAAAGCAGGGAAGCAAGCGTGCTTTTGCCGCAACCCGATTCGCCTACTATGCTTATAAGCTCGTGCTTTTTAAAGGTTTCCGAAATATCGTTAAGTACGGTTTTTTCGTTGTCGTAAGAAAAGGAAAGGTCTTTAATTTCGATATCCCCGTCAAGATTTTCAGGAATCTCCGCTCCGTGTTCGTCCTCTTTTGTATCAAGCAACTTAAAGAGTTTGTCGCTTGCCGCCATACCGTTCATAGCCACATGGAAAAATGAACCGAGAAGCCTGAGTGGCAAAAAGAAATCAGCCGCAAGCATAATGATTAAAAATGCCTGAGGTAAAGTGATTGTGCCGTTTTTTACCTGAATGATTGCAATTACTACACCTACTGCACTTCCTGCATATGCAACAATATCCATAACGCTTACGGAATTGAGTTGCATTGTAAGAACTTTCATAGTAATTCTTCTGAACTCTTCGGCTTTTTCATTCATCTCAACATTCTTGCGTTCATCCGCCTGATAAACTTTGAGTGTTGTTAAGCCTTGGATATTTTCAAGGAAAGTATCGCCGAGGTTTGTGTATACTCCCCAATATTTGCTAAGAAGTCTTTTTGCGATTTTTTGAACTGCAACAATAGAAAGCGGAATAAGCGGTACACAAATAAGAAGCACCACCGACGCTTTCCAGCTTACGAACACAAGCACGGCAAAAAGCGTTATCGGTGCAAGCATAGCAAAGAAAAACTGCGGCAGATATTTGCCGAAATAAAGTTCAAGCTGGTCTACACCCTCAACAAAAACCTGAAGCACCTCTGATGTTGATACCTTTTCGCTGTAAGATGCTCCCATTCGTGTAAGCTTTTTATACATTTTTTGTCTAAGCACTTTTTTTACTTCGCTTGAAGCGAAAAACGAAGTCTGTGAACTTGCGTATCCGCAAAGATAGCGCACAAACATAACCGCCGCAAGTGCGCCCAAATAAGGCAAAAGTCTTTTAAAATCAAACGCTTTACCGTTGAGAATTTGCGCAAGTAGATTTGAAAGAATGAAAATCATAACTATGTTTGCAACCGTTTTCAACCACTGCGCAAGAACTGTTAGGGCAATGTACTTCTTTGAAGAAGGCACTTGCTCTATAAGTCTTGTTTTAATCATTTCTTTTCTCCCTCAATTAAGTTATTTATCCAAAAATTCATTTGCGAGGCGGTAATCGCCTTGCCGTGATATTTTACCGTTTTCCATAATCAGCACTCTGTCTGCAAGAGCACCGGCACATCGTTTATCGTGCGTTACGGTAACAATTGCCGTGCCGAGGTTTTTGTTTATTTTATTTACGGTTTCAACCGTTTTACAAAGGTTTTTGTAATCCTGACCCACCGTCGGCTCGTCAAGAAACAGTACGGTCGGCTCGCTTGCACAGACGGCAGCAATGGAGGCACGCCGTTTTTGCCCTTCGGAAAGTGATTGCGGATGCCTCTGCTCAAGTCCCGAAAGTCCAAAGGCATTTATCATTTCCCTTGCCATTTCCTCGCTTTTTGCCTTAAAAGAAATCTCGCTTAAAAGTGTTGGCATAAAAAGCTGATAGACCGGATTTTGGTAAACATATCCCACCTTTGAAAACCATTTGCTGTTTGCTTTTTTGCTTTTTGTTATTGTTTGGCTCAGCGCACCGTCATTCGGCTTATTTAGTCTTGCAAGCATGCGCATAAGGGTGGTTTTTCCGCATCCGTTTTCACCGAGCAAAACTATTCGTTCGCCTGCCCGAATTTCTATATCAAGTCCATCTATAATATTTCTGTCGCCTGCGGCAAAGAAAAGTTTTTTGCCTTTTATAAGCACTTCGCCGGGCAAAGAGCCGTCGGCATGAGGAATTGTTTTTATTCCGCTGTTCAAGTCGTTTATGTCCGTGCTTGTAAAAAGCTGTTTGTTTTCGATTCGCATAACTTTATCTATGTAGTTTTTCACAACATCAAGCCTGTGCTCAACTATTAAAACGGCATATCCGCTGTTTGCCAAATTACGAAGTGCTTTCAGTAAAATGTGTGCTGTGTGAGTGTCCAAATTTGCAAGCGGTTCGTCAAGAATAATGATTTTTTGCTCCATCGCAAGGGTAGAAGCGGTTATCAGGCGTTGCTTTTGACCACCGGAAAGTGTTTTTGTTTTTGCGTTTTTTTCTATTTGCATAAGCGTTGTGAATCGTTCAATGCGTCTGTCGATTTCTTCGGACGCAATATTCAGATTTTCGCAGCCGAAAGCGATTTCTTCGTTTACTAAATCATAAATAATTTGTTCGTCCGCATTTTGAAGCACAGTGCCGATTAGCTTTGAACGCTCGCTGATTTTTAGCTTTGTAACATCCTTGCCGTCTATTTCCACATTGCCCGAAAATTCGCCCGAATTAACGAACGGAATAACACCGTTTATTATCGAAAGCAGGGTGCTTTTCCCCTCGCCGGAAACGCCCGACAAAAGCACGGTTTCGCCGTATTCCACGGTGAGATTTATATTTTCAAGCACATTTTCTTTAGCACCGTCATATTTAAAAGAAACTTCTTTCAGTCTTATCGCTACGCCCATATCATAACACCTCCGCCTGCACAAAGCACGATAACACAGGCAAGAAATACGAAATCCCTTACTTCTATTTTTATTACTTTATATACCGAGCTTGTACTGTCATCAAGTGTAAATGCCCTTGTTTCAAGCGAAAGGGAAAGAGTATCCGATATTCCGATGATTCGCATAACGAGCGGAATAATAAACGCACGGTAAATGCAACTCGGTCGGTACCAATTCATATTTGCACCTCTGACCTTCATCGCCTCCCAAATCTGCTTTATTTCACCCACTAAAACCGGAATAAATTTAAGTGTTACAAGCATGCCGAGCGTTATAACTCTCGGGCATTTCAGCTTTGCAAGACAGCGTGTCAGATCGCAGGGTGATGTGCTTACCATCGGCACGGCACACAATCCCAAGAGAATCATTCTTAAAAGTGTTTGCCAAAATGCGTCCAAACTTCTGTTTGTCAAAAATGACAGACCGCCTATAATAAGTCCGCAAATCGCCATTGCAACGGTCATTTTCCATGTGCTTTTAAAAAGACCGAATGCCGAGTAAAGCACAAAAATTGCCGTGGCAAAAGCAAAAGCCAAAAGATTTTTGGAAAAAAGCATTCCGAATATCAGCACTATTACGGAAACTGAAAATGAAATCAGCGGATAAAAAGGCTTTTTAACCTCAAATGTTTCAAGCATTATCATCTTCTCCGTACGGTTTTAATTTGCCTGCCTTTTGAAGTTCTGCGGCGATTTTCATTCCGATTGCCGCACCCAAAAATGCCAATGCAATTGTGCCGATTGATGTTAAAACAGAAATTTTCGGATTTGCTGTAAGCTGATCGTAACTTTGCCCGTTGAGCCAAAGACTGAACAGAACCGAAATCGGCAGTGAAAACGGCATATATATTCCCGTTGTAACGAAAACGGAAACTTTCTTTTGATAGCCTTTGAAAATCAAAAGCATAATCAATTCCGCTATGATTGCGGAAACAAAATTGTTAAAAAACATAACCGTCGAAAAGAAAATCAGCGGTGCGCCCGAAAAAAGTCCGATAATTGTGAGAGCACCCGGCTTTCTTACTTTCATAAGTCCGATTGCAACGAAAATCGAATAAATCGGTGCGGCTGCCATGTTACGCAGTCCGAAAACGGTGGTGTGCATAACAAGCGGCATCGTTATTCCGCCGCACAATGTCATCGCTGCGGATAAGACAGCCAAAAACACAAAATCCTTAACTTGAAATTTCTTAAATATTTTTTTCATACTTCACCCTAATCAGTCATGTTTATTTTTCTTGATAACAGCGGTCATTACAAGCACAAATGCAACCGCACCCACTGCGCCGCAGGCAATGGCGATCGGTACTTTTTTATTTTTAACCGTTTCCTCTTTAGGCTCGGTAACGGTTGGTGCTGTTGTAGTTGTAGTAGTTGTTGTAGTTGTAGTTGTCGTTGTAGTATTTGTTGCTGTCGTTGTAGTATTTGTTGTTGTCGGTGTCGTTGTAGTGGTAGTGGTTTTTTTGGTGGTTGTTTCTTTTTTTACATCTCTGATTTTTTTTGCACTGTCATAATCTATTTTAATTCTTGCAGAAGGTGATAAAGGCATAGCCGAAGCGGCAAATTTTACGCCGACAAATTCATTGTCGCTCTTAATCGGAAATTCAAAAGCCGTTTCATATTCAGTGCCGTCAATTTCAACATTATTCTTTTGCTCAACTTCTACTGTGTCGCCCTCAACAGAGCCGTCCTTGTAATACCAAAATTGCATATCGCTTGTTGTTTCGGCAGGAGCTATTGTAAGCGTTTTTTCATCACCGTCAACTGTAAGAAGTGCGGTGTGAACAATATAGCTGTCACCCATAGATGTTCTTTCTTTTTCTGCGTGCCACATTTCAATCGGCACTTCGTAAACACCGTCCTCGCTCGGACCCATTGCAAACGCACTAAACGAAGTGCAGGTAAGTGCAAGTACAAAAACTAATGCTGTCAATGAAATCGATAATTTTTTAAACATATTTGTCCTCCGTATTTTGTTAGTTATTACTAACTTGATATTAAAATTTTTAGTTAGCATAAGCTAACCGCAGTTATTCTATCAAATGACAAATAAAAAGTCAATATTTAAAACTATAAAATAATTAAAATTTGGCACATTTACCGCCTGCATTTGATAGACAGTTTAATAAGTCATAAATCATCTTACAGCCCAATTATTAAGCAGCGGTATCCTTTTTCAAACAATATTATTCTGGTAACTTTTCCATTCATGTGCACCTCTGTTACTTGCCTACATTTTGGGCAAACCTACTTTTCAAGTTAAAAAAATATAATTTTAATTTGAATGCGCTATCGTATTTTGCATATAATATTTCTATAAGAATGCAATATTTGCACATTTACGGTTGACAATGTGCAATTACTGCATTATTTTTCAATCAGAGGTGCAATTATGAATGTTCTAAAAAACTTGAGAATTGAGAAAGTTCTCGTAAAACGACATTCCCGAACTGTTTGATATACTAAAAAATTAAATATCTAAATTGTAAAATGATATTGATAATCCTTGCCTGTATGGTGAGGATTTTTCTTTTGCGTGAAAATAATTTGTAAATTTTTTCTGAAAACACCCGAACAAAACGGGAATTTTTCTCCGTATAGTAGCGGGAGTTTTTTTGAACAGTGTTTTTCTTTTTGGTTTTCACTTTATAAAAATATTCTCTCGAATAATTTTAAAGGAGGTTTTCGTATGCGTAAAAATTGCAGCGGTCAATTTTTTCTTTTGCCGAACAGGATTT
>ERZ860668.1914-NODE-1914-length-12033-cov-2.617716_pt1 | contig 12033 bp, 10 predicted proteins | sample MGYA00510062_ERZ860668 | MGnify/ENA primary metagenome ERZ860668 (study PRJEB30046, sample SAMN00715258) | human gut metagenome | study: EMG produced TPA metagenomics assembly of the A metagenome-wide association study of gut microbiota in type 2...
CTTCGTTGCTTTCAATCTCGAATAAGATGCTGTTTTCTGTCTGCTCAACACACTTGAATTCTTTTTTTCTTACGACACCATGTCTTGGCATGTTTGTCTGTTTTCTATTTCCAATCTGTGCTTTATCATCTCTGATACTTCCACAGATTGGGAATAGGACTGATGCCTGACCGGACCAGTATTCTGGATTTCCTTCCCAGAGATACTCCACTCCATCATTGTCTTTGATGGAATGAAGTGTTGCTCCCTTGGATTCGAAGACCACGGTGAGTTTTTTATTTTTTAATGTATATTCCATATTGATCTTCCCCTGTAAATTATAATTTCTTGATCTCTACCTGTGGAAGGATGTTTTCTACATCTTCCTTGCGGATATGTCCTGTTTCTGGATTGATTGCATTCGCTGCTGACACAGCGATCGCGTAACTTAATGCATCCTGAATCTCTTTTCCTTGTTTGAACGCTACTGCAAACGCTCCTACCATAGAATCTCCACATCCTACGGTATTGACTGCTTTTAATTTCGGTGGTTTACCATGGAAGATTCCTTCTTCACATACGACTAAAGCTCCATCTCCACCTAAAGATACAACAACATATTCGATTCCGTATTTCTCACGCATTTCTTTGGCTGCATCGATCGTCTGATATCTATTTTCGATCTTGATACCAAGTAAAGCTTCTAGTTCTTCGTCATTTGGCTTAACCATTGTTGGTCCTGCTTTGATTCCTTCTTTTAAGTAATCTCCACTCGTATCTAAAATGACTTTCTTTCCCTTGTTTTTGATCATTTTAACTAATGTTGCATAGATGTCTTTTTGAACCCCGGCTGGTATGCTTCCTGATATTGTGATGATATCGCTTTCGTCAACAATTCGGTCAAAATCTTCTAAAAACTGCTGTATTTCTTCTTCACTGACTGGTGCTCCAGGTTCTAAGTATTCTGTAGACGACTCATCTTCTGCCAAAATGTTGATGCAGCTTCTTGTCTCTGACTGTGTTTTTGTAAATCTGCTTGGGATTCCATCTTTCTTTAACATGTCTTCCACATAAGCTCCGTTAAATCCTCCGGCAAATCCTGTTGCTAACACTTCTTCTCCACAAAAATCTATGATTCTTGATACATTTAATCCTTTTCCGCCTGCAGAATTGACACATTTCTGGACACGTGCAACCGTTCCTGGTACAACAATGCCTTTGATATAGTATGCTTTATCTACAGATACATTTAATGTTACCGTTGTAATCATAATTATGCCTCACTGTCAATTAAAATCTTACCTTTTACAGTTCCTGGTGTTTTGTACATTTCGAATGCTTCATCAATCCTGCTTAATGGTATCTTCTTAAAGATTAAAGAATCTTCAAATTTTAACTGTCCTGTCTTGAAATAATGTGCTGTTAAGATCCATTCTTTTCCTGGAAATGGAGCACTATATGACATCCATGAACCTGTTAATGTAAATTCTTTTCGATTGATGTTTTCCCATTCTTTTACGGAAAAGTTTAATTCTCTTGTCGGTGTTCCGATAAAGCATACACTAGCTTTATTTGCAGCCAATTCGAATGCATATTTCATTGTTGTAGTCACTCCAGCTGTTTCATAAATATACCCGAATCCTTTTCCATCTGTTACTGCCATTGCCTGATTCATAAAGTCTTCGTCTAAAGTGTTAATTCCTTCATCTACCCCTAATTTTTTCGCTAATTCAAGTCTTTCTGGACTAATATCAAATACAACAACTTTCTTTGCTCCAAAAATCTTTGCCCATTGTGCTGTGAATAATCCGATGGTTCCCCCACCAAGAATCGCAACGCATTCTCCTGCATGATAATCCACTCTGTTTAATCCATGAAGTGCGACAGTTGCTGGTTCAAAGAATGCCCCTTGTTCAAAGCTTACTTCATCTTCGAATTTGACTGCATTCTTTTCTGGAACTGTTACATATTCCGCAAAACTTCCAAATTCTCTAGATCCAATAAAGCTGTAATGCTTACACAAAGAATAATTTCCTTTCTGACAATCTTCACATTCCATACATGGTACCAATGGAACCCCGGCAACACGATCACCTTTTTTTAGTGTTGTAACTCCTTCTCCAACTTCTTCAATCGTACCTGAAAATTCATGTCCTAATACATTAGGGAAGAAATGACATGCATCTCCGTTTACTCGTGGTACGTCTGATCCACAGATTCCTGTATATTTTACTTTAATTAAAACCTGCCCTTTCTTTGGCTGTGGTTTTTCAATTTCTTCATAACGAATATCATTTTTTGCGTGTACAACTCCTGCTTTCATGCTTATTCTCCTTCCTGATGTATTAGTTTGCTTTTCCTACACTCTTGCATACTTTCATTTTGGACATAACGTATTCTTTGACACATTCTTTTCCTGCTGCATTGTATTTCTTAGGGTCAATGACATCTGGATTTTCTTCAAATACTTTTTCAACTCCGTTTGTAAATGCAATTCTTAAATCTGTTGCATAATTTACTTTACAGATTCCTCGATTTACACACTCTGTAACGGTTGCATCTGGTACACCGCTTGTTCCGTGTAATACTAATGGAATATCAACAACTTTACGAATTTCTGATAATCGATCTAAGTCAAGTTTTGGTTCTCCTTTGTATACACCGTGCGCTGTTCCGATTGCCACAGCTAAGGATGTAACTCCTGTTTGTTTTACAAATTCGACAGCCTGTGCTGGATCTGTATATGGGTTGTCATCTCCACCATCTAAGTCATCTTCTTTTCCTCCAACTTTACCAAGTTCTGCTTCAACTGGAATTCCTGATGGTGCACATGCATCTGCAACTGCTTTGGATACTGCAACATTTTCTTCAAAACTTCCGTGAGATCCATCGATCATGATAGATGTGTATCCTGTTCTGTATGCCTGCATTGCTAATTCAAAACTGCTTCCATGGTCTAAATGCATGGCTACTGGCACGCTTGCTCTTTCTGCTGCTGCTTTTACATTTGCTAGGAAGAAATCTAATCCTGCATATTTAACTGTAGATGGTGTTGTCTGCATGATAACTGGAGATTTTAACTCCTCTGCTGCTTCCATAACCGCCATGACCATTTCCATATTCTCTACATTGAAAGCCCCAACTGCATAATTTCCTGCCTGGGCATCTAATAACATCTGTTTTGTTGTAACTAAAGGCATCTCTTTTTCCTCCTCTAAAGTTCGGGGCAGACTTTTTTAAGTCCGCCCGTTCATATATTTACACTTTTATATCATTGTTTGCTTGTTTTTAATATTCGCTTTCTTTTAAAGCTGCTGCTCTCTGTTTAGATCCACGAACTGTAAAGATCATGCAAATCACATAAATGATTCCGATAATTACCAGTCCTTTGATGTTCTGCTGTGTCACGATCTGTGTATACAGATATGTGATTGGACTTCCACCCTGATCAAGTGCTGCTACCTGTGAAGCTCCGTTTGTTAGGTTTACAGATTTCGCTAATGCTGTTGTCCAAGGGATTGCCTGACTTGCGATCCAGATGGTTGTGAACATGATCACACATCCTGAAATCAATGATCTGAATAAATTTCCTCTATGTACTGCTACTGCGATACCAATGAAGAATCCGATTGTTGCTAAATCACCAAATGGAAGGATTGTATTTCCTGGCACGATGATCGCGATCAAGATTGTTAATGGAATGAAGATCAGTCCAACTGTTACGACTTCTGAATCTCCAAGGATGATTGCTGGGTCAAGTCCGATATAAAATTCAGCTTCTCCAGACTGAGATTTCTTTGTTAAGATTTCTTTCATTCTTTCTGATAATGGCATTAATCCGTCCATGATACATTTTGTGATCTTAGGCATTAATACCATAACGGCTGACATCTTGATACCTAACTGGAATGCTGCTGAGAAATCATATCCAGCTAAGGCTCCTACGATTGCACCAAGGATACCACCGATAACGATAGGCTCTGCTAATACTCCAACTTTTTCCTGTAAATTATCGATTGAAAAATCAATTTTATTTAATCCAGGAATCTTCTCAATAATTGCATCAATTGCAAATGCAAATGGTGCCATCCATGTTCCTGTTCCATGAGGTACAGTGATTCCGTCTAATTCAAAGTAATCTTCCATTAATGGCGCATAAAGATCACCAAATTTATAAGCAATGATAGCATGAACAACAACTCCACCAATACCGATCGCAAAGTTTCCTGTGACTGCATATGCGATCGCTCCTGTAAATGTCATATGCCAGATATTCCAAATATCAATATTAACTGTTTTTGTAAGTTTTAATACTAACATGATAATGTTGACTAAGATCGCGACTGGAATCGCAACAGTTGCGATACTTGATGCCCATGTGATTGGGGACATTCCTGGCCATCCAAGGTCTACAACACTCATGCTTAATCCAAAGTTTTTAGACATCTGCTGTGCAGCTGGTCCAAGGTTTGCGTTCATCATGTCTACGATCAGTCCTAATCCTACAAAACCCACACCAACCATCAAACCTGCACGAACCGCTTTACCAATTTTTACTCCTACGATAATACTTAAGATCGCAATTACAAGTGGAAGCATTGCGGACGCTCCCATATCAATGATGTAATTGATCATATCTCCAAAAATTCCCATGTTTGTCTCTCCCTTTTTTTTGATTTTATTCTATATTTTTACATATACCTTTATAAAAAAACCATTTTAAAATAAACGTTTCAAATAAATTTTATATTCATTTCTTATGTCTTTTTAAAATGGTCTCTTACGTCTAGTCTTTTCTTTCATCTTACTTATTTAATACTTCAAGAATCTTAGCTTTTGTCTTATCTACACCTAATCCTGATACAAATGGCATTCCTGTAATAAGAGGTACTCCAAAGTCTCTTTTTACCTTTGATGTTGTCACGATCAGATCTGCTGGAAGATTAGATGCGATCTCTGAAATTCTTACCTGTGCGATTTCGATATCAATGTTATTTTCTTTTGCTAATTCTACGATTGCGTTTGCTGCGATTGTTGATGTTGCGACTGCTCCTCCACATGCTACGATTACTTTCTTCTTCATAATTATATATTCTCCTTTTCTTTGATGATTTCGATGATTTCTTTTGCGTCTTTTGCTTTGATTAATTTCTTTAATACTTCCTGATCCTGAAGGACTGCCAAGATTGCCTGTAATAATTCAAGATGTCCTTTCTCATCAACTGCCAGCATGAAAATGACTTGTGCATTTACATATTCATCATCCGTTCCCATCTCTACAAATTCGACTGGTTGTTTTAATGTTGCGATTGCAATTCCTTTTTTGTTTACATGGCTTACGTCTGTATGTGGAATTGCGACTCCTTTTTCTCCTGTATTGATTCCTGTTGGAAATTCAGCTTCACGATCTTTTAAAGCCTGCACATAACTTTCTTTGCAATACCCTTGTTTTACAAGTTTTCCTCCGAGTGCTTCAAAAATGTCATCGCTTGATTTTGCTTCGAGTCCCGATATGATCAGTTCTTCCTTCAGCTTTTCCCAAACCATTTTTGTGACTCCTCCTTTTTTCTCTTTTCTACTCTATTTTTTGTTACTTTGAAGTGACGTCCTTTCGATGGTTTTATTATATTATGGTTGCAAAGAAAAAAACAGTCAAAAGACTTTCCTTGATTTTTGCAAAAATATAAACAGATTGAAAACTTTTCAAAAATCTGTGAAAGGTTTTCAACCTGCTTTACTTTCTTCTATAACAATGTATCTTATTATTTGATACGTATCTCGTATTTCCTTATCGTATCTGCGGCCTCTTCTGGTGTCTTCGCTGCTGCAAGTTCTTCCTTAAACCCACGATTTGTCAGCATATTGACCAAATGAAAGAAGGCTTTCATATGCTTTTTATGATCTTCTGTGCTCATGCAGCAGAAAAATCTTACCTTAGCGATCTCTCCGTCAATATCTTCGATCGTAACAGGTTCTTTTAAGCGGATCAAGTTCATTCCAACTTCATTGCATCCTCTGTCAAATCCTTCATGTGGTAATGCAAATTCTGGAGAGATTATAATGTAGGCACCATTCTCCTTTACATTGTCGATCATGGCATCAATATATTTATCTTCTATCTTGCCTTGATCTAATAATGGCTGTGCTGATCTGATAATCGCATCTCTCCAATCACTACATTCTATGTCTAGCTGAATATCGGCTGCTGTTAATAATTCACATAAAAATGGTTCCTGTATCTCTACTTCAATCCCAAAGAATTCCTGTACTTTTCTTGTTACTTGATTCATCAATGAAGGATCTTTGATAATCTGACTTAATTCATCGATCAATTTCTGTGCATCTTTTTGTGGCAATGCAACTCTTTCCTGAATCGGAATTGGTTCAATCTTATGTTTTTCCTGAATCTCTTCAATCTTTCCATTTACTCTTAAATAATCTTCATCAGAAAATACCGGAGATACAAGAATGTATTCCCCTTCATAGTCTCTTAATGGAATTGTTGATATCACGAGATCAATATTCTGATACTTCTCATTATCCAGTAAATGTGCTGAAACTACATCTACCACATGAAAATCAAAACGATTCCTCATCTTGGCAAGAAGCAGCTGCGAAGTTCCGATTCCTCCGCCACATACGATCAGCACACGGAATTCCACTTCTTTTTTCTTTCTGCGCTCTAGCGCTGCACAAATATGAATTACAATATAGTCAATCTCAATCTCAGATATCTCTCGATCCATAAAATTACTTAGCATATCTTTATACTTTTGAACAACTTCTAAGACCTTAGGATTCTTTTCCACATATTGTTTTAGAAAATCATCCCTCTGTGTTACATTAAAGGAACGCATAATGATAGATTCTAAATGATCTGTCAGATTCTCATAAAACGCAAAATCTCTATTTAAGTTTACACCAAGATCTTTTGAAATATGTTCAATAAATTTTCTTGTAACCAGTTGAAGTCCTATAATCTTTTGTTCTCTTCGCTGTCTTTTTACATAGCTCATACTATCCAGCACACCACATAAGAAATCCACTTCGCCTTTGGCATCTTCTAAATCCCAATACTGACAGATGTATTTTTGAATATCTTTCGCCATTGCATATTTGCTTTTGTTCCCTTCAATTGGTTCTGTCATTACATTTCCATTGCGAATTCTTTCAATGGAAAGCATCAGATATTGAAGTAAATAGTCAAAAGAATCATCCGTCATAAATCTTCCATAGGCATGTTCCTGTTCATTGATGATCTTTTGAAGATTCCTTCGTTCATCTTCACTCATCTTAATTTCCATATTCAGACCTTTAAAAAAACTCCGGATTGTTGAATTTTCTTTAATTCCATTAGAACCTACAGACATTAATCTTAATAAGAATAAACGTTTATCTCCTTCTAATCCTTCAAGTCTTAATCCTTTATTTGAATGTGAGATTACTTTTAATTTTCCTGATTCCAACATTCTTTTGACTTCATCCAGATCATTAATGATCGTAGCACGGCTTACATATAATATATCTGCGATTTGTGATAATGTAATATGATCTTTCGTATTGATCAAAATTGCTGCTGCAAGCATTCTTCGTTCTTCTTTTGATAGTTTGTATGTATAAAAATCTTCCTGCTGTGTTGTCTCTCTCGCCTGACTTATATCTTCTTCCATCACGATTAAGCCGTTACTTCCAAAACGGATCGATTTGATCTCTTGTTCTTTGAGGTAGTCATTGATATCTTTAATATCATTACGAATCGTGCGTTCTGAAACCTCAAATTTTGCTGCTAGTGTTGAAATCGTGTGATCATTTTCTCTTCGGCCTAACAAATCTAATATTTCTTTTGATCGCTTTTTCATATGATTTTGCCTCCTGTGTAATGTATATATTATAATACATTACGCAAGAGGCTTCAAAGTATTTTATAAATTCAACGCTTCGATTGGTTTTAAATTCGCTGCCTTATTAGCAGGATATAATCCAAACACGATTCCAAGTATCGCTGAAAATGCTAATGCGATCAGACTAATTCCTGCTGATATCGTATAATCTGCTGACATTAACTGATTCATTCCAAAAATGGTTGCTGCACTTAATGCGATTCCGATCACACCTCCCATACAGGACAGAACGGTTGACTCGATCATAAATTGAGCCAGGATATCTTTCTTCTTCGCCCCGATGGCTTTTCGGATTCCGATCTCTTTTGTTCGTTCTGTAACGGACACAAGCATGATGTTCATGATTCCGATCCCACCTACCAGAAGTGAGATTCCTGCGATTCCTCCGATCATATATGTCATGGAGTTTGTAACGTCGCTGACGCTGTCTGCGATATCAGACTGATTTGTGATCGTATAGGAATCTTCATCTCCTGTTTTTTCTAACAGGAAGCTATCTACTGCACTTTCTGCCATGTTAAGCATTCCTTCATTTGTTGCAGATACATAAAAACTGCTGATCGTGCTGTTTTGCATGATCCTTTGTGCTGTTGTAAATGGAGTATAGATTACTGAATCGTTGGAGTCTCTCTGAGATGATCCATCTTCTTCTAAGACTCCTATGATCTTGAAGTTTCTTCCTGAGATTCGGATTGTTTCTCCTTCTACATCGGTATGTCCAAATAAGTCTTTGGCTGCTGTGACTCCAATGAGGCAGACTTGCAGCCGGTTATCATTATCTACATCTAAGATATAACGTCCTTTTTGTACACTGATATTTTGAATATCTTCGTATTCCTCTGTAATTCCTTTTAATGTTACACTGGATGAATTTCCAGATGCTTTTGCTGTAGAGCTTCCTGAAATGATCGGTGATACACTCTCGATTGCTGGGTTATTTTCAAGGCTTTTAATGTCACTGGTTGTGATCTGATTGCTTCTTCTGCTTGTTACCGTTGCTGAGATCACATTGCCGCCTAATTGTGATAATGTGTCACTGACGTTATTTGTCGTACTTTGTACAATCGATACAAGAACTGTAACACTCATCACACCGATAATGATTCCAAGCATGGTTAAGAATGATCTTAATTTTGTTGAACATATAGAAGCAAATGCCATTTTAATTGCTTGTGTGATCTTCATATTCTGCCTCACCTCCTGAATCTTTTATGATCTTTCCATCGCTGATTTGTACCTGTCGCGGTGCTTCCATTGCCACATTGTTGTCATGTGTGATCAATACGATCGTATTTCCTTCTTCATAAAGGTTATGCAGCAACATCATGATCTCTTTTCCTGATCTGGAATCTAAATTTCCTGTCGGTTCGTCGGCAAGGATCAGGGATGGCTCTCCGACTAACGCTCTTGCGATCGCGACCCTTTGCTGCTGTCCTCCGGAAAGCTGATTAGGTTTGTGGTTCATTCGTTTTTCCAAACCAACTGCTTTTAATGCCTTTACTGCTTTTTCTCTTCGCTTCTTTGTCGGCATTCCCTGATAGATCAGCGGAAGTTCTACATTCTCCAGTGCGGAGAGTTTTGGTAGCAGATGGAACTGTTGAAAGATAAATCCAATCTTTTTATTGCGGATCACTGATAATTCTTTTTCTTTACATTTTAAAATATCTGTTCCATCCAGTGTTATTTCTCCAGAATCCGGGCGGTCAAGGCATCCAAGCATATTCATAAATGTTGATTTTCCGCTTCCTGACTGCCCGATGATTGCCACAAATTCGTGCTCTTTGATCGAAAGTGACACATCATCCAATGCATGAACTTCTTCTCCACCAAGAAAATAAGTTTTCTTTAGATTTTTTACGGATATCATAATGATCACCTCCTACTGTTTTCCACCAGATGACATTCCACCGCCTTGCTTATTTCCACCTTGCATTCCACCACCAGATGGTGCATCCATTCCACCTTTCATATCGGATTTTTCATCAGAGCTGCTACTGCTTCTTGTGATGGTCTTAACCTGATCTCCTTCGCTGACTCCTGATGTGATCTGTGCATAAGTATCATTGATGATCCCTGTCTCTACTTTGGTCTGTGTTCCATTTTCATTGTCATCCGTTACTACTGTTACATAACTTTCCCCGTCTTTTGTCTGGATTGCTGATACTGGGACTAAGACCGCATTTTCTGCTTTGGCTGTTGTGATCGTTGCTGTGACACTCATGGATGGCAAAAGGTCAGCTGCATTACTTAACTGGATCGTGACTGGATATGTCGCAACTCCATCACTTGTTGATCCAACTTTCGATACTTTTGTTACTTTCCCTGTAAATGTCTTATCTTCCACTGCATCTGCTGTTACTGTAACACTCTGGCCTTTCTTGACACTTTTGATATCTAATTCATCAACATTGATCGTTACTTTATAACTGCTTGTTTTCAGTACTTTGCATACACTCTGGCCTTTACTGATCGTTTTTCCTTTTGTGATCGTGCCACTTACGATTCCATTATATTTTGATGTAACTGTCAGGTTACTTCTTTCTGTTTTCAAGGTTGATAACTTCATTGTCAGATCTTTATATTTTCGTACATTACTTGCATAATCATCATCGGATGAATCACTACCTTCAATCGTATCTTCTAGAGTTTCAATCTGGCTTTCTAACTGTGTGATTGAATCTTCCAGATCAGAACTTGTAAGCTTAGCGATCACATCTCCTTTTTTGACTGCCGCTCCGTCTTTTTTAAGAACTGACTGTACGGTGACATCACTGGAAAATGTGACATTTTGCGTTATTGCTTTTACAGAACCACTTCCTTCTACTGTCTTTTCAATCGTTCCTGTTGTTGCTTTCTGTGTCTGTACCGTTTTTTGTGGCTGCTTTTTCTGGAAGAAGAATTTATAAATTCCAAATCCTCCGCCACCAAGTAATGCTAAAATGATCACAATACAACATAGTTTATGATTCTTTATTTTTGATATCATATTTTTCTTTTCCATATATGCCTCCAATTCATATGCTGTTTTTGATTTTCTGTTTGTTATTGTAGAAAATCTTTTTGAACATCTCATGGTAGTTTTATGAACAGTACATGTTAATGTTATGAACATTTTGTGACTTGAAAACACTGGAATTTCCACATTTTTCGTGCTATCTTGTAGATAACAAACTTGTAGTTAGGAGTTATGATCATATGAATTGGCATGGAAAACGTTATTATTCGTTTGATAGTTTTTTAAAGAATTATTTTGGTGAGAAAATTTATAAAGTATCCTTAGATGGTGGTTTTACCTGTCCAAACAGAGATGGAACACTTGGAACTGGTGGTTGTATCTTTTGCAGTGAGGGCGGTTCCGGGGATTTTGCTTCTTCAGCTGCTTTGTCTGTGACAGATCAGATCACCGCTGGAATTGAGATGGTTTCTAGAAAGATTGAGAATGGGAAGTATATTGCTTATTTTCAGGCTTTTACGAATACTTATGGTCCGATTGAAAAACTGGAAGCTTTATATATGGAAGCGGTCAATAATCCGCGAATCGTTGCTCTTGCGATCGGTACCAGACCGGATTGCCTGCCTGCCGAGGTTTTGGAACTTTTAAATCAATTAAATAAGATCAAACCTGTGTTTGTGGAACTTGGTCTGCAGACGATTCATGAAGAGACCGCTTCTTTTATCCGGCGTGGGTACCCTTTGTCTTGTTTTGATGAAGCAGTTATGACTCTTCATAAGATCGGTGTATTGACCGTTGTTCACCTGATTCTTGGGCTTCCTGGTGAAACGGATGATATGATGCTTGAGTCAGTTCGTTATCTGAATCGCCTTCCGATTCATGGGGTTAAATTTTCTATGCTGCATATTTTGAAGAATACGGATCTGGCTGATCATTATGAGGACCATCCCTTTGATGTGTTTACTTTGGAGTCTTATGTTGATCTGATTTTGAAATGTATTGAGAATCTGAGTCCTGAGATCGTGATTCATCGATTAACTGGAGATGGACCGAGAGATTTGTTGATTGCTCCTGAGTGGAGTGTTTATAAGCGGAAAGTTTTGAATAGGATTGCGCATGAGATGAAGGTGAAGGATGTTTGGCAGGGGGATAAATTGTGATTTGTAGTTTGAATGACGGAAATTATTGGTGGAATATTAT